>Ga0302320_10015073_pt1 | contig 15921 bp, 30 predicted proteins | sample Bog_T0_3_FD_202130 | JGI IMG/M metagenome (GOLD analysis project Ga0302320, IMG submission 202130) | Peat permafrost microbial communities from Stordalen Mire near Abisko, Sweden - Bog_T0_3 | ecosystem: Environmental > Terrestrial > Soil > Wetlands > Peat | place: Sweden: Abisko, Stordalen Mire... | reverse complement strand
CGACAGCAAGCCGGCGAGCAAACCGGCGAGCAAACCGGAGAGCAGACCGGCAAGCAAACCAGCCCCAACCAATTCACCAGGAGGATGCATCATGTACCAAGGTACGAAGCCAGTTGACAAGGCAGCCCTGCTCAAGAGCATCGAAGGGATGACCAGCGTGTGTGCCAAGGGGCGCAAGGAGGTGCGAGAGCTAGTCGAGCAGCTCATCGGGGAGAAGCTGCCGAACAAGGAAGAAGAGAGCAAGTTGTACACGCCAGGTAACGTGTTCAAACATACCGATGGTAACCTGTACTTCATAGTCAACGATGGCCGTGGTTATATGCTGGCCAACTTGACCGACCCCGCTTCATACAGGTCAACTGAATTGATTGGCACCATGATATCTTCTCTCAAAGAGCGTATGCAGAAACGTGATGACTTCACTTGGGTTGCCTCATCGCCTAAGCAGGCCTTCGCACCTCTACCTTTCTGACTGCCACTCTGGCCGCTTGACAAGACTGAGTTGATGAGTTACTGTACGAACTCGCTGATGCAAGGGTCTGCGGCACGGTGCCACAGAAAGTAGCATCACGATTGGAGGCAAGTCCTCCGGGAGATTTAGAATGCAAGAACAAGGAACAGTTACGCAAGGCAGCACAGGTAAGCCCGGCATCAACGCAGACGCACCAGAAGGCGCTCTCTTCGTCCTCAACTCGAAGCTCGGCAACGAGGAAGGTACCAAGCTGAACCGGATTGGCTACGTCATCCGCAACGAGAACAGCCAGTTCGACTCCTACCTCATCGTCAACGCTGAGCGTCAGGCCATCAACCTGGACGGCAGCGTTGCTCCTGAAGGCAAGCTGGGCCTGGTCATCGACGTCAGCAAGGCTGGTGACCTCTACCTCAAGGCTCCGAACCCGGCCTTCGATGCCAGCAAGCCGGCCGACTTCAAGGTCAATAGCCGCTTTAACATCGTGACCACCCTCTACCCTAGCATCAGCAAGGGCTCTGGTCAGAAGTACTACCGTGCGACGGTTGGTGGGAAAGACATGCCTGAGCCGAAGACTCGGTACATGCTCTTCTCAGTGGACCACGTTGGCGCTAACAAGGTTAAGAAGTCTGGGACTCTTGGCTAACACATGACAAAGCAGATTGCACTCGGCGGTAAACGCGGCAAAGGCAAGCATGTGATAGTTGATGCTTCCACTTTCAATTGGCTTAATTCATTCAGCTGGTCTTTAACGGCTACTGGATATGCTGAAGCTCGTTGCTATGGGAAGAACGTGCACATGCATCGTCTTATCACCTCGGCCCCTAAAGGCAAGCAAGTTGACCATGTAAATGGTGACAAGCTTGACAACCGCGAGTGTAATCTGCGCCTTTGTTCTGCTTCTCAGAACCTGTGTAATAAAGGTAAGCCAGCTAGTGCAGCTACACATCCGTATAAAGGAGTCTGTTACGTCCCTCAATTGAATAAGCGCAATCCTTGGATGGCGTATATAAGTTCAGCGAGGTTACGTAAGCACATTGGCTATTTTGCTTCGGCTCAGTTAGCTGCAGAGGCCTATGATTCAGAAGCAATTCGATTACATGGTGTATTTGCCTCTCTTAACTTTAAAAGGGATACAGCACATGTCTGATTGGGAACCTGGCGGCTATGCTACATTTTATGCGCCCTATCTTGCTCTTGAACAAAAGCCTGGTATGAGTTCTCGGTTTGAAGGAAGACCTTTAGAACAGCGTGAGCTAGGAGTCTTACAACGTGGGATATGTTCTTCTTCAACCAAAGAAGCTGGCACCACGCATAGACAAACTGCGCGTCCTAGACCACCAGGAGTCTTGGAAATGGGCCGTGCAGCAAGCACCAAAAGGCCAGCCGGTAGCTCTTGATTTTGAATACCGAGGAGACTGGTCAGACGACCCAAGTGTGTCCTATCCCGTTGGTGTAGCATTAAGCGATACTCGGGGTAGTTGCTATATCCCTTTCGTAACCTCAGATGGCCAGCACGACCGCCCCAAGTTTCTCGCGTTCTTAGCGCTGCTCAAGGATGAGCAGACTCCTCTCCTTGCCCACAATGTTTATGCTGATGCAGGCTGGGCGGTCCGTGAGGGCTTCGAGTTGAACTGGCATGCCTGCACCTACGCGACGGCCAAGCTGCTTGCCACCGAAGGCTGGAAGGGGCAGCGCTGGGGTCTCAAGGGACTACAGACCGAACTGCTGGGATGGGAGGAGACGAATGAGTCAGAGCTACACTCCTGGTTGGTTATGCATAGTTGCACTAAAGCGAAATCCAAGGTGGCTAAGCCGGGCAAGTATCTGGCTGGAGATGGCGCCTGGTACTCTCCAGATAAATCTGCAATGTGGCAAGCACCTGTGGGAATCTTGGGACATTACTCAGCCCTGGATGCTGATGCTTGCTGGCAGCTTTGGACGCATGTGCTCTCGCCAGTGCTCACGGATTGGTCCCACTTCCTGGGCGTCAGGCAGTATTGGGCCGATTACCCTAGTTACATACGGCTTCTTATCGGACAACGCCTTCGAGGCATCCAACTCAACTTAGGAGCACTTCATGCCTACACTGTACAACTCGAAGAACGTATCGCTGTGGCGACGGCTGCTCTTCTGGCCGATGGCTCGGTTCGCGGTGCTGCTATTGCGTGGTGCCAGGCACGTGCTGCCGAGTCCCTCAGCGAAGAGCCTCCTCGTCATACGGCTGCCGAACTGGGAGCTTACGCTAAAAGACAGGCGGCCTATCAGGCCAGACTCAGTCGCTGGACTGCAGAATGTGCTAAAGCAGAGGCAAGAGCAGCTGTCGGCGGAGGAGCAGATGGACCTACAGGACGCCGAGCTGCTGCGCGCACTGTCCGGCCAGACCCGCCGCGAGGACTTGAACTAGGCCCCAAACTGAGCGGCAGATGGAAGCAGTGGGAGGCCAAGAAGGCCAGACTGGCTGAAGCCGTCGAGAAGCTGGAGGCGTTCAACCTGGACTCACCTGCCCAGCTGGGCTGGCTGCTCTATGAGGCGCTCCGGCTACCGGTCCAATACTCGCACAAGACGGGCAAGCCGAGCACCGACAAGGCAGCCCTCAAGGCGCTTGGGCCACTGGGCCGCCAGCTCCTAGCTAGGACCAAGCTGGTCAAGCTGCTCCAGTTCTGCAAACAGATGCAGACCCTACAGCGGGACGGCATCCTCCGGCCCGGCTTCCGCACCCCTGGGACGCTAACTGGTCGCCTGGGAGGCAGCAAGCCTAACATCCAGCAGATGCCCAAGGACCCCGAGTTCTTGCGGGTGTTCGCAGCCCGACCCGGCTACACGCTGGTGGCCTGTGACGTGTCCTCGCTGGAAAATAGAGTGCTTGCCGAGCTGTCCAAGGACCCCAGTCTAATGCAGCTCTACGGCCCGTCAGCGCGTGTCGGGAATGATTCGTACCTGTTCAACGGGTCCAACATGCCTATCATCGGGCCAGTCATCCGGGCAGCCGGTTACGACCCGGACAACTGGACACCGGAAAGCATCGCTGCCGCCAAGAAGGCCTGTCCTAAGGAGCGTGCGATTGCCAAGCAGATTACCCTGGCGGCGAACTATGGGGCAGGGCCAAGACGCATCCACGAGTCCGTGGTAAGCGAGGGCGGCACAGCTACCCTGGAACAGGTGCAGACCATGCATGCCGGCTTCTGGACCCTCTACGCCGGCATCAAGGAGTATGAGGCCTGGCTGCGTTGGTGCTGGAACCGGAACGAGGGCTGGGTGCTGAACGGCATCGGTCGACCCATCGGTGTGGACGAGTCGAAGAGCAAGGACCTGGTCAACCGGGTCTGCCAGTCAACTGGACACGACTGCTTCATCCGCCTGCTGCTCATCACGGACCGCCTGCTCAAGGAGGCCGGGCTGGACGCACACCCCTGGATTGGTGACCTGCATGACGCGTGCTATTATGAGGTGAGGGATTCGGATGTTGCAGCGGCACTTGACATCCTAGAGACGAAAGCGTACAGTGTGCTGAATGCGGAGCTGCAAGGGCAGGTGCCACTCAGCGGCGAGGCCCACACCGGGGCGCATTGGGGGGAACTCATCTGATGGCGAAGCCACCTAAATACAAGTCACAGCTCTCACAGGACGTAGTCACCTATGCAGATATCATTATGGAAAAAAGCATGCTTTGTTTGGACCCGTCTTCTGGTTCGTCGGGCTCTGTTCCTGGCTACGCCCTATTCAAGGCCGGAGTCCTCGTCGACGCTGGAACGGTCGCTCTTCCCCGTGGAACCCGCTCCATCCAGAATCGTCTGTATCTCCTGCGCAAGGCGCTTGAAGCAGAGTTCGAGCAGCCTGACATACTTAACATCGAGAAGATTGGAATCCATGCAGGTGCTGCCAAGTTCGTCCACAAAGGAACCATGTCGCTCATCAAGTCGGTGGGCACATGCATCTCTGTTTGGGATTGTCCGACGATAGAGACTGCACCTATGACTTGGCATTCCTTATTGCCTAAGACAGGCTATGTAAAAACGGATAGCCATGATGCGGTCTGTTTGGGCCTGGCTGCCCTAACTCTGTTGGCCAGACACCAAGGAATGCCGGACCCTGTGTGGCCAGAGTTCCTATTTCATCCAGAGGAGGAAGCCAATGGCTAAGGCAGCAAAGCAACTTGAAGCGACGGCAATACAGGTGGCCGGTCAAGACTGGTCCATACAGCGCCGTAGCTTTGACCGAGGTGATGTGTCCTGCTATGGTGTCACCGAGACTATGGACCACACTGTCACCATCTATGAGCAGCCCCACACTGACCATCCAGCTACTGGGGACCGCGAGAGCACGCTCATTCATGAGCTGATGCATGTTGCTCTCAAGAGCACAGGCCTCACTGCTTTACTTAAGGATGAAGTAGAGGAAGCCATTGTCTCTGGGTTGGAGCAAGCCCTACGCCCGCATATTCAACTGAGGCCTGAGCTTCTGAAGGTCTTCTTAGCAGTACAGGTGAAACCATGACCATGCCAAGAGTTAGAGATTTCGATTATGTAGCTGGCAAGAAATATGATAGCATGATGGGGCGCTGCTATCGAGAGAGCGACCGCTCCTTCAAGCACTACAATCGCCTAGGCATCAAGGTTTGCACTGCCTGGATTAAGGACGTGAACGTGTTCAGGCAGTGGTGCAGAGAACAGTTACAGAAGCAGGACATCCCAGAACACCTTTTCATTGCACATCCGGGTTCCTATCAACTTGACCGTAAAGCAGGAGGCAGTTCACACTACACTCCTGACAATTGTCAGTTTCTCTCGGCTCAGGCGAATGCCCGTAATAAGGCTAATGTACGTCGTATCTTCACTTCAGCAGAAGGCGACGAGGTAGAAGTATGAAGTGGCTTCTTACCGTGATGCTAATCTTAGTAGCAGGAGGATGCGGTGCCTACGAAACGCGTTTCTATAAAGACCACATTACAGTCACTCCAAAGCCTGGACCGCAGGGTCCACCGGGAAATCCAGGAGCTACGGGGCCGATTGGTGGAATCGGAGAAACAGGGAGCCAAGGTCCAACTGGCTCTATGGGAAATCCAGGACAAGTTGGGGCTACGGGTCCAGCAGGGCAAGTCGGCGCAGCAGGGCAGATGGGCGATGTGGGCCCAGAGGGTCCGGTCGGCGCTGCGGGGCCTCAAGGCCTTCCTGGTCTGGACTCCCCCGGAGTGACTGTTGTCCAGTTCTGCGCTGATGATACCTCCCAGTTCCCTGAGTACGGCCTAGTCATCGGAGGCAGTATCTACGCGGTGTACTGGGGCAGCACGCCGGCCTCTGGAGGGGCGGCACAGGCCTTCCTGGCTCGCGTGGTCCCTGGGGCCTACTACTCCACCGGGGGCAACGGGTGCTCCTTTGTGGTGAACGCAGATGGGAGTATATCACCATGAACGCCGAACTGCACCTATCCGGCCTACAGCTCTGCATCCTCGCCAGCCTCTGGCTCTGCAATTGGGTCATTGCCTGCTTGACTTGGGAACGGGTCGGGCGTATACAGGAACTGTTCATCCAGCTGGAGCGGGACAGCTACCAGCGCAAGGTCATCAACATCACACGACGCAAGGGGAAGTGAACTATGGGAACGAACGACCAAGACACACTGACTGAGTGCTACCAACAAGAAGACCATTCAGCAGAGCACCCGTTCAACCTGCCACCTGACCAGTGGCCTTCCGAGATTCTGGGTCAGGACTTCATCGCAGTGGACCCAGAATTTAAGGGCTTACGGGTCAAGTGCGTCAGACATGACCAGGGTCTAGTTGCAAATGTACGTTGTAAGATACTCTCGTCTAAACAAGTTGAAGATATTGGTCAAGAGTATGACACATTGGAATCCCATTTCCGGAAGCACTACACCTACGCTCCCAAGGAGGGCTGAGATGCCCATGTACGACTGGGTCTGCAAAGCATGCGGCCGGACCACCAGCACCATCTGCTCTCCGGATGACCGTGACGTTCAGCCTGCTGATGTACACGACAGCTGCTCTATGTCTCCAGGTGGCCCAGACGAGCCCCATGAGTGGATACGTGAGCTGCCCAAGTCGTCCAAGGTCATCAGAGGGAAGTCCTGGGGCGGCGGGAAGGGGAATTGGCTGTATCTGCTTGCCTTTCTACCGTATACACTAGGTAGCTGGTGAATGGGGATTATGTCATGAGCACGGTCAAGCAGGAACTCTCCTTCATTGCCTCCGTCTGGGTCATCCTGGGCCTGGTCTACCTCTTCGCCCTCTTCTGTTGTGCGGGCTGCGTCGGGTGGCAGGAGCCTGAGCCACCTAACCGGTCCGGCCCCCGCTACTGGCGCGAGTCGGAACACATGGACTTCATGACAGCCTGCCAGACGGCCTGCGACGACAGGATGCAGGCCTACACCACCAGCACCGGCAAGTGCGAATGCGCCCCGGCAAGGAGTCACAAGTGACACGAAGCATGCAGAAGGCCAAAGTAGTCACTGGCGTCTGTGTACCCTACGGGGCAGGGATGAACCAGGACCGTGACACCATCTACATCGACAAGCGTATTCCGAAGGCGGCCTGGCCCTTCATCGAGATACACGAAACGGCCGAGGCTGCCATCATGCACCTCCTGGGCATCAAGTATCAGAAGGCTCACCTGATGGCCACTGCGGCAGAGCATGAGGCTGTACGCCAGGCCGGCTTCGACCCCGCTGAGTATGAGCAGTCACTGAAGGCCGCCCTGGCAGCCGCAGAGCACGACTGGAAGGGCATACCGGATGACCTGGACATGGAGCCCTACCTCGACAGCGGCGAGCATGAGCTGGTCCGCAAGATGCTCGGTGGAGCAGGTTGAGGGGTTGACAGGTAGGCCGGATTGATGTAGCTTCCATCTACCAACTGGGAGGGCAGACCGTGAGTGAGTTAGACAACGGCAAGCAGGGTTTGGGCGGCAAAAAGTTCGACAATGGCAAACCAGACCTGAGCCTGGTACCTCACTCTGCGACCAGTGTGGAGGCACAGGTGTTCGGCTTCGGTGCGGTCAAATACGGCAGGGACAACTACAAGGAAGGCATGGAGTCGCACCGCCTGGTGGCCGCTTGCCTTCGTCACATTGGCGCCTGGCAGGAGGGTGAGTCGCTCGACCCTGAGTCTGGCCTGTCCCACCTGGGGCATGCGAGGTGCTGCCTGGCCATGCTCATCGAACTCGACCGCCTCGGTACCCTGAAGGATACCCGCTACGTACCCGCAAGCCCCCTGGTCCAGCCACCTGGCCTGCAGGTCAGTATCGGAGGTGACACGTTCAACTCGGCTGTCTCTATGCCCTCTTTCAAGGAGCAACAGGCAATTGAGGCCCAACGGGAATTCCAACGCATACGAGGAGGTGGGTAATGCAATTCGCAACTGACCAGACAGCAGGGCTCTTCATCTTACTAGTGTTGACAGTCATCCTCGGCTGCATGGTTTTTGGAGCCTGGATTTCGGACCACCTAGGCAACCGGTTCAGTAGCAACCAGGAGGACACAGATGAATGACACGATTCAAGGCACCCCGAGTCCATATGCGCCACACCGCTTCAAGGACTGCATGGTAGACATCGAGTCGCTTGGCAACGGTAAGTCGTGCTGCATCGTCCAGATTGGTGCCTGCTACTTCGACCGGCTCACTGGCGAGATTGGTCCCACCTTCAAGCGCAACGTGGATGCAGCCTCCAACGGGACCATCGATGCAGCCACCGTCTACTGGTGGCTGGGTCAGATGCGTGAAGCTCAGGACTCCATCCTGGCCAGCCCACGTGAGCCTATCCAGGACGTACTGAATGCGTTCCGCGAATTCCTTGAGCCATGTACCGCCCTCTGGTCGCATGCCACCTTCGACTTCGTGGCCATACAGGAAGCCTACAAGTCGCAGGGGGTCAGGCCCTTCTCCTACCGACTGGCTCGGGATATCAGGACGCTCATCGACCTGGCCAAGGTGAGTATGAGCGCGTTCCCCAGAGAGGGCACGCACCATGATGGACTGGATGATGCCAAGCATCAGGTCAAGTACTGTGTGGCTGCATTTCAGAAGTTGGCAAAGAAGGGAGGCTTGTTGTGACCCAAGTACCACAGGCAGCTTTGGACCTAGTCATGCACTACGAATCCTGGCGCGGCGATGCCTACCCTGACCCTGCCACTGGAGGGGCCCCCTGGACCATGGGCTTCGGCTTCACCCAGGGCGTGTTCAAGGGCGACTCCATCTCCTATGCCGACTCGGTCCGTGTTCTCGGTACCCTACTTGGCACTCTGGCTGACCAGATAACAGGAGCCTTGCAGGTCGAGGCTGACCCCAACCAGCTGTCTGCCTTCCTCTCGTTCGCATACAACGAGGGCTTCGGTGCGCTCAACTCCAGCACCCTGTTCCGCCTGTTCAATGCCGGTGACACAGCCGGAGCGGCTGCCGAGTTCGACAAGTGGGACAAGGCGGCCGGTAAGACGATGAAGGGGCTGCAGCGGCGCCGGAGGGCCGAGTCCCTGGTGTTCCAAGGAAGCTCGGTCCCAGATGCCATACAGGCGGCGGAGGGGGCATTCCCGTGAGCAGAGGTTGGAGCAAGAGGCCCTGGAAGCATGCCTTCAAGCGGTGGAGAGCGCCGCCTATCCCCCTGACTCCAGAGCAGCTTGCAGAAAGGGCTAGACAGGCATGGCGGTTGCACGCCTCCCCTCTCGACATAGCCCTGTATGACACCATGCAGTCGTTGAAGCGACAGATGTTCCTTGACCTCTATGGAGACGGAACCAGGACAGAGGATAGGAACTTCCTAGGACTAGGAGCTTTGATACATGACGACAAGACTAAATGATTCGGTCATCCACTGGTACCACGATGAGCATGGCAACTTGGTCAACATGCTGGTGCCAATCACTGACGTGGAAGAACTCAAGAAGCTCATCAGCAAGGCGGAGTCTATCCTCCTGGATGCCACTGCAGGCAATGTGGCCAGCGAGCCTGGATTGGTGAGCTGGGCAGACTTTGCCCATTACACGTCTTCTCGGCCTCCACCCACGTACTATGTCCCTAAGCAGCCACATCCGCTCTACCCTGAGGAGTCTGAACGTGACCCCCACAAGGAAATCGCCCGGTACCGAGAAGCCGAGAGCCACGACATTGGACTCAGCCTCCGCACCTACGGCGAAAGGGGCGAAGCGCTCCATCCTCACATTCTTGCCGCCGCATTTGACCCCGCGACCTGGGCAAGTCCAGGCGCTGCTAGCCGTGGAGGCGAACTGGGACAAAGCGGAGGTCTTCGTTATCAATGCTCCCGTTGCAGCAGGAAAATCGTTACTGGCGACCACTATCGCAAAGTGGGCAACTTCTGGCACTGCCTCTGCGACTATGGACAAGTCATCAAAAGCTCTGATTGTACCACCGAACAACATGCTCCTCCAGCAGTACCTGGACTCCAACCCACGGATGGCCACCCTCTGGGCGAAGGACCACTACCAGTGCGTGTCAAGCCGTGAAGGTGCCACCTGCAAGGAGATTGGCTCCGCACTGGGAAAGCCCTGCTGCCGAGAATGCCCATATACAAAGGCTAACAGATTGGTGCGTGCAGTCCCTTGGGCGGCCTGCAACGCCTATACCTACCTGGCTCATGGACTCTACGCTGATACTGTCCTCTTCGATGAGGCTCATGGCCTTCTTGGAATGGTACGAGACCTGGCGGCAAAGAAGCTGTGGCGACGGGTTTACGGATACCCTGCGTCACTGCAGTCTTATCGAGACCTACTTAGATGGGTTGGGGAGGCGCTGGAGGAGCGCCCAGGTGACGCCAAGCTGGTCACCCTCAAGGCCGACCTGGAGTCTGGGGCTAATCGCTATCTCGTGGAGCGTGGCGAAGACACGTACTTCGGAAAGCCGGCCGAATGCCTCAAGCTGCTTCCAGTTGATACCAGCAAGCAGCCTCCTTTCCTCTGGCCAGGGCTGGGGGAAGGTGGCAAGGGCAAGGGCAAGGTTAGCCGAGTCATCCTACTTAGCGCAACAATTGGGCCAAAGGACCTGGAGCAGCTCGGACTCAACCGGAAGCGGGTTGCCTGGATTGAGACGCCAAGCCCTATTGACAAGTCCCGACGGCCCTGTTACATTGAGTCCGGCTTCGATGTTAGTGCCAGAGCTAGCCCGGAAGATGCGATGGCGCTGGTCACCCGAATCGCCGAGATAGCGGCAGCACACCCAGGACAAAAGGGAGTCATTCATGCCACGTACCAGCAAGCCCGTACACTCATGGGCTATCTACCGGCCGGAGTCCGAGAACGAGTCCTGTCCCATGACAACAGAAACAAAGCTGACATTTACAGACAGTTTATTGAATCTGGAAGTGAGTCAGGTAGAATTCTCCTTGCATCCGGAATGTATGAAGGCCTTGACCTGGTCGGGGACTTGGCACGTTGGCAAGTCATCGCCAAAGTCCCGTGGCCGCACCTCGGCGAGCCGGCCTGGAAGTGGCTCTCGGAAAGCGACCCGGAAAGGTACGGCTGGGAAGCGCTCAAGCTAGTGGTCCAGGCTTACGGCCGTGTGTGCCGAGGGCCGACAGACTTCGGGGAGACCTACATTCTGGACCGCTCCTTTAGTAGACTTGATTTAGGGCTAGCTCCGAGCTGGTTCAGGGAGGCTTGCATTTATGTCTAATGTACTTAGTAGACTGAAGAAGAAGGAGCTAGCTAGGCTAACTACTGCCGACTGGTTGGACCTAATTCAGGAAGCTGAGTCCCTTCACTTTCAGAAGAGTCAAGCGCATAGGACAGATGATGAGTGGTGCGCTACTGGTGTTCGTTTGGAATATGCAGATGGTAATGTCTGCGAAATGGACCTAACTCGCATAGGCTGGAAGGCGGGCACTAGGTGGCCTATGTCCTTTAGGTTACCATGCATGAAAACCCTAGGAAGCTATGGTATTGCAGTAGCCTCCTCAACACCAGATATGTCTTCAGTTAATTATCGCGAGTTTGCATTCATTTATCAAAGAGAGTGGAATGGACAACTTGTTTACCAAGAGGTGAGTACATGAATAACGGACGCATGTTCCACTTCGGTGCCCAGCTCTCCAAGGGTCGGCAGGGTGAGGAGCTACTCCTGGCGCACTGGCCCTGCAAGGTGTGGCGTCATGAGGAGCTGAAGGGGCCAGACTTTATAGACGCCCAGGACCGAGTCATCGAGCTGAAGACCGACTCCTATTCGCTGGATGCCACCCCCAACTTCTTCATCGAGCGCTGGTCCAGTGTTGAAGACAAGAAGCCGGGTGGACCCTGGCAGGCCGCCGCTAAGGGCTGCAACTGCTTTGTCTACCTGTACGCCTCCGACCGGCGCTGGTTTGTGTTCGAGTCCTTGCCGCATCTGCTCGCCGAGCTGAATGCCTTGACTCCTGACCTGCAACCTGTTAGCATACGGAACAGAGGCTGGACGACACAAGGGTATAAGATACCCAGAGCCAAGCTGGCCCATATATATCGCGAGGAGCGACTACCCTAACACCCCGTGAGGAGAGGTTACCGTGAGTTCATTCATGGAATACAACAAAGTGGACTACCTGCACGACATGTATGAAGCTGTCAACGAGATGACCATTCGCCTCTATAAGGCCTTCGGCTCTGGAGCTGGCCCTGTGGAACTGTCGGTCTCCCCTCAGCTCTATCGGTTCCTGAAGGATGAACTGGTCCAGAAACAGATGCGCTTCTATTCTAAGGACTTCCCCCTTTCCAGGGAGCCGCAGATTATCCAAGTCCAGACCTGCTGTGGCCATGTCCTCATCAAAGAACTGAAAGAGGAATCATGTACATAACAATTGACGCCAAGTGCCCAAAGTGTGATGCAGTTGGTGACCTGCTCCTCTTAGTGCCAACTGACCGACTACCCCCCTCCATGGGTGATGTGGTCCCACACTCGCTCTGTCAGAATTGCCAAGTTCCAGTGATTCGCATCCCTTCCGCCCCCAACAAGACCAAGGCCTCGTTCGTGGACGGCACCAAGCGGTTCAGTAAGCTGAGGGAAGAGGCGGCCCTGGACAACGTCCTGTCAGAGACACAAGTAACCGGCGACAGAGTTAAGATAGCCCACGAGAAACTCAAGCTGTCTGAAAAGAAGACTTAGAACTACCTAGTAGGAGTTATGTATGAGCACATTCGTATCCTGTGGCAAGCCGTCCCGCATCGGCTCCTATGTCGGCCCGACCTGGCTCAATGGCTGCTTCGTCAAAGTACTGCCACGGCTCATGGGCTTTGAGGTCCGACCCACGGCTCTCGGCCCTGACTCCACCGAGGTCGAGGTCATTTCAGGGAAAGACATGGGACAGCGCTCAATTGAGGTAGCTGCTAATCAACGGGTCAGTCTCACCCTGGCCACCATCTCGCCCAAGAAGTACCAATGCCTCTGGACCGTGAACCCGGAACTGCACCTGCTCGGCCAAGTCCAGTTTCCCACAGTCACTGAGCCGCATGAGCAGCTCACCCTACGCCTGGTCATCCAGGCCAACAAGAGCTTCCGCATTTCGGACTTGACTTGGCTCGTTCGTGGATATATAGTCGAGTAGCTGCTGCCCTCGCCTGCAGCCGCCACCAACTCACCTAAGGAGTCCTATGTTTACAGCTACCCAACTTGAGCAGGCCGTTCAGACCTGCCTCCAGACCATCGCTCAGAAGCAGGCAGACGCACAGAATCAGGTTGCCCACTACAAAGGGGCAGCTGATGGTGTGACCTTCCTAGCACAGGCCCTGACCCAGTCGGCCTCAACCCCAAGCACGGAGGCGGCAACCGATGGCACAGCCACCACGCCTGCGCCCGGTGACCCAGCTGCAGCCGCAGCGACCCCGAGCCAGCCCTCTGCCCCCTGATGCCTTAGATGTGCAGGCCACCCTGTCCATCCTGATTGACCGTCTCAACGCACAAGCGGAGACAATCGAGGAGCTCAGGGCGAAGGTTGCAAAGGCAGATACTCGGATTCTGGAGCTTATCCAGGCACTCCTGGGCAAATAGCAGTCACAGACCTCTGGTACCGCCCTTCGGCATCAGGGGGCTTTTCTTTGGTGCCGAAGGCGTGGCTGACCTCTCATCTTCCGACGTGAGTCCTTCCTCCTCGTCCGGCTTGATGAGTCCCTGCAACTCGTCCTCTGCGCTCAGGGGCCTTGGTGCAGAGCCTCGGAGTCGGTGAAGCAACCGCTTGACCCCTAGAGCCCTCCTCTCAGTATCTAGAGCCATTTGTCCCTCCTGTCGGAGCCGGCGGCCCCTTTGCCCTTATCTTCTGTAAGTACCCTTTAGCCACTGGGGAGCCCACCAGGCCCTCTGGCGTCTGGTCGAGCGCCTCAGGCTCATCCATTCCGTCCGGCTTCTGCGCCTCCCCTGATGGCTGTGTCTGCTGCAGCCCTGACCGCACCGGCCTCACCGGCCAAACTCATAACGCATGCCTAGTCCCCATGAATGGGTGGGAGGAAGGTAGTGCACCTCAACCCAGACAGGGAACTCGTCCATTCTGTGCGCGATTGACCAGTCAGTCGGGTTGTCCTGCTTGGTCCACTCGGCTCCGACGCTCCACTGAGCATCAGGCTGAGCAACCGGAATGACCTCCTTCAATTGGGTGTTAGTGGTCTCCTTGGTACTCGTCTGCTTGGTCTCATCAGTAGTCTTGGTGTCTGTGTCGGCCTTGTGTTCTGTCAGCTGCTCCGTCACCTTAGTACCGTCCGGCTTGACAGTCGTTACGACCTCTTGTATTGTGTCTGTCGACTTGTCCACCTGAGTCGCCTTAACCCGGTCCAGCTCAGCACTTAACCGAACTTGTTCCGTCTTGGATTCCAGGAGAGCCTGCTGGGTGCTGTGAAGGCGATAGCCCACCAGGACCAGAGCCAGTGCCACCAGGGCCTGGAGACATAGGCGCCAGTGCGCTCGAAGGAAGCTGAGTACTAATAGCATTACTAAACCTACCTTGCAGCGCCTGCTGGGCTGCATTGGAGCCGGCAATGGCAATGACAATCATCACCATGGAGCCGGCAGTCTGTTCATCTTTCATTGCATCCAGTATAAACAAGAGAATGAGGGCTGTCAAGCCGATAAAGGTGCGACGGCAGTCCCATACATGTTTCACGGCTTGTCTCCTTGACGTGCCTGGGTGGCTGCATCATAGACGCTCTTGGCCAAGCCAGCGCCCTGCTTGAGCTCCTTAACGGCCCGCTCTGGGTACGTCTGGCCGGCATGGTCAGGCTTCCGGCCCGCGAGGCCTGGCAGCGTCTCGTCCAGGAACCGGACCATCCCCATGCCAGGGACCAGGTTACCGGCATCTTGGTCAAGCGACTTCACCCACTTCGTCTTGTCAGCTCCGGCCTTGAGCAAGTTCTTGAACATGGCATAATACGGGTTCTCTTCTGGGGAGCCTATCTTGAGGATATCGGCACCAGGGGCTGCACCAGCGAAGCCACCAGCTCCAGTCACCGTCTTGAGTGTCTGCTTAGCCTGGTCGCTCTGCATATTGCCCTGCAGCGCCCGGTCGAGGACCATAAGGGCGGCGATGGGGGCTAGCACCTTGCGTACCGTGGATGCTGTCCCACCAACTGCTCCCTGCCTCAAGTAGTCTCGGACCACGTCGGTAGCGGTAGCCGTGGACCAGGTGGAGAAGGCGGTAACAACCTTGCCCATATAGTGGCCCGCCTGGCTCATCTCCTCAGGCGCATACATGTGCAAAGTCTTATGGACAGTATAGTCCTGCATCCACTTGATGAGGCCTGGCAGGTCGCCTGTGGCCCTGGCACGGGCAATCTGGAGCTTCATATCCCCGCCGACGGCTTCAGCCAAACGGGCAGCATTTGCCCCGCCGTTGAAGGCTTCACGTGCTACAGTCTCACCAGCATGCATGGCAATGAGCCGACTGCTGGCCTCGGCCCACTGCAGCGGGGCCATCATCATGTTCGAGTACTTCTCAATGAAGGAACGGGCTGCCCTGTTCGCGCTGCCTCGAACCACGTTGGACATGTAGCTATCTGTAGCCTCACTGGTGAAGTGCCGACCCAGGTAGCCTCTATCATGCATAATCTGCATCAAATCACTGGTCTTCCCTGTTATGTCCTTCCAGCCCCCACTAATAGTGCTAAGGGACTTCTGAAGTGCATCGGCTTGGACTGCAATTGCCCAATCTGTGCCGCCTTGACTCAAGTGTGGGAGGGTACTTGTCACGCTGGCTCCGGCGGCCTTGTATATCGAGGACGGCCGCCAGCCTAGCAAGTTGGAGTAGAGTGCCCCAGTGGCCACCTGAATGAGGTCCAGATTCTGCGCTACGGACTGGAGTGTTCCAGCCTTCTCCAAGTTGCCAGCCGCTTTAGCATTCTCGGAGGCGGTCATCAGAGCACCGGTCGCCTTAGCCATCGCCTTGGGAATCCAGGAACTTGGTCCTCGCCCTTGCCCGTTCACGACCCGCTTGAGGAAGGTTTCTGCATAGGTCGCGGCTGCAATGTCACCTACGGCACGC
>Ga0302320_10015071_pt1 | contig 15923 bp, 17 predicted proteins | sample Bog_T0_3_FD_202130 | JGI IMG/M metagenome (GOLD analysis project Ga0302320, IMG submission 202130) | Peat permafrost microbial communities from Stordalen Mire near Abisko, Sweden - Bog_T0_3 | ecosystem: Environmental > Terrestrial > Soil > Wetlands > Peat | place: Sweden: Abisko, Stordalen Mire... | reverse complement strand
TCCAGCTTCGTCAACTCGATGCTGGTGTCGCTGCTGACCCGGGCCACCCCGGAAGAGGTCAGGATGATCCTGATCGACCCGAAGATGGTGGAACTGACTCCCTATGAGGGCATTCCGCATCTGATCACCCCGATCATCACCCAGCCGAAGAAGGCGGCCGCGGCGCTGGCGTGGCTGGTCGAGGAGATGGAGCAGCGCTACCAGGACATGCAGGCGTCCAGGGTGCGGCACATCGACGACTTCAACGCCAAGGTGCGATCGGGCGAAATCACCGCGCCGCTGGGCAGCGAGCGCGTGTACCGGCCCTACCCGTACGTGCTGGCGGTCGTCGACGAGCTGGCCGACCTGATGATGACCGCGCCACGCGACGTCGAGGACGCCATCGTGCGGATCACCCAGAAGGCCCGGGCGGCGGGCATCCATCTGGTGCTGGCCACCCAGCGCCCGTCGGTCGATGTGGTCACCGGGCTCATCAAGACCAACGTCCCGTCCCGGCTGGCGTTTGCGACGTCGTCGCTGATCGACAGCCGGGTGATCCTGGACCAGGCCGGCGCGGAAAAGCTGATCGGCATGGGCGACGCCCTGTTCCTGCCGATGGGCTCGAACAAACCGGTGCGGCTGCAGGGCGCTTACATCACCGACGAGGAGGTTCAGGCCGTCGTCGCCGCGTGCAAGAACCAGGCCGAACCCGAATACACCGAAGGCGTGACCACCGCCAAGCCCACCGGCGAACGCACCGACGTCGACCCCGATATCGGCGACGACATGGATGTCCTCCTGCAAGCGGTCGAGCTGGTGGTGTCCAGCCAGTTCGGGTCCACGTCGATGCTGCAGCGCAAGCTGCGGGTCGGCTTCGCGAAGGCCGGCCGGTTGATGGATCTGATGGAGACTCGCGGAATCGTCGGTCCCAGCGAGGGATCCAAGGCGCGCGAGGTATTGGTCAAGCCCGACGAGCTTGCGGCGACGCTGGGGTCGATCCGGGGCCTTGGCGCCTCGGATGAAGAATCAGACAGCGGCGCCGACGAGTAATCCGCCGAGCAGACGCAGAATCGCACCGCGCCGGCTCTAAGAGTGCGATTCTCTGTCTGCTCGCGAGGGTCACAGCACCAGCAGCATGCGCGAGTTGCCCAGAATGTTGGGCTTGATGTAGCTCAGGTCCAGGAATTCGGCGACTCCGATGTCATAAGACCGGCACATCTCTTCGAACACCTCGGCGGTGACGGGCGTGCCTTCGATCTCGGTGAACCCGTGCTTGCCGAAGAAATCGGTCTCGAAGGTCAACACGAACAGCCGCTCCAACTGCAGCTCACGAGCGACTTCAAGAAGCCGGGTGACGATCGCATGGCCGACCCCATGGCCGGTCACCGCGGGGTCGACCGCGACGGTACGGATCTCGCCGAGGTCAGACCACAACACGTGCAACGCGCCGCAACCGATCACTTTGCCCGGGATTTCGGCGTGCTCGGCCACCCAGAACTCCTGAACGGCCTCATAGAGCGTCACCAGGTTCTTTTCCAGCAGGATCTTTCCCGCATAGGTGTCGACCAGGTGTTTGATCGCCGGGACGTCGGACGTTCGCGCACGCCGGACGGCGAGTCGGCGGCCCTGCGAACTTTCGGTCACAGATAACAGTATCGGCATCGGACCCAGCTTTGCTGGTCAACGGTTATTCTGTTGCCGTGTCGGTGCAGCCTCAGACGAGTCCGATGGTAGGCCGTGTCCGCATCGCTAACCTCGCCAATTTCCTGACCGGCCTGCGGTTGGTGTTGGTGCCGATTTTCATGTTCGCCTTGTTCTATGAGACCGGACACGACTTCGCCGGCCGGATCGTCGCTTTCGCGATTTTCACGATTGCGTGCATCACCGACCGGTTGGACGGTGTGCTGGCCCGCAACTACGGCATGGCGACCGAGTTCGGCGCGTTCGTGGATCCCATCGCGGACAAGGCGCTGATCGGGTCGGCGCTGATCGGTTTGTCGATACTTGGTGACTTGCCGTGGTGGGTAACCGTGCTGATCCTGACCCGGGAGGTCGGGGTGACTCTGTTGCGGTTGGCCGTAATTCGGCGCGGGGTCATCCCTGCCAGTTGGGGCGGCAAAATCAAGACAGTGTTCCAGGCGCTGGCGATCGGCTTGTTCGTGCTGCCTTGGTCGGAGTTGTCGGAGCCGTTTCTGGTGGTGGCGTCGGTGGTGATGGGCATCGCGATCGTGCTCACGGTGGTCACCGGTATCGACTACGTGGTCTCGACCGTGAAGGCAGTCCGCCGCGCGCCCAACTAATCGCGGATTTTGTCGCCTGATTTGTCTCAAGACGGGAACCAACTCCACCGCCGCCCGCGTTCACCTATTAGGTGCCGTGGTAGGTGCCGTGGTAGGTGCCGAGCATGGCCTGACCAAAAGGAGAGCGGGATGCCGCTATTGGTGCGTGAGGTCGTCGGCGACGTGCTACGCCGGGCCAGGACGTCGCAGGGCCGTACGCTGCGTGAGGTTTCTGATACAGCGCGGGTGAGCCTGGGATACCTATCGGAGGTCGAACGCGGTCGCAAGGAACCGTCCAGCGAGCTGCTGAACGCGATCTGCGACGCCTTGCGGGTCCCGCTGTCGGCGGTCCTCACCGACGCTGGCGAGCGGATGGCGCGCGAGGAGCGGGTGGCCCTTGCCGCTCCCGGTAGTCCGCCGAGCAACGGGGCGAGTGGTTCCACGATCGACGCCAGCACCAAGGTCGTCATTCCGCCGGTCGCGTCTTTGGCGGTGGCCTGAGCGGCCAGGGGTGGGGCGATCGGCTCTAACCCGTTAAATTGAGCGACAGGGTGAGCGCCAGGTCCTATCAGGGGCCCATCCGGGGCCCATCCGGCACAGAAGAAACGGAGCTAACGCATGGCCAATCCGTTCGTCAAAGCGTGGAAGTACGTCATGGCGTTGTTCAACGCGAAGATCGACGAGCACGCCGACCCTAAAGTCCAGATCCAGCAGGCCATCGAGGAAGCGCAGCGCACCCATCAGGCGCTGACTCAACAGGCCGCGCAAGTGATCGGCAACCAGCGCCAACTCGAGATGCGGCTCAACCGGCAGCTGGCCGATATCGAAAAACTGCAGGTCAACGTGCGCCAGGCGCTGACGCTGGCGGACCAGGCCACCGCCGCCGGAGATGCCGCCAAGGCCACCGAGTACACCAACGCCGCCGAGGCCTTCGCGGCTCAGCTGGTGACCGCCGAGCAGGGCGTCGAAGACCTCAAAACGCTGCATGACCAGGCGCTTGGCGCGGCCGCTCAGGCCAAGAAGGCGGTCGAACAGAACGCGATGGTGCTGCAGCAGAAGATCTCCGAACGCACCAAGCTGCTCAGCCAGCTCGAGCAGGCAAAGATGCAGGAGCAGGTCAGCAATTCGCTGCGGTCGATGAGTGAGATCGCCGCGCCGGGCAACACCCCCAGCCTTGACGAGGTGCGCGACAAGATCGAACGTCGGTACGCGAATGCGCTCGGGCAGGCCGAACTCGCGCAGAGTTCGGTCCAGGGCCGGATGATTGAGGTTCAGCAGGCCGGCGTGGAGATGGCCGGTCATTCCCGACTGGAGCAGATCCGCGCGTCCATGCGCGGCGATGCCCTGCCCACGGGCGGAACGCCTGCCGCTCCAGGAGCCAGCCCCGCAACTCCCGCGGCCAACCCGGCCGGCGGTGGGCCCATTCCCGAGAAGCCGCTCGGGCAGTAGCGGGGCGGTCTTGCGGTGGTGGTGAGGGCGACTGCGCGCGGGCCTTGGCGCGCGCTGCTTCAGCGAGGTTTCGAAACCGCCACTGAACTGTCCGCTGCGGTCGCCCAGAGGATCAGCGCCGCCACCGATCCACGCGCACGGCTGCTGCGCCGCCGCCGCCGCGCGCTGCGGTGGGCCTTGATATTCGGCGCCGGCTGTCTTTTTTGGGCGGTGGTGACGGCGGTGCTGGCGGCGTGGGGCTGGTTCGCGTTGCTGCTCGAGATCACCGGTTCTGTCGCGGCCGTGCAGGCCATTCCGGCGACGTTACTGCTGTTCCGCTATCGCTGGCTGCGATCGGAGCCGCTGCCGGCGCAGCGGCCGGCCAATGTCCGTAGGCTGCCCGCACCGGGGTCGGCCGCGAGGCCCGCGATGTCCGCGCTGGGAGCTTCCGAACGAGGCTTCTTCTCGTTGTTGGGCGTGATGGAGCGCGGCGAGATGTTGCCGGTTGCCGAGATCCGTGACCTGACAGCCGCGGCCAACCGAACCTCCGCGGCGATGGCGGCGACTGCCACAGAGGTTGTCTCGATGGAACGGGCGGCGCACTACTCCGAATCTTCGCGGTCGTATCTGGCCCCCACCATCAATGCGTTCACCGCGCAATTGAACGCCGGAGTCCGTCAGTACAACGAAATGGTCACTGCCGCAGCGCAATTAGTCTCATCGGCCAACCGCGAAACCGCCCCCGGGGTTGGGGTCGGGTCGGCGGCTGCGCAGCAGCGTTACCGCGACGAGTTGGTCGAGGCTACCGACCGGCTTCTCGGTTGGGCGCAGGCGTTCGACGAACTGGGCGGATTGCCCCGGAGATAACCGGAGGCTGGTTGCCTATACCGGACCCGACGGCGGCGTCGAATCGGGTCGCGGTCCGTAGCGCTCGATGTATGCCTGGTGCATGGGGGCATCGCGCTTGCGGGCACGTTCGTCGACGAGGTTGGGGTCGAGACCGTGTACCTGCAGCATGTGCCGGCGCCACACCTTGTTGAGCGCATGCGAGAAGTACACGAACGGAATGAGGATCGGCAGGGTCATACTCAGGTGGACGTCCAGCGTGGTCGGGACCAGCCAGAACGGCGCGAGCACCAAGACCGCGGGAACTGCCACGCGGAGCATCATCCTGCGGGTGGCGCCTTTGCCGGCCAGGTCATTGCGCACCCAATCTCGCATCGAATCGGGCAGCCGCGCCCCGTAGCAGTAGCGGATGTACTGCCACCAGCCAGGTTTCTGCATGTAACTCATGTTAGCTGTTCAAACAGTGCGACAAACACGCAGTTCAGGGGCTTAGGTTGGCCAGCTGGCGGCGGTAAAGAAATCAACCCGACGCGCGGAAAGCCTCCACAACTTCCTCCGCTCCGCAGTCACGGTAATCAGCTAACGACTTGTCCGCGATTGATTCAGGTTGATAGTGGACGTGCCGCTGGGCCGAACCGGTAGCTCCATTTACTGTGAAACTCCTAGATGAGCAAGGGGTTTCCTGCGAAATCGCGACTGCCACTCCAGGAGAATACTGTGTCTTCGAGAGCCTTGAAGAGTGGAACGCAGCTACCCAAGGCACTACACTTATGCCGTATCGATACCTCGGTGAAGACCGGTTGGGAGGATTGATATGTCGTTGGTGATCGCGGCACCGGAGTTGATGGCCGACACGGCAGCGGATTTGGCGAATATCGGTTCGACACTCGACGCGGCGCACATGACGGCGGCGACCTCGACCATAGCGGTGGTTCCCGCCGCCGCCGATGAGGTATCAGAGAGTATCGCGCACCTGTTTTCCCTACATGCCCAGGACTATCAGGCACTGGCCGGGCAGGCGGCGGCATTTCATGAACAGTTTGTACACCGCCTGACTTCCGGTGCGGCGGCCTATGCCAACACCGAGGCCGCCAACGTCACGTTGTTGCAGCTCTTGACTGAGGGCGCGGACGCGATTGGGGGCGCCATCGTCGCCTTCGGGAGCCAATTGGTCAGTTTGTTCAATGCTATCTGGAGCCAATTACCGGGTTTATTAATAACGATTGCGGAAGCACTACCTGCCGTACTAGCAGTTATTGCACTGTCGCTTAGCGGTATTGGTATATTATTGCTCTTAGCGCTGTTTGGCGTATTTCTCGTTGCAGGGCTCTGATAGTAATCCCTAAATTAGCCATTCCGGGATGGCGGATGTCCCCAGAGGCTAGAAGGTCGCCTTGAGTGACGGCAGCACCAGCGCCGCCACGCCACGCGCGGTCGCCTTGAACATGTCGAAGAAATCGAAATAGTCGCGCCACAGCGTGATTCGGCCATCGTGGACTTCGAACACCCCACACACCCAGAACTGCAGCCGGAGAGGGCCGATGATCAGGGCGTCGGTGCGCTCGGTGAGCACCGCGGCGCCGTCGGCGGCAATGCGGTGGATCTTCACCTCGAATGCGGTTTTGCCGCCATCCATTCGTCGGAACAGCTTCATCGCTGCGCTGCGGCCGTGGATCGTCGGCAATCCGACGTTTTCGTAGACGAGGTTGTCGTCCAGACACGCATCCGCGGTCTCGTAGTCCACGTCCTGCAGCGCGGTCAGGAAAACCTCGACCGTGCGAGTGTTCTCGGTGGTTGTCTCAGTCAGCTCGGTCATGTTGCAAGCGTAGGCGCGTGGCGTTGTGGCAGGGTAGGGCGGTGCGCGTCGCCGTTGTCGCCGGGCCGGATCCCGGGCACTCGTTTCCGGCGATCGCGCTGTGCCAACGCTTCCGCGAAGCGGGCGATACGCCGACGTTGTTCACCGGGGCGGAGTGGGTTGAAGCCGCCGGTGTCGCCGGGGTTGACGCTGTTGCGCTGGACGGGCTGGTGGCACTCGACGACGACCACGATGCCGGCGCCAGAATCCACCGGCGTGCCGCGCGGATGGCGGTGCTCAACGTGCCCGCGCTACGCGACCTGGCACCCGACCTGGTGGTGTCGGATGTCATCACCGCGGGCGGCGGCATGGCGGCCGAGCTATTGGGTATCCCGTGGATAGAGCTCAGCCCGCATCCGCTGTATCTGCCATCCAAGGGACTGCCGCCCATCGGCAGCGGACTGGCGCCGGGCACCGGTATCGGTGGACGGCTGCGGGATGCGACGATGCGGGCGTTCACGGCGCGGTCCCTGCGTACGGGACTGCGAGAGCGCGCGGCCGCGCGGGTCGAGATCGGATTGCCGGCCCGCGACCCGGGGCCGCTGCGCCGGCTGATCGCCACGCTGTCCGCGTTGGAGGTGCCTCGTCCGGACTGGCCGGCCGAGGCCGTCGTAGTGGGCCCATTGCACTTCGAACCGACCGATCGGGTGCTGGAGATCCCCCCGGGTCCGGGGCCGGTGGTGGTGGTCGCCCCCTCGACCGCGTTGACCGGAACCGTTGGGCTGGCAGAACTTGCGTTGGAATGCCTGACGCCAGGAGAAACGCTGCCGCCGGGGTCGCGGCTCGTGGTGTCGCGTCTTGGCGGCGCGGACCTCCCGATACCGCCCTGGGCCGTAATCGGGCTGGGACGGCAGGACGAGCTGCTGAGACATGCCGACCTGGTGATCGGCGGGGGCGGCCACGGGTTGGTGTCCAAGACGTTGTTGGCCGGGGTGCCTCTGGTGGTGGTTCCCGGTGGCGGTGATCAGTGGGAGATGGCCAATCGGGTGGTGCGGCAGGGGAGTGGGCGGCTGATTCGGCCGTTGACCGCCGACGCACTGGTGTCCGCGGTCAACGAGGTGCTGTCGTCGTCGGGCTGTCGCGCGGCCGCGCAACGGGCCGCCGCCAGCGTCACCGGGGTCGCCGATCCGGTGCGGGTGTGCCACGAAGCGCTGGCGCTGGCCGGGTGACGAGGCCTAAGGCCCAGTAAATTTGATCGGGTGCGGCTGACGGAGTTCAACGATCGAGTGGTCCTGCGATTCGGCACCGCCTACGGCGCGTCCGTGCTGGCCGACCATGTGCTGACCGGCTTTGGCGGCCTTACCGCCGCCCAGGCGATCGAGGAGGGTGTCGAGCCTCGCGAGGTCTGGCGGGCGTTGTGCGTCGACTTCGACGTGCCCCGGGACCAGTGGTGACCGCCCTCACGGCAGTTTCGGCGCCATCAGCTCATGCTCGGCTCGTCAACCGCGCAATCGCCGCATAGCGATCCCCCCGGTGTCCGGTAGAAGAGGCAGCAACTGCGACGCCGGAAGTCCAGATCGCCGCCGGTGACGACACCGGATCCGGTCAGCTCGCCGGTGTCCAGCAGGGCTTTGGTGATCCCGACGATCGACTGGCGCAAGTCGGGCCGCACCGACAGCAAGGCCCGAGCCGCTCCGACGAGTGCGGACGCGATATTGCCGGACAGCAGGCCGGGTGCGAGTTTCACCGGCAGGCCGGCCGCGAGCGGTTCCATCTGGTCGTGCACGACAATGCGGTACAGCAATTCTGGGGACGGCGGCTCTGTTAGGGGCTCTCCCACCGGCTCGGGCATGCGCAGCTGCGCCCCGTCGTCCGCACGCTGCAGGTCCGCCAAATCCGGAACGACGCCGTGGCCCAGCGCGCAGGCGAGCACGGGTGACCACAGCCGGGCCGCATGTCCGAGGTACACCAGGGAGGCGCCGACCCGCAACTCGGTGGTGCCGTAGCGCTGGAGGGTGGCCTCGATCAGATCCAGGAAGCCGTCGGCGTAGGACTGGCCGACCGGGTGCCATCCCGCCGCGTCCCCGCCCACGGTCAGGGCGAAAAACCCGCCGTAGGACGAAGCCTGGGACAGCTCCACAGAGATGTTCATACGCTCAGTCGGTAGCTGATATGAGCGATGTTGCCACACGCGGTGGGGCGCGGCGTGTCGAACTTGAATCGAACAGGTGTTCGTCTACTGTGGTGATTGTTCGAAGATGACGACTTGTCGGTGGCCTTCTCTAGTGTCACGGCCAACCGACCGATTACCGGTCGCTGAACAACGACTACAGGAGAGGCACCATGGCGCAAGCCCCCGATCGCGAGAAGGCTCTCGAGCTGGCGATGGCCCAGATCGAGAAGAGCTACGGCAAAGGTTCGGTGATGCGTCTCGGCGACGAGATACGTCAGCCGATCTCGGTCATTCCGACCGGATCGATCGCACTGGACGTGGCCTTGGGCATTGGCGGTCTGCCGCGTGGCCGGGTCGTGGAGATCTACGGCCCGGAATCCTCGGGTAAGACCACCGTCGCACTGCACGCGGTGGCCAACGCCCAAGCCGCCGGCGGCGTCGCGGCGTTCATCGACGCCGAGCACGCACTGGACCCGGACTACGCCAAGAATCTCGGCGTCGACACCGATTCCCTGCTGGTCAGCCAACCCGACACCGGTGAACAGGCCCTGGAGATCGCCGACATGCTGATCCGCTCTGGCGCGCTTGACATTCTGGTCATCGACTCGGTGGCGGCGCTGGTGCCGCGCGCGGAGCTCGAAGGCGAGATGGGGGACAGCCACGTCGGCCTGCAAGCCCGGCTGATGAGTCAGGCACTGCGGAAAATGACTGGTGCGATGAGCAATTCGAACACCACGGCGATCTTCATCAACCAGCTCCGGGAGAAAATCGGAGTGATGTTCGGCAGTCCAGAAACGACAACCGGCGGAAAGGCGTTGAAGTTCTACGCATCGGTGCGCCTGGATGTGCGCCGGATCGAGACGCTCAAGGACGGAACCGATGCGGTCGGCAACCGCACCCGGGTCAAGGTTGTCAAAAACAAGGTGGCGCCGCCGTTCAAGCAGGCCGAGTTCGACATTCTCTACGGCAAGGGCATCAGCAGGGAGGGTTCGCTGATCGATATGGGCGTGGAGCACGGCTTCATAAAGAAGTCCGGTTCCTGGTTCACCTACGAGGGCGAACAACTCGGCCAAGGCAAGGAGAACGCCCGCAACTTCTTGATGGAGAACGCCGATGCGGCTAACGAGATCGAGAAGAAGATCAAGGAAAAGCTTGGCATTGGCGCGGTTGTGACCGATGACGACGTCCTGCCCACCCCCGTCGACTTCTGAGCCATCTCGCGAAGAGCAGGCGCGGGCGTTATGCCTGCGCCTGCTCACCGCGAGGGCCCGCACCCGGGCAGAGTTATCCGTTCAGCTGGTCAAACGCGGATACCCCGACGACGTCCGCGACGTGGTGCTCGACCGGCTGGCCAGGGTCGGGTTGATTGACGACGCGGAGTTCGCCGAGCAATGGGTCGAGTCCCGCCGGTCCAGCGCTGGAAAAGGCAAGCGTGCCTTGGCTGCCGAGCTGCACACCAAGGGTGTCGACAACGACGTCATCACCACGGTGCTGGCCGGGATCGACGCCGGTGCCGAGCGCGACCGCGCCGAACAGCTGGTGCAGGCCAGACTCAGGCGCGAAAACCTCGACGGCGACCAGGCGCGAGTCGCCCGGCGGCTGGTGGCGATGCTGGCGCGACGCGGCTATGACCAGACCATGGCCTACAACGTGGTGAGTGTGCAGCTGAACCTGGAGCTCGATCGCCGCCGCACGTAGCGCCGGTCCGCCAATCAGCTAGCCGCCGTACCATGGCCGGGTGACTTCGATGGTGACGCGCGACGCCGCGGTGGCCGACGCTCCGTCGGCGGCATCCGCGCGTACCTATCAGGTCCGTACCTACGGATGTCAGATGAACGTCCACGATTCCGAGCGACTGGCCGGCCTGCTGGAAGCGGCCGGCTACCAGCGGGCCGCCGAGGGCACCGACGCCGATGTGGTGGTCTTCAACACATGCGCCGTGCGGGAGAACGCCGACAACAAGCTGTACGGCAACGTCAGCCATCTGGCCCCGCGCAAGCGCGCCAATCCCGACATGCAGATCGCGGTCGGTGGCTGCCTGGCCCAGAAAGACCGGGACGAGTTACTGCGCAAGGCGCCGTTGGTCGATGTCGTCTTCGGCACGCACAACATCGGATCGCTGCCCACGCTGCTCGAACGCGCCAGGCACAACAAGGTCGCCCAGGTGGAGATCGCCGAATCGTTGCAGCAGTTTCCGTCCTCACTGCCGAGCGCGCGTGAATCCGCATACGCCGCATGGGTTTCCATCTCCGTCGGATGCAACAACAGCTGCACCTTCTGCATTGTCCCGGCGCTCCGGGGTAAGGAGGTCGACCGCAGTCCGGCCGACATCCTGGCCGAAGTCGAGTCGCTGGTCGACGACGGTGTGCTCGAAGTCACCTTGCTGGGGCAGAACGTCAACGCCTACGGCGTCTCCTTCGCCGACGCGTCCCTTCCCCGCGATCGCGGCGCCTTCGCCGATCTGCTGCGGGCCTGCGGTCGTGTCGACGGCCTGGAACGCGTGCGCTTCACCTCGCCGCATCCGGCCGAGTTCACCGACGACGTCATCGAAGCGATGGCGCAGACACCGAACGTCTGTCCCGCCTTGCACATGCCGCTGCAGTCCGGATCCGACCGCGTGCTGCGCGCGATGCGGCGCTCCTACCGCGCCGAGAGATACCTCGGCATCATCGACAGGGTGCGCGCGGCCATGCCGCACGCCGCCATCACCACCGACCTGATCGTCGGGTTCCCCGGCGAAACCGAGGAAGACTTCGCCGCTACCTTGGACGTGGTGCGGCAAGCCCGGTTTGCGGCTGCCTATACCTTCCAATACTCCAAGCGGCCCGGCACCCCGGCCGCCGAGCTGGACGGGCAGCTGCCGAAAGCAGTTGTCCAAGAGCGCTATGAGCGGCTGGTCGAGCTGCAGGAGCAGATCTCATTAGAGGGCAATCGCGCGCTCATCGGGCAGACCGTAGAACTGCTGGTTGCCGCGGGCGAAGGACGCAAGGACACCCGCATGGCACGCATGACCGGGCGGGCGCGCGACAGCCGGCTGGTGCACTTCACGGCGGATGATCAGGTGCGTCCCGGCGACGTCATCACCGCGGTGGTCACCGCGGCCGCGCCGCACCATCTCATCGCGGACGCCGGCATCGCGAGCCACCGCCGCACGCGCGCCGGCGATGCGCACGCCGCGCAGCGGCGCCCGCGCGGTGTCGGGCTTGGTATGCCCGGTGTCGGACAGTCCGCCGGGTCGGTCGACCCCCTCGGATGCGCCCAATGACGGAAGAACACCCGGACCTCGACGCCTTGCGCGCCGAGATCGAGGCTGCGGAACGCCGCATAGCCCGCGAGATCGACCCTGGGCCAAGGGGTTTCGTGGTTGCCATTCTGATATTCGTGTTGCTGGGTTCGTTCATCTTGCCGCACACCGGCGGTGTCCGGGGCTGGGACGTGCTGTTCGGCACACACGGCGCGGGCGCGGCCGCGCTGGCTCTACCCTCACGGGTGTTCACCTGGTTGGCGCTGGTGTTCGGCGTCGGTTTCTCGATGCTGGCGTTGATGACCCGGCGCTGGGCGGTGGCCTGGGTCGCGCTGGCGGGGACATCGATTGCCAGCGTCGCCGGTCTGTTGGCTATCTGGACGCGCCAGACCGTGGCCGCGGGTCATCCGGGCCCAGGGGTGGGCCTGATCGTCGCGTGGATCACCATCATGTTGCTGACATTTCACTGGGCCCGCGTGGTGTGGTCGCGAACCATCGTGCAACTTGCCGCCGAGGAGCAACGGCGCCGAGTCGTCGCAGAGGAGCAGTCCAGAACGCTGCTGGAAAGCCTGCAAAGCCCCGACGGTCCCGAGCCCGGGACGACCCCGGACGTCGGGGGCGGACGCTAGGACCTGCGAGTCAGGGCCTTGGCGGCGGTATCAGCCCACTGCCGCCACTGCTCAGCGTTGGCTTTGGCCTCCTCGGCTTCCTTGGTCCGGCCGGCCGCCTCCGCCTTAGCCGCCTGCCGTTCGAACTGCTCTGCGCGGGTTCTGAACTGCTCGGCGCGGGCATGTGCCTCGGGGTCGGACCGCTCCGTTTCGCCGGCGTCGCGCACCTTTTTTTCGATTGCGTGCAGTCGCCGCTCCAGGTCGGCGGACTGCTCCCGGGGCACTTTGCCGATCGCCTCCCACTTGTCGGCGATCGACCGCAGTGCCGCCTTGGCGGCGTCATGGTTGCTCGTGTCGATCTTCTCCGCTTGGGCCAGCAGCGCCTCTTTGGCCCCCGCGTTAGCGTGCAGCTCCGCGTCCTTTTCCGCTGTGATGGCATTGCGGGCCTTGAAGAACACATCTTGGGCGGCTTTGAAGCGGTGCCACAGCGCGTCGTCGAGTTCCTTGCTTGCTCGTCCCACCGCTTTCCACTCAGTGAGCAGCTTCCGGAATTCCGCGCTGGTGTTTGTCCAGTCCGTCGAGTCGGACAGCTCTTCGGCCCGCTCGCACAGCTGTTCCTTCGCCTGCCGGATCCCGGATCGTTCCCGATCCAGCTCGGAGAAGTGGGACCCCCGCCGGCGGTTGAAGGTGTCCCGGGCCGCGGAATAGCGCTTCCACAGCGCCTCGTCGGTTTTACGGTCCAGGCCGGTGATGTTCTTCCATTCGTCGAGAATTACCCGCATCCGGTCGCCGGCGACCTTCCAGTGGGTGGAGTTGGCGGCCAAATCCTCGGCTTCGGCGGCCAGCGCTTCTTTTTGTGCGGTCTGGGCGGCCCGGTGCTCGTCGCGCCGCGACCGATCTGCCGCGATCATGGCACCGGCTTGTTCGAGAAGGCCCGTCAAACGGCCCGCCAGCGCATCGATGTCGCCCAGCACGCATACCGTCGGCAACGTTTCGGCCAGCGCGGAGGCATTGGCTTTGATCTTGCGGGCATCGCTGGTCCCCGCGGTGAGCCGTTCCTCCATCAAGGTGATCTCGGTGCTCAGGTCATCGAATCGGCGGCCGAACTGGGCAAACGCAGCATCCGGATCGCCGGCCTGCCACGAGCCAATGATGCGCTCGCCGGCCGCGCTGATCAGCCAGACGGTGCCGTCGGCGTCGACGCGACCGAATCGGTGCGGATCACTGCGCGGCGGTGCTGTCACCTGGTGGGGGGTGGGTCCCGCCGTCGGCCGTGGCCCGGGACGCGGTCCCGGACGTGGCACCGGCACCGAAACAGGTGGAGCCGGATCGTCGATTTTCTGCTCGTCAGTTGTCATGCGCTCGTCACCTACCCTTTGCACCTCCGCGCGGTCGATCACCGCGCACCCACCGCGCTCAGCGGCACCCTGCGGTCGAGCGGACTGGTACGGACCAAGCACCCTCAACCGGTAGAACAGTATTCAAGAGTATTCAAGCAGCTTGGCGGGCTGTGCGCGGCCACCTTCGCCGGTCTCTTCGGTGCTCGGGCTCCCAGTCCGGCAACAGTCCGGCTGCCTGGGCCGGATAACGAAACGATTCCACCATCAACCGACCCATATGGCGACGTCGCGCCGGCCGGTAACGTGACTGAGGCCAGTGGTGCTGGTGTTACTCGTGTGGTTCGAAGGGTGGTCACCGTGGCGGACGTGGATTTCGCGGCTTGCTGCACACCCGGCGGACCGCGGCGTACCTGTGCCACCATTAGAGACCGGTTCTCCGGTCCTGTCGGGTGTGGCCGGCCCCGCACTCGTGTAACACAGCGTGCACATAGGTTGGTGAACTAAGCATGGAGGATGTTTGCGCACGGGACCGCGTCGTTCGAGGTGACGCGGGGCGCAAGGGCGCGGATCTCGCGGAAACCTCCACGAAACGGTTAGTGAACAGCCCGTTTAGCTTGTAACTCGCGGACCGGACGTTGGGGGAGGAGGCCGCAGATGACGAGAACGGATCTCGCGGTGGTTCTCGCCCTGCTGGCTGCCTTCGCGTCCGCGATCGGCAATGTGGTCCGCCAGCGCTCGGCGCAGGAGATCACCGACCGGGAGGTGGGACACCTCGAGCTATTCCGGTTGTCGCTGCGCGACACCCGGTGGTGGCTGGGAGCTGGCGGCGCGATCGCCAATTACGCGCTGCAGGCCGTGGCCCTGGCACTTGGGTCGGTGGTGCTGGTGACTGCGCTGCAGGTGACAGCGCTGTTGTTCGCGCTGCCGATTTACGCGTACCTCACCAAGGTCCGGGTAACCGGCCGGGAGTGGGTCTGGGCGGTGTTGCTGGCCGCCGCGCTCGCGGTGGTCGTCACCGTCGGCGACCCGGACAGCGGCGCTTCGCGGGGTTCGCTGACAACCTGGCTCGTGGTGGCACTGGTGATGGGTCCACCACTGGTTTTCTGCGTGCTGGGTGCGCGGATCTGGACGGGCTCGGTGGCGGCGGTGCTGCTGGCGGTGGTCGCCGGTTCCTCGCTGGCGCTGTTCGCGGTGCTGACTAAAGCGGTGGTCGAGGTGGTCCGTGGCGGTGTCGTTGCGTTGCTGCTCGCCCCGGAGTTCTACTTCTGGCTGGCCGCGGCGCTGGCCGGAATGATCTTTCAGCAATCGTCTTACCGGGTGGGTTCGCTGAATGCTTCGTTGCCGACGTCGGTCGTCGCCAAGCCGCTGATCGGTTCGGCGCTCGGCATGGTGGTGCTGGGCGAGACGTTCGACGCCAGCGGCCCCGAGCTTGTTGTGGTGGCGGTGGGCGTGGTGCTGGTGATTGTTGCGACCTTTGCGCTGGCTCGTGGTGAAGCCGAGAACGTGACGGAAGAGGCGATCGAAAGCGGCCGCATTCCCGTCATCACTGCCGCGGATGCAGCGGCATACCAGCGCAAGCGACGGGGGCGCCGACGGGGCGCGCCGACTAGGCCAGGCGGCCTGGCCAGGAGTCAGAGACGTTAGTTTGATGGCGTGTTGAGCACCATCGGGATCATGCCGTCCGCGCCGGTGCTGGTGCCCGAACTCGCGGGGTCGGCAGCCGCCGAACTGGCCGACCTGGAAGCGGCGGTCCGCGAGGTGGCTGGTCTGTTGCCGCCACGCTGGATTGCGGTTGGCACGGGGTCTGTGGACTGCGTGGTGGACTCGAACGCCGTCGGCACCTTCGCCGGCTTCGGCGTGGACGTACCGGTGCGGTTGTCACCGCCGCGCGGCACCCCCCCCGAAGTATCCGATTTACCTCTCTGCGCCCTGATGGCCGGCTGGGTGCGCGGCCAAACCGAACCCGAGGCCAGCGTGCAGGTTCGCGTCTACCGCGGCGACCGTGCTGCCGACACCGCGCTGGCCTGCGGCCGCAAACTGCGTGCCGAGATCGATCTGGAGCCCGATCTCATCGGTGTGCTGATCATCGCCGACGGCGCCAACACCCTGACACCGGCCGCCCCGGGCGGCTATCGCCCGGACGACGTCGACGCGCAGCTGGTCCTCGACGACGCGCTGGCATCGGGCGACGTCGCGGCCCTGACACGGTTGCCCGAGCAGATCCGGGGCCG
>Ga0302320_10015070_pt1 | contig 15924 bp, 15 predicted proteins | sample Bog_T0_3_FD_202130 | JGI IMG/M metagenome (GOLD analysis project Ga0302320, IMG submission 202130) | Peat permafrost microbial communities from Stordalen Mire near Abisko, Sweden - Bog_T0_3 | ecosystem: Environmental > Terrestrial > Soil > Wetlands > Peat | place: Sweden: Abisko, Stordalen Mire... | reverse complement strand
GCGACAAAAGATCGGCGTTGAGCCAGACGGCGCCCGACACGGTCTTGCCCATCTTGGCGCCGGATGCGGTCGTCAGCAGGGGCGTGGTCAGGGCGAAGGCGGTCTTGCCGTCCATCCGGCGGATCAGTTCCACGCCATTGATGATATTCCCCCACTGGTCCGAACCGCCCATCTGAAGGTTGGCGCCGTACAGCCGGTTCAGTTCCAGGAAGTCTGTCGCCTGCATCAGCATGTAGTTGAATTCGAGGAAGGTGAGGGGCTGTTCGCGCTCCAGCCGCCGCTTGACGCTGTCGAAGGTCAGCATGCGGTTGATGGTAAAATGCACCCCGTAGTTCCGCAGGAAGTCAACGTAGCCCAGTTTGTCCAACCACTTGGCGTTGTCTTCCATCACCGCGCCGGTGGGCCCCGGGCCGAAATCCAGAAAGCGGTCGAACACGGTCTTGATGCCGGCGATGTTGGCGGCGATCTGTGCCTCGGTCAGCAATGGGCGCTGGCTGTCCTTGTCGGAGGGATCGCCCACCTTGGTGGTGCCGCCGCCCATCAGCGGCAGGGGGCGGTGGCCGGTCTGCTGCAGTCGGCGCATCATCATGATCTGGATCAGCGAGCCCACATGCAGGCTGCTGGCGGTGGCGTCAAAGCCGACATAGGCCGTGATCACGCCTTCGCTGGCGGCCTTGTCCAAGGCCTCAATGTCCGAGCACTGGTGGATATAGCCACGCGTCTGCATCACCCTGACGAATTCGGATTTGGCTTTGAAGCTGGCGATATCGATCTCGGACATGAGCGACTTTCTCGGGCGCGGCTTTTTGCCGATTGCGCTCGGGCGTTTAGCACGCTCTTTGGATCGTTCCCAAGGCTCAGCCAACGGCGAATATGCGCATTCTTGGATTCATGAGCGGCACGTCCCTCGACGCCGTGGACATGGCGGTGATCGAGACCGACGGCGAACGTATTTCCGACTTTGGCCCCGCCGGGGAACGCAAACTGTCACAGGCGACCCGCGCCTTGGTGGAGCAGGCTACCGCCGACGCTCGCGCCTGGCCTTGGCATGCGCCTGAGCCCCCAACCTTCGCGCCCGCCGCCAATGCCGTGGCCCAGGAGCACCTGTGGGCCGCGAGGGGTTTTTTGGCGGAGTACGGCCTCAATCCAAAGGAGCTGGACCTCGTAGGCTTTCATGGCCAGACCGTCTGGCATGAACCGCCCGGCCGCACGCGAGCGGAGGGCCGCACCGTGCAACTGGGGGAAGCCGCCATTCTCGCTCGCGGCCTGGGTGTGCCGGTCGCCTTCGATTTTCGCACCGCCGACGTCGCCGCTGGCGGTCAGGGCGCGCCCCTGGCGCCGATCTATCACGCCGCCCGCGCCCGCGCCTCGGGCCTTGAGCCGCCGTTGGCCGTGCTCAATCTCGGCGGCGTGGGCAACGTCACCCTGATCGGACCCGACGAGCAGATCCTCGCCTTTGACACCGGCCCGGCCAACGGCATGATCGACCTGTGGGTCCAGGCGCGCACGGACTTGAGGTTCGACGAGGGAGGCGCGTTGGCGTCAGCGGGGAAGGTCCATGGGCCCGCGCTGTCGGCCTATCTCGACCATCCCTATTTCCGCGCCCCGGGCCCCAAGTCGCTGGACAGGTATGATTTCGATTTCGCGCCGGTGCAGGATTTCTCGCTCGAGGACGGGGCCGCGACGCTCACCGCCTTCGCCGCCGAGGCCGTGGCCTTGGCGTTGCGGCAGACCGGTCGTGCGCCGACCCGTGTGATTATCAGCGGGGGCGGGAGGCTCAATCCCGCGCTGATTGAGGCGATCCGGCAGCGGGTCGACGCGGAGGTGATGGACGCCGATATGCTCGGCTGGCGCGGCGACTCCATCGAGGCGGAGGCTTTCGCCTATCTGGCCGCCCGCGTGCTGCGAGGTCTGCCGATCAGTTTTCCTGGCACCACCGGCGCGCCTGAGCCCATGACAGGCGGGCGGATCATCGATCCTACGGGGCGCCTGCGGACACCGCCTGCTGCTTGAGCGCGGCGAGCGTCTGTTGCTGTTGGGGCGTGCAGGTGGTTTGGCTGCAAAGGCGATCCAGGATGCCTTCAACGATGGCCGGCATCAACTTGCCCATTTCCGCGCCCGAGCGAGCGCCCAGATCGGGCAGCTTGTCGCGCAAGACCTGTCCCGTCGGACTTTGGTAGAAGGCCAGAATGTCGCCGAGTTGATGCTCATCGAAAGTCTCGGCGTAGACATTGGCTTCGGCGTCTAGAATTTTCGGCAGGAATTGCCGCATGACGTCCTGCACGACCGCGCGAGCCGCTCTTCGATTGGCGGCCGCGTTGGTGGAGTCGCCCGGCATATTCGTCGGCGTCGCCTCCATCGCGCGATCCAGCGTCGCCGAAATATTGGCGACGCCTCCCTGCGCCTCGAACACCGCCCGAGCGAGCCTGAGACGCTCGGCGCTGGGCCGAGGCGCCGGAGAGGGCTGCGCCGGCTGGGCCCAGGCCGTGCACGCCAGCTGAGTGGCCAAAAGAACGCCCGCGAAAGCCAAGACCTTGAACGCCATACGTCCTCCTTGCGGCCCTCGCTGCGAAGTCGATCGGCCTAGGCCGGATTGGCCGCCAGTCGTTTGTCGAGGTAGGCGCCGACGCGCTGCTCCACTTCCGTCAGATGTTCCTGCCAGAAGTGGCTGGCGCCTTCGACCAGCTCATAGTCGATGACGATGCCCTTTTGCGTGCGCAGCTTGGACACCACACGTTCCACCTCCACCGGCGGCACAACCGTGTCGGCCGATCCGTGCAGGATCAGCCCGGAAGCGGGGCAGGGGGCGAGGAAGCTGAAATCATACATATTGGTTGGCGGCGACACGGAGATGAAGCCGTCCGTCTCCGGCCGCCGCATCAGCAGCTGCATGCCGACCCAGGCGCCGAAGCTGTAGCCGGCCACCCAGCACTGAGACGCTGTGGGGTTGGTGGTCTGCAGCCAGTCCAGGGCCGTGGCGGCGTCCGCCAGCTCGCCAATGCCCGAATCGAACTCGCCCTGGCTGCGGCCCACGCCGCGGAAATTGAAGCGCAGGGTCGCGAAACCCCGCTTCATGAACAGGTGGAACAGCTGCACCGACACTGGGTTGTTCATGTGCCCGCCCGCCTTGGGGTGAGCATGCAGGATCAGGGCGATGGGCGCCGTGTCCTTCTTTCCCGGGGAATAACGTCCCTCGATCCGGCCGGCGGCGCCGGTCAGAACCACTTCAGGCATGGGATCTCCACTGCGTTGTTGCGATCACCCCGGTTGGTTCCGGCGTCTTATCCCCGACGGCCCATAATACTTGACTAGCCTAGTCAGGTTTCTTACATCCGGTCCCCTCACCGCAAGGCCAGCCTTGGCGGCGAAGGCGCGGTTTGTAACACAGGCCGCGCAGGTTGCGCGGGTTTTCTGCGTCGCCGTCGTTCGGCGCCACCCGGCGCGGCAAGGAGCGGATATGCGCCTCAGCAGCAAGGGCCGTTACGCGGTGATGGCCATGGCCGATCTGGCTCGCCATTCACAGGCCGCCCAGCCGCCGCGTGCGGTGTCCCTGGCCGAGATATCCCGCCGCCAAGATTTGTCCTTGGCCTATCTGGAACAGCTATTCACCCACCTTCGCCGCTCCGGTCTGGTCAACAGCGTGCGCGGACCAGGCGGCGGCTACCGCCTGGCCCGTCCCGCCGGCGATCTGGCGGTGGCCGACATCGTGGCCGCCGTGGATGAGCCCATCGAAGCCGTGCGCTGCACTGCCGACAGCACCGGCTGCATGCCCGGCGGCGAACGCTGCCTGACCCATGATCTGTGGCAGGCCCTAGGCGACCACATCCATGATTTCCTGGCCGGTGTGTCGCTGCAGGACGTGATTGAGGGCCGGCTCAAGACCGGGCGGTTCGAGGCGGCCTGATGACTGAATCCCGCGTCTACTTGGATTATAACGCCACCGCGCCGATCCGCCCCGAGGCGGAGGCGGCGATGCTGGCGGCCTTGCACATCGGCGGCAATCCGTCCTCGGTGCATGGCCCGGGCCGCGCGGCGCGGGCGGCGGTGGAGCAGGCGCGTTCAGATGTAGCCGCCTTGATCGGCGGCGGGACCGGCGCGGTGGTGTTCACCAGCGGCGGAGCCGAGGCCAACGCCCTGGCCGTGCAAAGCGCGGTGAGGGGCGGCTCCCGACGGCTGATCGTGGGCGCCACGGAACATGAAACGGTGCTGGCGAGCGCCGAGGCGTCAGGCGCGACTGTGGAGCTTTGGCCGGTGAACGGGCAGGGCGTCGCGGATGTGGCGTGGCTCGCGGAACGACTGGCGCGCTGGGACGCCGCCGACGGCGCGCCCTTCGTCGCCCTGATGTTGGCCAATAACGAGACCGGCGTGATCCAGCCTGTCGCGGCCGCCGCCGAATGGGTTCGCGACGCTGGCGGCTGGCTGCATGTCGACGCGGTTCAGGCGGCCGGCAAGGTCGCCATCGATATCAAGGCCCTGGGCGCGGACACGATGAGCCTCTCGGCGCACAAGCTTGGCGGGCCGCAAGGCTGCGGCGCCCTGGCCTACGGTTCGCGCACCAGGCTTTCGCCGAGCCTCGTGGGCGGGGGACAGGAGCGCGGCCTGCGCGCCGGAACGGAGAATCTGTCCGGCATCGCCGGCTTCGGCGCGGCCGCGCGGGCGGCGGGACGCGATCTCGCGGCGGTCCCGGCCCAGGCGGCTTGGCGTGATGCGGCGGCCGACAGACTGGTCAAGGCGGCGGGCGCGACGGTGCTGGGCGCGGACGCCCCGCGCCTGGACGCCACCCTGTGCTTGGCCGTCGAGGGCTTTTCCTCAGAGTTGCAGGTGATGCAGATGGATCTGGCCGGGGTGATGGTGTCCGCCGGCGCGGCCTGCACCTCCGGCAAGGTCAAGCCCAGTCGCACGGTCCAGGCCATGGGCCGCCCCGATCTGGCCCCCTATGTCCTGCGTGTGTCCGGTGGTTGGGCCAGCGCAAAGAGCGACTGGGACCGGTTCGCCGACGCCTGGCTGGAGGCTTACGCCCGCTACGCCGAGCGCCATGCACGCCAACCCCAGCTGGCGGGAGCCTGACCCATGACCGCTGTTACTCGGACCGTCGAACAGGTCGCCGCGCTGGAAGGCGATAAGTACAAGCACGGCTTTGTCACCGACATAGCCCAGGACTTTGCGCCCAAGGGCCTGAACGCCGATATCGTCCGCTTCATCTCGGCCAAGAAGGCCGAGCCAGAGTGGATGCTGCAGTGGCGGCTGGAGGCGTTCGAGCGCTGGCAGGCCATGGACGAGCCCACCTGGGCGCGGGTGCATTATCCCAAGATCGATTACCAGGACCTGTTCTACTACGCCGCGCCCAAGCCCAGGACCGGCCCGCTGAGCTTGGACGAGGTCGACCCGCAGCTTCTGGAGACCTACGCGAAGCTCGGCATTCCCTTGCGCGAGCAAGAGGTTCTGGCGGGTGTGCAGGGCGCGCCCAAGTACGCGGTGGACGCGGTGTTCGACAGCGTCTCAGTTGTGACCACCTTCAAGAAAGAGCTGGCCGAGGCCGGGGTGATCTTCTGCTCCATGTCCGAGGCGGTGCGCGAGCATCCGGAGCTGGTGAAAAAGTATCTCGGCTCGGTGGTGCCGGTGTCGGACAATTATTTCGCCTGCCTCAACGCGGCGGTCTTCTCGGACGGTTCCTTCGTCTATGTGCCACCCGGCGTCCGCTGCCCGATGGAGCTGTCCACCTATTTCCGCATCAACGCCGAGAATACCGGTCAGTTCGAACGGACCCTGCTGATTGCCGACAAGGGCGCCTATGTCTCGTACCTTGAGGGCTGCACCGCCCCCATGCGCGACGAGAACCAGCTGCACGCCGCGGTGGTGGAGCTGGTGGCCCTGGACGACGCTGAGATCAAATACTCCACGGTGCAGAACTGGTACCCCGGCGATTCCGAGGGCAAGGGCGGCATCTATAACTTCGTCACCAAGCGCGCGGACTGCCGGGGCGACCGCTCCAAGGTGTCGTGGACCCAGGTTGAGACCGGCTCGGCCATCACCTGGAAATACCCATCCTGCATCCTCAAGGGCGAGGATAGCGTGGGCGAGTTCTATTCCATCGCTGTCACAAACGGCCGCCAGCAGGCCGACACCGGCACCAAGATGATCCACCTGGGCAAGGGGACTCGCTCGCGCATTATTTCCAAGGGCATCTCGGCGGGGCGTTCGTCCAACACCTATCGCGGCTTGGTCTCGGCGCACCGCAATGCCTCGGGCGCGCGCAACTTCACCCAGTGCGACAGCCTGCTCATCGGCAAGCACGCGGCGGCCCATACTACGCCCTATATCGAGGCCCGAACCGCCTCGGCCCATTTCGAACATGAGGCGACCACCACCCGCCTATCGGAAGACCAGCTGTTCTACGCCATGCAGCGCGGCCTGGGGCAGGAGGAGGCGGTATCCCTGCTGGTCAACGGTTTCGTGCGCGAGGTGCTGCAGGAGCTGCCCATGGAATTCGCCGTGGAGGCCCAGAAACTGGTGGCGATCAGTCTGGAAGGAAGCGTGGGATGACGACCCTCTATCGCGCCGTGAGCGGCCAAGAGCTGGCCCTGATCGAGGCGTCGGGCTGGAGCGCCTTTCCGCCCTACTTCCCCGGCGAGCAGGTGTTCCACCCAGTGACCGACGAGGCCTATGCACGCAAGGTCGCCTCGGAGTGCAAGGTCGTGCGCAACCAGGACGGCCTCGGCTTCGTGACCCGATTCGTGGTGCGCGACGACGCCCTGGCCGCCTATGCCTGCGAGAACGGGACCTGCGCCGAATACCACATTCCGGCCGCTGGCCTGGAGGCCTTCAACGACGCGATTGAAGGCCGGATCGAGATCATAGGCGCCTACGGCATCCAGGGCGATCGCTCAGATTTGATTGCGAAAATCGAACAATGACAATGCTTTCCATAGAAAATCTGCACGTTACCATCGGCGATAAGGAGATCATCAAGGGCCTGTCCCTGGATATCCCGGCCGGCGAGGTTCACGCCATCATGGGACCGAACGGGGCTGGCAAATCGACGCTGTCCTACACCTTGGCGGGGCGCTCCGGTTACGACGTGACCGAAGGCTCGGCCACGCTGGACGGCGATGACCTGCTGGCGCTGGAGCCCAATGAACGGGCGGCCAAGGGCGTGTTCCTGTCGTTCCAGTATCCCTTGGAAATCCCTGGTGTTCCGACCCTGACCTTCATCCGCGCGGCGCTCAACGCCCAGCGCAAGGCGAGGGGGGAGGCGGAGGTCTCCGCGCCGGCGTTCCTGAAGCTGGCGCGCGAAGCGGCTTCAAAGCTCAAGATCGATTTCGACATGCTCAAGCGCCCGCTCAATGTCGGCTTTTCCGGCGGTGAGAAGAAACGCATGGAAATTCTTCAAATGGCTATTCTTTCGCCGCGTCTTCTAATCCTCGATGAGACGGACTCCGGCCTGGACATCGACGCCCTGCGCATCGTCTCGGAGGGTGTGAACGCCATGCGTTCGCCTGAGCGCTCCATGCTGGTGATTACCCACTACCAGCGCCTGCTCGACTACATCAAACCCGACCGCGTCCATGTGCTGGCCGGCGGCCGCATCGTCGCCTCTGGCGGCCCGGACCTGGCCCTGGAGCTGGAAGCCAAGGGCTACGATCAGTATGGAAAGGCCGCCGCATGAGCCTGGTGCGGGCCATTGAGGCGCGCAACGCCCAGCTCCTGCCGGGGCGCCGGGACGAGTCCTGGCGCTATAGCGACCTGCGCGGCGTGCTGCGCGCCATTCCCGAGGCCTCGCCCGAGGCTCCGCATCCGCGGACTCCCGCGCCGTTGGGCGACGTGGAGGCCGATCACGAGATCGCGGTCATCAATGGACGGTCGCAAACCACGACGTTCCGGGCGGCCGCGGGTTCTTCGGGCGCCTTGCGCCTTCGCATCGTCTCGCGCGCCGATCACACTCTGCACCAAGGCGCGTTCGCAATCGACATCGAGGACGGCGCGAACCTGACCCTGATCGAGACCTATGAGGGCGATGGCCTGGCCTATGTGTCCGACTTTTCGTTGGCGGTCAGTCTTGGCGAAGGCGCGCGGCTTGAGCGGATCGTTCTGCTGGACGAGCCGGCTGACGCCATCTCCATCAGCTACAGCGAGATCGATTTGAAGCCCGGCGCGCGCTTCGCTCAGACTGTGATCGCGTCCGGCGCCAGGCTGCAGCGCCATGAAACCCATGTGCGCCATCCCGGCGGGGGCGCGGACGTTCGGTTGGATGGGCTGTACCTGCTCGATGGCAAGCGTCATGCGGATCTGACCACGGTCCTGGCCCATGTCGCGCCGGATGGGACGACCCGCCAGCTGACCAAGGGGTTGGCCAAGGATCAGGCGCGCGGGGTGTTCCAGGGCCGCATCCTGGTGGAGCGGGGCGCTGACCGCACCGACGCGCGGATGGGCCATCACGCCCTGCTGCTGAACGACGGCGCGGAGATCGACGCCAAGCCGGAGCTGGAAATCTATGCCGACGAAGTGTCCTGCGCCCACGGTAACACCTTGGGTTCCTTGGACGAGCAAGCCCTATTCTACATGCGTTCGCGCGGCCTGCCGGAACACGAAGCCCGCGCCTTGCTGATGCAAGCCTTCATTGGCGAAGTGGTCGACAGGATCGAGCATGAAGGCGGGCGCAAGGCCGTCGCCGACTGGGTCGCCCAGCGGTTGGAGGCGCTGGCATGAATGCGCCCATCGCCGAATTGAGGGCCTTCGACGTCGAGGCGGTCCGCTCGGAATTCCCGATCCTGAGCCGCCAGGTGCAGGGCAAGCCGCTGATCTATCTGGACAGCGGCGCCTCGGCCCAAAAGCCCCGTGCGGTGATCGACGCCATGAGCGGCCTGATGGAGCGCTCCTACGCCAATGTTCACCGCGGCCTGCACACGCTCGCCAACGAAACCACCGAGGCCTACGAGGCCGCTCGCCGCAGCGTGCAGGGATTGATCAACGCCCCCACCGTCAACGAGGTGGTGTTCACCCACGGGACCACCGATTCAATCAATCTGGTGGCGTCCGGCCTGGGCCAATCCATCCTGCCGGGCGACGAGATCATCGTCTCGCAGATGGAGCACCACGCCAATATCGTGCCCTGGCATTTCTTGCGCGAGCGCCTGGGGGCGGTCCTCCGCTTCGTCCCGGTCACCGAGGACGGCCGGCTGGACATGGAGGCCTATTTCGCCCTGCTGGGCCCGCGCACCCGCATGGTGGCCCTGACCCACATGTCCAATGTGCTGGGCACGATCAATCCGGCCAAGGCGATCATCGAGGCCGCCCACGCCGCCGGCGTTCCCGTGCTGCTCGACGGCGCCCAGGGCATCGTTCACCTGGAGGTGGACGTGCAGGACCTGGATGTGGATTTCTACGCCTTCTCCGGACACAAGCTTTACGGGCCCACCGGGATTGGCGTGCTCTACGGCAAGGCCGAGCGCCTGGCCGCCCTGCCGCCTTATCAGGGGGGCGGGGAGATGATCGGCGAGGTCAGCGAGGAACGGATCACCTACGCCGCGCCCCCGCACCGCTTCGAAGCGGGCACCCCGGCCATCATCGAGGCCATTGGCCTTGGGGCGGCCATTGACTGGCTGGCGGGGCTGGACCGGCGCGCCGTGCTGGCCCACGAGGAGGCGCTTTATCGCAGGGTCAAGGCGCGTCTACAGGAGGACTGGTTGACCGAGATCGGCCAGGCTCCGGGCAAAGGCGCGATCTTCTCCTTCGCCGTGAAAGGCGCTCACGCTCACGACATCGCCCAGATTCTGGATCGATATGGGGTGGCCGTGCGCGCGGGAACCCACTGCGCCGAGCCCTTGATGCGACGATTCGGCCTGACCTCAAGCGCCCGCGCCTCCTTCGCCCTATATAACACCCTTGAGGAGGTCGACGCCTTTGCCGACGCCCTGCACAAGGCTCATGGATTCTTCGCCTGATCGCCATGGATGACGCCGCCGTGAACGCCCAAACGCCCCCGCCGCCCAGTCAGGCGGAACTTGATGTCTTGACTGACAAGCTGATCGAACAGCTCAAGACGGTGTACGATCCGGAAATTCCGGTCGATATCTATGAGCTGGGCCTGATCTATAAGGTCGATGTCTCGGACGACCGCGAGGTGGCCGTCGAAATGACCCTGACCGCGCCGGGCTGCCCCGTGGCTGGAGAAATGCCGGACTGGGTCAAGGATGCGGTGATGAAGGTCGAGGGCGTGAAGGCCTGCGCCGTCAATCTGGTGTTCGATCCGCCGTGGGATCCCTCGCGCATGTCCGACGAGGCCAAGCTGCAGCTGAATATGTTCTGAGCCTGATTGCGTGTTGAAAGGCCCACCCATGGAAACCCAGATCCAGTCCCGCAGCAGCCGTCCACGGCCCCAGGTGGTCACCTTGACCGAACGGGCCGCCGAACGTGTGCGCGAGATCATGGCCAAGGCCGAGCAGCCCTATGCGGGCCTGCGCGTGGGCGTAAAGAACGGGGGCTGCGCGGGCATGGAGTATACGCTGGAATACGCGGCCAAGGCCGATCCGCTCGACGAGGTAGTCGAGGACAAGGGGGTGCGTATCTTGGTCGAGCCCAAGGCGGTGCTATTTCTGCTGGGCTCACAGATCGACTACGAGACCAGCAAGCTGGCGTCCAAGTTCGTGTTCCGCAATCCAAACCAGACCGACGCCTGTGGCTGTGGCGAAAGCGTCACGATCATTCCCGCCGAGGCGACTTAGGCTGGCTTGCGCGACCGATGCACATGAGGGCTGCGCGCGGGCGGCGGCAAACCGGAAAGCGTTGGAATGTGTGATAACGCTTTGAAATAATAAGCCTAAGTCTTCACAATTGAAGTCCTTTCCGGCGCTGAGTTAGGCTTTCAGCAGTCGCGTATCGATGGGTATCGAGCGCACGCGTATTCCCGTCGCCGCGAAGATGGCGTTGCCTAGGGCCGGCAAAGCCGGAGGCAGGGCCGGCTCGCCCAGGCCCGACAGCGGATTGTCGGTGATCAGGAACGTAACCTCGACCTCTGGCGCGGCGGGCATGCGGATCAGTGGATAGGTGTCGAAGTTGGTCTGCGCAGGCCGACCCTTGTCGAAGGTCATGGCCAAGCCCAGCGCCTGTCCTATCCCGTCGATCACGCCTCCCTGCACCTGGTTCATGGCCCCGGTGGGGTTGATCACGGTGTTGCCGACGTCGGCGGCGACCCACACCTTTTCCACCTTGACGGCGCCGCTGTCGGCCACGCTGGCGCGCACCACCTCGGCGAAATAGCCGTGCATGCAGGCGTAACAGGCAATGCCCATGCCGGTGCACGGCGGAAGTGTCGTCTTGCCCCAGCCCGCCATCTCGGCGACCTTCAGCAGCACCGCACGCAGACGGCCGACGTCGACCTGGTCGTCGGGCGGAGGGAACGCCAGCAGGCGCGGCTGTCCCAGCAACTCGAGCTGCATCTCCAGGGGATCGCGGCCGGCCGCGTGGGCCAATTCATCAACGAAGGACTGATAGACGAAGGCGATGGCGTTATAGCGCGGCGCGCGCAGGGGGCCCGTGGCGAACCCCATGGGCATCATGCTGACTTCCACCGTCACATCCGGTACGAGCCTGATCGGCGGGTCGGCGTGGGACGCCTCGCAGGCGAAGGCAGGCTTGTTTGGATCGTCGCGATCCGAATAGGTCACGAAGTGGTTCTTCCAGGCGATGATGCGGCCCTTGTCGTCCAGGCCGGCGGTCAGATGGTGGAATCCGCCTGGCCGATAGAAGTCATGGCCCAGGTCGCCTGGGCGGTCGTAAAGCAGCTTGACCGGCGCTCCGCCGACTTCGCGGGCGATCCACGCGGCTTCCACCATGAAGTCGGCCATCAGTCGCCGGCCGAACCCACCGCCGATGCGCGTGATGTGTATTTTGATGTCCGAGGCGGGCATCGCGAGAACCTTGACCAGGATGTCCAGGCCGGGCTTGGGCCTTTGCGATGGCGCCCAGATCTCCAGCTTGCCGTCCTTGTACTGGGCCGTGCAGTTTTGCGGTTCAAGGGTGGCGTGGGCCAGGAAGGGATAGCTGTAGTCCCCCTTGACCACCTTGGCCGCCTTGGCCAAGGCGCCGTCCGCGTCCCCGTCCTTATGAAACACCTTCTGGCCGGGTCCCGCGCCGAGCTGGTCGTTGATTTGGGAGAACTGCGCGCTGGACTGTCCGGCGGCGGGGCCTTCGTCCCAGTCCACCTCGAGCTTTGAACGCGCCTTGTTGGCGCGCCACCAGCTGTCGGCGACGATGGCGACCCCGTCGGCCAGGCCGTTGAATTCGCCATTGCCCTTGACCACGAAGGCCTTCTTGACGCCGGGGCTGGCCAGCACCGCATCGAGCTTGGCGGACTTCACCTTGCCGCCGTGCACCGGGCATTTGACGAAGACCGCGTAGAGCATGCCGGGCAGGCGCGTGTCGATGCCGAACAGGGGCTCGCCCCGGACGACCTTGGGGCTGTCGAACCCGCGGGCCGGCTGACCGACGATCTTGAAGTCCTTGGGGTCCTTCAGGGCGACCTTGGCCAAGTCGGGCGCGGGTAGGAGCGCGGCCTTGGCGGCCAGCTTTCCGTAGCTGCGCTTGCGGCCGGTCGGCGTGTGGGTGACCCAGCCCATGGACGCGGCGCATTCGGAGGCTGGGACGCTCCAGCCCGCGGCCGCCGCTTCGATCAGCATCTGCTTTCCGGCCGCGCCGACTCGGCGCAGCGGGTCGTAGTTCATGCGGGCGGAGTTCGAACCACCGGCCGACTGAAAGCCGAACTTGTCCACATCCAGCATGGCCTCCTGGATGCGCACCTGCGACCAGGGCGCATCAAGCTCTTCCGCGATGACCATGGGCAGCATGGTCATGACACCCTGACCGCATTCGGGATTCTTGCTCATGATCGTGATCACGCCATCAGGCGCGATACGGACATAGGCGTTAAGGGTCGAATCGGCTTCGGCGGCCAAGGCGCCATGTGCGTCCAGACCCCAGGAGAGAAAGAGGCCTCCGCCGATGGCGGCGCCTGTCCGCAGAAGATGGCGCCGGGTGGGCGCGAAGGAAGTGTCGTCAGCCATGATCAAGCTCCCTTGGCCGAAGTGGACGCCAAGGCGATTTGCCGCGGGACGGGCGGTGCAGCTAGGCGCGGCGTCAGTCCGGCGGCCTGCTTGATGGCGGACCTGATGCGGATGTAGGTGGCGCAGCGGCAGATGTTGCCGGCCATCGCCCGGTCAATGTCCGTGTCGGAAGGCTGGGGCGTCTTGGCCAGCAGGGCCGAGGCCGACATAATCTGGCCAGCCTGGCAGTAGCCGCATTGGATCACGTCATGATCGATCCAGGCTTGCTGAACCTTACGGCCGATGGATGTCGCGCCCACGCCTTCGATGGTGGTCACCGCCTTGGCGCCGACCGCGGAGACTTCGGTGCGGCAAGAGCGGACGGCGACTCCGTCTAGGTGCACTGTGCAGGCGCCGCAAAGACCCGCGCCGCATCCGAACTTGGCGCCGACCAGGCCGAGGGTGTCGCGCAAGACCCAAAGCAACGGCGTGTCGGCCTCGACATCCACGGTGCGGATCTTGCCATTGATCTTGAGTGTGTAGGGCATCGGGGTTCTCGATCGTTGGTGCTCCAACGAATAGAAACCCGAAAGTGGTCGATCGTCGACTCCAGATTGCACAGTTGGCGGGCATCACTGCATCCGCGCTGTCCAACACGGTCGATGGGACGCGGCTGTCCGGCTATCCAAGGGGCGGGCTCGCCGGAAGTCCTATGCCGCCAGGTCGACCGCTTTGGCGCAGGTCACGCGATTGCGGCCGGACCGTTTGGAAGCGTAGAGCGCGGCATCCGCCCGGTCGAGCAATGCGGCCGAGGTTTCATCTCCGCGCAGCTGAGCAAGGCCAGCGGAGATCGTGATGGTGCCCAGCTCTTCGTTTGTAGACCTGCGTCGCAGCATGCGCGAGGCCACTTCCTCGCGGATTTCCTCAAGAATGGCCTTCACCGCCGAAATGCTTTCGTTGGGGAAAAGCATGCCAAATTCCTCACCGCCATAGCGCGCGGCGAAACGGGGCGGGGCGGCCAAGCGGCCCATGACGCTGGCTACGTATCGAATCACCTGATCGCCGGTCTGGTGACCCCAGGTATCGTTGAAACGCTTGAAATGGTCGATGTCGAGCACGGCCAGACACAGGGGCTCGCCGGTCTTGGCCGCTTCTCCGCGAGAGCGCTCTAGTTCCTCGTCGAAAGCCTTGCGGTTCGCGAGATTTGTGAGGGAATCGGTTGTGGCGTCGCGACGCACCTGCTCCAGGTGCTCCTTCAGGCGGTTGACCTCGGAGGTGGAGTCCTTCAGCCGCTGTTCCAGTGATTGATTCTCGCGCTGGGTCCGCAACGTGGCTTCGTTTAGGCTTTCCACCAGCTTGCGGACGTTTTCAGCGCCCTGATCCTGGGTCAGTTCCTTGCTGGCGTCAGCCAGGGTCGCGCCATAGGCCTCGCTGGACCGCATGGCCTCGCCGATAGCCTGGGCGACCGTGTCCAGTTCACGACTCAATTGGTCGCCGGCGTCGCGAATTTGCTCGTTCAGCTTGGCCTTGGGCAGGTAGGCCGCCGCCAGGTCTTCGCTGACCGCTTCGGTGATTGGCTCGCCGGTGCTGACCAGACGTTCGATCTCATGGGCCAGGAGGCCGTTGGGGTCGCCGACGCAGTGGAGCCAAAGCTCATAGTTCAGCGGAGTCGGCCAAACCTTGTGACGATCCATCAGGTCCAGGGCGTTGTGAGCCAGGCGATAGGCCTGCGGCCCGCGCAGGATGGCTTCAACTTCGGCGGTCATTCACCCGGACTCCCAGACTTCCATCGGCGTGCATACCCGGTGAAGCTAGGCGCAAGTGCTGAAACCGAAGTTAAAGTTCGCAGACAAACCTAGTCAAAAGGCGTGTTTTCGCTGGCATAGAATCCTAGCCGTGAGAGCTAGTCATCTTTTTCTGCAACCGGCGCGCGAGGCGGCGCCCGCATGAGGAATGCCGGGGTGTCGGAGCCGAAGCCCACGACGGCGCCATCGTCATCACGCTCACGCGCCGCGACGGGCGTTTGTGATCGCTGCGACGCCCCTGAACGCGCGGCCGGCGGCCTTTTATCGGGCGTAGGGGGCTCCGGTCTGACGCGCTCAGGCCGGACGACAGGCTCTCGAACCGGCGCTGGAGCGGCCTGCGCGCTTGACGCCGGAGACGGCGCCTCAGCGGCTTCAGGGGCATGAACGGGACGGGACTCCTCGCGGCGCGGTCTGCGTTCGCGTCCGCCGCCATCCCGGCCGCCGCGGGCCGGGCGTCCTTCGCGCGGCTCGCTGCGCGCGGTGCTAAAGTCCAGGTCCAGGGTAACTTCCTGGGGCGCCTTGCCGATCAGCTTGAGCACCTTGTCCAGGCCCCGGCTGTCAGCGGGCGTGACGATCATGAATGTCTGGCCCGACTTGCCGGCCCGCCCGGTTCGCCCAATGCGGTGGACATAGTCGTCCGCATGGTGCGGGACGTCGAAATTGAACACATGGCTGACGTCGGGGATGTCGAGACCGCGCGCCGCCACATCGGAGGCGACGAGCAAGCGCAGATCCCCCTTGCGGAAGCTGTCCAGGGTGCGGGTGCGCACGCTCTGATCCAGGTCTCCGTGAATGGCGGCGGCGTCAAATCCGTGGGCCTTCAGGGACTTAGCCACGACATCGACTTCGCTCTTGCGATTGCAGAAGACGATGCCGTTCTTCACGTCCGAGCGCTCGGCCAGGGCCCGCAGCGCCAGGCGCTTGGCCTTGGGGTCGGAAGAGGGAATGCGGGCCAAGTATTGGGTGATGTTCTCGCCGGTGGTGGCCGGGCGGCTGGCCTCGATACGCACCGGATCGTTGAGGAACTGGGCGGTCAGCCGGGTGATTTCTGGCGGCATGGTGGCCGAGAAGAACAGGGTCTG
>Ga0302320_10015069_pt1 | contig 15925 bp, 16 predicted proteins | sample Bog_T0_3_FD_202130 | JGI IMG/M metagenome (GOLD analysis project Ga0302320, IMG submission 202130) | Peat permafrost microbial communities from Stordalen Mire near Abisko, Sweden - Bog_T0_3 | ecosystem: Environmental > Terrestrial > Soil > Wetlands > Peat | place: Sweden: Abisko, Stordalen Mire... | reverse complement strand
CCGGCTCCTGCGCCATCGCCATCGGCAGTGAAGGACGCGGGATCGGCGAGAAACTTGCCGCGCGCGCGATTGCCGTGCACATCCCCACGCGCAATGTGGAATCGCTGAACGCAGCCGTGGCGGCCGGCATCCTCTTCTATGAAGCTGCGCAGCAAAGAGAAGCTGTGCAGCAAAAAGATGTCGCTCGCCAAAGAGACGAGGCGAGCGCGCAATGAGCCTGTTCGACACGACGCCTCCAAGCGGTGAAAATGAGGGCGGTCGTCGACCGCTCGCCGAACGCATGCGTCCCGAGCGGTTCGAAGACTACGTCGGCCAGCAGCATATCCTGGGACCGGGCAAGCCTCTGCGCGCGCAAATCGAACGCGACGAATTGCAATCGCTGATTCTGTGGGGACCTCCGGGCGTGGGCAAAACAACGCTCGCCCGCTTGATCGCCAGGCTCACCAAGTGCGACTTCGTTCCCTTCAGCGCCGTGCTCAGCGGGATCAAGGAAATCAAAGCGGTGATGGCCGACGCCGAACGCGCGCGCCGCCTGGGGCATCGCACGGTTCTGTTTGTCGACGAAATTCATCGCTTCAATCGGGCGCAGCAGGACGCGTTTTTGCCTTACGTGGAACGCGGCGACATCGTGCTGATCGGCGCGACTACCGAGAATCCTTCGTTCGAAGTGGTTTCGGCGCTGCTTTCGCGCGCCAAGGTTTATGCGCTGCGGGCGCTGGAGCCGGAGGAAATCGTCATACTCCTGGAACGCGCACTGAAGGCGCTCGATCTCACGGCCGCGCGTGAACTACTCGATCAGATCGCCGTGTACTCGAACGGCGACGCGCGCACGGCGTACAACATTCTGGAGCTGGCGGCTTCGGTGGCGAAGGGCGGCGTGATTGAGCGCGAGGCCGTGGAATCCGCCATGGGACGCAAAACTCTGCTCTACGACAAATCCGGCGAAGAGCATTTCAACCTGGTTTCGGCGCTGCACAAAAGCGTGCGGTCTTCCGATCCCGACGCCGCCTTGTACTGGCTGGCACGCATGATGGAAGGCGGCGAGGATCGCATGTATCTGGCGCGTCGTCTGGTGCGCATGGCGATCGAGGATATTGGCCTGGCCGATCCTCGCGCACTGGAGCAGGCCATGGCCGCGCAGCAGGCCGTGCATTTCCTGGGAATCCCGGAAGGCGATCAGGCGCTGGCGCAGATCGCGATCTATCTTGCCGTGGCTCCCAAATCCGACGCGGCATATCGAGCGCTCAACGCCGCGCGCGAGACCATCGCCAAGTCGCCGGCCGATCCCGTGCCGATGCAGCTGCGCAATGCGGCCACTAAGCCGATGAAGGAATGGGGCTATGGCGAGGGCTATCAGCACGCTCACCAGTTCTCCGACGCGATGAATTCCATGGAATGTCTGCCGGAGAGGCTCCGCGGCACCATCTTCTACGAGCCGACGGGCCGCGGGATAGAGGAGCGCATCTCCTTGCGTTTAAAAGAGATCCGCGATCGAAGAAAAGAGTCCTAGAGCACCAGTCCAGCCGGGCGGCACGCTAGTACTGTGATGAAATAGGTCTGGTAACCCATTGTTCCACAAGCTCCTACAAGCGAAACTCGTTCATCGAGGAGCATGGAGTGAACGCGAACGATACAACCCAAGCGGACCGCAGGCATTCGGATAGATTTCCGATAGAACGTGAAGTTCGTTACCGCGTCTTGAATAAGCGCGGAGGCGACGAGGCCGGCGATGGTAAGACCCTGAATATCTCCAGTTGTGGTGTTTTGTTCACCACCGGCCACATGCTTCTGCCGGGCCGCAGGCTGGAATTATCCATCAGTTGGCCGGCGCAGCTTAACAACAAGTGCGCCTTGAAGCTGGTGGCCCGAGGCCGCGTCGTCCGTTTCGAACAAGGCCGCGCCGCCATTGAAATTCAACAGTACGAGTTCCGTACAGCATCCACGAACCCGGCATCCGTCACGGTCGACACGCCCGGCGGCCCGCAACTGGTGCACTAATCCGATTCAATTTCCTTAGATCTATCTCTCCTTTACTTTCCTATCGCGCGCCGGATTCATTCTGGCGCGCTTTTTTTGCGCGCTCTTTTATAGGACACGCATAGAAACCACTCGCCCCCGGATTTCCGCCGTTGGCCCGTTGCACCGTTGACCCCGCTTCGCGCGAACCGCTAACTTGGTACTGGACCCTTCACACCATACACATGGGCAAGCTTTACACGAAATGGATCACCGATTGGGAAACCCGGCTGTGCCTGGGAGCGACCGACCGCGTGGTGCGCCCCTTCGAATGGGGCCTGGAGTGGACCGATCAATGGCCCGTAACGCAACAGAATCCGCGTAACGGTCACGACGCCCCCTCGTATTTGCATCTCCTCAATCAAAAGGCGCTCGCCTCCAGCGACGAATTCTTCGCCTACACGCCGCCCACCGATTTCCAACTCACCGGCAACTTGTTACGCTTCACCAGTGCCGTGGAATCGCCGCATCACGAAAACAATGCCGTTCACGGACAGTGGTTCCGGGCCAAGCATAAGCCCGGCTCGCGACGCGTCGCCGTGGTCGTGTTGCCGCACTGGAACGCTTCGGTCACGCAGCACAACGCGCTGTGCGCAGGACTCGCCAAGCTCGGGATGTCGGCGCTGCGGCTCAGTCTCCCCTATCACGATTACCGCATGCCGGCGGAGCTAAAGCGCGCCGACTATGCCGTGTCGTCGAATGTAGGACGCACGATTGACGCCACGCGGCAGGCCGTCATCGACACGCGCTCGGTGGTCGATTGGCTGCAGTTGGAAGGTTTCGACAGTATCGGGATTTGCGGAACCAGCCTAGGCTCCTGCTACGCGTTCCTGGCCAGTGCGCACGACGCGCGGTTGAAGGTGAACGTGTTCAATCACTGCTCCACGTATTTCGCGGATGTGGTGTGGGAGGGCCTTTCGTCCAAGCATATCCGGGAGAGCCTGGAAGGCAACATCACGCTCGAACAATTGCGCGAGGCTTGGAGCGTCATCAGCCCGCCCCACTACATTGAGCGTTACGCGTCGCTGCGCAAGAAGACGCTGTTTATCTATGCCCGCTACGACACCACGTTCCCGCTGCGGTTTTCCGAACAGGTTGTCGAGAAGGCGAAAGAACTCGGGATGGATCACAAGGCCGTGGCCCTGCCGTGCGGACACTATACGGTGGGTCAGACGCCCTTCAAATTCCTGGATGGCTACCATATTTGCAGCTATCTAAAGCGCAACTTGTGACTAAAGCGTAGGCCGGAATATGTCGATAGCAGGGAATCATGCGGTCGATTCTCGCTCTGCACGCTGCCATAAAAGCCGGGAAATCCGCCTCCGCGACGGCAGCCATCGACTCGCCGAATTCTCCCGAAATTAACTCCACCGAAGCGCAGTCAAATCCGGCGCCCGGCGAGTCCAAGCTTGTCTCGGACGTCGTGCAAAGCAGACCCTTCCGGGCAGCCACGGAGAATGGCACGACCAAAGCAGCGCCTCAGGACACCGGACGTACGAGCGGCGCGAGCCCGTTGTCGAGCGAAGTTCCACCAGCCGCGGTTACGGAGGCCAACACCGCCGCATCCGCCAGCGCGGCAGCGGACGCGTCCGGCAACGACTATGAATTAGTGCTGGGACGGCGCCAGATCGCCAGCTGCCTGTTTGCGGGAATCCTGCTGATCGCCATCTTCGCATCGGCCTCCTATTTCGCGGGCAAGATGTCGACGCCGAGTTGCGCGGCGGCATCGTCTCTACCCGCAGGCGTCCCTCTCCCGGCAAGCATCCCCACGCCAGCCTCCGTGCGCGCGGATGCGGCGCTCATCCCGCTAGCCAAGCCCGTACCCGCGCGCGACGCTGCGCCTGCCCCGACGGCTGCGCCCGCACCGGCTGCTGCTGCTGCCAATGCTGCGGCGAAACCGAATGGCCCCTTCCTGACGACCGCAACCAACGCGAACACGTATGTTCCGAATACGGTGGTTCCGGAGACGAAGAACTCGGCCGACCAAGTCCTGGCGGGCGACGGCCTGAATCCTCTAGCATCCACGGAAGCAGCTCCGCTATTTGCAAATCCCCTATTTGCCAGTCCCAAGTCCGGCGCCCTGTACCTGCAGATGGGAGCGCTAGATCGGAACGCATCCGCCATTGTCGTGCAGGGGCTTCGCGAACGCGGCTATCATTCGTTCGTGGCGCCTGGTCCCAGCGAGAAAATCTATCGCGTGCTGATAGGGCCCTTGGCCAGCCAAGAAGAGTACAAACGGATCAAGTCGGAGACGGCCACGATCGACGTCAATGTCTTGGTGCACGAGGCGCTCACCAAGCGGGGCGTCGCCCACGGCAACTAAGCGGGCTCTGCGTAGACGCGCCCGGCCTTTATTTAATGCGCCGTGTATTGTTGCTGCGGCGGACTGAGCGTGATGTCGATGGTCTTTTCGTCGTCGGCGATGTCGAAAGTCTGGCCAAAGGTCTGATAATTCTTGGCGATCACCTGAATCAGGATCTTGCCCTTCGGAACTTCAGGCACTTCCGCGGTGCCGTCCTGGATGGTGTGGACTTCCCAACTGGTCCGGATTTTCTTCCCGAATTTGGCGACCGAGCGGCCTTCGACGAACTTCACAATGACGTCGGCGTGATCCACGGGCTTGCCTGGCGCGCTCGTGACCACAAACTTGAGCTTCGTCAAATCCGCGGCGAAGCCCGGCAGCGCAAGCATGCCCAGCGCGAACAGACCAGGGACAAGCAGTTTCCGCATGGGTTGATTATCGCACGCAGACCTCTCCAATAACCCAGCTCCAGTGATTACACTAGGGAGAGCCTCACTCGCAGGCATCACAAGGAAATATTTCATGCTTCTACACATCGTACTTTTCAAATGGAAAGAAGGAACCACCGCAGCTCAGGTGGACGCGGTCCAGGCGGCCATGGCGAAATTGCCCTCCCAGATTCCCGTCTTGAAAGCCCTTTATATGGGCTCCGACTTGAAGTTCCGCGACGGCAACGCCGATTGGGCGCTAGCCGCGGTATTCGAAAATCAGGAAGACTGGCAGGCCTATCAGGTTCATCCGGCACATCAGGCCGTGGTGAAAGATTTCGCCGCGCCGATTCTCGCCAGCCGCAACGCGATTCAGCTGCCGCTTCCCGCGGATTGGAAAGTTTAACGGGCGGGCCGAACCACCCCGCTTGATCGCCGCTTCAGAGGAGCGGCCTACAGGAGCCCATGCGCAACCTCTCGCCCGCTAACGTCACCGAGGCGCTCACACGCGTCTTCGACCAGACTCCCGACCCGCGGCTGAAGGAGCTCCTGTGCGCGCTGGTGCGCCATCTCCACGATTACGCCAGAGAAGTCAAGCTGCGTCCCGAAGAATGGGCCTTCGCGATGGATGCGCTCCTACGTGCCGGAAAAGTTTCCGATACGCGCCGCAATGAGTTCATTATGTTTTCCGATGTTCTCGGGCTCTCTGCTGTTGTTGACATGATGAATGGCGATGGAGCCAAGGGCGAAACCGCGTTCAGCCAACTGGGACCGTTCTTCGCAGACGGATTGCCGCTGGAGCCGTCGCATGTCGTCGATCTAAGGAAGGTGCCCGAAGGCGTGCTGCCCGGAGATCCGGTGCTCTTCACGGGAACCGTAGTTTCCGGCAGCGGGGAACCGCTCGCCGGAGCCATGGTGGACGCCTGGCAGACCGATGTCGATGGTCTCTACGATCTGCAGCGTCCCGAACTGCAGGGCGCGCATCGTTTGCGCTGCCGCTTGCGGACGAATCGCGATGGACAATTCGTGCTGAAGACGATTCGTCCTCTCGGCTACACGGCGCCCATGGATGGTCCCGGCGGGCAGATGCTGATGGCAACGCAGCGCAACATCTGGCGTCCCGCGCATTTCCACTTCCGCATTGGCGCGGAGGGGTATCGAACGCTGGTAACCGAATTATTTCCCGAAGGCGACCAGCATTTGGACAACGACGTCGCCTTCGGAGTTCGCTCGTCGCTGGTGTTGACCTTGCCGGTGTGCGCTTCGCCAGAACTCGCGCGGGAGTGGGGAATGCCCGTGCCGTTCAAGAAAGTCGACTACCGGTTCGAGCTCGCGCGGAGTTAAACGAGCCACGCGCTACTAGTTCGAGACGCCCTGCAGACCCGAGACCGGACCCACATAAGCCAGCAAACGTCCGGCGACGATCGCGCCGAACCAGCACGCGAGCGAGGCCCATGCCAAGACTTTCGCTTTGGCTGGCGTCGGGCCGTTGTCCAATTGCGGGTCGTTGAACACTTCACCCTGCATCTTGTAAAAGATGTACGTACCCGCAAAGACGAAGATCATCTTCACGCCGAAATCGGGATTGGTCAACTTCGTGGTGGCGTCGGCCACCAGCAGAACAGTGCCCGTGATCGCGTTAAGCCAGAACGCGGCCCACATCATCGGAATCATCTTTTCCATGGGTTTCAGCGCCGTCTTGGGCCAAAAGCCCAGCAGCGCGAGCGACGTGATCGCGGCGCCGCCCGCCACGATCGACATTCCCAGCGTGTGCAGGAACAGAAACATGGGGAAAGCCCAAATGGAGCCGGACTCGCGCACCCAGACGCTGAACTGCATGTTTTCAAGAGCGTTCAAAAAATCCATCATGATAAATATGGCCGCCTTCTTCGCAAAATCTCGCTTCCACGCCTGGCACACGCACGCGTCCCCGGTGGGCTACTTCTCTTCCTTCTGAACGTTAGTCTCTTCGAGGGCCGCTTCGCCCCTGTCAATCAAATACGCCGCAATCGCGAACACGATGGTCACGGTCATCACGGCGCCTAGCACGATCAATCCCAGCATTATGCACCTCGAACAAAAATAATCGCGAAAGAGTTCAGTTCCCGCAACCGCTTAGAACGCGTTGCCCAGGAAGGGCAGCATGCTGCCGCAGAACATCACGGCGACCCACAAGAACATGGCCGACGCGGCCATCACTTTGGCCGTCAGGGGAGCTTCATCGCCGGGACCCAGCAGCCAGGTTTCATCGAGAACGGTGAAGTACAGGCCATTGGCCGCGGCCAGCAGAATCAAGACGATCTTCCACTGAAACGAGGTGTTGGTGGTGTACTGCTCCGGCGCGCCGACAAAGAAAAGCATCCCGGTGAGGACATTGATGCCAAAGCCCAGGATTCCCCACGGCAGCAGTCGATGCAGCGTGGCAAACGAGACGCTCTTCATGAAACCGAGCATCCGGAGATCGACGGCCAATACCACGCCGAGCAGCAAGCTCAGGCCGACGAAGTGCAACGTCTCGCACGTGGGCCACATCCACGCCTGGCCGGTTACAAATTTTCCGACCTCGTCCGAGTGGATGATGCCGCGGGCGGGACCGGCTCCATGCTCCGCGGCGGTGTCCGCAGCGGTCAGGATCTCGGGATGCCGGATTTCACCGCCGATGGTGGCGGCGTCGGTCATCGCGCCGAGCGTGATCATGCCGAGAATCAGAACCGCGCCCTGTATCCCCTTGGCCATGCGGCCGATACGGCGGAACTGCCACAACGCGAGCCATGCGCAAATGCCCGTCAGTTCCATGAAGATAAAGGCGAGGATCGCGGCATCCATATGCGCGGTCGCGGCGGCCTTGGAAACTCCGGGCAGCGCCGCGATTTCCTGCAAAGCGGCGTTGCCGCTGGTAAACGTGGCGATCGCGATCGCCGCAATGCCGAAGATCACAATCAGACTGGCGCGCTTGATGTCGTCGCTCTTCCAAAAGAAGGAAAGGATGTAAAGTCCCATGGCGACGATCATGCCGATGGTCGGAAAGTGATTCAAGAGAATGTGTACGTGTGCCAGTGTCATCAGAATTCCTTAAAAGTGCGTGAATAGATCGTCGAAGCCAACGATCCACCCCGGTGAAAACTCATAGCGGACTACTATATCACCGACTGCCCTGCCCCCGGCCCCGCGCCCGTGCCCCGATCCTTATGCAAAAGATCGACGCCGCAGCCGCGACGCTTATTCTCGCACGAAGGGGCTCGCTCGCGCGAGTTCGTCGCCTTGCAAGAAGCACCGGCGGCGTACCAGCGTAGCAGCGATTGGTAAGGGTACCGTCAAGGACGGGTAATTGTTTTGTAAAGAATCGTAAGGAATGTGAGGAGGGAAGCGAGGGCGCTCGAAAACTTGAAGCGCCCTCAGACCGGAGAGGGGATCTCCGGGCATCGCTCGCAGGAGTGCCGGTCCAAGATCGACGACCCAGAATCAGAACGAAACGCGTCGCGACCCGGGCCGGACAGCGAACGACGAGATCAGCCGAAAAAGCCGATGGAACGGCCGGCCGAGGCCACACCGAACCACACGATGATGGCCGACCAGGCCGCCATTTTCGCGGCGCGGGGCGAGAGATCGTCGCGCCGGACGGCTTTACGGAAATAGGTGAAATGAAAGATCAGTCCGACCGCCAGAAGTGCCATCTTGATCCAAAAGGACGTGGCACCGTAGCATTTGATCGCCACGCCGATAAACATGAACAGACCCGAGGTCAGGATGAGAACCAATCCCCAAGTCGTATAGGGCTGCAAATCCGTCGCCAGTTCGGAGACGGGCTGCCGGACCAGCATGACGCCGAGCAGCCGTAGGCTCAGCAACAAGACCGTGCCCAGAAGCAGCGTCAAGCCGAACAGATGAAACGTCTCTAACCCGGGGAAAAAGAGCTCGCGGCTGGCCACGAACTGGCCGAGAGGTCCGTTCTGACACCACTCGAAGAAGGGATAGAGAGAGGGCATGGAACTCCTTATTTAACTTGCGCGCCGAGCGGCGATTGGAGGGTTCCACCGCCCCGCGCACAACTTGCGTTGCCGTCAAGAGGCAACGTCCCCCTAAAACGCATTGCCGACGAACGGCAGCATGCGCCCCCAGTAGATGACGCCGAACCAGGCGATGATCGAAACCCAGGAAACGACCCTGGCGCCGAGCGGAGGCGTGTCCTCCGGGCCGAGATTCTCGATCTGCTTGCGCACCCCGCCAATATAGAAATACATAATGTTCAAACCTGCGATCAGGATGAAGATCAGCTTGAACAAGAACGCGATGTTCTTCACGTATTGGAACGGAGCCCCGATGAAGAAGAGCGATCCCGTGATCAGGTTGATGGCGAATCCGGCCACACCCCACGGCACGAATTTGTGAATCGCCCCCGGAGGAATGTGTTTCGCGAAGCCCAGCATGCGGAGGTCGAGCACTCCGATGCTGCCGAGCAGCAGGCAGAGCCCGACGAAGTGTAGCGTCTCGCACGTCGCCCATCCCCATTTCCAGCCGCCCGCCATGTCATGCGAGAGCTGCGTGGTCATGAGCCATTTCGAAAGTCCATTGATGATTGGCCACATATGTTCTCCGCCTTCCTAATTCGTAACGCCCTTCAGCCCGCTCACCGGACCAATGTAGGCCATCAGACGGCCCGCTGTGATCGCAAAAGCCCATAGCGCGATCGAGATCGCCGCGAGCACTTTGCCGTCGGAGGTGTGCTTCACGAAAACCTGCTTCTTGATTTGTATCAGCACGATCACGGCCAGCACGATCAAGCTCATCTTGACGCCGAAGACCCAACTGGTCATCTTAGTGGTGGCATCCGCGAAGGTGAGAATGACGCCGGAAATGGCGTTCAACCAAAAACCCCACCAGGCCCATGGCAAGTAACGCTCCATCGCCATCAACGGCACCTGCGGTGCGACGCCTAAGAGCCGCAAATCCAGGGCCCAATTAAATCCCACCAACATCCCCATCCCGATGGCGTGGAAGGAAAGAATGAGCGGGTAAGACCACAGCGATCCGGATTCCCTGACCCAGAACGCAAACCCCGTATTTTCCATTGCCTGATAGATATCGCCCATCGCTACAATCCCAGCCTTTCCGCCGCGGCTCGCAAACCCTTTGCTGCGACGTCCACGATGCAACTCACGGACAAGCCTAGGAGCAATTCAAGGTCCCGCAGGAATGGCCAAGGTAAGTACTGTTTTTTCATATTCTTATGCATTGCTTTCGAGGAGTACTACGGGTATTGCCTAGGGCTTTCCCGCACTCGGCCTCGCCAAGTGTGAGGGATTTTGCGCAACGGACGCGGCGGCTTCCGTCATGAGCTGACGCGGCGGCGTCCGTCATGAGATGGAGAAGAAATCGTCACACCCCTGGCAGGTTGCTCGCGTGCGGAGTGAACTTAGCAGAGCGATCGGCCGACGCGTCAAGCGGAAAGCGAGACAATGCGGAGGAATCGATAATTTGGCGACCGCTACTTCTCGATCATGCCGCGGCAGGTTTTGGCGCCGCACAGGCACTTGGTGCGATCGCCGTCTTTGGTGAAATTGTAATCGATCAGCAGTTCCTCGCCGCGCCGAATGGGGCGGAGGCTTGTATAAAGGATGTGGCCTTTAACGATGCGCGCCACCAGGTTCGGCTCGCAACTGTGGTTGATGATTTCGGCGCCGCTGCCGCCCACCGCGCCGTCCAGCGTCCAATAGGCGTCGATCGCGAAAAGATAGGTGTAGCTGCCGCGATCGCGGTCCCTGGCTTGTTTGCGATTGAGGCGCTCGCCGGTGTATTCGATCACCTTGCGGTGAGCGGGAATCGGCTCCACGGCGTAGACGCCATAGCGATGAATCTTCGAGCGGCGAATTTCCATCCGGAAGCAAGCAAGTTCAGGATCGATGCGCGGAGTGCGGACGGGAGCCTTGGGCATGAACGAATCGGAGAAAACAGCAGAATAACACGAGACAGGCCCTTTTTGCGCTTTCGCCGTACGCGATTCGCTCAGTCCTTCGCCCTATCACGCCTCGGCCCTGTTCAACCGATCTCTCCTTACGGAGAACTTTCATGTTGAAATTTGCGACCGTCGTGTTTGCACTCACCGTCAGCCTCCAGTCGCAGGAAATGCAGTGGGCGTGCAGTCCGTCGTCCCAATACTACGATTCGGATTTTTGCCGCGGTGTGCGAGGGGATGCGCCGAGTAAGACGGGTTTGGCAACGCAGCGCTCCGCCACGCCTGCCCCCCGCACGACGCAAGTGACCGCCCCACGTGTCGCGCGAGCTCCGCAAAACCTTACGCCGGTGAGCCCTTCGATTCTTTCTCCTACCGCGCCTTTCTGGCGTTTGGCCCCGCAGGGCGCCCAGATGACCATCGGAATTCGTCCGCAATTCATGACCTCGTCCCCTTTCATGGAACAAATTCTGCGAGCGGGCGGGAGCTTGGCCGCCGGCGGCATCGATGAATTTCGCAAAGAATCGCAGGGCGTCGACCTGATTGTCATTTCCACGCGCGGGGCACAGAGCCCTTTGATCCTGGCCCGTGGAACCGATATCATCCACGCCACCAAAGCCGAGAACGATCCGCTTCGTTACCTGGATCCACAAACGATTGTCGTAGGAGATCCGAATGAGACCAACGCCGCGATCGGACGAATTCTCGCAGCCACGGCCGTGCCCAGCGAACGTTTCTTGGCATCCGTCACGCCGTGGAGCGATGTATGGGTGAGCGCCGACGCATCGGTATTGAACAAATTTTCCGGCGGTCGTGCCGCGCTGCCGGGCGTGGTTCGCTTTACGATGGGCATGGCGGTGCGCGCCGAAATCACGACGGAGGTGTGGCTCGAAACGCTCAGCCCTTACTCGGCAAAGTTGTTGCTGGCAAAATTGAATGCGAATCCGCAGTCGGCGCCGTTTGTCGAAGGGATGCCCGGAGCGCAGACTGCCATCGAGCAGGTGGATTCGGCGGTGCGAGTCTACGCTCGCCTGCGCCCGGCGTCAGGCCAAGCGAGTCCCGAAGCGGCTGCCCCAGCAAACCCGGCAGCGGCGCCTGGACCTGCTAAGCGGAAAACGGCCGTCATTCAGGGGTTGGACGATGGACCGCGCGAGGTCCAATTACACTAGGGCATTTTCGGAGTTTTTCTACACTACGACAAGGGAACACCGGCGGTAAAACCCCGGCGTGAGCCCGGGGATACATCCACGATTTATCGCCCCTGCAACTGTATCCCCGCACTTACGTGCGAGGTTTTACGATTGCCCGGCCCAGGCGTTCGCGGTCCTCAGTAACGATGAAAATGGCCTAGTCAACCCGCGTCAGGCATGATTTAAGCTCAACAGATTCGGGCTCATCAGAATTGATATTTCATGCCGATTTGTAATATCCGCGGGCTGTTTAGCATGCTGCCCACCAACCCAAACGGCGGGGTGTTAATGTTCTGATCTCCCGACCAGAACGTCGGGTGGTTCAGAACGTTCACGCCTTCCACCCGCAACTCCAGCGATTGCCGATCCGTGAAATACACTCTCTTCTGGACGCTGGCATCCAGATCGAACGACCACGGACCGGAGAACATGCGGCGCTGCAACGTTCCCAACGTTCCCGCTCCCGGATTAAAGAAAACCTCTCCGGGGAATGCGGCCTCCCCAACACCGAGCACGGCGCCCGTTCCGTCGCTATTGATCGCCGATGGCGCGATCATGTACGGACCGTTGCCGGTCATTTGAAATTTGACGATGTTGTTCAGCTGCGCGCCAGTCAAGGCCGTATCGGCCGTATTGTAATAGGAATTCGAACCAGGGTCCGTATAGTTCTGGGTGGAGTTCGAACGGTTGAGCGTCCCCAGGCCCGAGAGAATCGAAAACGGCGCGCCGGATTGCCACGACATCACGAGGCCCGTGGACCATCCGCCCAACAGCTTATTGAGCGGACCGTAACTAAGGCGATGGCCTTTACCCATGGGGAAATCGTAAATGGCGTTGGCTTTGATGGAATGCCGCAAATCGAAGTTGGCGCGGGAGCGCTCGATCCCGGGATTGTATACGTCCAGGAACTGCTCGATGCGGCTCTGCGAGTCTCCTGCCGTATCGCTCAAGACCTTCGAGAACGCGTAACTGCCGGAAAAATCCAATCCCAGGTGGGAGCGATGCTGGACCACCACCTGCAGCGCGTTGTACGTGGAGTTCGAAAAGTTGTTCAACATGTCGGTTTCGAGCGCGTTCGGATTCGGAAAGAAATTCACCGAGCCGTTCGTTCCGGTCTCCTGATAGTTCGCCGCCAGCTGCCCCACTTCGCCGCTCTGAATATAATTCCGAATGGCGGAGGAATTCAGTTGCCCCCCGTTCGTCAGTTGCGCGAATACGGGAAGTTGCTGACTGCCGGCGATCGAAGGATTGTACGCGGGATTGAACGTCCCGGTATGCTGCAGCGCGAGCAGACCGTTGCTCTGGGCGTTCAGGAAATCCGTCAGGAATCCATTCTGTTTGATGATGACCTGGTTGTAATCGAAGGCGCGATATTCGGCGACGCCATGATTGCCGAGGTAACGGACCTCGAACACGGTGTGCCACATCTCGCGCTGAATTCCCACCGACCACTGCTGTACATATGGCGTCCTCAAATCGGGATTGATCAGTCCCACGGTGTTCTGCGGATTGGTGGCATAGTTCTGAGCATCCGTGACCGGGACCCGATACGTCGGCGGGACAATCGCGGGGAGGTTGTTACTGATTTGGCCCGATAGCCCGACGCCTGTGGCCACACCGACCAGTCCGGTATTCAGTTCGGCGATGTCCTGGGCCGCGAGAATGGCCTGATCGTTCACATAATTGATGGAGTAGCCGGCGCGAAACGAAGTCTTGCCGTCGCCGAAAACATCCCAGGCCAGGCCGACGTTCGGAGCAAAATCACGCCAATCGCGGTTGTACCAGGGACGGCCGACCGAGGCCCCCGCGAAGTTCAACGTCGCATTCGAAAGCAGCGTCTGCGCGGCGTTGTTATTGACGATCTCGGGTAAGAGTTCCAGCGAATTGGCTTCGTTGACAACCCCCGGCAGATCCCATCGCAGTCCCACCGTGGCGCTGAGGTGCGGCAGAATCTTCCAGTTATCCTGGACGTAGAAATCCAGCTGACTCTGCCTGAGATTCTTCACATTGCCGGCGCCATTCACGTAGCCGGACGTCGGACTCGTCACGTTATAGAGCTCGCTGTAGCTATCGACATACGCGCCCAGCGTGGCCAGAAGGTCGTTCGCCGCGTTGAGATCCGCAGTGCGGATTCCAGGCAGATCCGCTTTCGTCAGCGGCGTTTGTCCTGTTCCCATCGCCAGATTGTAGCTGGGGATGATGCCGGTGTCGTCGTAGGCGCGGATGCGGACCGCCTGGAAGTGCGTTCCGAATTGCACATGATGCGTGCCGTGCTGCCAGGCGGCATTATCGGCCAGCGCAAAGGTGTTCGTGGCACGTCCTTGTGGAAGCCCTTCGCTGACCGGATCCGTAAACAGCGTCCCCGTCACAATGTAGGGGCCGAACTGTTGCGACGTAGGAAAATCTAGCGAATTAAGGTTGAAGCCGCCGCGCAATTCATTCGTCAGATTCGCCGATGGAGTCCAGCGCCATCCCGAAGATAGAAAATGACTGTGATTCGGATTGGTCGTTTGCGGAATGACAGAGTAGTCGGTGACGGGGTAATCCGAGTTATCACGATTCCAAGCAAATGAAGTATTGAGTACATTTCGCGGCGATAGATTGTAGTCGAGCCGGAACGTGATGTTGTCGCGCACCTCGTCATCGCGCTGGTTAAAGCGATACCCGCCTGTGTTGCGGAGCAGACTTGCGGAGCTATCTCCCACGTCGTAATTATTGATCTTCGATCCGTCCGGAACCTGCTTCAGCAGATTTTGAATATACGGATCAATCTGAATATTGCGCAGCGCGAGCAAATTCACTTGTTCCAGCACGCCCGCGCTGGTCTTGTACGTAAAAAACCCCTGGCGAGCGCTGTCCGTCAAAATTTCTGTCTCCGTGGGCGTCTGTTGATTGGTGCGGACGCCTTCGTAATTCACGAAGAAAAATAATTTGTCCTTGATGATGGGCCCGGCGAGCGATCCTCCGAACTGATTTTGATTCAGGCGCGGCAGCGCGACACCCGCCTGATTGTTGAACCAATCATTGGCCGCAAACGCGTTGTTGCGGTTGTACCAAAGCAGATCGCCATGCAGAGTATTGGTACCCGATGGCGTCTCAAACGCCAACTGCGTCGCTCCGCCGGGCGCAGCGGAGTTCGAATTGGAAGACACCAGCGTCAATTGCCGGATTTGCCCCAGCAGCACGCGATTCGGCGTGTAATCCAGCGCGTTATCGCGAATGTAGTTGTCTTGAATGTTGATGCCGTCGAGCGTCATGTTGCTGTAAGACGTCCGCAGGCCGTTAATCACGGTATATGAATTTCCTTGATAAATGACGCCGGGCAGCGTTTGCAGCAGCCCCAATGGGTCGCGGTCCAGCATGGGAAGTTTTTCGACCTGCTCCACGGAAATCGTGTCGGCAATTTCCACGCTGCCGGTTTCCACTTTCTGCACATCCGCCACGACGTCCACCGATTGCGTCACGCTGAGCAGTTGCAGTTCGATCGTCGGGATATCGGTCTCGCGCGCGGGATCGACGGTGAGCGAACGAAGCGTCGTTTTCGCAAACCCAGGAGCCGCGACTGCAATATCGTATTCCGTGGCGCGAACGCCAATAAAATGAAAGGTCCCGTCGTTGGCCGTCGCCGTGGTCAGCAGCGCATTCTTGCCGCCGGAAAGAGTGAGCGTGACGCTGGCTCCAGCGACCGGCGCATGCGAGGAATCCACCACAGTGCCGGCCAACCGGCCCGAGAACTGCGCGGACACGAGTCCACCACTCAGGAGGAGAGCAAGTGCAATCCGACGACCCATCTTTCTAGTAAACCAGATACGCAGAACGCCCAAGCAGTCGACAAGAAAACCAACAATGCAGCGACACCGCAATGCTACGTTGTTTGCAATGGGAGCTAGTTAAGGATAGCGCAAGAATCGCGCAACGGATTGATCGCGCTTGGTTGCGGGGGAAGGATTTGAACCTTCGACCTTTGGGTTATGAGCCCAACGAGCTACCAGACTGCTCCACCCCGCAGAACCATGGTAGCGAACCGCGACGAGGGCGT
>Ga0302320_10015068_pt1 | contig 15925 bp, 16 predicted proteins | sample Bog_T0_3_FD_202130 | JGI IMG/M metagenome (GOLD analysis project Ga0302320, IMG submission 202130) | Peat permafrost microbial communities from Stordalen Mire near Abisko, Sweden - Bog_T0_3 | ecosystem: Environmental > Terrestrial > Soil > Wetlands > Peat | place: Sweden: Abisko, Stordalen Mire... | reverse complement strand
TTCAGCTTCAAGAAATTGAGCTTGGGGTCCGCGAATTTTTCCGGCGCGACCGCGCCGGTGAGAAAAATGGCAAGGTTATTCGTCAGGCTGACTTTTTTCAACTGCTCGAGCAAGCGCCCCACGCCGTCATCCAGACGCGTCAACAGTGCGGCGCGGTTCTTGGCAGCCTGGGGCCAGGATTCGCTGGTAAACGGCGCATCGGTCGGGACCGGATAATCATCTTTGCCGGGGGTCACCGAGTGCGGCGCGGGCAGATTCACCAGCAGAAAGAACGGACGATAACGATTCGCGAAGTCCGGCGCATTGACGCGGACAAAATTCACCGTCGCGCTCAGCAACAAGTCCGGCATGAACCTGGCCTTGCGACCGCCGGTGTTTTCATGAATTTCCTCCCGTCCGGCCCAAGGGAGCCAAGTGCGGTTGGTTGAGTCATAAACGCTTTTCGGAGCATAGCGCCACATGAAGTCGGAATAATCATTATCCGCCTCCGGCTCGCTGAGAAACCCGGCAAATTCATCAAACCCCTGGGTCCACGGAGTGGGCCCCAGCGTCCATGTCCCGATCAGCCCGGTGTGGTAACCCGCCTGCTGCAACCGCGTGGCGAGAGTGACCTGGCCGGCCGAAGACGCGTCGCGGTTGCCGGCCATCAAGGCGGCCTGTGCCTGCGCCAGGTCATCGCCGACAGCGCGGTACTCCGTAAAGCGCGTGCCTGCCGCCGCGAGGCGGTCCAGATTCGGGGTTTGAAAATTGGTCTGCCCATAGCAGCTTAAATCGCCTTGGGCGAGCCCCTGGCAGGCCAGGTAAATGATGCTCGTGCGGCGCAAAATAGCCGCGTGGCGGGCGTGGGCGGCGTTGGTCCGGCTGGACGCCAGACCGGCATCCTGCGCGGGCGCAGACGTGGCGAGGGACAGCAGGGTGGCCCACAGGATACAGCGGCGGTGCAGATTCATTGTGAACTTTGATTTTGCTGACGTTGCCGCGTTCAAAGCAATTTATTTCTTTGCAAAATTGCATTGATTGGGAAGCGTTACCCGTTTAACTGTTGTCCGGCGTTATGTTTGAAAATATCGGCGACATCGTGCTTCTGTTCTGGCGCACGCTCCTGGCGCTGCCGCACACTTGGCGGCAGCGGCAGAAGGTATTGGAGCAGTTTTTTGAAATTGGCAATGCCAGCCTGCTGATGGTTTGCATGTTGTCGTTTTTCATCGGCGGCGTCATCTGCCTGAACTTTGGGCCGCCGCTGGTGGAGCGCAGCTTTACCAACGCCGTGGGCGGCGTGGTGGGTCTGGCCATTGCCCTGGAACTCGCCCCGGTCATGATGGCCATCTTGATCGCCGGCCGCATCGGCTCGGCCATGGCGGCCGAAATCGGCTCGATGCGGGTTTACCAGGAAATTGACGCCTTGCGCACCATGAATATCAACCCGATTCAGTATCTCGTTTTGCCGCGGCTCCTCGCTATCGCCGCAGCGCTGCCGCTGCTGGTGGTATTCTCGGTGCTGGTCGGCTGGTTCGGCGGCGCGGTAGTGGCGGATTTGAACAACCACATGGAGATTCCGTTCAAAGCGTTCTTTTCCGACATGAAGGATCTCGTGGGCGTGAAAGACGTGGCCAAAGGTGTGTTCAAGAGTTTTTGCTTTGCGATCATTGTCGGCGTGGTTTCGTGTCATCAGGGGTTGACGACCATCGGCGGTCCGCGGGGTATCGGCCGGTCGGTCACCAAAGCCGTGGTGAACTCGATTGTGCTGATTGTGCTGTTTGATTATCTCCTCACCCGGATGTTGTTGAATGAATAGCCCGACGAACAGCCCCGATCACCCGATTGAGGGCATCCGACTCGTGGTGCGGGGACTGCACAAGAGTTTCGGACGGCAAAAGGTGCTCGATGGCATTGAACTCGAGGTCCGGCCCGGCGAAATCCTGGTCATCATGGGGCCGAGTGGCAGCGGCAAGAGCGTTCTGCTCAAGCATTTGATCGGCTTGGAAACGCCGGATGCGGGTGAAATTCTCATCAATGGCCAGCCCATCAGCACGCCGGAAATTGCCGCAAAATACCGCATGGCGCTGGTGTTCCAGTCCGGGGCGCTGCTCAGTTCGTTGACCGTGGGCGAAAATGTGGGACTCTACCTGGCCGAACACCGGCTCAAGCCGCCGGCGGAAATCGAAAGAATTGTCGCGGAGAAGCTGGAAGACGTCGGTCTGAAGGACGCCATGGACAAAATGCCGTCCGAGCTTTCCGGCGGCATGAAGAAGCGGGTGGCCATCGCCCGAGCGCTGGTCATTGAGCCGCAGATGATTCTCTACGACGAACCCACCAGCGAGTTGGATCCGCTCTCCTCGGTGGTCATTGGCAACGAAATCCTGAACCTCCAGCGCCGCATCCATGTCACCTCCTTGGTGGTCTCGCATGACCGGGATCTGGCCTTCGGCGTGGCAGACCGGATTGCGGTCATCGCCGAGGGGAAAATTCTAACCATCGGGACACCGGAAGAGATCAAGAAATTGGACAACCCCCTGGTGCAGGAGTTTCTGCACGCGGACTTCCAACGGGCCGGCTAAATTAGATTAAAACATTCGAACGATTATGAAAAACACACTTGAAACCAAACTGGGCATTTTCGTCTTTCTGGCGGTGTTTGCCGCCTGGGCCATCGTGGAAACGCTGGGGGGCACCGACTGGTTTCGCCCGGGCTACCACGTCAGCGCGCTGTTCAGCACCGTGCAGGATTTGAAGCCGGGCGACCGCGTGAAAATGGCCGGCGTCGAGATCGGCCGCGTGGAGGACATCCAGCTCACGGACACCAAAGTGAAGGTGATCATGAAATTGCGCGATCAGGTGATGGTCAAGACCGACAGCAAAGCCTGCGTCAAATTCACCGGCTTGATGGGGCAGAATTTTGTGGACATCGACTTCGGTTCACCGGGGGGGACCAAAGCCAAGGATGGCACTGAACTCACCACGGCCGAGCAACCGGATTTGAGCGCGGTCATGAGCAAATTGAGCGGCGCCGTGGATGGCATCCAGAATATGACCAAAGCCTTCTCGAGCGACGATATTCATAATCTGTTCGGCCCGTTGGGCGATTTTTTCAAGAGCCACCGGGATGAATTGGCGGTCACTCTGGCCAACATCACGAATGTCACGGGCAAGATTGCTTCCGGGCAAGGCACGGTCGGCAAAATGATTTACGAAGACACGCTGTATGCCTCGGCCTTGAACACGGTGAGCAATTTGCAAGGCACCGGCGCCTCGGCCAACGATCTGATTGCCTCGATCAAACTGGTGGTTACGAACCTCAGCGCCGGCCAGGGCACCCTCGGCAAGCTGATGACCGATGATACGCTGCATCGCCAACTGGTCGAAGGCATGACCAACGTGAACGAGATCTTGCTCAAGGTCAACAAGGGCAACGGCACGGTCGCCAAGCTGGTGAACGAGCCGGAAATGTACCAGAACCTGAAGCTGACGATGCAAAAGTTCGACAAGGCCGCCGACGGACTGGAAGACCAGGGGCCGTTGAGTGTCATCAGCATTCTGGCCGGACCGCTGGGATTATAGCTTGCGGAGGGGAAGCAGCTCGACTCGCAAGGAAGTCAGGCGCTGGCGCAGGTCGGCGGGTTCGGGAACCGGCTGGTGGGGGGTCTCGAGCTCACCAAAGAAACGATTTTTGTTCCCCCAGCAACTGGGTGCCGTTCCAAAGCCTGACGCGCCAGGCGATGACCTTGCCGAAATTCTGATAGGCCTGCCCTGCCAGCGGAAGGGCGGTCCACTGGCGGAACATTCCCGGCGCCACATTGGTTTCCAGCGTGTTCAGTCTGGGCGCGTTATTAGTGCCAATGCCGCGCAGTTCGACCGCGATTCTTAGCTTTTCAGCGGGTGCTTTCGTGGCCTGCCACAGCACATCAAAGCGCACGGCGGAGACGTTGGTGCCGTGTTCCCGCAAAAAGGCCTGATAGGCGTCGCGATCGAACAAACTGGGGGAGGTCGCGTTGCGGCCGTGCAGGTCGAGCAGGAAGGGCAGCACTTTAACGATGCGTCCGGAGGCGGCATCCGCAGCCTGGGAGGCGGCCACGACGCCCAGCGAGAGCAGGAGGAGGAACAGTGCGCGCATGGCCAAACGATAACGAGCGAAGGCCTGAATTCAACTCATTTCGAGCGGTAGAAGCTGACCACCTGCACATTGGGGCCGCTGCGGAAAACGACGGCGGTGAATTCATGCGACAACTGGCCGATGGTGGCCGTGGCGTGGATTTCGTAGGTATTGCCGATGACGCCAACGTAGCCCCCGACCTGGCCGGCGGTTTGGGGATTGACCCCAGCGGCGGAGAGCAACTGGGCGATGTTGCGAACGGGCGGATCGGAATCGCGCGCGGTTTCAATGGCTTGAATGGAGGCGGTGTCCAGCCCTGGAAGGCATTCCAGCACCTTTTCATCCGCGGTGAGAATGTTGACTTGCCCTTGGGAAAACGAGGTAAATACATCGTGCAACCCAAAGGCATAATTTGCCTCCTGTCCGGGTGCGTGGCCGAAGCCGAGTTGATGCCTGGCAAAGGGGGTGTTGGCCGAGGAAGAAATACCCGTGTACATGTCCCGCGATATGCCTTTGATCAGCAGCAGTTCGTCCAAGTTGTCAATCGGCGCGTTCTTGGCGTAATACGACGGGGTGAGGCCGAGGTAATAATCGCTTTCCGCGCCGGCCGGGCGCGTATTGTCATCCGGGTCAAGCCAGTCCAGAATCGAATCGGAGACGGCGGAAATCTCGTTGGCGTCCGCGCCTTGCGTGGTCAGCACCTGCTTGAGGAGTTGTTCGTCGGCCCGGTTGATGTTGATCTTGCTTTCCAGCTCATCCATGGAAAGCGACACCACGCCCAGGCCAATGGGAAAACCGGACAAGGATTCGCCAGCGAGCAGGCCGTTGGTTTCGGGACCGTCCCCGGGGCCCCCGGCCCAGTATTGCTGTTTGGAGCTGTACGGCTGGTTACCTTCGAGGGCCAGCCACCAGCACGCGCGATCCACGCCACCGCGGCCAATCCAGTAAAACTGCTCGTCGTCATTCGTGTTGGCGGCGAGCTTGGTTTCAATCTTCATCGCGTAGGCAAACGCGGCGGCCAGGATGGTCAGCACCGTGACCGCCACCAGAGCAATGATGACGGCGAACGCGCGGTGCTTGCGGGCGAGCGATATTCTCATCTTCTGGCTCCGTTCAAGCCGTTGATCAGACCGTTGGGGGGTCCACCCGGTCCACCTGGCCCGCCCGGCCCGCCCGGCCCGCCCACGCCGCGTTGCACAAAGGCCGGCATCATTTGAGAGGGCACGGTATAGATGCGCGTGGCGGCGAAATCAGGCGCGTCTTTGCCTTTGTCGGTGTTGGCGCCCATCACCAAATGGACGCGCACCATCTGCGGAATGGTGTTCGTCTGGTTATCGTCCCAATCCGTGTTCCATTGCGCTTGGTTCATCTCGTTGGTGCCCCACCATTCAATGGTGAAGAGCTTCACGTTCTTGGCCAGCACCAGCGGATATTGAGTTTCATCCGCATCCAACTCCATCAAGATGCGGTTTTGCCGTAAGATCAGATCTTTTTCGCCGTCGGGGCCCTGCGCCAGCGAAAACGTAACGCGGCGCGCACTGGCGTCGGGGCCGCCGTCGGACCCGACAAATTTGTTATGGCGCGGAAAGGTGTCAGGCAGGCGCGCCACAAAGCTCAAGTAGGGCTCCGCGCCGTTCGCCAGTCTGAACCAATAGTATTTTTGCGAGGCCTGAAACGATTCCACGCCCATCAATGCATCGCCAATGGCGCGCAGCACCACGCGCTGGCGTTGGGCTTGGGCGGCAGTGTTCTGACCCACTTCCGAAGCGCGCATGATCAGCGCCCAAGTGGCGTAAATAGCCGCGATCACCATGCTGAAGATCATCACTGCCACCATGATCTCGACCAGGGTGAAGCCATGGCGCTGACGGAATGGAAGCTGGCAGTTCATCGTCCTTGCATGCCAATGCCGCCGTCCAAGGAGCCAGGCGGCGATTGCGGTTTGTAAAGCACCGTGGTCAGGTCCGAAATGATCTCGCGCCGGCCGCTGGACGGCGTGATGACGCAGCGCACGCTGAACAAATGGTTCGAGGCCACTTCCACGACTTCCGCCATCCAATTGTAATCCCGATATTCTTTGCCGAGCAGGTCGGGGTCGCCGAGGCTGCCCTGGTAGGTGCCTTCGACCAGCCGGTTGGTGGCGGCGTACCGCGCCAACACCGGGCTGGCGTCCACCGTGGGCCGCTGCAGCCGGCGCACGTTATCCAACGAACTGGAGATCAGGCCAAGAATCGCAAAGGCGGCGATGAAGAAAATGGCGATGGCAATCATCACTTCAAGCAGCGAGAAGGCGCGTGCGGGACGGGGAGTAAGCGACAGTTTCATTGGTCCACAGGAGATACCTTGGGCATGCCAGTCGCATATTCCAAGGTGATCTTTTCCGCCTGGCCCTTGGAAATCAGCACGATGACGGCCTCGTCACAGGTGCCATCTGAGTTGAAAAAAATCCGGGCCCAGTCCGATTGGGAATAGTCTTTCCGAAAAATGTCCAGCATGCCGAGATCGACGCCATCGGGCAGGGTCGCGGACGTGGCCTTGCCAGAATGGACATTGACACCGCCACCGCCGCCGTCCACTTCGAAACGCCGTTCGCGGGGATAAAACACCACGGCGGTGGTTTTGTTCCCGACAATGGCCTGTTCCCGCGCGGAAAAGCACACGTCCTCGATATCGCTAAGGGCCTTACGCATGCCTTCCTTTTGCAGCATCTTGTTGAGGGCCGGCGCCCCCATCGCCGCCACCAGACCGATGATCCCCACCACAATCATGATCTCAATGAGGGTGAAACCTTCATTGAGGATTGAGGATTGTGGATTGAGGATTGAAAAAGGACGCCGCACACGTGGAGCAGTCGGTGAATTACCTTCTCTGCGCGACCCGCAGGTGGCCGACCGGCGACACAGCAGACTGCCAGTCAGCGCCACCGCCGCGTTTCCGCAGGGAATCGGCAATCGGCAACCCTGAATCGGCAATTTCATTTTAATGGATGGAGGAAATCAGGCGGAACAGCGGCAGGAAGATGCTTAACAGCAAGAACCCGACGCCGATGGCCATGACGATAATGAGTGCCGGTCCGATCAGGTCGCTCATGACACGCAACGCGATCGTGAGTTCGTTTTCGTAAGTGTCGGCAATGTTGTTGAGCGAGCCGGGCACGTCGCCGGTTTCCTCGCCAATGCGCACGAGGTCGATCATGAGTTGTGGGAAGAGCTTGCATTGCGCCAGCGGCTGCGCGAGCGTCTTGCCATCCGTCACCGCCTCGCGGGTTTTGGCGATCGCCTCGCGGATGAGGCGGTTGGACATGACCTGCTCGGTGATTTTCAGCGCCATCAAGACCGGGACGCCATTTTGCAGAAGGGTGCCAAGAGTGCGCGCGAACTGGGCAAACAAATTCATTTTGACCACGTTCCCCAACACCGGGATCTGCATACGCCACTCGTCCAGCTTGCGCCCGCCCGCCGCGCTGGACTGGAATCGCTTGAAGAGGATGAACAGGGCCAGCAAGACGCCGGCCGCGATGGTCATGTACCAGAAATTCGTGAAAAAGTTGCTGACACTGATCAGCATCAGGGTGGGGAGCGGCAGGGGAATATTGAAACCGTTGAAAATGATGATGAATTTGGGCATGACCGCCACCATGAACAGGACCACCAACAAGATGCCGAAGCAGACGACCATGATCGGATAGATCATCGCCGACTTGAAGGTGGCCTGCACATCGGCGAACTGTTGGAAATGCGTGGCCATGCGCCGCAACACCGGCACGATCGCCCCGCTCTGCTCGCCCGCGCGCACCATGTTCACGTACAAATCCGTGAAGATCACCGGCTGCCGCGCCATGGCATCCGAGAGCGCCCGGCCCTCGGTCACTTCCTGTTTCAAGCTGCGGCTGACGTCGGCGGGAATGCCCTTGGTTTCCAAGTGCGTCATGCTGTTCAGCGCCACCGTGAGCGGCATGCCGGAGTTGAGCAAGTTTGCCAGTTGCGTGGTGAAGGTGGCCAGTTCTTGCAGCTTGGGTTTGCGCTGCTGATTCAATTGCGCCTGTAAGCTTGGCGGCAGAAAGGCCATCAGGTTGACCCCCTTGTCCTTTTTCACAACGGTGGTCGCGCTGACCTTGGCATCCGCCAAAGAGATCGGGAACAGGCCGGAACGCTGGATTTGCATCAGCGCGGCGCTCCGGTCAGCCACTTCCAGCACGCCCTCGACGAGTTCGCCGGAGCGTTTGCGGGCCTTGTATGAAAACTGCGGCATAAAGTCCCTTATCTATAACCGCAAACGGCCAAAAGTTGCAGCAAAAAGTGAAGGAGACGCGGGAGGGGGCGCACGACAATTCGGCTGGGGGAAACACCCCATGGCGAAGATCTGGAATTCTGGTTTACTTATTTCGTATGAATGCATTTAACAGCCTGCCGGCCGCGGACCCGGCCGCCGAATTCCTCTCCAACCAACCAGATTGCCGCCAGCGTATTCTCGTGGTGGAGGATGCCGCAGACATCCGCCAGTTGAATGCGGAAATATTGATGGACGCCGGCTACGAGGTGGGGGTGGCCGAAGATGGGACGGCTGCGTGGGCCGCGCTGCATCTCGACCATTATGATCTGATGCTCACCGATCAGTTTCTGCCGAAACTGTCGGGCGTGGAGTTGCTCAAAAAGATCCACACGGCCCGGATGACGCTTCCCATCATCATGGTCACGGAAATTTTGCCCACCTGGGAATTTGCCCTGCACCCTTGCCTGCAATCCGTCAAGATGCTGCGCAAACCCTATACCATGGATAAATTGCTGGGCATGGTGAATAGTCTTCTGCCCCAAACCGCCGCTGTGCGCGCAGAGATGGTGCCGGTGCCAAGCTGGCAAAGCGACGCTTCAACTAATCGTTTGTGGCGCTAACCCGCAGCGCAAGGTCATGACCATAAAGAACTTCTCGCGAGCGGATGAACCAGCCAGTGCGCCGGTTCGCCGCGAACCAACCACACCGCAGCGCATTCTCGTGGTCGAGGACGATGCCGCCATCCGCAGGGTCAATACCGAAATCTTGACTTATTCCGGTTATCAAGTGGATGCCGCCGAAGATGGGGCCGCCGCCTGGGACGCGCTCCAACTGAACAAGTACGATCTCGTGGTGACTGACAATGACATGCCCAAGGTGACGGGGGTTGAGTTGATTCAGAAACTTCGGGCTGCCCGCATGACCCTGCCGGTCATCATGGCAACTGGAGCCCCGCCCGAGGAAGTGTTCACTCGTTACGGCATGCCGCCCCCGGCCAGGACACTGCTCAAACCCTATACCTTGAAAGAATTGGTGAGCGCAGTGGAAGAGGTCCTTCAGGCGGCCAGCGATTCGCTAGGGGAGATTGCGCCGGCTGCCCCTTGGCTGGTTCAGCCGCCGGCTGATGGTTTTCGGCTGTGTCCATGAAGACCAATGCGCAGGAAAACACCCGGGGTGAACACTCCACAAGCCAGCCGTGTTTTCTTCGGGAGGTCCAACTCCAAAGTGGAAACGGGTCTTAGTTGGAAAACCTTCCGGTGCTTTATCCTGTTCGCCTACTTCACGAAGAAGCTTTTCGGCTAGGTGCTAAAGTCGGTTTTCACCCAATCAACGCGCGCCTCATAATGGGGATTGGCGTGAAAGGTGACCCTTTCAGTATTGGCAACAATGTGGTTAAAGCTGCGAGGATGAATCTGCGAAATAAGTGTCATATTTCTAGAACGCATACCCACACTCTCGCTCCCGTCTTCCAGCATAAGGTGTTCACCTGCGACGACAGGTTTCGGCTTTGACAGCCAGGGGGAGGTGTGCAATTTTTGTTGGGCATCGGTCCGAGGCATACAACCAATTCTATTTGCTTATGAAAAAAATGTATCAACCCGCAGTCGTCTTGCTGCTGTTGGGCGCTGGCGATCTTCAATTCGCCCAGGCGCAAGGAACGGCGTTTTCCTACCAAGGCCAGCTCCAGAACAACGGCAGTCCAGCCAATGGTAATTTTGATTTCAAATTGCAGTTGTACGATACAAGCACGGGCGGCGGCCTCATCGCCGGGCCGGTCACGAATGCGGCCGTCACGGTCAGCAATGGCTTTTTCACCACTCTGGTGGATTTTGGTCCGGGTGCGTTTGTGGGCGGCAGCAACTGGCTGCATCTGGCGGTACAAACGAATGGGGGCAATAATTTCATTTCGCTGTCCCCGCGACAACTATTGACGCCCACGCCGTATGCGCTTTTTGCCGCCAGCGCAAGTTACTTGAGCGGCACACTTCCTGCCGGCCAATTGCCCGCGGGCGTAGTCATCAATAATGGCACCGGCGTGGAACTGACTGGCAGCTTTTCCGGCAACGGCGCGGGATTGGCGAATGTGGATGCGGCCACGTTGGCAGGTTTGGCTGCGGCAAATGTCTGGCAACTGGGCGGGAATAATGTGGCCGGCGGCCAGTTCATCGGCAGCACGAACAATCAGCCGCTAGAGATGTGGGCGGCTGGCCAGCGGGCGTTCCGCCTGGAGCCGGACACCACTGGCAGCGGATCCCCCAATGTCATCGGTGGTTCGGTGGGGAATTTCATGAATACCGGCGGCGTCATCGGCGGTTTCATTGGCGGTGGCGGGGCCACCAACTACAACGGCGTTTCCTATCCCAACCATGTCGCGGCGTATTACGGCAGCATCGGCGGCGGCTATGGCAACACGATTGCTGCTTTTGCCAATGCCGCCTTCATCGGGGGTGGCGACAATAACTCCGTGGCGGGAAATTCCGCAGTGATCGGTGGCGGCGAATATAACCGCATCAAAGCTGCGGCCGATCATGGGGTAATCGCGGGTGGCATCTACAACACCAATGGCGGCGAGTTTGGAGTGATCGGCGGCGGGCAGAACGATACGGTGACCACAAATAATGCAACCGTGGCCGGCGGCTATGCCAACAAAGCGTCCGGGCAATATTCAGCGGTGGCGGGGGGATCGCAGAACAATGCCAGTGGCGAGAATTCCGCCGTGGGTGGCGGCAATTTGAATACTGCGGGCGGTACCAGCGCCACGGTCGGTGGCGGCACGGCGAATTCCGCCGGCGGGACCAGCGCGACGGTAAGCGGCGGAACTTTTAACAGCGCGAACGGCGTGTATGGCACCGTCGGGGGCGGCAATTTCAATTCCTCCACTCTTGACTACGCGACCGTCGCGGGCGGAGAGAATAATTCCGCAGTGGCACTTTACGGCGCGGTTGGCGGCGGCTACGGCAATACCGCCCAAGCGGACGGCTCGTTCGTTGGTGGCGGCGGTTATGATGGCACTGTGCAGGTCGGGAACTATGCCGGCGCCGGGGGTGCCTTCATTGGCGGCGGCGTGGCCAACATCAACAACGGCATGGACTCAGTGATTGGCGGCGGCGTGGCCAACGTCAACAGCGGCGTGGACTCGGTGATTGTTGGCGGCATCTCCAACAATATCTCCGGCATCGGTTCATTCATCGGCGGTGGCGGCTATGACGGATACGATTACAGGAGCAACTCCATCGCCGCCAATGCGGCCACCATCGGAGGCGGACTTGGCAATACCATTCCCGCCGGCGCTCCCTACGCGGTTATTGGTGGCGGGGCGGGTAATTATGCGTTAGCCTATTATGCAGCGGTGGGCGGTGGTCTTGGCAACGTTGCCGGTGGTGCATGGGATGTTATTGGTGGAGGGCTGGGTAATATTGCCTCAGGCGATTGTGCAACGATGGGTGGCGGTAATAACAACTTAGCCTCTGGTAAAAATTCGATGGTGCCAGGCGGGGCCGGAAATCGTGCTAAAGGAGTCGGTTCGTTCGCCGCCGGCACTGATGCGTACGCCCTCTACGATGGCTCGTTTGTTTGGGCTGATTCCACCGGGCATGCCATTGATGATGATGGACCGAATCAATTTGTGGCCCTAGCAGATGGAGGGTTTTACTTTTTCACCGGCGGCCTCGCCGGCGGCGCAGTCCTAGCCAGCGGCGCCACCGCCTGGACCACGTTTTGCGACCGCAACGGCAAAAAGAACTTCAAGCCGGTGGACACCGAAGCCGTGCTGGACAAGCTGGCGGCCGTCCCCATCGAACAATGGAATTACAAGTGGGAAAAGGACAGCGACGTGCCCAACATCGGCCCAATGGCGCAGGATTTCATCGCCGCGTTCTATCCTGGACGCAATGACAAGGGTATCACCACGCTGCAATTCGACGGCGTGGAACTCGCCGCCATCCAAGGCTTGAATCGAAAAGTCGAGAAGCAGCAGGCGGAATTGAAACAGAAGGAAACGGAGGTGGCGGAACTGAAGGCGCGGCTGGAGAAACTCGAACAACGCATGCTTAAACAAAAACCCAACTGAAAAAACAATGCATTTTAATAAACCTGCCCTAATCATTCGCGCAGCGCTTCTGCTAGCCCTGGCGGCCATCACCCCCGACTCTCGACCGTTCTGGCCTAGCTCCATTGACAACCTGCTAACTAGCTGGAATATTCCGCGCATGATCAAAAATGAGCTTAATAGCTATCTCCAAAGTACTTAACCTTGCCGAAATCTGTTTGCGTAATAAATGACGGCTTGGGTTCAATATTGCGTGACCTTATAAAACACTACCTGCCCACCACTCGATGGATTATTAGTGTACGATAATAAGTACGTTGTCGCACTCATAGTCGCAAGCGTTGTCCAATTTGTCGGATTGGCCAAATCTTGCGTTACCTGAATGTTGTACATAAACCCGGGTTCAGTCGGCACGTCGAAACGCAACTGGCCGCCGGGGAGCAAGCTGGCATTGATCAGTACCAGCGAGGCACTGCGCATATCCGTGGCCAAGGCATGTGAACTCGAGTCAAGATTCGTGTTCATAAGACTTTGCGGAAACGTGCCAACAGCGCCAAACGGATCAATTCCGCCAAAAGAGTTTTGGATGTTGGTGATGGCGGCAGCACTCTCCCCCAGCGCGGTCAGGTTGGACACCAGGACAGAGGGCAACCCGTTGCTGGCGATGTTTTGTTGAAAGGCTATGGCATTGGTGGGATCAATGGTGATGGCTGGAAATCCATCGGCTTCCAAAGCAGCCACGAAGTTCGATCGCGAAGCTGGCTCCGCGTCCAGATACCATGCAAATTGAGCTTCGTACTGGTAAATGGCGTTGACTTGTTGTTGCTCCCAATAGGCATTGGTGGCAGCAGATGCGGCTGCAGCACGGTTAAAACAGGTGGCGATGGCTTGCGCAAATACGCTCTGTTCGACCAGGTTGGTTGTCCAAACATTGAAAGCATCCGCCTCGGCCTGAGTGAAGTCAGATCCAAACGAAAGTGCGGTCAGCGAAGGCAGGACGGGCAACGCAATCACAGTAAAATTGGTGTCGGCTGAACCTTGAACAAGTTGCTGATCGGCGCTCGCGACGGCGGAACCGTCCGCAAATAATGCGCCGAACAATATCGCCTGTGTCGAGCCAGCCGATTGCTCCATGAACGCAGTCCCGGCTAGCAACGCGGATTGCCTCCACAAATCAGCTGCGGTAAATTGGTGTTGTACTTGGCTTACATGCGCCTGTGGAATCAACGTAGATGTCGCGTGGCCGAGTATGAGCAGCGTAATTTCCCAAGAACCGTCATATGAAGGCGGGTAGTTTCCATCGCAGATGAGACCTCCACCATCACCAGTCGACCCGCTGGCACACGTATTCCCCTCCACATCGACCTGAAGACTAAAAGCAATCTTCGAGCGAATCATCCCGGTTACTTGGCCGCCTCCTTGATAAATAGGCGTGAAAGGACTGCTGAAAAGCGAGGAATCCAAGCTGCCTCCGCAATTGGCAGGATCCATGGGACGACCTCCAGTCGCAAGAAAGTAACTCAATTCGCAAACTGTAGTTTGTTCTGGAAAGTTCCCTGTCCAAACGATTGACAGCGATAAACTTGACTCTCCGCCGTTTCGGTAATCTCCATATCCTGGATTTGCCGAAGCGTGCAGAGTTCCCTTGGCGTGAATTAAGCTGGTTAAGGGATTACCGGGCTGAGGCGTTGCATAGCCGGAAAAGTCGTCAGAAGCATAAGTTTTTCCCCAAGCGCCAGTCGAACTGGCAGTGCCGGGCACTTTTTGCTCATTCCTCCCAGCATACAGATTATATTCGTATGTGTTTACCGTGACGGGAACTTGGGCGCGTTAATTGTGGCACTGCAGAAGCGCCAGCCCGCACATGCCGAAAAGTGAAATAAACTTGAAATGGAGCATATCAGAGGGAGGGGTTCATTTTAGTTGTTTGTTTCATCGAGTGTAGGTCTAGGTTTTCACTTCTTAATTGGATTCCCATTTGACCGTTCGTTCAAGGCGTCAAATTGAGTTTCTGGGTCGTTTTCCCAATCATAACGCCAAGCATGGAATTTGAATGTTTTTGCATGTTTTTGTCATTCTACATTGTTCAATTTAATGGCCGCACACAGTCAAACCAACAATCTTTATGTCTTAGGCCTTCAGTATGCATTCCAGAGTGCTGATGCTCCAACCCAACGAACTCTTCACTCACCACACGATGGTCTCACGGGTTTCGTGCCGATTTAGACCGTCACCTGCACTCACGTCCACGCCAGCCACAACACGAGCGTCCGGTTTTCCGGTGTGTAAAACTGATCAAGGTGGTTTGGTCGTGGCGTAAATTATGAAGGCCATTGCCCAATAAAAAAGCCCGTCCGAAGGCAGGCTTAATCACTACCATTGCCGTGTACAACTCGATCCTTTGAACATTTATTATGTACATGTGGAACTCGCTGAATGGCTTTCGACTTCCAATAAATCATGGCATATCGGCCACCACCGAAACTCGTCCCCTGTTTGTTTTAATTACGGTTCAAGGACTGTTGCCAATCACGAACAGGGCAGAAAACGATTTTTCCAAAGAGCACGCCACGTCCACCTTCAACCAAAACAACATCGTCCGGTTTTTCGGCGATGTCAAGCTGGTTGAAGCAGAATCGACAATTCTCCACAAAATCACGGTTTGCGCTTGTACTTTTCTGGCACAACCCCCAAAATGAACCGGCCCACACTAACCCAAATACACGACAAACATTTCTACTGCCGCGACCGGGACTTCGGCCCCTTTTTCCTCAAGTTCTGCTCCTACTTCCCGTATTCGGCCAAGCTGTGTCTCAACGGCCATGAGTATTTGAAGTGCCAACTGGCCCAGCGCGGCATCGCCTTCCAGGCGCTGGACAACGGCTTGCTGGCGTGTGCGGAGGCGTTTGAGCAACTCCAACAACCGGCCGAGGTCGACGGCCAGCATGCCTCCGCCCTGCCGTTTGGCCAGGCGCGGGTGCAAGCCTTGCTCGCGGCAGTCGTCTTGTTCTGCCTCCAGCCCGAGGGCTTTCGCAATCGGCAACTGCGGCCATTGCTTGCGCAGTTGCTCGGAGTCGCCGAGTCCGACATCACCCCCGGACGCATGCGCTGCGACTTGCGCCGCTTGCGCTTGCACGGCTTGCTGGAACGGATCCCCAAGAGCCACCGGTATCGCCTGACGACCTTCGGCCTCAAAACCGCGCTATTCTACAGCCGCACTTACCAGCGGCTACTCCGCCGCGGTCTGTCTGAACTACACGACCCCCGCCTCGCCCAAACTTCCACCTTGGCGGCCAACTTCGCCAGGTTCCAAACCGCATTGGACACTTACACCACCGAGATATTAGCCGCTTGAAACTTGACCTGACTACTTTGAATTTGAAAAGTCAAGGACTCTAGGACCCGTTTACGGATTCAGATTATTATACCGCTGCTATGGATGTTTGGTGGGCCGGGGAGGGGAGGAAGAGGTCGACAAATTGAGACTGAATTGAATTCAATTGCTGCCGATTTAA
>Ga0302320_10015065_pt1 | contig 15927 bp, 11 predicted proteins | sample Bog_T0_3_FD_202130 | JGI IMG/M metagenome (GOLD analysis project Ga0302320, IMG submission 202130) | Peat permafrost microbial communities from Stordalen Mire near Abisko, Sweden - Bog_T0_3 | ecosystem: Environmental > Terrestrial > Soil > Wetlands > Peat | place: Sweden: Abisko, Stordalen Mire... | reverse complement strand
AAAGAACGAGCACACGCTCTCCGTGCGATCCCGCATCATCCAGTCCACGTGATAATGGCCTTCGCCCAGATCGATCGAACCTTCCAGTTGCGCGTCTCCCGCGGCGTCTTCCTCAATCATCGGGACCTTATAATGCTGGATGAAATAGGAAGGCTCGACGCCGCGGTCGAGCGATGTCACCCGGAATAAAATATTCAGGACGTTCTCGTTGCCCGCCAGCTCTTTCAAAGGAATCGTGACGCTGTATCCCGCGTGATAGCGCAGATCGAACCCCAACAGCGGCTTCACGGGCGTGACCGTGCAGGAAAGTTCCTTGCGCACTTCCTGCGATTCCAGCACCGCTTGATCGCTGCCCACCAAGTGCACTTTGCCGCCCGCGGTGCCGAGCAAAGCCTGCGCGGAAGCGTGCGGGGAAAGGAGACCGCTGGATATGCCGAGCGCACACGCAGCCAGTCCCAATATTGCACGCCCGATTGCGCCCCGCGTCAGTCTTTGTCGGCAAATTCGTCGCCAACTTTGTCGCCAGCTCTCGACAGCCATTCGAATGATTACCTCAGCACGGCTATTGCCAAATCATACACCGCCGGAGCGCGCAACGGAATCGGGACTTTTCCGGTGGGCGGCTCGGAAACTTACGTATGCCGCGGCAAGCCGCTGTCGGAAGGATCGTGAATCGCCCTGCGGAGTCCCATGCGTCAGCGTGGGGCTTTTCGCGTCTGCACGAACGTGTAATAAACCGGAAGAACCAGCAGATCCCTCGTCTCCCGCCTTGCGGGATCGCTCGGGATGACAGCGATGGTGATGAGATGAACAGTATTGAGGACGTCCTCGCCGTTGACTCTTCCCACAAAACCCCTGTCATCCCGAATCCCCGCAGGGTGGGGTGAGGGACCTGCTGTTCATCAAACAACGTCCCCAGCACCGATTCTAACTTCCAGCTCCTAACTCCTATATTCTGTTCTCCGCCGAGTTGTGCTAGCTTTGAAAATCATGGCAAGCCGCAGCGTTAACAAAGTGATCTTGATCGGGCATCTCGGCCGGGACGCCGAAACCGCCTACACCGCCTCGCAAGTTTCGGTGACGAAATTTTCCGTAGCTACCAGCCGCCGCTGGAAAGATCAGCAATCCGGCGAGTGGAAGGAAGAAACCGATTGGACCCGCGTGGTCCTGTGGCGTGGCGAAAACGTCGCGCCCTACCTTACAAAAGGTAAGCAGATTTACGTCGAAGGACGGCTGCAAACGCGCAGCTACGACGATAAAGACGGCAAGAAGGTCTGGGCCACCGAAGTCGTGGCCGATGAAGTGATCTTGCTCGGTGGACGCGGCGAAGGCGGCCCGACCGACGAAGGATTTTCGCAGGAAGGTGCTGCTCCCATGCGTTCCGCTCCGCGCGGCCGCAGCGCCGGAGGACCACCGTCGGCGGCCCCGTCCAATCAAGGCGTCACCGACGACGACGTCCCGTTCTAGAGATTTCTTATGCGCATCACGGTCCTGCTCGTCGCATGGTCGTGCGTGATCGCGTCCGGGCAGCCGGGCAACGAGTGGGAGCGCATTGGTGACCTGCGAATCAATCGGGTTCATGCGACGTGGAAATCGCCTGAGTCCTTGGTTGCTGATTTGCAGTCCACGGATAGGGCTGCTCGGCTCGACGCTCTGCGCCTTGCGGGCGCGGAATCCAACGAGGGCTACCTCGCCGAGGTCGCTCCAAACGAAGTGGAGCTGCGATACGCCTCCCTTGACGCTCCCCAGACGAAACAAGCAATCGTCTTATTCGAATCCCTTTCGTACGTCTACGCGGCTGTCGCTGTCCCATCGTTGGACGGATGGGAACGAATTGCTGTATTCGAATGTTGGTGCAAGTATGAGGGGTCGACATTCTTGGACGACGTTGTGCGCGTCGAATACGGACACGCAGGTGCTGAGCTGGTAGCGCGAGCGAGCGGAGGCGGTACTGGCATTTATCGCCAGACGGAAGCCCGCTTCGCGCTCCGGAATGAGAGACTAGAACCTCTCTTGTCGTTTACGCGAAGGGAACGATCATGTCCGGCAGGGACCGACTCGTGCTCCTATCAACTCCGCTCGTTCGTTGGCGGCGAGCTCATCGAAGCCAAAGCAACTTTTGGAAACCAAGTGACAGTCGATTGGGATCTCGTCTCGCTGCGCAATTCCAAGCCGCCAGCCTGCACTCCCTACAAATGGGACGCCGTGAATTTCAAGTACACGCCCTCCGGCCCCGCGCATCCTTGCAAATACGAGCCTCCGAAATAGTGTCGAAAAGGAGCCCCATGCGTCAGCGTGGGGCTTAAGAAATTCATCCCCACTGGGACCCCATGCGTGAGCGTGGGGCTTAAGAAAATCACAAATCAGCTGCGACGTACACAGCCATCGCTGCGCCTTGGCCGTCGGCGACGTAACGAACGGCAGCGCGCACTGCTTTTGCGTTCGGCAACGGGCACACGTTGCCGCCACGCGCCCAATGCCGTCGCCTGCCGCTGCGATTCAGCGCGCGGCTGGCGTACGCCTTCAAGTCGCGGAGCGCGTCGCTCGCAGCCGCAATTCCCTCGACGATCACGTGCGCATGGGAGCTACGGACGTGCGCCGCAAGCAACCTCCAATTGCGATATGCGCAGGTTTCCTGAATGGCATCCAACACCACGAAACATTCCGACAAGTTCAATCCGGCCTGGACGTCGGCCATGGCGTGCGTTCCATAATGGACCAGGGACGCGGACGCTTCGATCGCTCCGCCGCGCTTTCCCCGAACCCGATCCACCGATCCCGTCACCGCGCCGCGCATGTGGGTCCCGTAGCAATTAAAGGTGAGGAGGTAAGCCACCATCATAGTTAGTCGTGTGCCAAATGAAGTTTTCTCCCTGTTTTTTTAAGCCCCACGCTCACGCATGGGGCTCCCATCGGCTTTCAATCTGGCATAATGAATCCGGTGTCACGTACAAGAGAACTGGAAGCGCAACTGGCGGATACGGAAAAGCAGCTCCGCCTGGTGCAGAAGATCAGCCGTTTCATGGTCCGCGAGATGAGCCTCGGCGATGCGTTGCAGCGCGTGGTTTCCCTCGTCGTCGAGTTCACGAACGCCGATTCGTGCCTGCTGTACCTGTTGCAGGATCAAGAGCTCGTGCTGTGCGCCTCGAACAATCCACGGCCGGATACGATCGGCAATGTGCGGTTGAAGCTCGGCGAAGGTCTCACGGGATGGGTGGCGCGCGAACGCCGCCTGCTGTCGATTTCGCGCGAGGCTTACGCCGATCCGCGCTTCAAACATTTTTCGGATCTGCCGGAAGACACCTACGAGGCGTTCCTTTCCGCGCCCATCATCATCCGCAACCATGTGGCCGGCGTGATCAACGTGCAGCATCGCGAGCCGCACGCGCACACCGGCGGCGATATGGAATTGCTGACCACGGTCGGCGAAATGGTCGGGTCTTTGGCGGCCCTGGCCACGGTGGATGCGGCGACGCTCGCACGCGCCGATTTGCCCGAGCGCGTCATGGCGCCCGTCCGCCAGGGGTAATCGCGGCATGCCCCGCACCTGCGCTGCGCTCTTGATCGCTTTTGTTTGCCTGCGCGGCGAATCAGTCTTCGCCCAGGCGAAGGTGGCCCCTCAACCGCAGTGGAAGATCCAATACTTTTACGACGAGCTCGGCGTCGAGCTGCATCTGGTGGGCCTGGCGTTTCCATCGGCCACGCGCGGCATCGCGGTGGGGACCATTGTGGATCGCATCGGCGGTCACCGCGCTAAACATACGGCGGTTGTGACGAGCGATGGCGGAGCCCACTGGGCGCTGGTGCCTCTGCAGGACACTCCGCGGTCCGTGTTCTTTCTCGACGAATCGAACGGTTGGATGGTGGGGCGCGACGGCATCTGGTACACGCAAGAAGCGGGCCGCAGTTGGAAGCGCATCTCGAACCAACTTCATCCGCAAAAAAAGGTGGGCGAAGAGGGAGCGGTCCTGCGCGTGGCCTTTCTCGATCCACAGCACGGGTTCGCCGTGGGTTTGCGGAAATCCGTATACGAAACGAAAGACGGCGGCAAGACGTGGACGGTGGTGCCGGAAGCCGCTGTGCCTGCGTCGAATGTGGCGTACAGCGCCTACACGCAAATTGGATTCACCACCGGCGGGCGAGGACTGATCGTCGGCGGTTACACGCCTCCGCGCAGGGAGAGTTTCCGTGAGCCGGTCAGTTCAGAAGAAGAGTCAACGCGCCGCCAGGTCCCAACGCTGATGCTGGAACTGGAGACGCTGGACGCCGGGGCGCACTGGAAATCGGAGACGGCTCCATTGATTGGAACGCTGGCGCATCTCAGCGTGAACGGTTTGCATGGGCTCGGTGTGTTCGCGTATGCCGATTCGTTCGACTGGCCCTCGGAGGTTTATCACTTCGATTTGCGCACCGGGAAAAGCACCAGCGTCTTCAAGCAAAAAGACCGCCGCGTGACAGACGCGCTGGTGGATCCAGAAGGCCGCGGATTTCTGGCGGCGGTGGAACCCCAGGGACGTCTAGCGTCGTCTCCCGTGCCGGGGAAAGTGCGCATCTTGCGCAGCGCGAACCTGGCGGATTGGGAAGAGATGCGGGTGAACTACAAGGCCGTTGCCAGGAACGTCATGCTGGCGGGTCCGGATCGCCAACATATATGGGCGGCGACCGACACGGGAATGATCCTGCATTGGGAGGAAGCTCCGGCGAGGAAATAGCGGCACGGCTGGCAGAATTCGTAACGGCGAGGACGTTTCATTTGGGTGAAAGAGTCAAGAACAAGCGATCAAAACTCTGTTTTATCCACAGGAATTCCACAGATTGTCATTCGCAACTACTTGATTATAAAGGTAAAAAACACCTCTGCAAATTGTGTCTTTGGTCTTGACCGCGTTTCCACTCAGGCGCATGATTAGGGTGGTTCCAAGAGGTTCAAGGGACAGCGTGCCTAGTGGGAAGCATTGGAAGCTGGAACGGTGATCTGTTCGCGTGGCGTTCATTTATGATCGCAGCCGCGGCGGGGAGTGAAGGCGGATGAGCGGCCCGCAATGGTAAGTTTCTCCGGTTGGAGCCGGGCCGAGCGCGAGGAGCCCGAGGGATCGAAGGGTCCTGGAGGGGAGCGGCGGCACGGAGACAAGCGGAGCGTTCTGGGATCGGACAGGGCAACGGGCAACGCGCAGAGAACACGCTTTACCGGGTTGCAAAACTTGGCGAGGACGAGAGCGGGAAGCCGAACGGGTCCAGCGAGAGACCGGGGCGGGTTCGTAGGTGTAGGCCGGGAACGTCGACATGGCTGTGGGGGTCCGTGGCAACGCGGAACATCATCGCCGTAGAGCGAAAGGCCGCATTCAGGACCAAGCTTCTAGCGGAGTGCAGTGAGAGACGTGCCTGAGCGAGGATCCCGCGTCGCATAATCGTGGCGCCGGGGAGCGAGGGACGCGTCCCGCGGTTCCGCATGCCATGCTCCGGGCCGCGCACAGGCCGGTCGGGGAGCAAGCTGAACCATCCGGCTCCATTTAGGCAGCCGCGAGCCGCTTGGAACCATTTTTGTTTGGCCCTCCTCGTTAAACCTCGAGCTCGCTAAACCTCGAGCAAAGAGCCTTTCTTGCCGACGTTCATCGCGCGCGTGGCGCCCATTTGGATCACGATTCCCTCGGCTTCATGGATATGTCCGCAGAAAAAGTACGCGGGCTGATGTTTTTCGATGAAGTCGCGCACGGCGCTGCTGCCGGCGTGCAGTCCTTCCCTGATGCGGTCGAGCGCGGTGTTGAGTGGCGGCGCGTGGCAGATCAATACTTGCGGTTTGAAATCGGCGAAGGCATCGAGCCGCGCGGCCATCTCGAGTTCGCTGTATTCTCCGGGCGTGTCGAACGGCGTGGGCGTGGAGTAGCCGAGGCCGGCGAAGCGCACGCCACCGAGTTCCGCCGTCGCGCCGTGAAAATTGATGAAACCGTAACGCGCGCAGAAGTCAGCGATGTCGCGCTCGGATTCGTGATTGCCGGGCATCATATAAATGCGCTCCGCCTTGGGTGTAAGAAGCGGCGCGAGTTTGTCGAGTCCGCGTCCCCAATTCACCAGATCGCCCGCGCAGATGTAAGCGTCGGCCTCGATGCGGAGAAGATGCTCCAAGGAGCGCGTGTCGTTATGAATGTCGGAGAAGATCAGAGCCTTGGTCATTCGTCGAGCCTCGTGATACCAACCCTAATCTTTTCTCACAAAATGTTTTATCGCAAATTTTAGCCCAAAGGCAATTGCAAGTTGCCGCGGTTGGCTTGAAGGTCCTCTACGTCGTGCGCGATGCACGTTCGCTATCATTGAAGAGTAGAAGTTCATGCCTGAATCCTCCATTCCTAGCGTTAACAGTTGGCTCGAAGACGAGCTCTATTCCCAATATCAGCACGACCGTCACGATGTGGATCCATCGTGGTCATCGGTTTTCGACGCCATGCAGCCTCCTTTCGACAAGCAGCCGCCGCCGGATCAGGCGGAAAACAGCAGTGCGGACCGGAACGGTGCCGCGGCGCAAGCCTCCGGAAATCGCGGCTCGGTGAAGGCGGAAATGTCCCCGCAGCCGAAAGCGATCGCCGCGCCCGCGCCGCCTACGGCTCGTCTTCAGAATCCGACCCAGAATCCGAATCAACACACATCAAACACACCGGTTGTCGCGCTGGGCGAAGGCGACAAACTGCAGCCCTTGCGGGGTCCCGCTTTGCGCATCGCCGAAAACATGACGGCGAGCCTGACGATGCCGGTCGCCACCAGCCAGCGATCCATGCCGGTCAAGGTGATGGAGGAAAATCGCCGGGCCATCAATGAACATCGCGCGCTGCGCGGTGAGGGCAAGATCTCATTCACGCACCTGATCGCGTGGGCGATCGTGCGCGCCGTGGAAACCGTTCCCGCCATGAACGAAGCCTACGCGGACGATGGCGCGGACGCGTTTCGCATCCATCGTGGACACGTCAATTTGGGTATCGCCGTGGACGTGGCGGGCAAGGATGGCGCGCGATCTCTCAAAGTTCCGTCCATCAAGAAAAGCGAGGCGATGAGCTTCGCGCAGTTTGCCAACGCCTTCGACGATATTGTTTCGAGGGCGCGCACCAGCAAACTGACGGTCGCCGATTTCGAAGGCACCACGGTTTCGATTACCAATCCCGGAACCGTCGGCACGGTGGGGTCGATTCCACGTTTGATGCCCGGGCAAGGGGCAATCATCGCGACCGGCGCCATCGACTATCCGGCCGAATATCGCGGCGTAACGGAAGACATTCGCGCGTCCATGGGACTCAGCAAAGTCATGACGGTGACGTGCACGTACGATCATCGCGTGATTCAGGGCGCGGAATCGGGAACGTTCTTGGCGCGCGTGCAGGCGCTGCTTGAGGGCGAAGCCGGATTTTACGAGCGCATATACAAGGACCTGAATATCGCCGCGAAACCGGCGCGCTGGGCGGTGGATCAAACGTCCGCGCCGGTGCTCAATTCGGATCCGCTGAAGCAGGCGGCGGTGGCACGCTTGATCCAGGCGTGGCGCCAGCGCGGGCATCTGGTCGCGAACATCGATCCACTGGGTGTTCCGCGCGCGCCGCATCCGGACCTCGAACTGGACGGGCACGGCGCAGGGCATGGGCTGACCATTTGGGATCTGGATCGCACATTTCAGTGCGGCACGTTCGGGGTGCTGCCGTTGCGCGAATTGATCGAACAACTGCGCGCGACCTACGCCGGCCACATCGGCATCGAATACGCGCACGTGGAAAATCCGGCGGAGCGCGAATGGTTCGAGCAGCGCGTGGAGCCGTCGCGCTTCCAATGGCCGCTCGAGGTTTCCGCCCGCAAGCGTGCGCTGCGCAGCGTGGTGGACGCCGAAGGTTTCGAAGGATTTCTGGAGAATCGATTCAAAGGTCACAAGCGCTTTTCGATTGAAGGCGGGGAAACGTTCATCGCCACGGTGGAAGAACTGCTGGAACGCGCGGCGGCCACGGGCGTGGAGGAATGCGTCATCGGCATGGCGCATCGCGGACGCCTGACGCTGCTGGCCAACGTGATGAACAAGGGCATCGCGCAGATCTTCTCGGAATTCGAAGGCGAGATTGAAGAGGATTTCGACGGCTCCGGCGACGTGAAGTATCACATGGGCGAAAGCGTCCGGCGCAAGATGTCGAGCGGCAAAGAGATCACGGTGTTCGTGTCACCGAATCCCAGTCACCTGGAAGCGGTCAATCCGGTAGTGGAAGGAATCGTCCGCCCGAAGCAGGACCGGCTGGGCGATACGGCGCGCGAGCGCGTGATTCCCGTGCTGGTGCACGGCGACGCGGCGATGGCCGGGCAGGGCGTGGTTGCGGAAACCCTCAACCTTTCGCAACTGGAAGGCTACAACACGGGCGGGACGATCCACATCGTCATCAACAATCAAATCGGGTTTACGACGAACCCGGCGGCCTCGCGATCGACGATCTATTGCACCGACGTCGCGCTGATGGTGCATGCTCCCATCCTCCACGTGAATGGCGACGATCCGGATGCCTGTCTGCGCTCGATCCAATTGGCGTTCGATTTCCGCCAGCGTTTTCATCGCGACGTGGTGGTCGATATTTTGTGTTGGCGCAAGCACGGGCACAACGAAGGCGACGACGCCAGCTACACGCAGCCGGTGCTGTATCGCAAGCTGCGCGATCACAAACCCGTCAGTAGCGGTTACGCCGCGCGATTGATCGCCCAGGGAGTGGTCACGCCGGAAGAAGTGGAAGGATGGTCGGCGGCGCAGAAAAAGCGCTTATACGAAATCTACGACCAGACGCACCAGAACAAGGAAGAGTGGGAGCTGAAAGAACTGGCGCCCATGGCCCCAGGCTTAATCCCGCAGGATCTCCCGCCGACGGGCGTAACGCGCGAGATGCTGGATCGCGTGGCGGGCGGGATCACGGCGTTTCCAGCCGATTTCCAATTGCATCCGAAGCTCGCGCGGATGATCGATAAACGCGCGTCGGCGTTGCAGGAAAACTCCATCGATTGGGCGCTCGCGGAAACGTTAGCCTTTGGGAGCCTGGTGCTCGAAGGCACGCCTGTGCGGCTGAGCGGCCAGGATGCGGGGCGCGGAACGTTCAGTCATCGCCACGCCGAATATCACGATTACGAAACGGATCGGGTCTATTCTCCGCTGCAACATTTGTCGCCCACGCAGGCGCGTTTCGAAGTGTACAATAGCCCGCTGAGCGAATATGGCGTGATGGGATTCGAGTTCGGCTACAGCGTCGCCGATCAGCTGAGCCTGGTGTTGTGGGAGGCGCAGTACGGCGATTTCGTCAACGGCGCGCAGATTATTATGGATCAGTTCCTGTTCACGGCGGAATCGAAATGGGCGCAGCCGAGCGGACTGGTTTTGTTGCTGCCGCATGGACAGGAAGGCGGCGGACCGGAGCATTCGAGCGCGCGCCTGGAGCGCTTCCTGCAAGTGTGCGGGGAAGCCAACGTGCAAGTGGTTTCGCCCAGCAATCCGGCGCAGTATTTTCATTTGCTGCGCAGGCAGATGCGCGGCGGTCCGGATCGCCGAGGGTTGCGCAAGCCTTTGATCGTGATGACGCCGAAAAGTCTGTTGCGTCATCCGAAAGTGATTTCGACGGCCGATGAACTGACGAACGGCGTTTTCCATCCCGTGCTGGCGGACCCGACCATTGCGGATCCAGCGTCGGTGCGCAAAATCGTATTGTGCACGGGCAAGGTGTATTACGAGCTAGTGGCCGCCCGCGATGCACGAAAAGAAGCGGATCCGGTCGCGGCGTCGACGGCGATCGTGCGCGTGGAGCAGTTCTATCCATTTCCCGAAGTGGAGATCCGCGAAGTGCTGGAGCGCTATACCGCGGCGAGCGGCATCGTGTGGGCGCAAGAGGAGCCGCGCAACATGGGCGCGTGGATTTTCATGCGCACGAGGCTGCAACGCATTCTGGCCAATCAGGCTCGGGTGCTGGGATATGCCGGACGTCCGGAGAGTGCGGCGACCGCGCCGGGATCTCTCAAGCGGCACGCGCAGGAACAAACGGAATTGGTAGCCCAGGCGTTCGAGCCTCCCACCATCGCGCGCCGCTGGAGGAAGCGGTTGATCCGCAAACGCAAGAAGGACGCGCCGGCGTCGTAGGTCCGCTACGCGCGAGCCGCGCGCTAAGCCGGAGTTAGCCGTTGTCGCGGCCGGCGTCAGTCTTTCGCGACATTGCGGAAAAGAGCCACAACACTCCAGCGAAGAACACCACGACCATGGCCCAGCGCATCGCGCTGGCGAAAAGTGCGGGCGTGAAATCCGGCCAAGGGAACGGGAACTTCTGGAGTGCGCTCCAGCGGTCCAGCATCCAATGCCAGCCGGTGTGCGCCACGATCGCCGAAAGAATGATCGTTCCCATGCGCTCGGCGACGACGTAGCGGAAGAGCAGATCGAGCACGGGGACAAGCACGATCAGCACCAGAAGCTGGCCCAGCTCCACGCCGATGTTGAACGAGAGCAACGACGTCAGCATGTGGCTCCCCGCGAATTGCAAGGTCTGGCGCAGGGCGAAGGAAAATCCAAAGCCGTGGACCAGTCCAAAGCCGAAAGTGATGATCCAACGCCGATGCACGTTCCCGGTGCCGACGATATTTTCGAGCGCCATATAGACGATGGACGCGGCGATGAGCGTTTCGATCAGGGGAGGGAACCACAAAGCGTCGGGTGCAAGATCGTAAGCCGAGGCGATCAGCGTGATGGAATGGGCCACGGTAAACGCCGTGACGATGGGGATCAGTGCGCGCAATTTCCGGAAGGGGATCACCAGGCACAGCAGGAACAGAAGATGATCGGTGCCGTCGAGGATGTGCAGGAATCCTGAGCGTACAAAGCGAGCGGCGGCCTGATACCAGCGGGGATCGAGGCGCACGAGTCCGGGGTTGCCTTCGAATTCGAAGGCGCGAATCGTTCCGTTGGGCAGAATAAATCGAAATGCCGTGATCACGCGCAGGCCGAGGTTTTCCAGGCGCGCGCGAGTGGAAAAGAGCGATTGATCGGAACGAATCGGATAATCGAACAAGACGTCGAGATACGTTTGGTTCCACACGACGTTAGTTTCCGGTGCGAGCTTGGCTCCGGTAACGTGCGCGCGGGCGGCGCCGAAATCGGCGAACGATTTATCGGATTCGAGCGAGATGCGCGTGGCGAGGATTTGCGGCTTCGGCAGTTGGGCGTCGTCTTCATAAAGATCGATAAAATCGGAAAGCCACAAGGTCGCGGCGCCGTTGAGCATCGGCTCGGCCTTTTCCAGATCCAGATAGCCGGGTCCTTTTTCAGGAAACACGACATCGCGCATGGCCTTGAGCGGAACGCGCATCAGGAGTTCGGCGTGTTGGCCGGAAGGTTTAAGAAATGCCTGGATACTGACGTCGTTCGGGATGTCGTGGGCGAACGCCGCAGGAGCGAGCGTCAGGAATAACGCCAGCGTGCCCCGTTTGGCGAGGGATCGATTTGTGTATAATGCTCCCACGGTCATCGCGTCGTATCGTATGTTAGCATCGACGGTTAGCATCGGCTGGACCGGTGAAGGCAGGAGGAAGACACATGACACGAAATGTTCGCATTGGTTTAGGGTTCGTCGCCGCGTTGGTGATTTTGGGCGCGGGCTCTACGCTCGTCGACAGGCATTCCACGGTGAGCGCCGCGACGGTGATGGCTCCGCGCTTCGAAGTGGATCCGATGTGGCCGAAGCCGCTGCCGAATCATTGGGTGATCGGTATGACGATCGGCGTTTCGGTCGATGCCAAGGACAACGTCTGGATCATTCATCGCCAGGGATCGCTCGAGCCGAAAGAGGTCTACCAGATCGCGAAACCCACGCCTGCCGCCGAATGCTGCACGCCCGCGCCTCCGATTCTGGCGTTCGATCAGGAGGGTAATCTGATCAAATCGTGGGGCGGCCCGGGCCAAGGCTACGATTGGCCGGATTCGAATCACGGCGTCACGGTGGATTTCAAAGGCAACGTGTGGATCGGCGGCAATGGCCGTGGTCCGCAGCCGACGCCCGTTCGGGCCGAGACCGGAGTGACGGCCGAAGCGTCCACGGTGACGGCGCGCTTCAAGGACAACGAGATTTTGAAATTCACGCAGGATGGAAAATTCCTGATGCAAATCGGCAAGCCGGATCAAAGCAAAGGCAGCAACGATCTGGCGAATTTGAAGGGTCCCGCGAAGCTGACCATCGATCCGAAGACCAATGAGTTGTACGTGGCCGACGGCTACGGCAATCATCGCGTGATAGTCTTCGACGCCGAGACCGGAAAATACAAGCGCCATTGGGGAGCTTACGGAAACAAGCCCGACGATAAGGATCTGGGTCCTTATAAAGCCAGCGATCCGCCGGCGCAGCAGTTCCGCAATCCGGTGCATTGCGCGGAGCTTTCGAACGACGGACTTCTCTATGTGTGCGACCGCTCGAACGATCGCATTCAAGTATTCAAACCAGACGGGACTTTCGTGAAGGAAATCATCGTCGCGAAAGAAACGCGCGGCGACGGCTCAGTGTGGGATATCGCGTTTTCGAAAGATCCGCAGCAGAAGTACATTTATCTCTGCGACGGATCGAACGAAAAGATCTACATCATCCAGCGCGACACGATGGAGATCCTCACGAGCTTCGGCGACGGAGGCCGCCAGCCCGGCGAATTCTACGCGGTGCACAGCATCACGACGGATTCCAGGGGCAACATCTACACCACCGAGACGTATCACGGCCAGCGCGTGCAGAAGTTCGTGTATAAGGGCATGGCTCCTGTGACGAAGAAGGAGCAGGGCGTCGTCTGGCCGAAGAAGGGCTAACCACAGAACTCAGGAGACAGGAGTCAGAATCGTAACTGGCTCCTGCCGGTTCGAAGTCGCAGGGGAAACGCTAGAGCCGTACGGAGGCGACCGAAGTCCGCTTGATTTGTGCAAGCGTCGGCGTTCCACACTGGCGCATCGTGAGATTGAGTTCGGCACGCAGGATGTCAATCACGCGCTCGATGCCGTCTTGCCCAAATGCGGTGAGGCCCCAAACGTAGGGACGGCCGATGCCGACCGCGTGCGCTCCCATGGCGAGCGCTTTGAAGACGTCGCTGCCGCGGCGCACTCCGCCATCGACGAGAATCGGGATCCGATTGCCGACGGCCTCGACCACTTCGGGCAGAGTTTCTACAGTGGGGCGCAGATCTTCCGTCGCTCGTCCGCCGTGGTTTGAGACGATGAGCGCATCGGCGCCGCGCTGGAACGCTTCCTTCGCATCCTCGCCGGTCTCGACGCCTTTCAGCAGCACCTTCATCTTGGTCGCTTTGCGCAGTTTGTCAAACAGCTCCCAATTGGCGTTCAACGGGTTCATGCCGCGTCCACTGAGGCCGGAGAACATGACGGCGGTGCGGCCACCGGTCGACGAAGTGTGGCACTGCAGGCAATCGCGCGTATCGGTGCGCCGAAAACGTTCCGCCAGTTCGAGATTGCGCCCGGCGAGGTTATCGATGGTCCAGGCGATAGCCGGGCAGCCGGCATCTTCCACGCGCTTCACAAGCTTTTCGGCATCTTCCCATTTGCTGGGCATGTAGAGCTGATACCACGGAGCGGTGCCGCGCGCCTTGGCGACGTCTTCCACCGAGACCGACGTCTGCGTGGAAAGAATCTGCATCGTGTTCTTGGCTTTCGACGCGCGACCGGTGGCGAGTTCGCCATCGTTGTGGAACATGCGCTGGCCGCCGACCGGGCAGAGGAAAATGGGGCTGTCGTACTTCACGCCGAACAGCTCCATGCTGTAGTCGATCTTCGAAACGTCGACCAGACGGCGCGGGCGCAGTTCGATGCGGTGATAGCCTTCGATGTTCGCTTTGTAGGTTTCGTTATCGTCGACGCCCGAGGCCATGTAGCCCCAATGCGCGGGCGGCAGGATCTGGCGCGCGAGGCCTTCGAAGTCCATGACCTCCAGCACTTCCTTGGCGGTCTTAAACTGCAACGCAGGATTTCCGGGAGGCGTCCCCTGGCCGAATACATTCTGATTCATGGCCGCGGCGAGTAACGGGCTGCCGGCGACAAAACGCAGGAAATCGCGGCGGTGACGGTTCAGCAACTTCGCATGTTTATTTTGATCCATAGAGGGGCGCTCCTGTTCTGCGGTCTATTATTGCAATTTGGCAGGCTTCAAATCGACCACCGCCATGGTGGGTCCGGGAGGTCCAACGGGCAAGAGGCTGGGACCGGAACGCTTGGAAATCTTCTTCGGCTCCACGCCATTATCGAACACCAGACCGATGAAGCAATTGCTCATCTCTTCCCAATTCTGCAATCCCCACACGACTTCCTTCTTGGGATCCGGATTGAACGGGTTGTTCGGAGAATTGTCGAAGTGCGAAACGCCGATGAGGCGCGTGCCTTTGGGCAGCGAAACAGGCTCGGCGAAATCGAAACCGAGCTGCCAGTTGAAATCCCACTTGGCCTTGAGCAGCGTCTGCATTTCGCCGGTGGGATAAATGGCGCGCAGCTCGTAATCCTTGCCGCGGACGTGCATGTGAGGTTGCGCGTAGACCAGTTTCATATCGACCTGCGTGGTGAATTCGCCCACCACTTCGGCGTTGCCGTCGCCGGCCGGGATCTTCAGATTCGACGCGGTGGGGCCGTACGAAGTGAAGTAGCGCGTCTTGTGCTCGCCTTTCGCGAACACCATGCCGACGCGCGTGCGATCGGTGGCGGGCTTGCCCATGGTCGTGTAATGGATTTCGAAAACGAGATCGGAACCCTTGGGAATAAACTTCGCCGAATCGCCGATGACGAAAGTTTGCGCGCCCACGCCGGGGTTGAACTTGCCGATGATGTCGGTGTTGTCGGAATTCTGCTTGTTCATCTCGGTCATGGCATACGCAACGCCATACTTCGCGTCGGCCATCCATTTCGATCCGGGCGGCAGCGCCCATACTTCGCCGTGATGCACCACCTGACGATTGCCAGGCTGCATTTCCGCCGCGGCAATCCACGTGTCCTGCGGAAAATTGCCCTTGACCTTGATGTACTGATATTCGACGGCGCCGGTCGCGGGGATTTGCACGTCGGCCGGCATCTCGACGACGAGGTCGGGCTTGAGATTCCATCCCGCGACGAACTGGCGCGGAGCGGGTTTGTCTTTCGCGTTACCCTCGACGGCTCCACCATCGGCCCACGCGACGATAGCCTGCACTTCAGCGGCGGTCAGCGTCCGATCGTTCGCAAGCGGCAGCGAACCTTCTTCGGCGAACCACGGCGGCATCTTCTTGGTGAGCACCGCAGCCTTCATCGCCTTCGCCCACGGGCGCGCCGCTTCGTAATTCATGAAAGACATCGGCGCGATGTCGCCGGGGCGGTGACATTCCTGGCAGCGTTTCTCGAGGACCGGCAGCACGTCCTTGTTAAAAGTCACGGGAGCGTCGGCGGCGGCGCACAACCCGGCGGCGCCCAGCGCCATTGCAACAAATCCTGCAGTCTTCATAATGAGAACCTCGCTTGAAAAAACTCGCCGGGAAACGGCGGAACCGGTGAAGGCGCTGCCGCAGCCCTGAGCCGCAGCAAGACGAACAACCTCGTTATTTCTAACAATTTGGCGGATCGATGTCAAGCGCCAGAGGAGCCCTTCGGTAAATGCCAATGGCGGGGAGGCAAGGACGTTTTCGCGTGAAGCGTCGTACACTACAAGAATACTGTTCGACGACCCGAGATCATGCCGCCGTGGAAGCGTTCTCGTAACGCTGCGGCGATTCCGGCCATTCCCCAGCGCCCCGTCTGCTTGCGCGACGAGAAAACTATGCGAAAAGTACTTGCTCTGAACCGAAGTGAAATCGCCATCCGCATTATGCGGGCGGCCACCGAGCTCGGCCTCACCACGGTCGGGATCTATTCGAAAGAAGACCGGCTGACGCTGCATCGCTTCAAGG
>Ga0302320_10015063_pt1 | contig 15928 bp, 13 predicted proteins | sample Bog_T0_3_FD_202130 | JGI IMG/M metagenome (GOLD analysis project Ga0302320, IMG submission 202130) | Peat permafrost microbial communities from Stordalen Mire near Abisko, Sweden - Bog_T0_3 | ecosystem: Environmental > Terrestrial > Soil > Wetlands > Peat | place: Sweden: Abisko, Stordalen Mire... | reverse complement strand
CCGGTGATAGAACGGAGGCAGAGCTCGATGATCGCGTGCCGGAGCGGCAACGAGAGGCGATCCGCCTGGCTCCAGTCCAGCAACACCAGCGTCACCTCCCCCTCCCCGCGCGTCCGCGCCAGGATGTTGCCCGCGTGCGGGTCCGCGTGAAAGATCGATTCGGGCAGCCCGGAAAAGAGGGGCTCGAGGAAGAGGCTGCGAAAAAGCACGCGGGCCGCGTTGCGGCGCGGGCCGGCCTCGAGCGGCGTTTCCATAAGCGGAGCACCGTCGAGGCACTCCATGAAGATGCCCCCTTCGAGCACCGGTCCTTCCATCGCCGGGACGCGAACGCGGTCGTTGAACCTGTAAAACGCCCGCGCTTCGCGCAGGTTCGCCGCCTCGCCCGCGAAATCGATCTCGCGCAGCAGTGCGCGAGCGGCATCGCGCAAGGCTTCCACGATTGTGCGCGCAAAATCCGGTCCGGTCAGCGTGCCGATCATTGCCACTTCGTCCGCCATTTTCGTAAGGATCGCGGCCTCACGCCGGATACGCGGCAGGGCATCCGCGCGAACGGTCTTGAACACGACTGCGCCGCCTCGGCCTGGCGCGCCGAAGCGGAATACATCCGCCACGCTCCCCCGGCCGATCTTCGGCTCCGCCGCATCGGCGCTCAAGGCCGGCCTGGCCCGCTTTGCGAGCGCCACGGCTTCTGCCAGCGCGGCATCCGGAATCGCCGCCGCCGGCAACCTCTCGAGGGGCATAAGCGCGGCCCGCGCCTCCGGGGGCAGCGCCGGATTTCGCGCAAGCATCTGGCAGACCTTGTGAAGAGCGGTCAATCCCCCGGCAAGCCGCGCCGCGCGCGCGGCCGGCGGCACGGATGCGGGCATCTCGCGCTGGCCATCCAGCAACCGGTCCAGTTCCCCCTGCTCGAAGTGCCGCAGGAAGGTCTCGAAAAGCGCCCTCAGCACCACGTGCCATTCCGGCCGCGCCAATGGAATCCACGACTCGAGACTCAACAGGCGCACTATGGCCGCCGCCGGGTCGTCTCCCGGTTCAATAGGCGCCGTTTTGTGCATTTGGATCCTGTCCGCGTCCTGGCGATTTCAGTTCGCCGGGCCGCTTGTCTGTTCGTGTCGCGCTTGCCGGACACCGGCCCGGATTACATGTACATCCCGCCGTTTACGCCGATCACCTGGCCGGTTATGTAGCTGGCTCCCGAGCTTGCGATGAAGACGACCGCGGCGGCAATTTCCTCCGGCGTGCCCATGCGTCCCAGCGGGATCATGTTCTTGACCATATCGGCGGCGGCGGCAGGCATTCCCTTGGTCATGTCCGTTTCGGTATAACCGGGCGACACCGCGTTGACCGTGATGCCCTTGCGTGCGAACTCGCGGGCCAGCGTAAAGGTGAGCGACATGAGCCCCCCTTTGGTCACTGTATAGTTGGCCTGGCCAAAGTTCCCCATCTGGCCATTCATCGAGGCGATGTTGATGACGCGCCCCCATCCTTTGGCAACCATCCCCGGCAGCAATTCGTGGGTGATATTGAAGGGGCCGTTCAGATTGACCCCGAGCACCTCGTCCCACATTTGCTTGGTCATCTTGAGGAAGCCGCGATCGCGATTGATCCCGGCGTTGTTGACGAGGATATCGACCGTGCCGAACTCCTCCGTGATTGCCTTTACCATTGCCGCTGCTTCGTGCTCGTTCGAGATGTCCGCCTTGTAAGCCTTCGCGCGAACATTCTTCTTTTTCAACTCGCTTACGACTTCCTCGGCCGCCTCGTCGGCGCTCTGGTAGTTGATCAGCGTATCGCAACCTTCGTCAGCCAGCGCGAGTGCGATGGCCCGCCCTATTCCGCGACTGCCGCCCGTGACAAAAGCAAGCCTGCCGCTTTGACCGTTTTTCATAATTAATTCTCCTTTTGGTTACTGCTCATTCTATAATTAATCATCCACTGCCCGCTTGGCCGCGGTCCCTTCCACCATTTGTATATAAAGCTGCGATCCATTGCCGTATCCGCCGGGGTAACCCTCGGCCGCGCCGGCAGTTTTGCACAGCAATGGACTTCGTTTGGGGGAAGATCCACGTTCATAGCCTCCAACGAACGGATGATTGTCCAGATAAGTTAAAATTGTAATCGGGTACTTTGCTGATCTTATCCTCAGAAGCTACCTGATGCCTACGTAACCCGATTGTAACTTGGGAACCCATCGCAAGTCACCCCCCGTAAGGTTAATACACGGTATTATGCAGTTATCCAGAACAGCCGTGTCGCATATGCACTTACCATTTCTTGTTCTCTTATTAGCGTATTTTGTTTCCCCGAGTCCACTCTATCCACCCAGTTCATTTCCCGCTGAACTTCCTCAAATCTCCTCTCTGCGAAACCTTGCATACCCAGCCTTCCGCCTCTCCCCGAAATCTCCACGCGGCTAATTTGTATTTTCGAAGCCGCCGCGCTCGGGTATCGTCCTTAACTTGGCGTCCTATCGATAATGAAACCTCAAACACCCCGTGCCGCTCAAAAAAGCGGCGAAACCCGAACGCTCGATATCCGCAAATACCCGAACCGGCGTTACTACGACACGACGCACAGCCGGCATACAAGTCTCGCGGAAATCCACAAGCTGATCCTCGATGGCTACAATGTTCGCATCGTGGACGTTCAAACGGACGAGGAAATTACGCCGCAGATTCTTATCCAAATCCTGCTCGATTTCGAACCCTCGAAGCTGAGCGTTTTCTCCAATACCCTGCTCACTCGCGCCATCCGCGTCAGCGACAGTTTGCTCAACGATTTCGTCGACCGTTATTTCCGGGAGGCGTTCGAAGTGTTCTGCTCCTCGCAAAAGCAATTCGACGAGATGCTGCGCGAGGCGCATCAACTCACCACGGCCTTTGCCCAGCCTGCCAATTGGATGCGCGGCCTCTTCCCGTCGTGGGCGCCCCCCATGGCGGCTCCGGCGGCGCAGGCACCCCCTTCGCCGCCCGTCGCCGCCGCGGATGACAACGCCGCGTCGCTCGCGGTGCGAAAGGAGATCGCCGCATTGCGCAAGGAAATCTCGATGCTGAAAGCGCAGGGCGCGCGCGGTGCGCAAGAGCCGCAGCGAAAGAAGAAACCATCCCGCAAGCGCAAGTCCAGTGGGTGACCATCAGGAATATTGAATCCCGCAGAGACGCAGAGACGCGGAGGATTTCTGAGAAGGATCCGAAACCTCAGCGCCTCTGCGGGAGAAGCATCCACCGAAAACGGCGAAGAACCCGAGCCTCACCCCGCGCCTGATCGAAGCCGCCTTTCCCGCGGGTAAGGGTAAAACTCCGGCACCTTTCCCGACTGCAGCTCCCCCTTGATTGAATTCCAAAATCCCGGCCCGAGCAAATCCGCGTGATGCTCCAGAAAAGCCGCCTTCCCATGCGCAGGCACGGTGAAAATGCGAAAATCGTGTTCCGGAAAAACGTCCTGCTCTCCCCTGCTCAGCCAATCGTCGTAAGGCAGCGACTCCGCCCACTCCGGCGGCTCGGGCAAGGCGCGAAAATTCCACGACACCAGGTTGTCCAGGTCGTCGTAGTCGTAAAGGATCACGCGGCCAAGCCGGTTGACCCCGAAGTTCTTGGGAAGATAATCCCCCACGAAACTTCCCGCCGCCGCGAGGTCCTTGATCGCGCAACCGTAGTCAATGGCGGCCCTGGACTTCGCATCCCGCGGCAGGTCCGGATCGGCCAGGTAAACGTCCAGCGGGGTGATCTGCCGCGCGGCGTATAGATAGCGAAAGACAACGTGCCCGTCCTCGATCCGCACACTCGATGGCGCATCGCGCAGCAGCTCCTTGAGCAGCTTCTCCTCGAACGTCGACTGCGCAAAGCGAAGGTTGTGAAACGTCATGATATCCAGCATCCGCCCCACCCTATCCATCCGATGTACGCGCCAATACTGGCCCACGACGTGCCGGCGCCCGCGGAAGGTTTCCTTCGTCGATACGTCGCGGATAACCTTGAAAACATAGCCGAATGTCGGCAGCGCATAAACGATCATGACCGTGCCGGGCACCCCTTCCGCCACTGCGAACTTCTCGCCCGTCTGCGCCAGATGGTTTCTCAGTTCGTGAACGAGCTGGAGTTTTCCGGGATGAATAAACCCGATCGACGTGTAGATGTAGGCTTTGGCCCGGTTCGGCGCGATCGACTCGAGGAACTCGAACAATTCCCGATAGCCCGTGGTCCTGGCGTGAAAATTCGACCGGGCCGAGCTGAAAATATTGCTCAAATCCGCCTCCTGGATCAACACGGCATCGATCACGATGCCCTCCGGCGGGTTCAAGAGCACGAGCACCAGCGGCACAATGAACTTTCCGGACACAATCCGGCCAATCAGATATGCCGCCTTGTTGCGAAAGAACGGCGACCGGATCACCTCGACGCGGTCGATCCCGCGTCCGCCCAGCGCTATTCCCAGGTCCGGACCGAGCATCTCAGCCGCCAGCGCCGCATCTTCGGCAAGGTTCCGAAAAGCCGCCTGAAAGCGGAAGTCCTCGACAATGCCCCGGATCAAACCGGGGGTGATATCCGCGGGCGAATCGGCGGGATAGTTCCGGATCGGGCGGTTCGGGTCCTGGGCGATCTCCGCCTTCACGCTTCGCCGGATCTCGTCGTCGGAATATTCAATCGAGTCGCCCGTTTCCAGATAAAGCCGGCGCATGACCGAATAGAAAAAAATCAGCGCCATATCGGCGTGGTATAGGCCGAGGTAAGCCCTGCAATATTCGCCCTTGATGCGTTCCCACGCCCCGTAATCGTGCACGCGCCCGCCCAGCAAACCCCGCATCCGCGGCTCGATAACGTCCAGGTAATGGTGGTAGAGGCCCAGCCGCTCCTCCGCATCGCCGAGCACCGCGTTCCACTCGCGCTTCTCGAACCTGGATTGCGCCCGGTCGGTGATCGCCCGAAACTCCGCCCGGTAGGCTTCAAAGCTATCCCGTATAAGGCCCGCCGCCTCGCCCGGGACATCCGGCGCGGCAAGTCTCCCTCCCCTCAGGAGCGAATCTGGCATAGGTAAATGGAGGATACCACGTTCGGCGGTTTCCTTAAACAATGGATATTGCCTCCAACCCGCCGCCTCCCCAAAATCTGTAAGCGCGAGGTTAAATATATGAAGCTGTTGTCAACGCCCGTTCGCGAATCACGGTCTCCAAGCTCACGGCTGCTGCCTGATCCAAAGATATGTCACACCCGGCCTACCGGAGCCATCCAGTCCTTCCCCATTTGTCTCATCGGAAGCGCCACCGGCTGCCCCTATGTAATGTTTTACGGTTCGACCCAATATTGCTCGAACCACCACTGGAAGGAATTCCTTCGTCCCGACGAGCAGAACCGGGATTCCTAATTCCAATATCCCCCCGGAGATAACCAAATGCCTAGTTCGATACCAGAGGTTCAAACGGCCGCTCTCTTCCTCAGAGTGCTGCCCGACCCCGAAACCTGCCGCACGAGACCCATCGCGAAAATCGAGCAATTCGGCATGTGTCTCGTAAGATGCCCGGTTACTTGTCCGTATGTCTCTGTCTCCGAAACAGGTTATATTTGCAAGTTTTGCACTCACCCGAATTGGAAGGATTTCGTTCAACCGTAGAGCGGCGCCGCAGGGAATTCTTAACTAATGGATTGCCCATACGCCATGTTCTCCGGCGATGCCCAGTTCTGCGCCAACCCGGACCTGAACCTGAACGAGTACGTCAAGACGTAATGGGGTAAGCCAGGGGGCGTTTTAAGTAATAGTGTAGCCATATTGTGGCGGCGTCTTCCGCCGCGTGGGCCACCGGCCCACGGCTACAGCGCGCTGCCGCGCGCGAGGGGAAACTTGGTCGCGTTACGCTTGCGCGGTTTTCGCTCTCCGGCGGCTCAATGTTGCCGCCAGTTCGTCGAGATTGAATACACGCCGTTTGCCCGTCTTCACTTCGCGGAACGCAATTTCATACCAGCCCAGCATCCGTTCGGGCGTATAAGTCATTCCGTCGACCCGGACCCTCCGATGCTCGATTACATGGTGGATCACCCTTTCGTACGCGCTGCGCGGCAATGGCCTCGATGTCCGCCGGCTCCAGGCAATCGACCGTCCCACGTCGGTGTACTTCGGGGGCCTGTCGGGAAAATCCATCAGCGACCGTGCCCGGCCGTCGAATACGGCGAATACGTGGCCGCACCCTGGCTCGTCGGTTACCGCACGGATCGCGGTGCGGAAAGGCTCGGCGATCTCGCGCGCCAGGCCGCGCAGGCTTGCGGTCCTGCCATCCGTTAATAGCCATTCCTCCGCGCCGGGGTCCGCCGCGAATGGATTGCGCGGGAAACAATCCGCCCGCGCCAGCCAGCCCTTGCGCGACGTGTGCCGCCGCGGACGGAATCCGGCGATCACCGGCACCCCGCGTTTCCGCAATTCGCCCAATCCATGATCCTCCCAGCCGATCACCTCGAGAACCATGCCCGTCGCCAGCGCGGCCGCCGCCATCATCAGGTCGGGGTCCGGCGTGAAATCGACGGTCACCTCGATGCGATTGCCGCGAGGCCGCACGCCCACGCCAGTGCTCGATCTGTTCGCGGCCAACAGCATTACCGGCACGGGCAACATGTAAGTCAATAAGAGCGCCGCCTGCCGCAGCCCAGCCGCCGTCAGCCCGCGCCCCAGCGGCACGGAGACATTGAAGTGCTCGGAGAATCCCTCGAGCCGCACGGTTGTGCCATTGCATTGCTCCCATGCGTCGAGTTCCCGCCGCAGAAAACCGATCTGCTCCCAAAGCGATCTGCCGGCCCTTAGGCAGCAGCCTTCCTCGAGATCGATGATGGGCGTCGCGACCTCGATCACTCCGGTGTCGAAATAGACCGCCCCTCCCGATGGCATGTGAAAAGACCGGCCCGCGCGCGGGATCATCCGCTGCCTGACGATCCGCTGCGGATTGCCGAACACCTCCTCCGGGCGCATCTTTTGCTCGCCCACGTAGACGTTGAACTCCGCCTCGTAGCCGATCACGGCTCTGCGCGGCGCCGGCCCCGGTTGTGCGGATCGCTTTTCGCGTTTACTCATCGGCGTCCCCCTCGTCGCAGCCGCGCGGCGTTAGCGTCATGTAGCCGATATCGAGATGCAAGTGGTCGTCGGTTTCCTCCGGCCCATGGCCATGGGGCTTCGCGGCAACCTCGGGCCCAAGCGCCTCGGCGATTCGCCGGTATCTCTCGATGCTCTTCTCATCGTCGAGGTAAACGTCGCCGACCCGATAGATATTGGCGGCGCATCCCCAGCAGTGCGGGGTCGCCGCCTGGGCCTGGCTGCGGTGCGCGGGCGAGCGATACCCGCCGTTGGTTGCGACATACACGGGCGCCTCGACTTTCTCCCGGAATCGCTCGAGGTACTGCGCGAGCACCTGCACCGCGCACGGTACATAATGCGGGAAGGTATTGAGCAGCGTGTCGGCCTCGCGGCAATCGACCAACATCAATTCCGAATAAGTAAAATGCGGCGTCACCTGCCGCTTCTTCGCCTCCTCCCACGACCTGATCTCAAGAAAAAACCGGGGCAGCACATGCGCCCGGCCCTGGCGGTCTTTCGCCCGCTCGCCCGGGCGCAACAGCTCGCGGGTGCGAGGCGGCAGGCGCATCCCGTCGATGACCTTCAGCGGATCGAGTCCATTCATGCCGCGCCTCCCCCGATGACATGGTCATATACGGCCCGCGATATCTCCGCGACGCAACCCTGCCGCCGTTCGATATGCGCCGGCCATTCCGTGAGGATCGCCAGCACATAAGGCTTCCGCTTCGGCAGAAAGACAATCCCCGCATCGTGGCACACCGTCGAGATTTCTCCCGTCTTGTGGGCCACGCGCGTATGGTGTGGCAAATGCGCGGGGATCATCCCGTTGAACTCCTGCGCGCACAGCACCTCGATCATTTGCTCGCGTGTCTCGGCGCGCACGAATCCATCCTGGCAGAGCAGCCGGAAGCATCGCAGCAATCCCGACGCGGTTACCCGGTTATTGATGCCCTGCTCGAACGCCGCGGTATCCTCGACGCCGCGCCGCAACTCGATCCCCTCGAGCTGCGCCTGCTCGAGTACGCGTTGCGCCTCCTCGAGGCCCACATAATCGAGCAGGAGATTCGTCGCCAGGTTGCTGCTGCGCACGATCATCGCCCGCGCCAGCTCCCGCACCCGCATCGAGCGCCCGCGCCGCCGGTGCACCTCGCCATCGCCGTCGCGGTTCGCGTCGACCCGAAAAATCTTCCCGGTCAGCGAGCGAAACCGGTTGCGCACGTGCAGCGTATCGTCCAGCCGGAGGCGGCCTTCCTCCGCAAGCTTGTAAACCGCGAGCAGCAGCGGCGCCTTGATCAAGCTCGCGGCGTGAAACCAGCGGTCGGCTTCGTGGAGGAAGCCGAGCGCGTTCTCGTAATCGTACAGCGCAACGGCCACCGCGCTCGGCCCGGCGGCCGCCGCCCTCTCGGCGATGCGCTGCGTTAACGAAGTCATGCCAGATAATCCCATCTTCCAATAAAGGAACCACTCAATTCTTGACTCGCGGGCCGCTGGCCGACTATATCCGCGCCCGGTATGAGCACGGAAGGCGGCACTCCGGAACACGCGGTTCGGCGGTATTGGGCATTCATTAGTTACAGCCATGCCGACAAGGCATTCTCGAACTGGCTTTTCCATGCCATCGAGAATTATCGCGTGCCGCGCGGGCTGGTCGGAAAACAAGGCCGCGACGGCCCGATCCCCCGGCGGCTGATCCCGATCTTCCGCGACAGGGATGAACTGCCGGTTTCAACCGACCTCGGGGCGAACATAAAGCTTTCTCTCGAGAACTCGAAGTATCTCATCGTCATTTGCTCGCCTCGCGCGGCGCTCTCGCGCTGGGTCAACCAGGAGGTGTGCACCTTCAAGGCGACGCGGGGCGAAGACCGCTCGCTCTGCCTGCTGGTCGACGGCGAGCCCAACGCCTCCGATAACCCCGCTACCGCGACCCAGGAATGCATGCCCGAAGCCGTTCGATACCGCGTGGCGCCCGACGGCAGTCTCACCGATATCCGCGTCGAACCGATTGCCGCCGATATCCGTCCGGACAAGGACGGGCGCAGCCGCGCCAGGCTCAAAATTATCGCCGGCATGCTCGGCGTAAACTTCGACGATCTTTGGCAGCGCGAACAGAGGCGGCGCACGCTGCGGCAAATCGGCGTCACACTGGGCGCCTGCGCCGTCATCGCCGCCGCATATCTCTTGTACCGATGGGAGGAGCACCGCTCCGCGATCCTTCAGGAGATCGCGCTCGGCGAGCAGCAGGCAAAGGAATCCCATCGCCTCGACGCCGCCGTGGATTATGCCGCCGCGTGGCAGGCAGGCGGCCGCGGGACACGCATCGAGGCCGATCTCAAGGATGCCGCCAGAGCGCTCATCGAGCCGTCGGCTATTCTAAAAGGAGGCACCAACTGGCTCACTTCCGCCGCCTTCATCGGCACGGGCCAGGTGGTAACAACCGGCTGGGATCACACTGTCCGGGTCTGGAACCTAACGCCGCAGCTCTCCTCGCGAGTCATCGCCACGGAAGCCGCGACGGTTTCCGATGTCGCCTTCTCTCCGAAGTCCTCCGACTTCTCCGTGGCCGATTGGGACGGCGCGCTGCACTTATACCACCCCGACTCCCCGACGCCGCTCGATCTGATCCCGCCCAGCGCGCAAAAGGGGCGGCTTAACTGGGTGGCTTTCAGTCCGGACGGCCGCCGCCTTGTCTGCGCGTGCGACGATGGAAGCGCCAAGGTTTTCGACATACCGCCAGCCGGTTCGCCCCCCTCCACCGCGGCGCCCCTGGATATCGCCGGCCACGATAATTACGTGAAAACCGCGGAGTTCAGCCCGGACGGAAACTCGATCCTGACCGCCAGCTTCGACGCGACGGCAAAACTCTGGGACGCCCATACCGGCAAACGCATGCGGACGCTCGTACCCGAAAGCGCGTGGGTCAACGCGGCGGTATTTAGCCCCGATGGCCGCACGGTCGCCACAGCCTGCCTGGATGGCAACGTACTGATTTGGGATATCACCGTGGCCGGCAATCAACCGCAGAAGATAGTGCGGACTATCCCGGTCCATGCCGGCCTCCGGGTCAATAGCGTCGCCTTCAGCCCGGATGGTTCGCAACTGGCCACGGCGTGCGACGATCACACGGCCGACATATGGAACGTAGCCACCGGCGACTTACTCCTCTCTTACGAAGGTCACAAAGATATCGTCGTATGCGTGGCGTTCAGCCCGGACGGCAAGCAACTCGTGAGCGCCGGCAAGGAAGGCTTCGCCGCCATCATCCCCACGCAGCCGCAAAATCTGGCCTCCGATCAAATCGTCGCACTTACCAAACGGCTGGAGGGTCCGCTGCCTGCCCTCCCGTGAGCGCCGGGGTAAGGTAAGTTGGGCAAGGAGCCTGTGAGAAAAAGCTTGCAGAATCGGAAACAGAAAGAGAAATTGCAAAAAAAGATGTTCCACGACGCCTGTGGACGACAAATGTTATGAGTAATGTTGAATCCAAGGACAATTTAAACGTGGTTTGGGCGCCGGGCATGCCGCATCCCTCGAACAAACATATCCATGCAGCCGATTCCGTAGGTTTATGGAATGCTGATCCTGGATACAGTTGGCGCCAACCGAATGAAAACGCGAATCTCGAAGTAATTTGGACATCGGGCATTTCTCATCCGACGAGCAAACATATTCATGCATCCGATATTGAAGGTTCATGGATTCCTGATCCAGGATACAATTGGCAACGGCCCGCTGACAGTAATAGTCTGGAAGTGGTTTGGACACCCGGCATTCGTCATCCGCAATTCCAACACGTATTGTCGTACAAGGACGAAGGACAATGGATTCCCGACGCAGGGTTTCAATTCGTAAATCCAAAGGTGGATTTGGGAGTGGTCGCTTCACCGTCGGACGCGCATTAACGGGAGCGTCGCTAGGGAGCCGCTGATTAATTCAAATCGGCTCTTGCACCCCTCCGGGGTGCTGGCGCATTTGTTCCACGCACCAGGGGTATCATTTCGTCCCTCGACAAGCTCGGGACTCCATCCAACCCCCGGCTACGTATCTTTGAACCCTTTGGGTTCATTTAATCAGTGGTTCCTTAGCTCCGGGAAAGCTATCTGCCTCTTTTGTTAATCGCTGGTATGCGCTACGATAACATGGTGATGGTGGTAAGTGTGGCCGCTGTATGCGTAGCTATGGTGATGGTGGTAATATACCAAATCGGCATGGGCAGGAGTCGTAAATGCGAAAATGGTTAATGCCACCAGTGTGAGTGCGAATTTTTGGAATAAGTTCATACACTGAAATCGGAGGCGAAGCTGCGAATGAGTGGGGACGCTTTTAATGTTTCCGTCGTAGGTAATATGACGGAATGACTTAGAGCGCCATGTTACCCTACAGGCCCCGATGTTGCGGCGGCGGTGTTGTCACTGCCGGATAACCCGAATTTTCGAGCGAAACCCGGCGGCATCCTCGATGCGCCATTGAGAAGGAGGCAGGCCCATGATTTTGCGAAAGAGGCGGGAGAAATAATGTTCGCTGGAGAATCCGGTCTGGCTGGCGATTTTTTTGATTGGATCGTCCGTGGTTCGCAGCAGTTGGACGGCGTGTTCGATGCGTCTGCGGATGATATAGGAGGTAATTGATTCTCCGAACTCGGCGCGGAACAACTCCCGCAGGTATTCCTTGCTCACGGAGACGCGCCTGGCCAAGTCCTTGAGCGAAGGGGGCGCGTTCAACGAAGTCTCGATGATCTCCCGGGCCTGTTGAGCGCGGGTACGCGGAAGAGGCAGGTTGGGATTTGCGGCGAGAACGTCGCAGACGAGCAGGCCGGAAAGGAAATCGAGGCGGGATTCACGCAAGCGGTCCTTGCCAAGCAGCACGGTGCGAATTTCCGCGAAGCGGGAGAGAATCGCCGGTGTGGCGTCCAGCACCCCCGCCACCAGGAAATCGGCGGGGCTTCCCACCACCCCGATGCAGATGTGCTCGCCGGCTTTCTTGTTCTCAACCCAATGCTCGGCCCCGGGTTTGTAAATGATGACCGACCGGTCCCCATAGATATACTTGAAGCCTCCTTGGTGGAGAACGCCGGCGGTTCGGTCGGAAAACGCGATCTCGACACTGCCATGGGAATGGGAAGGGCAACGGAAATTGGCTGAAACCTGGGAAAGCCAGGCGAAGACGCAGCGGATCTGAGACATTATTTCCTCGTTTCGTGCATGCGATTTCCCCGGCGCGTACATTTCAAAACGCGTTGACTGGATTATAGATAAATGATGATTACGCAGCAACCTTCAGTTGAAGAAGCCCGCCCGCGCCACAAGGTGCTCTCCCTTCCCGGCCTAGAAGATGGCATGGTCGATGACGCGGGCCTGCGCGCGATATTTGACCGGACGGGGGTTCTTGTCTTTCCCCGATTCTTCGCGGAGGACGAGTTGGAAGCGCCTCGGCGGGCATTGGATGCGTACTACGCCCCGCTGCACAGCAAGGCTCTTTCCCTGACCGCCGCGCACAGCCGGGAAGGGCAGAAACAGTTCGACTGCGACGTGATCCCGTGGGATCCGGTGACCGACGGCAACGAGGTCTTGCGGGAACTTCATCGTCACCCTCGTATGGCAACGGTCACGGAGGCGGTGCTTGGCCCCGGTTTTACGGCTCCCGCCAGCCTTGCGATGTACTCTGTCGGCGGCGGCCGCGGACAGGCGTGGCATCAGGATTGCCCGGCGAACGATCCGGCGGCGTTTAACCTCAACCGGCTGGTCTATACGGAAAATGTGAGCCTGGAAGACGGGGCGATTGTCGTTGTGCCCGGCAGCCATAAGCGCGGACGCATCCCCGCGGGCGGGCACCAGGATCCCATCGAAGGGGAGGTGGTCCTGACGCCTGAAGCCGGCACTCTTATCCTGCTCAGCGGCCACGTCTACCATCGTGTGACGCCCAACCTGAACTCGAAACCACGAGTTTCGATTAATTTTCGAGCTTTCGCCGCCGGCATATCTCCCGATGTCACGTGCATTGGCGTATATCGCAACGGCGCGGTCAACTTCTGTGACAAAGCCAAACATCACGACGGCTCGCCCGCGGAAATTTGAGGCCGCCTGACGGCCTGACAGCAATTCTTTTACGGACGCTTTCGCTGACTTGAAATCAGTATGGCGGAAGGGGTGGGATTCGAACCCACGGTAACCGACTAAGAGTAGAATCGTTTGAATAGACTTGGTTGTGCTTAGGTAGAATTTGACAAAAATGGGGACACTAGTGACACTGAGGGACACTGTTTTATGGCCTCTCTTTACCAGCGCAACCGCTCTCCCTTCTGGTGGATCAAATACCGCAACGGCGCGGGCAAGACCTGCTATGAGTCCACCGGCTACCGCTACGGCACCGCAAGCGAGACGGCGAAGGCCCGCCAGCTCAAGGCCAGGAAAACCCAGGAGGAGGCGGACACCGCCCGAGTTTCCAACGCGGAGTTTTTCGATCATTGGGTGCTCACCTTTCTCGAAACCCGCTATGGCAAGCGGCCCAACACGCTCACAAAGTACCGGCAAAGCTGGAACGCGATCAGCGCCTATCTCGAATCGCTCAACCTCCGGCGGCCCCGTCAGGTTAAGCGGGAGCACGTCATGGGGTTTCTGGCATGGCGGCAGAAGCCCCCGCGCGATTCCGGGATGCGTTCCGTTTGTCTGAACAGCGCCATTCTCGACACCAAGGTCTGGCGCATCATCATGTTTGAAGCGGTGGCCCGGGAATACACCATGACCAATCCGTGCTCCAGACTGCAAATCGCCGCGGACGATCCCGAGGAGAAGCACGAGATCAGCGCCGAGGAGGAAATCTTGATTCGGGACCTGCTCAAGACTCAGCCCGAATGGATGCGGATCAGCTTTGAAATCGCGATGCACCAGGGATGCCGATTCAGCGAAACATGCGTCCTCCTGAAAGACGTGGACCTCGACCGAAACCAAATCACGTTCACGATCAAAGGCGGGAAGCGGCACACGACGAAGCTCATTCCCGCGCTCCGTCCTCTCTTTGAACGCCTCAAAGCCGAGGGACGCGAGACGGCCTTCGACATGCCGGACCAGCGCGCCCGGCCATGGCATCGCTTCTTTCATAAAAAGGGTCTTGGTCATCTTTCGTTTCATTGCACCCGCGTCACGGTCATCACCCGACTTGCCCGCGCCGGCGTCCCGGAACAGCAAGCCATGCGCTTTATCGGCCATGCTACGCTCGAAGTTCATCGCGTTTACCAGAAGTTGAAGACGGACGACCTGGACGCCTGCGTTGCCGTGCTCAACCTGCCTTGCACCGCTTAGGGTACACCTCGCTTGTCTTGAACTGGGGGTTGCCCTCGATGAATTCTCGAATCCATCGCCGCGTTGTTTTCCTGCCTATGAAACGGCATCCGGCCTTCTTCATTGCCCCGATGGACCACGCACAATAGCCGATGATCGGCGCGAGTTTTTTCGGGAATGCCAGTTGATCATATCCAATCTCGCTCACTTCTTACCACCCTCCTCCTTTTGCTTCATCAGCTTGAACAGCGCACGCCGGTCAAGCGGTTCCTCTTTCTTCCAAGGCTTCGATTTCCAAAGATCAATCAGCAGCTCGATGGTTTCCCGCACGGTCAAATCGAGCTCGCTCCGCACGTCCTTTTTGCCCCGGTCCTTGGGGTCACGATCCACGAAGTCTTGATCCCAATCTTTCTTTGATCCGTCGAGCTCATCGCAGAGCGCGTTAAACTCCTCCTCGCTCAATTTCTCCGCGTCCACTGACCGCATTGCGACCTCGGTCGCCCACACCTTGCACTCGATCACCGGGATATAAACGTAAGGCTGGCTCTTTACCGTCCGCTCCTTGCCCGAGAGCGTCCTTTCCCTGCCTGTGACGTGAAACAGGAAGGCGGTCATTTTCCCGGCTTTCAACCGCTTGTGAATTCCGGCCCGGCTCACCTGGACGTACATTGCCGCCCCGCCGGGGGACACCAGTGGCCCCCATTTGTCGCTGATGTACTCGTACCAGCGTCGGGACCCCTCCTGGCTCCCTGACTGCCGATACATCCGCGTGCCGGGGTCCGTTTCGCCAACGATCTCCCGATCCTTGGCGGTCACGGTCACATGCAGGTCAGTCTCCATATGTCAACCATTCGCACACCGGTTTGCATATGTCAACCAGTGGAATTGAGCCCTGCGGGTGGAATTTATTCGTGAATTCGCCTTCGGCGCCCGCTCATTGCCGCGGGGCTAGGGAGGAACAGCTTCCTGCCGAAACTGCCGCCATCGACCTTGTCAGCCAGGGGCATTTGCAGCGATGATCAACGCAAATTTTTCCCGACAGGTTTAAATATCTAAAGTCCACCGTATGCCGCTACCTCCTAATTGGCGCGAAGACGTTTGCGAACGCTTCCCAGAACTTCGCCAGGAATTTGACTACAACCTGACATTTTCCGATGGCGAACCCGATACACCTTACCAAATCTGGTCTCAGCTTCTCATTGCGTTCAACGACGCCTACGAGCGATCACCACGGGACGATGCGTTGATTCGACGCATCTATGAATATGCATTCTGGTGCGCCGAGGATGCTCCGCGCGGTCAAACAGCTGGGGACGACCTGCTCACTTGTGTCTGCGTTTGTTTCTTCGAACATATCCCGCAGCGTCCACTCCCACGGGCAGACATGCCGCGTTGGTTTATGTACGAGGACTTAATCGGGATGGAACAGATTTTTCGCTATTTTCTTAGCGATCAGGAATTTGACGACTTGAAGCAGTATTTTAAAGAGCATAGCGACATGTATGTTCCCCGAGTCGGGAGCAATAGGACGGCCTAGGCTGCTGGACCGCGCGTGCGTCAGACGTTCTTCGCTGATTTCCCAAACACAGACCGAACCAGGGCAA
>Ga0302320_10015062_pt1 | contig 15929 bp, 12 predicted proteins | sample Bog_T0_3_FD_202130 | JGI IMG/M metagenome (GOLD analysis project Ga0302320, IMG submission 202130) | Peat permafrost microbial communities from Stordalen Mire near Abisko, Sweden - Bog_T0_3 | ecosystem: Environmental > Terrestrial > Soil > Wetlands > Peat | place: Sweden: Abisko, Stordalen Mire... | reverse complement strand
ATTACAGCCAGGGAGACTTCCCCGTAGCGGAGCGCCTAGCCGCTGAAATCATCTCCTTGCCAATGTTCCCGCATCTAACCGTCCAACAGCAAGCCAAGGTAGCCGAGGAGATTCTGGCCTTTAGTGTCAAGACGTCTCGCAAGCGAGCGGAACTTGAAAAGAATTCCATGGCGCAAGCGGAACTCATCGCATAAGAGTGACCATTGGCTGAGCGAGATCGAGGGAATGTTCAGCCTTGCTGGCATCCAGCGCGCTTGGTTCCCTTTCAGCCGGATGGCGCACGATGAGCGGAGGGAACGGTGAGTCGATCGCGCAAATGTTCAATCGCAGCGATGCTCGTGATCTGCACGGCTGGTTCTCTACGCGCGTCTGAAGCGCCACTCACAACAACCGCAGTTCGCTCCCGACATTCTGGTAGAGGATTCGATCAATGAGCAGTTCTGCCGCGCTTGTTGGCGCGAAGCACCCAGAATCCACCAGGCATGAAGCCCATTTGTTCGCTTCCAGTCCACGAATAGCCATTTCGCAGAAAGTGACGATACCTGCGATACCATACCTGTTTCTGTCCTCAACCTCGACGACATCGTCCGCGAAAACTCGGTTTCTCAGATTGACTTGCTGAAAATCGATGTGGAAGGAGCAGAGCTTTCAGTTTTTGAGAGGTGCCGAGCGGTTTGCACTTCCGATTACTCAGCGTCCGATACTCGAGTATCACGGATACGAGAAAAGGGATGCGGTTGTGGACTTCCTCTCGAAACGGAGATTCGAGCTTTTGTCAGAGTACAAGCTAGAGTCCATCCTGTCTTTCCGGGCCTCCTGGGATTCACCAATGCTGTCGACGCAATCGAACCGTTTCCTCTTGTTATGAGAATGGAAATGACGTTCAGTCTAACTCTGTAGCCCCTTTGCAAAGAACTCCCGGCAAGGCCCCTGATTCAGCTTCGACGGCCATGCCCTCGGGCATGACTGAACGACGCAAAATAGATGGAGAAAAATGCTGCAACGGAAGTTAAGACGACTCTTCTCGCGAGTTTCGGCGATTTACGTGTTTTGCGAACTGGTCAAACTGGTTTGGCTTCGCATCGTTTACCCCAAAGGAAAGGCATTATCAGCGATTCAGCTCTGTCCATCCATCGGCGGGTTGGCCGTGGACATCGGTGCCAACAGGGGACAGAGTGCGTTAGCCATCGGAAAGCTCAAACCCGGGTTCGAGATTCTTTCCTTTGAGCCCAGCCGCAGCTGTCTGCTTGGCCTTCGATTCACTCGGCTGTTGCTCGGTCGCCGCTTCAGTTTTGAGATGGTCGGCGTCTCGGATGCCACGACCGAGCTAACCTATTACGAGCCGATCTTCCGCCACCTTCGCGTACCTACTGAAGGTACCTTTCAGAAGGAGCACCTCGATAAGGAAGTTGAGCGGCGCATTGGAGGGAGGTTCACCGTCAAGGAGCGCACTGTTCAGGTCCGCAGCCTTGATGAAATGATGCTCTCCCCGGACTTCATCAAGATTGACGTTCAGGGCCTGGAACTAGCGGTGCTGCGCGGAGCGCGCAAGACTCTGGAAAAGCACCACCCCGTGCTCGTCGTTGAGCGCAGTCCCTCTAATGAAGCGGCTACCATCGAGTTTTTGCGGTCGCTCGGCTATAGGCGACTGACCGAGGATGATCTCTTTGCAGAGGGTATCGTGCCGATCAGCCTAGCGGGAGACAACGTCTTTGCTTTTCCGGTTGCTTGATGAAAATGAACTCCATGAGCCGCTCGGACTACATACTGGTCACACCCGCGTATAACGAGGCCAAGTTCATCCGCGCCACCATCGAGGCAGTGTTGGCGCAGACCGTGCGGCCGCTGCAGTGGATCATCGTGGACGATGCTTCCAGCGACGAGACAGTCGCCATTGTCCGCGAGTACGCCGCCCAGTGCGACTTCATCCGCCTGGTGCAGGTCACCCAGCCTCATCCGCGCAACTTCCGGGCAAGAATCGCAGCGATCAATCTGGGACTCGAGTCATTGACGGTCACGGATTATGGATTTCTAGGAACGCTTGATGCCGATGTGACCTTCGCACCCGACTACTACCGGAGGCTGCTGTGTCACTTTCAAGAGGATGAGAAGCTCGGCCTTGCCGGCGGAATCATTGTCGAACACGGCGGCGGAATACGCGTTCCTGTCAAGGGCGAGAACGCGCGTTCGGTGGCCAACGCGGCGCAACTGCTGCGCCGCGAGTGCCGCGAGATGATCGGCCCGTGCCCACTGCTGCCCTACGGAGCACCGGACACGTACACCGAGGTAAGCGCCCGTATGCTCGGCTGGCGGATTAGAACCTTCGATGAACTTCCCATCGATCATCCGCGTCTGATGTCCAGTGCCAGTGGCATTACCAGCGGAAAGTTTCGCCAAGGAAAGAAGGATTTCTCGTTCGGAAATCATCCGCTCTTTCAAGTCTTCAAATGCTTCCGCCGCGTTACCGAGGCGCCGGTGATCTGGGGAGCATTCATGATCTTCTGCGGCTACTGTTGGGCGGCATTGCATAGTGAGCGGCGCACAGTGTCATCTGAGTTTGTCGCCTTCTTGCGGGCGGAGCAACTTGGGCGATTGCGTAGTCTGTTGCCCGGCCAGCTCGGTCGTATACCCAGTGGCGCTGGGGCAGATGGGGGAAGAACAAGTGAGGATTAGGATTACTGGGTCATGGCGCTTCTGGCCCTGCTTGGCTCTTTTCGCTTTGCAGCTTGTCAGCGCGAAAGCACAAGAGGCGCCTATTTTCTGGGATGATTTCGAGGTCCAGGACTTCAGCGCGTGGAACGGGGTGGAACCCAATGCGCTTGCAGGTGGGTCCGGGGTCGTCACTTCGGAGCGCGCTCATTCCGGAAGATTCAGCTTCAAGGCAATGCCAGCTCGAGGGGCGAACGTAAAGCTATCTCACGGCATTCCCGCACAGCAGAATCTATATTATCGCTTCTTCTTCCTTGTGGATGCTGGGTGGGTGCAGGGTCACAACATCTTCCTCGCGGGAATGGAGAACGGCGGGAAGATCAGTTTACGCAGCGACGGTGGTTGTCTGTCTTTGCAGGATCGAACGGGCGCAACAGGAACGCATTGCATCACCAAAGGAGTCTGGCATTCACTAGAAATTCACTCACGGACCGGAGCTGGCGACGGGCTGATCGAGGCGTGGTTCGATGGTGAAATGGATCTTGCGGCGCATGGTTTGAGGCTGGATACTCCGTTCGACCGAATCTACCTGGGGCCTGCGGGCGGTGATGGGACACAAAGCGGTTCCATCTACTTTGATGACGTAGTGCTTGCCGCATCGCGCATAGGAGCGGCTTCGGCGTGGGTTACAATTCGCCACCCGAACACCCTGGGCCGCCTTTCTCTTCCGATAGACGTTGTGTTCTATGGTTATGAACGCTCGGACAAAATCGTCGCTGAATTGGATGGCGCGGAAATCTTTTCGCACGGAGATATTGGAACTGGCTGGGTACGCTTCGCTGTCGGTCTGAGTCGCGTACCTGCAGGGGTTCATGAACTGACTGTTCGTCTGCAGGGATCCGATGGCGCGACAAAAGCCGCGTCTCACAGCGTGCTGCATCAGTTCCCGGTCGAGGGAAAAACGCCCCGCATAACGATTGACGAGAGCAGCGGCCTGCGCTGGAACGGCGAAAAGTACTTCCCGATCTCGCCCTTTGACTTCATGATGGATCCTGAGTCCAGCCCCTACCGAACTCATCATGCGATCAACACCTACGGTTGGGCCGACTGCATCCCCATGCCGGATTCGTCTGCGAGCCCTTTCGACACTTGCGCGCGCCGGCTCGACCTGCCGATCATCGGCCCGGGAGGCCGCTGGCCGGGCGCAGAGAGAGGGGTAAGTGCCGCTGTGAAGCCGGGGGCTCTTGATGAAATCGCGCGCTACGTAAAGAAAGTGCGGGACAATCCCCATTTGGCGATGTGGAGTTGGGAAGACGAACCCGACTTGGGGCCAATGCCGGGCCATGTTCCCGTTGCACGCATGAAGGAGTTGATCGAGGCAACCCATGCCAACGATGGGAATCACCCCGTGATTACCAATTTGGCAGGCTACTCATTTAACATCCTCTCCGACCGCCAGCACGGATGGTACTTTCCCGTCGTTCCTGCGGACGATGATTTGCCTACTGACGTGTACTCGTTCGATATGTATCCACTCATCTATCAGAAGAAGCTGGGGAGTACCGTTTCACAGCTTTTGCAGAATATCGATCGCGTGCAGCGATACACCTACGGCATGGTGCCCTTGATGGCTTTCATTGAAGCGGGCAAATGCGTCCAACCCAGTTGCGCCGGTATTGGACCGATTGGAGCACAAGTCTACATGGAAGCCTGGCTCGCAGTGATCCATGGAGTGAAAGGCATTTTTTGGTGGGGGCCTAGCGGCTGGACCGTTGAAGACGGAGCACATTGGAAAGCAGTTGCTCGATTCAAGATGGACATCGACCAGCTGAAAGACGTCATCCTTTCTCCCGTGAGCCGCAGTGTGACCAGTGATCGGTCTGTGCCGCATACGCGCGTGGATGCCACTGTGCGCGAAGACACCTCCTGCATGTATGTCTTCGCAGCCCGGTTGACCGATGCAGGCGAAAACGATTCGGATCTGGTGACCCATCTCACCGTCAGTGGCGTGAAGAATGGCGTTGCCCGCGTACTTAACGAAGGTCGCACCGTCCCGGTGCGCCGTGGAGTGATTGAGGATGTTTTCGCACCAGCTGCTGTGCACTTGTATTGCATCTCCAAAGAGCGCTAATGCAGCGTCAGCCACCGATCATCATGCTTCAATGATTCGCAATGTTTAGACCATGGAACCTAGCGAAATCACAAATTTCGGAAGCGGTGGAGAATCAAATCTCAGTCTTCTGGGGATGTCTATCCTCCTCTGTCTACTTGTGGCCATGTTCTTTGTGTCCCGGCGAAACCTGATCGTACCATTCCTTTTCGTGTCGGTGCTGGTGCCCATACAACAACAGCTAGTGGTTCTTGGAGTCCATCTGCCGGCGCTGCGGTTGGCCATTCTGACGGCCTGGGCTGTCTGCCTGCTCACTCGTAAGGGCCAGTCGGAATTCCTTGCCAGCGGGTGGCAGCGAGGGGACTCGGTGTTCCTTGCATGGTCGCTGGTTTCAGGCATCGCATTCGTAGTGCTGTGGCGGACGCCGGGGTCTTTAGTCTTCGCGGCAGGACTGGTTTACAACTCGCTCGGTATCTATTTTCTCGTCCGCCATCTCATGCGCGACCGCTCAAGCGTGCTGCGAATGCTGCGAACGCTCGCGTATCTTGTAATCCTCATCGCTGCGGTCATGGTTGTGGAGCAGCTCACATCCCACAATCCGTTTTCTATTCTCGGGGCAACGGTCCTGGACGAGATCCGGTTCGGCCGCGTGCGTTCCCAGGGTCCTTTCCTTCACTCGCTCATCGCTGGCACTGTTGGCGGTATTCTTCTTCCGGTCTTCGTCAGCCTCTGGTATTGGAAGAAAATGCGCTGGCTCGCCGTAATCAGTGCAGCGGCCGCGTTGTCAATGGCCATTACCGCAAGTGGATCCACGCCATTTTCCGCCGCCCTTGCCGGGTTTTTTGCCCTGTGTCTTTGGGGCCTGCGCGACCACATGCGTCTGGTTCGCTGGGCTGCGGTGGCACTTGCGGTCTCGCTCCACATGGTAATGAAGGCTCCGGTCTGGGCGTTGGTGGGACGGTTTGCAGCCATAGGCGGCTCCTCGGGGTACCACCGCTTTGAGCTTATCGATCAGTCCATCAATCACTTCAGCGAATGGTGGATGGTGGGTACCACTCACAATGGCGAGTGGGGGTGGGACATGTGGGACAAAGCGGACTGGTATGTTGCTTCAGCCCTCAACGGTGGCCTGGCATCCCTGGTCTTGTTCGTTTCGGTCATCGGCGTCACGTTCTACTGCGCAGGAAAGGGAAGGCGTCGTTATGCGGGTGACCCGGACATGCAGCGATTCATGTGGGCGATTGGCTCTGCTGTATTCGCTGGAGCCGTAGCATTCATCGGAATCAACCTCTGGGACCAGTCTCTAGTGATCTGGTACGGGCTCATTGCCCTCACGGTTTCTTGCAGCACGGGCATTCTCGCAAAGCGCAATCCGCGCACCCGCCCACTTCGCAAGCGCCCGGACCATATCGCGATTTCCGCTGACTTTCAGGAGAACTCGGAGACTGAATTCGCCCTACGCTAGACATCTTCCGAAGTTGCCCAGAGGCGGTTCTGGTTCGGGAGAATATCGGCGGCGCGATAAGCAGCAGCCGCAGACTGAGAGTGAAGAATGGCCACTAGTACCGAAATATTTGCCCCTGAACTTCAGGAAATCCCGCAAGATCTTTCTTCTGTTCGGGTCTGCGCAATTACTTGCGACACCTATCCGGATGACCCACTTGTGCGACGCACGGCTGAGGCCGCCGCACGAGCCGGGTGCGATTACCATGTCATCTGCTCGCAAGAGAAAGGCGAGAGCATCGAAGATGTTTTCAATGGTGTTCGGGTCCACCGCCTTCCGCTAAGTCAGCGTAACGGTGTACCGGTCGGACGCATCACCGCCCGTCCGCTCGCCTCCATGCTTATTCTCTGGACGCGCTTTGCCTTCAATGCCACGCGGCGCCTGGCTGCGCTCGAAGGCGAGAAACGCTTCGACATTGTGCACGTGCACAATATGCCGGATTTTCTCGTCTTTGCCGCGCTGCCCGCAAAGCTGAGAGGCGCAAGTGTCATCCTCGAAGTTCAGGATGTTTCGCCGGAACTCATGGCCGCTAAGTCGAGCGGATTGCGTCGCCGCATTATCGTTCCACTAGCCATCATTCAGGAGCGCCTTTCAACGGCCTTCTCCGATCATGTCATCACCGTCGGCTGGCCCTTCGAGAAGCCGCTTTTGCGCCGCGGTGTGCCGGCCGCGAAACTCACTAGCATCCTGAACAGTGCCGACCCTTCAGTTTTCTCGCCGGAAAAGCGCACCGATCCCTACTTGGGACCAGCCACCGCAGAACGTCCGCTCATCCTGATGTATCACGGAACGTGCTCCGTGCGGAACGGCCTCGACACGGCCATCCAGGCCTTGGCCAAAGCATTGCCGTCTGCGCCGTATCTGCGGCTTCATGTCCGCGGCAGTGGTGAGAATCTGCCCAATTTGCAAAGGCTGGCGCAGGAACTCCGCGTGGCCGATCTGGTTGCATTCTTCCCCTATGGCGCACTCGAGTCAGTAGCTGACTTTGTGACCGACGGCGACATCGGTATTATTCCCTACCGGTCGGATGGGTTCATGGACCTTGTGTTGCCCACCAAGGCCTACGAACTTGCGCTCATGCGGCGTCCGATCATCGCCTGTGACACTCCGGCTGTCCGTTGGATGTTCCGGCCGGAGTCCATCGCCCTATGCGAGCCATCCAATGTCGAGCAGTATGCGGAGCGCATCGTCGAGTTGTATCATTCTCCGGCCAAGCGCGCCGAGATGGCAAGGAACGCAGAGGAGGATAACCGCAAGTTTCGCTGGGAAGTCATGGCCGTGAGGTACCAGCGGCTGCTGCTTCAATTGTCCAAAAGGAGAGGGACGAAAGCCGGAGCCGACGGGCGCAGGTAACCCTCAAGTTGTGGGGCAGTCGCAGATTCATGACCAGGTTTGTCCCATGCGCGAATCGACATGCGGTGCACTACATTCGATGAAGCAACCGGGTTTCGTGCCTCGTTCTTTCTTACCCCCACTGGCGCGAATGCGATTTCTCTGCTGCTCATGGTGGAGATACAGGATTCGCTACGAACTGGTGTTGGGCTAGCGATCGCCTTTATGAAGCTCTCCATCATCATAGTGAATTGGAATTCTACGGACTACTTGCGGCGCTGCCTGGCAAGTGTCTATCACTTCACTCAAACAATTGCGTTCGAAGTCATCGTAGTGGACAACGCATCTCCAGCGCAGGATGTAGACGTCATTCGCGAAGAGTTCCCTGGGGTCGTTCTTATCAAGAGCAGCGATAACCTTGGTTTTGCCGGCGCCAACAATCTCGGCGTGCACCACAGCAGTGGCGATCTGCTTCTCTTTCTTAACCCTGACACCGAACTTGAGGAAGCAGCGATCGATGAACTCGTCGCCCAGTTGCAGCACATGCCCGCGGCGGGAATTCTAGGTTGCCGCTTGCTCAACGGCGACCACACGGTTCAGACCAGTTCGATTCGTCGCTTTCCCGGCATCTGGCGTGACCTGTTAGAGTCGGACGCGCTGCGCAATCGCTGGCCCGAAAGCCCTCTTTTCGGTATCGCCCCGCTCTTCAGCAGCGGTCACGAGGCGGTGCCAGTGGACGCCATCTCCGGCGCATGCATGCTGATGCGTCGCTCCGTATTTGAAGCAGTCGGTGGTTTTACTGAGGACTACTTCATGTACGCCGAGGACGTTGATCTCAGCTTCAAGGTCTATCGCGGGGGCCGCCAAAATTTCTACCTCGGCCGCGCGTCCATCGTCCATTTCGGGGGCGGCAGCAGTATCGCCAGCAGTGCCACGGTAATGCAATGGCGCGCGCGCCTGCTTTATTACCGCCGCTATCATGGACGGATGTACTTGCTGGCCTACCGCATCGTAACTGGCGTCAACGCGATCCTGCGCCTGGTACTTATTGCAACGGCTTCGCTCGTTACGCCACGCTTCCGCCGGCAGCAGAGGCAGGACTTTTCGACAGCCGACAAGTGGCGCACCATCCTCAGAATCATGCTAACTGAGCCAGCCGGGCCACAACGCGGATGATGAGCGAACTCAACTGCAATACGCACAAACTAGGTTGGCGAGATCGACCTTCCAAAAAATGCTGCTTGCGCAGTATCTATTTCAGCTGATAGGTGCGTAGTGGCCTATTCGACGAACGCTAATAGAAAGAGTGTGGCCAGGGGCCAACATTCGTCGCAGCGGGTCGTTAATGGGGCGGAAAGCCGCAAGTGCTCCTATCGGTCAGGTGTGGTATCGGGGTAGCAGTAGAAAAGCCGCAGACTATGCTCAAATTACTTGTTGCTATCGCCAGCTATGGAGATTCAAACGATCGGTACCTTGCAAGAATCATCCAGGAATACCGGTCAATGAGCTTCAAAGTCGATATTGTGGTCTTCTCCAACATTAGAAAGAATGTGGGTGAAGGCGTTGAGGTGCATGTAGGACTGCCGGACAGGGATCCGAGATCACTCCCCTTCGCTCACAAGCAAGTATTTGCGGAGCGCCGAGACGAGTATGACCTGTTCCTGTATTCCGAAGATGACATTCTAGTTACCGAGACAAATATTCGTGCATTTCTCCGTGCCGAGAGAGAGATGCAAGAGACGGAGATCCCTGGTTTCTTCCGCTTTGAAGAGTCTGCTCGAACTCGGAGCTACCCTGAAATCCACGGCTCCTACCATTGGGACTCGACGTCGGTTCGTAGTCGAGGCGAGTTTGTTATTGCGTTCTTTACGAACGAGCACGCCGCGTGTTATTTGCTTACTGCGCGGCATCTATGGCGCGCAATTGAATCGGGCGGTTACTTAGTGAATCCCCACCAAGGACGATACGATTTGCAATGCAGCGCGGCCACGGATCCGTACACTCAATGTAAGTGTGAAAAGGTCATTCCTATATCCCACGTCGATGAGTTTTTGGTTCACCATCTGCCAAACAAGTACATTGGAACGAGATGGGGGGTGCAAGAGTCGGAGTTTAGACGCCAGATTTCGACTCTATTGAAGATTGGGGTGAGCGGATTCGCAGAGAAGCCGCTCCTGGCTGAGGAGCATGGCCTTAGTCGACCCAAAGATTATTACGAGTTACCGGACAAGGAGATCGTGAGCGCGATCAAAAAGGATACACGGACCGTTTTGTCGATCGGTTGTGGGTGGGGTGCAACTGAAGCAAAGCTTGTCGAGGGGGGTGCGGTAGTTACCGCTATTCCTATGGATTCGGTGATTCCCGGCTTCGCAAATGTCTCAGGGGTTGAACTTGTGTATGGAGACTTGGCCATTGCTTTAAAGAAGTTGACGGGAAGGCAGTTTGATTGTTTTCTGTTCTCGGACATCTTGCACCTGGTTGAAGAGCCCGTTTCCGTGCTGGTCTCAATTAGAGAATTGGCTTCCGATGGCGCCGTCATTGTAGCAAAGTGCCCCAACATGGGGCGTCTTCGGAAGATTTGGACAAAGGCGGAGAGAGAACAGCATTTTGTCAAGGGTGATTATCAAACATCAGGTTTCCACTTTTCTTCACAAAAGGTGCTGATTGAATGGTGCGAGCGTGCGGGACTTCGAGTGAGCTGGAAGGCGCACTACTTTCTCTCTAGAACAAGGCAGAGACTCGCCAGTGCAATGTTTGGGCTTGCGGATCACCTGCTCAGTGAAAAATGCCTGGTGGTTGCGAAGAAAGAAGGCAATGTAGGAGTATGAGTCAGCGCCGCTCATTCATGAATTCGGTAAAGTGGGCCTACATCTCCAACTGGGGCCAGAAAGGGTTGTCATCTCTATTTGTTGTCGGAATGGCGAGTGTGCTTGGGCCAAGCGAATTTGGAATGGTGTCCGTCGCCATCGTCTATATTGCGTTTCTGCAGATGTTTCTCGATCAGGGATTCATGGCCGCGCTGATTCAGCGGAAGGATTTGCACGATGAACACCTGGATGCGGTGTTCTGGATGGACCAGGTTCTAGCCATTTTACTCGTTGCAGTCAGCTTCTTGTTTTCCAGTTGGTGGGCGGGAAAGAACCATGCCCCTGCAGCGGCTAGCTTGATTTCCGTTCTCTCTTTGGACATTCCCCTAATGGCGCTCGTAAACGTCCAGAGCGCGCTCCTAAACAGAGAGATGAACTTCAAGAGACTCTCCATTTGTGCAAACATATCTGCTCTTGTGGGAGGCATGGTTGGCGTTGCGATGGCCCTTGCTGGCCTTCGAGCCTGGTCGTTGGTTGGGCAGCAACTTGCAAAGGACGCCACGACAGCAATATTGCTTTGGAGATGGAGCCGTTGGCGGCCGCGGTTCGAATTCTCGTTCAAGCACCTAAGGGAATTGACAGGTTTCTCTGTAGGCAATTTCGTCGCCCAGCTTGGAATCTTTGCTGATGTGCAAGCCAGTTCTGTGATTCTCGGTCTTTTTTTTGGTCCCGTTCCCTTGGGCCTATACCGGATCGCTGACAGAATCATGAGCAGCGTCACAACCCTTTCCATGTCGGCAATTCAGACTGTGTCATTCCCGGAATTCTCCCGCTTGCAGCATCAGCCGGAAGAGCTGCGTAAAAGCGCGCTTTCCTGCATCCGGTTGACCTCCGCAGTTACGTTACCCGCAATGGCAGTGATTGCCTCTGTTAGCCGACCGCTGATGGCGGCCATTGGGCCACAATGGATTCCAGCGTCGCCTGTATTGAAACTGCTTTGCGTTCTCGGAGTAGCGATCGTATTTGCCTACTTCACAGGACCGTTGATGCAGGCACTCGGCCGCACGCGGGAGGTCGCAATTTTAGAATGGGCGCGCATGGCCATCGGTACCGTCGTGCTTCTCGGCGCCGGCTTTGCAGTACGAAACGGGTCTATTCAGTTGCAGATTTCGGGGATTGCGATGGCGCGCCTTTTCACTGGTGCACTAATCGTTGCGCCCTTCTTTGTTTACATTCTGATGCGACTTTCCGGGTTGTCGTTTCGCGAATTTGTTTTAGCGGTGATGCCTGCAACGGCATCCGCAGCAAGTATCATCTCCGCAGTGTTTCTGGTGGATCTTGCGGGTTGGTTCCGGTTCGGCCGTCCAATCATCCTTTTGTTAGCCGAGGTTGTAGTAGGCGGGATCGTCGGGGTGTTTGTCTTGCTTGCTCTTGAGTCCCAATTGCGAAAAGCGGTGTCCGATCTTCTTTACCGGAATCTCTGGCGCATGAAGCAGTCGATCCAGTCGGCTTAGCTCGGCGAGCGCCGGACCCGAAGAATGTCATCACTTCCGGAATCTCACCCTGTCTCGCAAAGACCGAAAACTTCGAAGCAGGACATGGTTGCGGTGTTGCCGTGAGTGGGGGACGGGAATGCAAATACGAGATTTGAGCAGGATTCAGCGCTATCCATACCTTTACATGACTCTGCTGAGCGCGGTGTTGACGGTACCTATTTGGCTGGTCAAGTACCCTCCGTTGGTTGACTATCCTAACCATCTTGCGCGCGGCTATGTATTGGCGCACCTGGCTGACGGGAATAACGGGCTTGACCGTTTTTATCAAAGCGATTGGGGGCCGTACCCTTACATTCTTCCTGATTTGCTTTTGGTGGCGCTTCAACGTGTTGTCGGTATCTATATTGCCGGCAAGGTTGTATTGAGCCTCTGTATATTCTCCCTTCCAATCGTAACTCTACTCTTGATTCGCATCGCAAATCCGGGTCATGACTTTCTCGCATTGTGGGCTCTCCCAGTAGCGTATAACTCTTGTTTTCTCATGGGTTTCGTCAGCAGCCAGTTGAGTGTTCCGCTATGCATATTGCTGCTAGCGCTATGGCTCCGCTACCTGAACCGGCCGACGGTTGCAAAGTACACCGTCCTTGTTCTTCTTGCAACGTTGCTGTATTTCACTCACTTGCTTGGCTTCGGAGTTGCGGGACTACTGGTCGTGTCTTATATTGTTTTGGCGCGGCTAGGACTAAGCAGAGCAGCATGTTCGATTCTGATGTTCGGGCCAGGCGTATTGCTGTACGCATGGTCGCGGTGGAGGATTCTTGACATTTCAAGAGCTTCCTTTGCATTCGACATTCATTCAAAGATCTCGGATCTTGGGACGCCGCTTCGCGGTCCATATAAGGTCGTCGATGGAGTATCAATTGCGGTAGTTCTTGCGACAGGAATGTGGGTCTTGTGGCGGACTTCGCCAACTAATTGGAGCCGCAGGTGGCTCGGCCTTGCAGGCGTAGTTTTCGCTGCGTTTTGTATCTGTCCCGGAGAGAATGGGTCAGCGGGTTATATAGCCATGCGCCTTCCATTGATCGGCATGCTAATCGCACTTTGCGCCATAAAGCGTTATGAAAGGCGCCGTGCGCTCGTCGTGGCTGCACTTTTGCTTTTTCTGATTAGGACGGTTGCCGTATTTATATATTTTGAGCAGGAAGGGGAACGGCTCAACCGCCTCTCAGCAGGCATCAACTCCATCCCTAATATGGCTACGGTTTTTCCAATCAGCCCACGCTTTACCGGCGCGAAGTACTGGCGAAGGGCCGATGTCCATATGTGGGCCTACGGTGTGATCGACCGAGGCTGGCTCTCTTCTGCGGTATTTCATATCCATGGACTTCAGCCGTTAGCCATTCCGAGAGGGGAGAGTTGTCCAAACCAACTTTGCGGACCCTTAGTGGATCGGTCACCCGATTGGAGTGTTGTTCAACGAACCTATGACTATGTTTGGGCAGACGATACGCCGGAATATGCGGTTGCGCTTTCAAGGATCGGAGACTGTGTTTACTCTGATGGCGACCTGCAGGTGTACAGACTGAGGATTCCGGAAGGTGCCGAACCTCTTGGCCTGGGCAATCGCTAAACTGGCCGAGTTCAAATAACAAACGTCGTGTCTTGATGAGCCACTGGAATGAGCACGGGATGCCGCTTTAATGAGAGAACTCAGTAAACTTGCTTTGCAACGATTCCGTCTACTTTTTGGAGCCAATCCCGCACAGTGCATAGCACTCAGATGACTCAGAATTCGACAGTTGCACGGAGTACGTCTGGCCAGAAAGTATGTCCTCTTTGCGGATATGATCGGATATTGCATTTCCTGAATGCGACGGACCGATTTCATTTGCGGCCAGAGCTTTACACCCTGCTGCGTTGTTCTGCCTGCTCCTGTGTATGGCTTGCAGACCCTCCCAGCCCTGAGGAAATGCCCTATCACTATAGTCAGGACTACCACGAAGTAATCACTTCAGCCGCCGAGCACAAGGAGGGCAAGCGCTGGGAAAAGCACCGGGCAATTGTCGCTCGATACAAGGAGCAAGGTGCGATTTTGGACATTGGGTGCAGTTCGGGCTCGTTTCTGGCAAGCATGGACAATGGGCGATGGAAGAAGTACGGAATTGAGATGGATGATGCGACTGCCGAGAGAGCCAGGCTAAGCTCAGGGGCAGAGGTATTCGTGGGCGATGTGATGAACGCGCCATTCTTGCCGGAAAGCTTTGATGTCATAACTGCTTTTGATGTTGTTGAACACATGTACCGGCCTCGAATGGTTTTGGAACGGGCACTGCGCTGGCTGCGTCCCGGAGGCATATTCTTCGCGAGAGTGCCGAACATCGACTCATGGGAGGCTAAGCTTTTCAAGACTTACTGGTATGGCCTGGAGCTACCGAGGCATCTGTACCACTTCTCAGTGACTTCAATGAAGTATCTGATGACTGAGCTTGGAGTGAGCGAGTGGTCTGTGACGGCAACTGGACTAGGCAATCATGTCGAGCCTAGTGTCGGCTATCTTTACCAGCAGGTTCTTGCACGGTTTGGTTTTTCGCCGCTCTCGATGGCGAAGAGGAGGAGAGCCAACCTCCCGTGGCGCGTGGTTCGCAAGGCACTCAGAATGGGGCTCACTTTTCCTGCTAGCCGGGTAGCCTCTGCCGCAAACGCTGGGGTTGTTATTGAAGTGGTTTTTAGAAAGCAAAATTGATGGAGTTTCGGCGGAAGGCCATCAAAGCAACGGCCAACGCGAGATCCTAACTTGCCCGCTGCAAATATCGACATTCTATCGTTTACCGATCATGTGACTTGTCAACGTAATTGTTGCCCAGTTTATGCAGCCACATACAGGCCGTCTTATAGCTCTTCAGCCGCCAAACCACTCCCAGTTTGAATTCCTCGGTGAGCCACCTGCGTGACAAACCCATAACTCAACTCCCCATTCAGTGGGTTTTGAGTCTTAGCCGTTTGTCTCAGAAATGGGGGCAAGTCCAAGTCTACCCTTGTCTTGAATCTCCGAAAGCAGTGGGACTCCGGGGAGAGTATGTAAACTCGGGTGGACTCACAGAATATGCGAATGCGATTCGAATGCAACTTCATACTCTAGACCCGCTGCTGGACAGCCGCTGGGACGCTTTGGTTGCGTCCCACACCTGTGCGTCCGTTTTTCATCAACAAGGTTGGCTCAAAGCCTTGGAAAGGACCTACGGCTATCGTCCCATCGTACTGACAAGCACGCCACCGGGGGAGTTACTATCGGATGGGATCGCTTTCTGCGAGGTTAAGAGCTGGATTACAGGGAGCCGCTTGGTTTCATTACCCTTCGCAGACCATTGTGATCCCTTGATGGACAACATCAGCGACTCTTTGGAACTTACGGAATGGATGCAAACGGAGTGTCGGCAAAACAGCTGGAAATATATCGAACTCCGTCCCATTTCCTGGAAGCTCCAGCCGGGCAGTCCGTTGGCAGCGGGCGGGTCTTTCTGGTTTCATACTCTCAGCCTGGCGCCTTCAATCGAGCAGATTTTCAACGGCATGCATAAGAACTGCGTCCAACGTCGGATACGGCGAGCCGAGCGCGAACAGCTTTCCTACGATAAAGGCAGTTCCGAGAGTCTTCTCAATGACTTTTACAAGTTGCTCATGATCACCAGGAGGCGGCATAGACTTCTCCCGCAACCCCGCGCATGGTTTCGGAACCTTGTTGCCTGCTTGAGTCCCAACGTAGAGATCCGCTTGGCCCGCAAAGATGGCATTCCGATCGCCACAATCCTCACGCTGCGTCATCGAAGCACCGTAATCTACAAGTATGGCTGCTCCGACGAAAAGTTTCATCATCTCGCAGGTATGCCGTTCCTATTTTGGAAGTTAATCAAGGAGAGCAAGGCAGTAGGTGCAGAGCAGATCGATTTCGGCCGCACCGACCTGGATAACCAAGGATTGATCGAGTTTAAAGATCGGTTCGGCACTGCCCGCAGGCAGCTCACCTATTTCCG
>Ga0302320_10015060_pt1 | contig 15929 bp, 10 predicted proteins | sample Bog_T0_3_FD_202130 | JGI IMG/M metagenome (GOLD analysis project Ga0302320, IMG submission 202130) | Peat permafrost microbial communities from Stordalen Mire near Abisko, Sweden - Bog_T0_3 | ecosystem: Environmental > Terrestrial > Soil > Wetlands > Peat | place: Sweden: Abisko, Stordalen Mire... | reverse complement strand
GTGTCATCCAAGTAAGCGGCGCGATTGTCGGGCCGGGGATGGCCGTGCCCCCATGGTATACTGCGACCAGATATCGTAAAGGTGCGCCAGTCTTAAAGATGCATCCCCGCCTAGCCGAAGGACACTTACATGGCACGTAGTACGCGTCGCTCTGCACTTCTGGTTCTCACCCTCATCCTCGTGTGCGGTTGCATCGGCATGCTCTTTGGCCAGCGGCTCACCTCGACCGCCAGCTCGGGAGATGGCGATGGCGACCTCCGCGACAGCTTGCGCAGCTTCAGCGACGTGTACAAAGTGGTCCAGGAAAACTACGCCGAGCCGGTCGATCCCGACAAGGCCCTCTACAACGGCGCCATCCCGGGCATGCTGCGAGTGCTTGATCCGCACTCTAACTTCTTCGATCCCAAGTCCTACGCGGCCCTGCGCGAAGAGCAGCGTGGCAAGTACTACGGCGTGGGCATGCAGGTCGGTCCGCGTAACAACAAGGTCATCGTGATCGCGCCCTTTGCGGGCGCGCCCGCTTACCGCGCCGGTATCCGTCCGGGCGACATCATCATCGCCGTCGATGGCAAGCCCACCGACAACATGAGCACCAGCGATGTGGCTGAGTTGCTTAAAGGCCCCAAAGGCACCAGCGTCAAGATCACGATGCTGCGCGAAGGTTCCGACAAGCCGCTTGACTTCAACGTCATCCGCGACGAGATTCCTCGCTACAGCGTCGATGTGCATTTCCTGATTCGCCCCGGCATTGGCTATATCCATGTCTCCGGCTTCCAGGAGACCACCGAGAAGGAAGTGCGTGACGCCCTCGACGAGTTCGGCGACATTCACGGCCTGATACTCGATCTCCGCCAGAACCCGGGCGGCCTCCTGAGCGAAGGCGTTGGCGTGGCTGACCAGTTCCTGAAGAAGGGACAAGTCATCGTTTCGCATCACGGCCGCGCTTCCGCCGAGAAGGTTTACAAGGCGAGCAAAGGCAATGGCGGCAAGGACTACCCCATTGTGGTACTGGTCAATCGCGGTACCGCTTCGGCGGCTGAGATCGTCGCCGGCGCCATCCAGGACCACGATCGCGGCCTGATTGCCGGCGAAACCACCTTTGGCAAGGGCCTGGTGCAGACCGTCTATCCGCTCTCCGAAAACACCGGACTGGCGCTGACCACGGCCAAGTACTACACCCCCAGCGGCCGCTTGATTCAGCGTGAATATACCGGCGTGTCGCTTTACGACTATTACTACAACGACCGCGAGAACGGCGACGTCAACATCAGCAATCACGAAGTGAAAATGACCGACAGCGGGCGCACTGTTTACGGCGGCGGCGGCATCAGTCCTGACGTCAAGATCCCGAACCCCAAGACCAATAAATTCGAAGACACGCTGCTGGAGAAGTACGCCTTCTTTAACTTTGCCAAGCACTACGTTATCGACCACAAGGTCACCAAACAGTTCGAAGTCGACGAAGCCGTGATGCAGGAGTTCCGCAAGTACCTCGATGAGCAGAAGATCACCTTCACCGAAGCCGACTTGGCCCAGAACAGCGATTGGATTCACTCCAACATCAAAGCCGAACTGTTCATCAACGAATTCGGTCAGCAGGAAGGCATGAAGGTCCATGCCGAGCAGGATCCGGAAGTGGAGAAAGCGCTCGACCTGCTACCCCAGGCCAAGCAACTGGCGGACAACGCGAAGAAGACCATCGCGCAACGCAACAACGCGCGTCTGACCGCCCAGCAGAGCGAGGCCCCCGCCAGCAGCCGGTAATTTCAAAGCCTGCGTAAGCGGGCTTTTCCTTTTCCCTAAAACCGGCAAACCGAATAATTTGGCACCAGGTCACCAACAATTAGGCTGGCAAATACGCGGCACCGGCGGGGACCCGCGAGGTCGAACTGATGGTGAGCTTCGCTAGCGGGACGATCTTGTCCGCCACCATGGGCAATGCCGTGGACGTGTTGGAGCGGAAATGTGCAGACGCGGCCCTCGCCCACGGTGGCGATCCTGCCCGATACCGGATCAGACGGCAGATCGAGATTCATCCGAATGTCGACCACGGGCCGCCGTCTGCAAGCTCACTGAATTGCCCTCATTCAAGAATCTGACCGGCGGAGCGACACATCATCGCCACAGACCAGCGGGCGATGCTTGGATTTGTGCCGCCCCGTCCAGTCAAGCTTGCTTTACAACGTCACATGCGCCACTCGCGCGGACGAGAACTCCAGTACTTCCGGCTTCACCAGCCGCGCGAAGTCCTCGTACGCCAACTTGATCAGTTCATAATGCGAGCCGGCGTTGAAGGCGATCTCGCGGTCTACGGTCAGCGTAAAGTCCACATACACCGGGATGCCGTATAGGTTGCCAAACGGCGGCATGGCTCCAGTCTCGCAGTCGGCAAAATGTTGCTTGAACTCGTGTTCGCTCGCCAGCCCGGCCTGGCGCACGCCAGTTGCTCGCCGCAGCGACTCTAGGTCAACCTGATACGACGCCGGCAGCACCGCCATCGCCAAGTCTCCGTCCAGCTTGACGATTACTGTCTTAGCCAGTTCCCTGCCGGAGATATGCGAGATGGCGGCAATGCCCTGCGCAGTGTAAGCCTTGGAGTGCGAAATGACGACGTACTTTGCTTCATGCGCATCGAGAAACGCCTTAACCTTGGTGAGGTGCATACAGGCCTTCTCCGGACGGTTTCTCCGGCCTGCCGCCCGCCAGGTTCCTTCTTTACCGCATCAACCTCGCGACGAATGCGTCGCTGCGGTGGTCGACGCCGCGTTTTTCCGGTCTGCTTGTTGACTTGGTCCCGCGATGCGTTCGCGGGCTTCTTTGAGAAGAGCTTCCACCACAAGCTACCTCCTTGCGGTCAGGTACCCTTGTTGAGGCTCAGTCTAGTCTCACCACAGAAGAGCGCAAGCACAACCGTCACATGTGTGTTGTGATAAGGCCCCAAATGGGATCGCGGGTGAAGGCACGCTCGGCAGCGATTCCTTGGTTCGTAATTGCTTGCGTGTTTTTCTTCCGACCGGGGCGAAACGCCTGCCCTGAGCTGGTCGAAGGGAGTTTGCGGGTTCCGTGCTTTGTCGGTCGATCTGTGCGTCCGAAAACAACGAGTCGAAACATCTTTACCCTGCCGGCTGGCGCACCGGCTCCAGTTTCGCGTTCTGCCCGGGAGGCTCCATCTTGCCCTGGCGCTCCAGCGACTCCATAGTCGTGAGGATAGTGTTGGTCACCTGCTCGATTCCGTTGTCCGAATTCAGCATCAGGTGATAGAGCCGCCGGCAAGGCCACTCGGCATTGAAGTACTTGCGGACAAAAGCTGCGCGTTCCCGATCAATCGTATCCACCATTTCGCTGGCGTCCTTCTCGCTCATCTTCAGCTTGATCAGCCGGCGAATTTTTTGGTCGCGCGATCCGTACACGAACACGTGGAACGTGTCGCGACGCTCCCGCAGAATATACGGCGCACCACGTCCCACGATCACGCAGTTGCCTTCCTGGGCTTTCTTCTCGATCACGCGCTGCGCGTGGGCCACCAACTCGTCGGCGTCGAAGATCTTGTCGTCGGAGATGGGCAGCGACCGCTCATAGCTTCCTCGCCAGAACACTTTGGCCAGGCGGTGCAGCAGGGGATCGCACTTCTCTTCCCGCCGCGCCACCGCATGTTCATCCACCGCCGCCAGCTTGGCAATCTCGCAGGTCAATTGCTGGTCCAGCAGCTGCCATCCCTTGTGACGCGCCAATTCCGCGGCCACCAGGCTGCCTCCGGCGCCGTATTCGCGTTCCACGGTAATGATCTTGAACATCGCAAACCTCCCCACTCCGCCGTTTCCAGCATAATAGCGCGTTTTTCTATACTTGATGAAGAAACGAAGGAGCGCGATTGCGCCGCTTCCCCAGATACGGTCAGAAGATAGATGAAACAAGAGAGGAAGTCAGGAATCTATTGGGGATGCCGCCCAACTCTTTGGCGGGACCTCGGTCACAACTTGAATGTCGTAAAGCGGCTACGGTTGCGATGCGGGGACAGTCTTTACCACCTTGTTGCAATCTCTTGCAGTCGTGGTAGGGTGCCAATACTGTTTTCAATGCCTTGGCCTGGCATCGGAAATGCGGCCGACAAGTCTACTAAGGCACCGGGGAAGTTAGGTTCGGTAGCTCCGCCGTACAGAATAACCAGCGCAATAGAATAAGGAATAGACGGCTCCGATTTCGATCCAACTTCAGGCTCAAGGAAGGTTCTGCCATGAAACTGCATATCGCTTCCCTGTCACTGCTCGCTCTGTCTCTGACATTGGCTGCTGTTCCCGCCATGGCGCAAGGCTCGTATAACAACGGTCCCGTCAACGGAGAGAGCGACGCTTATACCATCAACTTTGGTTTTTCCGTTAGCGACAGCTTCCAGGTCAGCGGCGGAGGTGGCCAGCTGAATGCTTTCGCGTTCTACACGTGGCTGTCTCCTGGCGACAGCGTCTCGAATGTCGAATTTCAGGTCGGCAACGCGCCGTTCGGCAACACCCTGTTTGACGGGACCATCGGCCTGACCCAGTCGAACTGCTTCGCCAATAATTTCGGGTTCGACGTTTGCAAAGAATCCGGCAACTTCAGCGGTCCAACACTGGGCAACGGGAACTTCTGGCTAACCCTGCAGAACGCCAGCGTCCCGAGTGGCGACCCGACCTTCTGGGATGTGAACAGCGGCGCAGGATGCACTTCGCCTGGCTGCCCGTCCATCGCGCAGGCAAACACGGTTGGCTCGATACCTTCGGAAACATTCACCGTTGGCTGGGGATCCAGCAGCACGACCACCAGCACCTCCGGCACGACTCCTGAGCCCAGCAGCATCCTGCTGTTCGCGTCGGGTGTCATTGGCGTGGCTGGCATGTTTCGACGCAGGCTGCTCTGATCTCAGTAAGTCCAATATGCCTGGCACTATCTGGGCCTGGAGGTCACGCACATCCTGCGTGCTCAGATGTGCCCAATATCCGCAGAGTTAGCTGACTGCGGGATGCCCGCGAAACTTCACTTATCGTGCAATTTCGAAGACGGTGTCGCAAGCAGGACAGAAACTGTACCGTCGTCGAAGTTGCCAGTCGCAATATCAAGATGTCCGTCTCCGTTGAAGTCGCCTACCAGAGGACTCCATGGACGGTTGCCTGTCGAGAATGACAAGGGCGCCTGAAAGCTTCCGTCGCCATTCCCCAGGAGAATGTCAACGGTGTTGCCGGTGGTCACAGCAACCAAGTCGAGCTTGCCGTCTTGGTTGAAGTCCGCGACGTCAACTTTGCTCGCCCATGCAGCCGGATAGTCTACGTGTGGACGGAACGTGCCATCTCCGTTGCCGAGTAGAACTGCCACACCTGGTCTGACGGCAACTGCGATGTCAAGCTTTCCGTCTCCGTTCAGATCCGCCACGGTGAGTCCGAAGGCTGAGTTACCCACGTCATAGTCGACGGGAGGCTGGAACGTGCCATCTCCGTTACCGATCAAGATGGAAACACAACTTGCCCAGAAGTTGGAGATGGCCAGGTCGAGTTTGCCGTCCCCGTTGAAGTCGCCGGCAGCAACGGTGGTTGAGAAGCCGCCACCTGCATATTCAACCCCGGGACTGAATGTGCCATCCCCGTTGCCCAACAAGATGGAAACCCCTGAATCCGCAATGGCCAGGTCCAGCTTCCCATCTCCGTTGAAGTCCGCCGCAATGCCGTGTTGCCCCCCGCCCTCCGGGTAACCAACCCCCGGTTGGAATGTGCCATCTCCGCGCCCCATGAATATCGACAGCCCAGGCCCCCAATTGGATACGGCGAGGTCGAGGATCCCGGCCTGGTTGAAATCCCCAACCATCGCCACTTGAGGAGAATCACCAGCGGGGTAGTCTGTCGAACTCCGAAATGTACCATCTCCGTTTCCCAGCAGGACCGAAACCGAGCCCGAGCCGAAGTTCGCGAACACCAAGTCCAGCTTGCCATCGCGATTAAAATCGGCGGTGGCTGCAAACTGAGGACCTCCGCCGACGAAGTAATCGGTGCGCTGAAACGAGAGCGTAGCCGTCGGATAGTTGATAGGCAGGAACAACGTGTTCGATGCACCGCCGCCCGGTGCAGGATTCACAACGGTGATCCAAGCCGTGCTGGGACTGGCGATGTCCGAAGACAGAACGAAAGCCATCAGCCGCGAGCCGTTTACATACAAGGTGGTTCGCGGGCTGCCATCCCAGTTCACGATCGATCCCGGCACAAATCCCGTCCCATTTACGGTAAGCGTAATTGTCACACCAGGCACGCTGGGCGCAACGGCATCGGGAACCAGGGGCTGGCTGATGAAGGGCACAGGGTTCTGCGCCATGACGATCAGCGCCGACGAAATCAATAGAACGACAACGCTGAAAATGTGGGCTTGGATGCTGAGCTTGCAGCTCATGATGTGACCTCCTTTACTGAGGAAAACAGTGCTCACTTGGAACGCTTGGGAGAGGAAGGTTGAAGGTCTGTTTCTCGCCGCGCGGGAGCGATGGCGTTGGGGTGGGAGAAAGGCCGGGGATCTTCTCCCGAGATACCCGCGAAAATTTAACGCTAATGGACGGCGATCTGTCAGTGACCTATGCTGCAGGAGCGTGTGATTACGACAACAGCGTCCCGCCATCGCGAATCGGGGGATGCCAGCCGCGGTCAGCGGTTTCAAGACCCGCCGCCGGGCAGACGGAACCGTGCCCCGGTCCCGCATCGACCCCAACCAAAGGGAAAAATAGCTGGAATCCCGCGGTGGGTATATAGTGTGGGACTATTGCGAGGTAAGATAATTGTTCCGGTTGCAACCGCAGATCGCTACCTTTCACTCATGCCTTTCCGCGCCAGACTAAAATTACTCTTCGGTTGTGGGGCCATCCTGTACGCATTCTTGTTGCTGGCTGTGTGCGGCGTAATCTCCTGGGGCTCGTGGCAATCTGGCAGCCCATGGTTTCGCTTTCAGACTGCAGCGCTCCTCCGGGGCAGTTTTGCGCTAAGTCACAATCCGCTCGATTTGACTCACGATCTCTGCTGGTCTGAGGGAGGTGTACACCAGGTGTGGGGCCTGGGCATCCCACTTTGGCAATTGCCATTCGCAGCAGTGGCCAAGCTGCTCGGTTTGTCACCTTTCCCCGACCGGATTGCCCTGGGATTATTCATCGCATTGGTCGCCTACGTCGTCTTGCGGACCTGGTTTGGCTCCCTGTTAGACCACGAGACAGAATTAACGGCGTCGGCGCCACCGCGAACGAACCCGTCCCAATGGTTCAATGCCCTTGGCCTAGTAATCTTGTCCCTTTTCTTTCCACCCTTGATAAACCTCATGCGCTACCGGATGCTGGTTTATGAAGAGGTGATGGTATACGTCTATTTTTGGGGCATCCTATTGCTGTGCGGAGCGATCGAACTGGCCCGCAAGCCGCAATGGCGGCGTTTTTGGCTCCTCTGTTCTTTGGCCGGCCTTGGCGGCTTCATCCGGCCGACCTTGGTATTTTACGGGTTTGCGACGGTCGCAGTGGCAGGCTTGGTTATGGCCTGCCATGAACGGCAACCGTCCCGATGCGGCACGAAACCAGTACATTTGCTTAAGTCCATCGGTAACCGTCACCTCCTTTTCGGATTATTGTTCTTCTTGTCCGGTGGTGGGTTGCTTTTCATCACGAACTACCTGCGTTTTGGAAGCGGTTGGGAATTTGGCCATAGGTTGAATCTTCAGGGTGGAAGCCTTTTGCCGTCGGTCTATTTCACTCGTTTCGGTTATCCTTTTTCGCAAGTACCTCTCACGGAATCTCTCCGTGAACTATTCGGATCTTTGTTTCAGGAGAAGAATTTCAGCGATTTGTATTGGTATGCTCCTAACATTTTTCCGGGACAAGATTCCATTATTCGCTGGCGAGAGTTTTCTTTCACCACCTATGACATTTCATACGCATTTCTCATCGGCCTGTCGTGGGCAATTGGGGCCAGGATGGTTTGGAAGTGGTCTTGTTCCTTGAATATGGGTTCCCCGCGGGCATTATCTATGCTTATCATCCTATGGTCGGCACTAGTTGTTTTACCGTTAGTCGTTTTTTATATGAAGGTTCCATTGTTGGCCTCCCGCTACATGCTAGACTTCGGGCCTGCGTTTGTGGCGGCGCTAGTCGGGCTTTGGTACCGGGCAGTGGAAGAATTACGCCAACGGATGTGGCATTCAAACCAGATAGCCGGCTTGCTATTTATTGCGCTCATCTTATGGCTGGGCTCGGAGGTTGCTTTGGCTAAGCGAGCGGACCCCTCCCCTGCTCCTCTAATAAAGGAAACGCTGGCTGACCAAGCGTCTCCCTCCTCCGGACTGGACAAATACCTGCCTGAAGAGTATCGCGTAGGAGGTTCGTTAAGCTCTCCAAGCAACGGGAGTATCCAATACAACGGCGCAGGGTGGGATTCGACAAGTGGCTCGACCCGGTTATGCGCTATTTTCTTTGTGGACAATCCTGAATTTCTAGAACTCGAACTAACGGCGTATCCTGGCCGCGATACGACAGAAGCTCCTTTGACGGCCATCCGGGCCAAGGCGGGCCTGGAAACTTTGGAACAGACCTCGATTACCCATACCAATGAGACTTGGATCGTGCGCTTTGCCGGACCCCGGCAACGCCGCTACCAGCGAGGGTTACAGCCTGTTTTCTTGGCTATGATTCCCACTCAGGAGTTGGCACGATATATCACTCTATCGAGTCCCTGGATCTTGAAAAGATTGACTTGGCGAACTGAGTAACGATTCATAATGAAAATATCATTCTTCACATCTCCATTGCGAAGCGCGGAGTTAGGTTCCGTCGTCATATTATTGAGCTAACTACTATGGCACAAGTCGGTGCGTCCTCGTTTCAAAGGCCAACGGGCAAATTCGGCCGGAGGTGCAGCTAGTGCCGCAATTGAGGCATTCGTCACAGCCTGCGTTCTGGGAAGCTCGCCTAGCCCCTTTTCTTGAGAAATACTGCCTGGTGCTTTGCTTGTCACTGGTGGGAATTGCGTGTCTCCGGATTATTTCTACCTATGACGCTCTAAGCCTCACCGCGGACGAACCTGCCCACTTGGCCTGCGGCATGGAGTATGTAGCAGACCACGTTTACACCATAGACATACAGAATCCACCCCTGGCACGCGCTATGGAGGCCCTCGGACCTTACTTGGCTGGAGCGCGGCCAACGGGACTGTCGGTAATGCGCGAAGAAGGACTGGCAATTATTGCTCAAGCCGGTAACTTTGATCGCACCATATTCCTCATGCGGCTGGGAAATCTTCCTTTTTTTCTAATGGCGTGCGTGGTCGTCTACTGGTGGTCATGGCAATCCTTCGGGAAATCGGTAGCGGTCTTGGCGACGGGTTTGTTCACCCTTTTGCCCACCAACCTGGCTGACGCCGGAATCGCCACTACCGACATGTCGCTAGGGGCGACGGTGGGCGCTGTCTTCTTCGCTACCATTTATTGGGCTGACAAGCCCACGTGGCGTCGGGCGTTGCTGCTTGGATTGTGTGCTGCTCTGTCCTTTCTGTCTAAGGCGACCGCGCTAGGCTACGTTCCTATCACTATCTCTCTGGCTTTGGCATGCTATCTCGCCGTGCGCCGGCCCAGTTGGCAAGAATTGTGGTACGTGGTTCGGCAGCGCACCGGCACTCTTGCCCTCGCAGCTTTCACCGCCGCCATGCTCATGTGGGCTGCTTATTGGTTCTCTTTCGGAATCGTGCCCGGCACCAATATCAGCCTGCCCGCTCCCGAATATTTTCGAGGCATCCAGGACGCTCTGACGCATGATCAGAGTGGGCACGGGGCGTTCTTGCTCGGAGAATACCGAAGGACTGGCTGGTGGTATTACTTCCCGGTGGCACTGGCACTGAAGACGCCAATTGCTTTTCTAATTCTGCTGGGACTGGGAACTTTCGTTTGTCTCCGAGAGCGCGCTCGCATGGTATCTCTCTTCCCTCTCGCTTTCAGCCTTGGCATACTTGTACCAGCCATGTTCGGCCGAATCGATATCGGCATTCGCCATATCGAGCCTATCTACATCGGTCTTTCCATAATCGCTGCGTTGGGGTTAGTCCAACTGCTGCAATGGGCCCACAGCGGAATTAATTCTGCTCTTACGGCGGGCGTTCTGGCGGTATGGATGGTCATTTCCGTCGCTATACATCACCCTGACTACCTCGCATATTTCAACGAATTCGCGGGCAAGAACCCGGAAAATATCCTGGTGGATTCCAACTATGACTGGGGACAGGATCTGAAGTTTCTCGCCAAGCGCTTGCACGAACTGGGCGTCGAGCAATTTTCGCTGGCTTCTCTCGATGGCGTAATGCGTTCTGACTATCTAGAGGCTTGGTATGGCCTGCCGAAGGTCAAGATTGTTAGTGATTCCACCCCATCTCCAGGCTGGAACGTAATCAGCCCGAGCTTTGACAAATCCTTTCGCTTCCAGCTCAATGATCGTCCAACGGTGGTCAGGCCCTGGTATGACCAGATTCCTCCCACCGAACGCGTGGGCCCGCTCCGTCTTTACTACATTCCACCCGGCCAACCAAGCCGGTTCGTTCATTAGTTGGATGCATAGACTTGACGCAGCCTTTGGCCAATCGGGTCCGTATGATCGATGTGTCTTTATGGGTGAGCGCAGTTTCCAGACAGCGCAGGTTTCGGTTACGTTTTGTTAAGTCTTGTAACCATTCCCATCGATCCCGCGGCCGCCGGGTTTGTACCTACATCAACATCAACGAGTAAGTGGATTGGAGGTACAAATACCATGCAAAGACTACTGCTATGCAGCCTGCTGCTGGCATTAAGCGCGGGAGCGGGAGCGCAGACAACTCAGCCGCCGCAAGCTAGCTTGGCTAGTCCGCCGCAGACTTCCGAACCGGCCCTCAGCAGCAACGGCCCGGTCGTGCTTGACTACAACACTCGCTATGCCGCGGGCGATCCGGCCGAGGTCAACATTGCCCAAGCGGTCCGCCGCCAGTTGCTCATGCTGCCTTATTATTCGATGTTTGACGATCTCGAGTACAGCGTGCAAGGCCGCACGGTGACCCTAAGCGGCGCCGTCACCAACCTTCACTCGCAGACTAAGCGGGATGCCGAAAACGCGGTAAAGCATATTGAAGGTGTCGACCGCGTCGTCAACAACATCCAGGTGCTGCCGCCGTCGGCGTTCGACGAGCAAGCACGCGCCCGAGTCTACGGTTCGCTCATGCATACGGCTGGACTTTCCCGCTATTTCTGGCAAGCGTCGCCTAGTATCCATATCGTGGTGGACCGCGAACGCGTCACTCTGACAGGTTATGTGAGCAACGAAGGCGACAAGGACCTGGCCAATATCGCCGCCAATCAGGTTCGCGATGTATTCCAGGTAACCAACAACCTGCAAGTCGTGAAATAACCATCGTTCGCGATTGCGCCGCGCAGCGGCGGAGCCCAACCGCCGCCCTTTCTTGGTTCAGAGGAAGGCTCGCAACGCCGCCAGACGAAGCCGCCGATTGTACGGACGGCGAACCAGGTTCACGGTTTTGCTTCCCCTCTCCAACCAGTTGCCGACCCATGCCGAAGCCGGCCAGCCAGTAACTAACTAAGTATCGGCACTCTCGCTCCAGTCCCAATTAGCCACCTTCGGGTGTGACCGCGGTCACATAAGTAGCCGCCGCCCGTCTTCTAGCATGGCCATATAACTTCTGTCCGGATCGAGGTTTTGGATCCTGACGCGCGCCGCTAGACCGGTCCGCGCCGCCGCTGCCATGTCGAAGTCGTCCCATCTCGTCAGGGCATTGTGGAGCGCATTGATCGCGCTACTGATCACCACCTTTTTCGAAGGGATGAAGCACTTGCTCTACCCGCAGCTTTCGATGCGGGAGTCCCATGTCGCCACCGTCATGTTCTGCGTGTTCCTCGTTTTTGTTCTTAGCCTGCTAAGCTCCCACAGCCAGCGAATCCAACTCAATCTACTCGACGAGGAGAAGGCGAATTTCGAGACGCTGGTCGAGCATCTGCCGGGACTGGCCTGCATCGTTACCATCGACCAGAAACTGGTACGGTGGAACTCCCGCTTTCAAAGCGTCCTGGGCTACACAGCTAGCGAACTGTCGGAGATGATGGCGTCGGACACCATAGCCGAGGATTACCGTGACATCGTTCCCCGGCGGATGGGAGCAGCTTGGAAAGTGGGCTCGGCCGATATGGAAGCCGCGTGGCTTACGAGGGATGGCCAACGGATTCCCTGCTATCTCACCGGGGTGCGAATCTTGATCGAGAACCGGCCCTGCGTTCTCAGTGTCGGCATCGACCTCAGCAAACGTAAGCAGGTGGAGCAGGCCCTGCAGAAAAGTGAGGAGCTGTACCGGCGGCTGCTGACCAATCTTCCCGACGTGACCTGGACCTGCGACATCGAAGGCCGGACCACTTATCTGAGCCCTAACGTGCAAGATTTGTTCGGTTATTCGCAAGAGGAAATTTTTCAGTGGGACGCAGAGTCGTGGCGCCGGCATGTCCATCCGGCCGACGTACAGCGCTTTAGCGAGAGTTACTGGGCGCTTTTCCGCGAGAACCGCACCTTCGAGCAGGAGTACCGAGTCCAACACAAAGATGGCCGCTGGATATGGGTGCTAAACCGCGCCCTGCAAACCCATCAACAGGACGGCGCGCTCTTTGCCGACGGTATCATCAGCAACATCACCGAACGCAAGCGGGCCGAGCAAGCAGCTTCCCAACTGGCCTCGATTGTCGATTCCTCCAACGATGCCATCATCGGAAAAACCGCCGACGGAACCATATCCTCCTGGAACCCGGCGGCGGTGAGAATGTTTGGTTACTCGGCAGAAGAGGCCGTGGGAAAGCCTATCTCGATGCTGATTCCCCCCGAGCGTCCGCACCAGATGCCGGAGATGCTGGCAAGAATTGCACACGGCGAACACATCGAACGCTTTGACACGGTCCGCCGGCGCAAGGACGGCAGCCAGCTCGACGTGTCGCTTGCAATTTCCCCCATCGTGGACAAGACAGGGACCCTCCTGGGCATCTCCACCATTGCCAACGACATTAGCTTGCGCAAGCGGGCGGAGCGCGAATTGCTTCGGGCGAAGGAAGCTGCCGAAGCAGCGGCCCGGGCAAAGACCGAGTTCCTGGCCAACATAAGCCACGAACTTCGCACCCCCCTGAATGGCATCCTGGGTATGACCGAGCTGGCGTTGGACACGCAACTGGACGCCGAACAGCTTGAGTATCTGCTTACCGTTCAGTCTTCCGGCAATGCGCTGCTCCGTCTCATCAGCGACCTTCTGGATTTCTCCAAGAGCGACTCCGGGGGACTGCAGCTGGAGCCCGCGGCCTTCAACCTTCCCGAAATCGTGCGCCAGACCGTCCGCCCGCTATTCTTCCAGGCGCAGCAAGTAGGCTTGGAAATATCGTGCCAGATCGATCCCGCCATACCCGACACCGTAATCGGCGACCCCGGACGCCTCCGTCAGGTGTTGGTCAACCTGGTGGGGAACGCAATCAAATTTACCCAGCAGGGCACAATTGCCGTACGCGCCGTGTATAGTGCCAGCACCGGGAGGGAGATCGAAGTGCTGTTTACCGTCCGCGATACGGGCATCGGCATTCCCAGCGAGAAACAGACCGCGATCTTCGAGCCGTTCACCCAGAGCGACGGTACCACGACGCGAAAGTACGGCGGCACGGGCTTAGGATTGGCAATCTCTTCGCGACTGGTCGAATTGATGGGAGGCAAACTCTGGGTCGACAGCGCCCCCGGCAAAGGCAGCGCCTTCAGCTTCACTCTCAAGTTCGAAGCAGCGGACCGGCCAGTCTTTGTATCGTAAGGCCGAAGCCATTTCCAGACCCTAGATTTCGGCGACTACCGCCTGGGACACTTTGCCGGTGCGCCCGCCTACGCATCTGCGGGTTACGAAGTAACGCGATGGTTTGTTATAATCGCTGTGCCGCTGTTCAAAGCGCCCTTAGCTCAGCTGGATAGAGCGTCTGGCTACGAACCAGAAGGCCGGGAGTTCGAATCTCTCAGGGCGCACCATCTATGTTTTTCGCTTACGTCCTACAAAAATTCACTTACGGACGATCTGATCAAGTCCCATTGCAATGCTTTCGGGGCTGAAGAGACTGTGCCGCGACTCGTATCGCCGCTCTGCGGCTCAGACTAATCTCCCCCTTGACCGGGACCTCACGGCCCCGGCTAACATCATCCCGCCGCGTTGCGGCTGTTATGGCCGCTATTGCGCAGCTCTTGTTCCACTGGAAAATTGTAGTTGCGGTGGCGACACAGAGGCTGAAGTCCCTATTTCATATCAAATATTTGCGGACGGCCTGAAGACCGTCCCCCTTCACCGTACAGACTTAATCAGAATTTGCCTGGCGTCCGACATTACACCGGTTGCGCCGCTGCTGTAACGCAACTTCTCAGGCAGCACTCCAGTCAATCCAGTCCAAATACGAATTTATAATCGTTCTTGTCTACTGCGGGCGGCGGGCGATTCCAGTCGATGGATTGCGGGATTTCCCATTTACCGTCGACCGAGAGACGATTCAAGTGGTTACGGGTGACTTTTTTCGTCGCCCCGTCGATCTCCAGGCGCTGACTTGCCATGCCTTCTCCATACATGATACTGATGCCCATGGGGTGGCCGTAGAAGGCCGCAAACGCGGGCGACAACACCCGCTCGTCGGAGGTGTAGGCGTTCACCCAGACGTCGCGTCCTTTCTGCACCACGATCGGTATCGGCGAGCTACTAGACTGCGGAATTTCCGCGGTGAGCCATGTCCGGCAGGTGCTGCATGCCCGCGCAACATTGACGTCGTCTCTCACGAATACAGAACCCGGAGCGCCCGTGATTTTGACCTCTCGATTTACGGCGGGAGAGGGGCCAAGTTTTGCGAAGTGAGCGGCCAGAGGGTCGCCGGTACTGGCTGCCAGGGGGTCGAAGACCATGATCTGATGCGTGTTCATGCGCTGCAACAGCCATTGGGACACCCGTGGCGACTTCTGGGAAGATGCGTCGATGATGTAGGGATACTGGTCGAGCAACGACGCGGTGATCTCGGCGGGCGTCCTGACGTCGGCTTGCGGGGCGAACCTTCTCATCGCATACAGAAGCATGTCTCTTAGGATGGTGAGGTGCCAGTCACCCTTGCGGGTCGTCCAGTAGGCATCCAGATCGTCAACGATAAGCAGGGTTTTGGGCAATGGTGCATCGTTTCCGAACTTCATGCGCCGGATAAAATCTCTTGCCAATCGCGCCTTGGTGTCGCCCCATTGCGCCGTGGGCAATAGCATCGATCCCTCGAAGGGCTCGTTCCAGCCGTAGATAAACACAAGAGCGGGACTGGCCGCTTTGGACAGCCACCCCATTTCTTCTACGTATCGCCGGTCGAGCCGAATAACGCGTTCGAGCCCATCACGTTTCTGAACGCCCAGGTTATCAAAGCCAAAATTCCAGGTCACCGAGTCGTGTCCGAACTGGCTCTGAGGAGTGTCGAGCACGAACTGGAAAGGGACAAATGACTCTCTGTGATGCAGAAACAGATGCTCCTCAAAGACCGAGTTCCTGGCTGTCCAGTAGAAGACAGTTGGCGCACCGCTGGAATGGCTTACCTTGGTCTCCAAGCGATCGGCGAAACCATCCCACGCCTTCGGATTGGGATTACTGTCGTTGAAGCCATAACCGAAAACGAACACTACCAGCCGCCCCTTTTTGTCATGCGCTAACAAGTCATGCGGAACGCGATCGAAAAATTGCTGGAGATCTCCATCGATCAGATCGACGGTCGCATCGTCGGGGCGGATGGAGTCGGGATTTGAAAGAGTCGGCATCAGCTTGCCTGTGGACTGGTTACGCACCTTGGCGGAAATTTCCCAGTCATAGAAAGGCGCAATCTTCAATCCGCTGCGCCGTAGCGCA
>Ga0302320_10015056_pt1 | contig 15931 bp, 10 predicted proteins | sample Bog_T0_3_FD_202130 | JGI IMG/M metagenome (GOLD analysis project Ga0302320, IMG submission 202130) | Peat permafrost microbial communities from Stordalen Mire near Abisko, Sweden - Bog_T0_3 | ecosystem: Environmental > Terrestrial > Soil > Wetlands > Peat | place: Sweden: Abisko, Stordalen Mire... | reverse complement strand
TTGGAGCCTCCCAAGGTCTATGCCTTCAGCCGGGCCCGGGTTCCACCGCAACACGGAGGCGTTGCGGGCTGCAGGGGGCCGAATCAGGCGTATCCTTGTTGGCATGCGACGATCTGATGTGATTGCCCAGCTCCAATCCCAAAAAGAATCCTTGCTTGCCCTGGGGGTTGGTGAGTTGTATCTATTTGGCAGCGTGGCTCGCGACGAGGCACGGGATGACAGCGATGTGGATCTCCTGGTCGAGTTCACAGGCCCTCCATCCTTTGACCGGTTCATGGATCTCAAATTCTTTCTCGAAGACGCGCTGGGAGTCCCGGTGGACTTGGTCACTCGCCGCGCTCTAAAAAAGATTTTGTGCTCGGAAATCGAACGGGATGCCGTCCGTGTCGCGTGATGTTGCGCTCTACCTTCAGGACATCGCCACTTGTGCGTCCAAGGTCATTGCCTATACGCAAGGCATGGACTTCGATTCCTTCCTGGCGGATGACCGGACCTACGATGCTGTTCTCCGAAATCTCGAATTAATCGGCGAGGCCACCAAACATGTGCCGGAGTCTTTTCGGCAGCAGCACCCACTGATCGACTGGCGGCGCATTGCCGGACTCAGGGATATCCTGGCCCATGCTTACTTCGGGGTGGACGACCCCATTCTGTGGGACTTGGTTCAGAACAAGATCCCGGTCCTAACGGAGGCCATGGCTGGGCTCGGGAAAGAACCCCCGAGTTTAACCTAAATGCTTGCATTGAACCCAACCAAGTCCAGCAGCGCCAGTCGGGCGCGCCGAAGGGCCCTCGCATTGGTGCGTTTCTACCAAATCCAGGGCCGCCCATGGAGGCGAGGAATCAACTCCGGTTGAATGGAGAGCCCAGATAGTAAAAATTGAGCAAGGTTTGCGATTCAGGAATAAACCCCGGAACCCAGGGCCTGTCCGGTGAAGGACTCGGCACAGGCGGCCACGGCGGCGGGGGGGCCCTGGACCACGATGGCCCCTCCGCCCGCCCCGCCCTCGGGTCCCAGGTCGATGACCCAATCCGAGGCGGCGATGAAGTCCAGATCATGTTCCACGGCCACCACCAGGTGCCCGGCCCGGGCCAGGCGGCGCAGGGCGGCGAGCAGCCGGTCCACTTCGCCGAAGCCCAGGCCCCGGGTGGGTTCGTCCAACAGCACGGCGGCCGGGCGCTCTCCGGCGCCGGCCAGCAGCCCCGCCAGGGCCAGGCGCTGCCGCTCCCCGGCGGACAGGGCGTGCTGGCCCGCCGTCAGGTAGCCCAGGCCGATGTCGGCCAGGGCCTGGAGCGGCCGGGCGATGGCGGGGTCGCCAGCGAAGATCCGGGCCAGGTCCCCCACGGGGGCCTCCAGAACCTCTGCGATGTCGAGGCCGCCGGCCCGGCATTCCAGGATCCGGGGCTGGAACCGCCGCCCCTGGCAGTCCTCGCAGCCGACGGTGACGTCGGGCAGGAGGTCCAGGGCCACGGTGACCAGGCCCCGGCCCTGGCAGGTCTCGCACCGGCCGCCGGGGGCGGCGGTGGAGAAGTGTTTGGCGGAAAGGTGGAGGGCCTTGGCCCGGGCCGTGGCGGCGAAGCGCTTGCGCAGCGGTTCGGCCACGCCGGCGAGGGTGGCGACGGTGCTCTGGCCGGCCGCCGGCGCCTGGGTCTGGTCCTGGGCCAGCAGCTCCAGGATGGGCTGGTGGCATTCCAGGCCGGCGCAGCCCACCGGCTCCCGGCCCTGGAGCCGGGCCTCCAGGGAACGGGCCAGCACGCCCTGGACCAGGCTGGACTTGCCGCTGCCGGAAACGCCGGTGACCGCCACCAGGGCGCCCGCCGGGAAGGTGACGTCGAGGCCGCGCAGGTTGTGCAGTTTCGCGCCGCGCACGGTGACCCCGGGCCGGAACGGCGGGCCGGGGGGCGCCAGCGGCCGGGTCCTGCGCCGGAGCAGCTGCCCGGTGTGGGAGGCGCCGTCGGCCATGAGCCCGGCCGGGGTGCCGGCGGCGGTGAGCCGGCCGCCTTCGGGACCGGCGCCCGGACCCAGTTCCAGGACCAGGTCGGCCTGGCGGATGATGCCGGGATCGTGCTCCACCACCACCACCGCGTTGCCGGCCACCGCCAGGCGCCGCAGCAGGCCCGCCAGCCGCTGGGTGTCCCGGGGGTGCAGGCCGCGGGTGGGCTCGTCCAGGACGTAGGCGATCCCCGACAGGCCTTCGTCCAGGGCGGCGGCCAGGCTCACCCGCTGGGCCTCGCCCCCGGACAGGGTGGCCATCTCCCGGTCGGCGCACAGGTAGCCCAGGCCGGCGCGGTCCAGGGCCTCCAGGCGCCGGAGCAGCAGCGGACGCACGGTGTCCGCCACCGCGCCGCCGGCGGCTGCGAACCAGCCCAGGGCCTCGGTCACGGGCATGCGGGCCAGTTCCGGGAAGCGCAGGCCGCCGAAGGTGACGGCCCGGGACTCGGGGTTGAGCCGCTCGCCCTGGCAGGCCGGACAGGGGCGTTCGGCCAGGAGCGGCTCCAGGGCGGCGCCCTTGGGGTCGGCGTGGACCCGCTCGTACTCCCGGTCCACCAGGCGGGCGAAACCCGCCCAGGGGGTGGTGAGCTGGTGCACGCCCCGGGCCTTGCCGCGCTGGTAGTGCCAGGCCACCTGGAACGGCCGGTCGCCGCAGCCGGCCATGGCCACGTCTTGCTCCCGGGGGCCCAGGTCGCGCCATGGCCGTACGAAGTCCAGGCCCAGGGCCTGGCCCACGGCCTCCAGGGTGGCCAGGTACTGGCCGTCCGGCTCGCCCAGGTAGGCTCCGAACTTGGTTCCGGCCATGGCTCCCGCGGCCAGGGGGCGGTCGGGATGGCTCACCAGAAGGACGGGGTCGCAGGCCTGGATGAAGCCCAGCCCTTTGCACTGGGGGCAGGCGCCGGACTGGGCGTTGGGCGAGAACGCCGCGGCCAGGAGCGGCCCGGGACCGCTCCCGGCCCGGGCGAACAGCAGGCGCAGCAGCTCGTCCAGGCCGGTGACGGTGCCCACCCGGGACCGGGGGTTGCGCCGGCCGCTGTGCTGGGGCACCGCCACGGTGGCCCGCAGTCCCAGGGCCGTGTCGAACTCGGCTCCGCCCCGCCGGGGCAGCAGCCGCCGGGCCCAGGGGGCCACCAGGTCGGCGAAGCGGTTCTGGGCCTCGGCCAGCAGGGTGTCGAACACCAAGGAGGACTTGCCGCAGCCGGAGGGCCCGGTGACCACGGTGAGGCCCCGGGCGGGAATGGCCAGGTCCAGGTGCTTCAGGTTGTGGGTGGTGACCCCGCGCAGCTCCATGGGTGGATCGTCCGCCGGGGGCGGGGCCGCGGGCGGCGCGGCCTCCGGACCGGCCAGGTGGTTCCCGGTGAGGGAATCCGGGCATGCGGCCACGGCCGCGGGGGGTCCCGCCACCACCACCCGCCCGCCCCGGGGCCCGCTGCCGGGGCCCAGGTCGATGACCTGGTCCGCGGCCCGCACCACTTCCTGGTCGTTGTCCACCACCAGCAGGGTGTGGCCGGCGGCCAGCAGGCGGTCCCAGGCGCCCAGCAGCACCGCCACGTCCGCCGCGTGCAGCCCGGTGGCGGGCTCGTCCAGGGCGATGAGGGAAGGGCCTGCCCCGGCCCGGGCCAGCTCGGCGGCGAGTTTGACCCGCTGGGCCTCGCCGCCGGAGAGGGTGGTGGCCGGCTGGCCCAGGGGCAGGTGGCCCAGGCCGCAGTCCATCAGGGCGGCCAGGATCCGGCCCAGGCCGGGATGGTCGTGGAAGCAGGCCGCGGCCTGCTCGACGCTGCCCTCCAGCAGGTCGGCCACGCTGCGGCCGCGGTAACGCACCGACAGCACCTCGGGGTGGAAGCGCCGGCCGGCGCAGGCCCCGCAGGTGAGCTCCAGCCGGCCCAGGTGGCGCATGCCCACTTCGATGACCCCGGCCCCTTCGCAGGCTTCGCAGCGGCCGCCGGCGGTGTTGAAGCTGAAGTGGCCCTTGCCCAGGCCCAGGGCCCTGGCCTCGGGGGTGGCGGCGAACAGGTCCCGGATCAGGTCGAAGGCGCCGGTGTAGGTGGCCGGGTTGGAGCGGGGGGTGCGCCCGATGGGGCTGGCGTCCACGCTGACCAGGCGGCGGAAGGGGGCGCCGCCCGCTTCGCCCAGGCGCGCCACGATGGCGTCCAGCAGGGAGGTCTTGCCGGCCCCGGAGATGCCGGTGATGACGTTGAGCGCCTCCAGCTTCAGCGCCACCGCCACGCCGCGCAGGTTGTTGCGGGTCAGGCCGGCCAGCGGCAGCGTCCCGGCCCCGGCCCGCACCGAACGGAATGGCCCCCGCTCCGGCCGGCGCAGCCAGCGCGCCGTGGGGCTGTCCCCCTCCGGCGGCGGCGGGCCGTTCCACAGCAGGCGCCCGCCCTGGGCTCCGGGCCCGGGCCCCAGGTCCACCAGCCAGTCCGCTCCGCGCACGATGGCGGGGTCGTGCTCCACCACCAGCACGGTCTGGCCCTGGTCGCGCAGGCGGCGCAGCACCCGCAGCAGCCGGCCCACGTCATGGGGATGCAGGCCCGCGGACGGCTCGTCCAGCACCACCAGCAGCCCGCGCAGCTCGCCCAGGGCCAGCCCCAGCATGCGCAGGCGCTGGGTTTCGCCCAGGGACAGGGTGGGCGCCGGGCGCTGGAAGGCCAGGTAGTCCAGGCCCAGCTCGGCCATCAGGCCGCACCGGGCCAGGATGGCGGCGCGGATCGGCGCCAGCACGGCCTCCTGCGGCCCGGGGGGCACCCCCGCCAGGAAGGCGCCCAGCTCCCCGGCGGTGTGGGCGGCCAGGTCCACGATCCGCCGGCCCTGCCAGCGCACCGCCAGGGCCTCGGGCCGGAGCCGGTCGCCGCCGCACGCGGAGCAGGGGGAGCTGCGCACGAAGCGCAGGATCGAGTCGTTGCGCTTGCCCTTCAGGATGGCTTCCATGACCGGCACCAGGCCGCGGTAGAACCCCTCCTGGCGGGGGCGGGCGGTGATGCCCTCCCAGCGCAGGCGGGACTCCAGCGGGTGCTTGCCGTAGGGCACGCGCAGCCGGTCCGAGCCGTACAGCACCACCCGGCGCGCTTCGTCGCCCAGCTCCGCCCAGGGGACGTCCACCGAGCCCCCGTGGGCGCGCAGCACCTGGTCCAGCACCGGCAGGGTCACCTGGGAGTACATCAGGTAGCCGTTGGGGGTGCTCACCCGCAAGGCGCCCTGGCGGAGGGTCCGGGCCGGGTCGGCCACCAGCAGGTCCAGGTCCAGCCGGTCCTCCACCCCCAGGCCCTGGCAGACCGGGCAGGCGCCTTCGGCGCCGTTGAAGGAGAACAGCCCGCGGCTGGGGCGCACCGGGCCTTCCGTGTGGCCGAGACGGGCGAACAGCAGGCGCAGGAGGTCCCACACCTCGGTGAGGGTGCCCACGGTGGAGCGGGGATTGTCCAGGCTGGCCCGCTGGCCCACGGCCACGGCGGGGCCCAGCCCCTCGATGGAGGTCACCGCGGGCCGGCCGGTGCCTCCCGCGAACTGCCGGGCGAAGGCCGGCAGGGTCTCCAGGAAGCGCCGCCGGCCCTCCCGGAACAGGGTGTCGAAGGCCAGGGAGGACTTGCCGGAGCCGGAGACGCCGGTGACCACCGTGAGCCGCCCCCGGGGAATGCTCAGGTCGAGCCCCTGGAGGTTGTGCTCCCGGGCGCCGCGGATGACCAGTTCGGGCGGCTCAGGCATGGGCTGCTCCCGGTACGGACCTGCGTCCGGGCCGACCCCCATGCGGGGGGCGGCCCGGACCTTGGATTCTGGTTCCGTTCAGCCGGCTACGATGGCCTCGGAGGGACAGGTATCCACGCAGGCGCCGCAATCGATGCAGACCTCGGGGTCGATGGTGTAGATGGGATCCCCTTCCTTGATGGCCTCCGTGGGGCATTCGCTGACACAGGCGCCGCAGGCGACGCAGGACTCGGTGATGGTATGCGACATGGTCGGTCTCCAGAAAGGAACAAGTCCAAAGTAGTGCAAATCCTGGGGCAAATTGGTCACAATTCAGACCGGGGGCTCTTAATCATGTGTTATTGTTGACAACACACAGCCTGAAACTTTTCCGCGGAGCCCACCATGACCGGCACGGCCAGGACCGAACCTTCGTCCCAGACCAGCGGCCTGGTGCTGAGGATCCTGCTGACGATCAGCGTCTGCCATTTCCTCAACGACATGATCCAGTCGCTGATCCCGGCCATCTACCCGATCCTGAAGACCTCGTTCCATCTCAGTTTCAGCCAGATCGGGCTGATCACCCTCACCGGCCAGCTGACGGCCTCGCTGCTGCAGCCCATGGTGGGCCTCTACACCGACCGCCGGCCCCAGCCGTTCTCGCTGCCGGTGGGGATGGGCTTCACCCTGGCCGGCCTTCTGCTGCTCTCCACCGCCGCCACGTTCCCGGCCCTGCTGCTGGCGGTGGGAATGGTGGGGGTGGGCTCGTCGGTGCTGCACCCGGAGTCCTCCCGGGTGGCCCGGGTGGCCTCGGGCGGCCAGCACGGCCTGGCCCAGGCGGTGTTCCAGGTGGGCGGCAACGGCGGCGGCGCGGTGGGGCCGCTGCTGGCGGCCTTCATCATCCTGCCCCGGGGGCAGGGCAGCATCGCCTGGTTCGCCATCGCGGCGCTGCTGGCGATGGGGCTTCTCACCACCGTGGGCGTGTGGTACCGGCGCCACGGCGCGGCCCTGCGCGTGCTGCGCGGCGCGGCCCGGGATGTGCGCGCGGCCGTGCATGACCGGCGGGTGGCCCCGGCCGTGTGCATCCTCATGGCCCTGATGTTCTCCAAGTACTTCTACCTGGCCAGCCTCACCAGCTACTACACCTTCTACCTCATCACCCGGTTCCACGTGCCGGTGCGCAGCGCCCAGGTCCACCTGTTCGCGTTCCTGGGCGCGGTGGCGGCCGGGACCCTCATCGGCGGCCCGGTGGGCGACCGCATCGGCCGCAAGGCGGTGATCTGGGGCTCCATCCTGGGCGTGCTGCCCTTCACCCTGCTGCTGCCCCACGCGAACCTGTTCTGGACCGGGGTGCTCACGGTGGTGATCGGGCTGATCCTGGCCTCGGCCTTCCCGGCCATCCTGGTCTATGCCCAGGAGCTGATCCCCGGCAAGATCGGCACCATCTCGGGGCTGTTCTTCGGCCTGGCCTTCGGCCTGGGCGGCATCGGCGCGGCCCTGCTGGGGCGGCTCGCGGACCGCACCAGCATCGTGTACGTCTACCAGGTCTGCGCCTTCCTGCCCGCCATCGGACTGCTGGCCGGTTTCCTGCCGAATATGACTATGACTGAGGGGGGACCGCCCGCTCGCGGTGCTCGCTCTTCGTCCCCCCTCAGACTCCCCCACTCCATGCCCGGGCAGAGCCCGGACATGGAGTCTAGCCAGGTCAAACCTGGAACACCGAAATCTGCCTAGCCAGGGTCTGGGCCACCTGGGCCAGGTCCTTGGCGGTGCGGGCGATCTCCTCGGTGGTGGCGGACAGTTCGGTGGCGGCGGAGGCGGTCTGGATGGACTCCTGGACTTCCCGCTCCACCTGGCGCGCCGCCTCCTCCCCGGTGCGGCTCTGCTCGGCGGTGGCCTGGGCGATGTGGCTGGCCAGGCGGCCGAAGGCGGTGAGGTTGGTGCGGATGGTCTCCAGGGAACGCACCGTGGCCCCCACGGTGATGCCGCCCCGGTCCACCGCCGCCTTGGCCTCCTGGATGAGCTGGTTCACTTCCTTGGCCGCCAGGCCGGAGCGTTCCGCCAGCTTGCGCACCTCCTCGGCCACCACGGCGAAGCCCTTGCCCTGCTCGCCGGCCTTGGCCGCCTCGATGGCGGCGTTGAGGCTCAGCAGGTTGGTCTGCCCGGCGATCTCCTGGATCACCAGGATGGCCTTGGAGATGTCCGCCGCGGTGCGGGTGATGCCGGTCATGGCCTCGGTGGTGTCGGCGCCGGCGCCGGTCCCCTGCTCCGCCGCGGCCTGGGCCTCGACGAGCTTCACCTGGGTCTCCCGGGCGCCGCTGGCCACCTCGGAAATGCTGGTGGACAGCTCAGTGATGGACGCCGCCATGCGCTCGGCCCCCGCCTCCTGGGCGTGGGCGCTGCGGGCGATGGCGCCGGTGGCGGAAGCCATCTGGTCGGCGGCCGCCGACAGCTGGTGCGAGCCGCTGGCCACCTGGTGCACCCCCTGCATGATGGCGCCCATGGTGCCCTGGAGCTGATCCCCCATCCGGTTGAGGGTGGCGGCCATGGCCCCGAACTCGTCGCGGCTGGCCAGCCGGCTCCGGGCCCTCAGGTCGCCGCCCGCCGTGGCCTCCAGCACCTGCGCGAACTCCTTGAGCGGGCTGCTGATGCTGCGGCCCAGGACGATCCCCAGCAGCAGGCTGATCAGGCCCACGGCGCAGCCGGCGGTGATGGTCAGGATGACGGTGCGCCCGTAGGATCTCCGGATCAGCTTGATGGCGTCCTGGGCCTGCTCCAGGTCCGCGTCCACCAGCTTGGTGGCGTAGCCGTTGAGGGTGAGGTCCATGGGCAGGAACTTGGCCTCGATGACGGCGGCGGCCGCGTCCTTCTCGCCCGCGCGGGAGGCCGGGAAGATCTCCTGCTCCCTCAGGTTCTTCATGGCCTCGTAGCCCGCGACGATCTGGGCGCAGCTGTCCCGCGCCGACTTGTCGTCCCCGGGAATGGAGCTGGCGAACTGGCTCATCTGCTGGTGGAAGGTCTGGTCGTAGGCCTTGCAGATCACCTCGGTCTTGGCGATGGTGTCGGGATCCTTCAGCAGGACGTGGGCGAGGGTGGAGTACTGCATGCGCAGTCGCGCCGAGTTGCCCTGGCTGAGCTGGGCGATGGGGGTGAGGTTGGCTTCGAACATGCTCTGCGCCTGGTGGAACGAACTGCGCAGGCTGAACAGGCTGAAGCCGATCAGCGCCGCCAGGAACACCAGGATGAGACTGAACGAGACCATGAGCCTCGCACCGACGGAACGATTATGGAACCACGCCATGCCCATCCAGCACCTCCTAAAGGGTGAAGCCTGGCACCCATCCCCAGCCCGGTCTCACTGCATTTTCGTCACAAGTCTGTCACAAGCGGACAACACTCGATATCACCGAACTGAATTTTCCACTGGACATCCTTGGCCCGCGCCGCAAAACTTTCTGATGAACCAGACCCCCAGCCGAAACAACCCTAGCCACTTCCAGGAACTGGTCTCGGCCATCGTCGCCAGCGACCTTGCGGAGCCGCGCACCCGGCACATCGACGCGGGCTACCTGCCCAACCGCGACACCGTGATCGAGATCGTCAAGCTGCTGAGGGAGCTGCTCTTCCCCGGCTACTTTGGGCGCCAGCACCTCACCTCCTCGACCCTTGAGTTCCACGTGGAGGAGCTGCTGCGGGCCATTGACACAAGGCTGTTCGAGCAGGCGCGCAACGCCATCCGCCACCAGGCCACCCGCCGGGGCGAGCCCTGCCTGGATTGCGACCGGTCGGCGGAGCGCATCGTCCACCAGCTCCTGGGCGCCATTCCGCGGCTGCGCGCCATCCTCGCCACGGACGTCCAGGCGGCCTTCGACGGCGACCCGGCGGCGGCGAACCTAGACGAGATCATCTTTTCCTACCCTGGCCTCCTGGCCATCTCCACCTTCCGTATCGCCCACGAGCTCCACATCAACAAGCTCCCCCTCATCCCCCGGATCATGACGGAATATGCCCACAACATCACCGGGATCGATATCCACCCCGGCGCCACCATCGATGAGTATTTCTTCATCGACCATGGCACCGGGGTGGTCATCGGCGAGACCACCATCATCGGCAAGCGCGCCAAGATCTACCAGGGCGTGACCCTCGGGGCCCTGTCCACCCGCGGCGGCCAGACCCTCCGGGGCGCCAAGCGGCACCCCACGCTCATGGACGAAGTGACGGTCTATTCCGGCGCCTCGATCCTCGGCGGGGAGACCATCATCGGTGAGGGGGCGGTCATCGCCAGCAACGTGTTCCTCACCCAGTCGGTGCCGGCCGGTACCCGGGTCTCCGGCAAGAACCCCGAACTGCAGTACAAGAACCACAAGAAGGTGGAGTTCCGGCAGGACTTCCCCGACGACTGGGTCATCTGAGTGATCCCCGGGGATCTGTTCCAGCGGCAGCGGGAGGCCCGCTGGGCGGTGGCGGCCACCACGCCGGCCCAGCGCCGGGCCAAGCTGCGGCGGCTGCTGGAGGCCCTCACGGCCCGCCGGGCGGAAGCCCACACGGCGCTGCGGGCCGATTTCGGCAAGGTCCCCGAGGAGGTGGACCTGGCCGAGCTGTATCCGCTCATCAGCGAACTCAGGGGCGCCATCCGCCACCTGCCCCGCTGGATGCGCCCCGAGCGGGTGCCAACGCCCATGGCCTTCGCCGGCAGCCGGGCCTGGATCCGGCACGAGCCCAAAGGCCTGGCGCTGATCATCAGCCCGTGGAACTACCCGCTCTACCTGACCCTGGGTCCGCTGGTCTCCGCGGTTGCGGCGGGCAACTGCGCGGTGCTCAAGCCTTCGGAGTTCACCCCTCACGCCGCCGCCTTCATGCGCTCCCTGCTGGCGGAGGTCTTCCCGGAAACCGAGGTCGCCCTGGTGGAAGGCGACGAGCGCGCCGCCCAGGCCCTGCTGGAGCTGCCGTTCGACCACATCTTCTTCACCGGCAGCCCGGCGGTGGGCCAGGTGGTCATGCGCGCCGCGGCCGAGCACCTCAGTTCCATGACCCTGGAGCTGGGCGGGAAGTCCCCGGTGCTGGTGGACGCGGACGCCGATCCGCGGCTGGCCGCGCGCCGGATCGCCTGGGGCAAGTTCCTGAACGCCGGCCAGACCTGCGTGGCCCCGGACCACGTCCTGGCCCACCGGAGCATCCACCGCCGCCTGGTGGAGGAACTGTCCCGCGCCGTGGCCTCATTCTATGGCCCCAGCCCCGCCGAACGGCGGCGCAGCCCGGACTTCGCCCGGATCATCAACGCCCGCCACCACGCCCGCCTGCGCGGCCTGCTGGAGGGCTCCGCCGGTCGCGTGGAACTGGGCGGGGAGTGGGATGCCAGCGACAACTATTTCGCCCCCACGGTCATCACCGGGGTCCCGCTGGATGCGCCGCTGATGCGGGAGGAGATCTTCGGGCCCATCCTGCCGGTGCTGGAGGTGCCCGACATGGACGCCGCCGTGGCCATCGTGAACGCCCGGCCCAAGCCGCTGGCCCTCTACGTCTTCACCGGCCGGCCGGCCGCCGCCGAGGCGATCCTGGCCCGCACCCGCGCCGGCGGCTCCTGCATCAACGACACCGTCCTCCAGTTCGCCCACCCGCACCTGCCCGGAGGCGGGGTGAGCCGTTCGGGCCTGGGCAAGGCCCACGGCCATTTCGGCTTCCAGGCCTTCTCCAACGCCCGGGGGATCCTGCGCAGCGGATCGCGGTTTTCGACCATCCAGTGGATGTACCCGCCGTTCACGTCCCGGGTGCGCAGGCTCATCAATCTGACCCTGCGTTTCTTCTAATCACTCCTCCTTGGTGAGGAAGAACACGGTCTCTCCATCCTTTTCAAAGGCCTCACGGGTCCGGTTGACCGGCAGGGACTCGATGACATGCCCGCCCTGGTCCCTGATCTCCACCTGGTTCACCCGCTCCAGCTGCCGCAGGTGGGAGCCTTCCCAGCGGACCTCCACCAGGTTGTCCCAGAAACTGGCGTGACCATCGATGCCGATGATCGATGCGACCGTATTCTGGTAGATCGCCACGTCCTGATCCGCGACCGGGACGCCTTCCGCATCTTCAAACAGAACCACGGCCGCGTTCCGGACCACCATCCTCATCGTTGCCCCCGTGAGGCATTCTATCCAACCTCCCCGAGAACCCGTCCATGTTCCGGTCCACCCCGAAAAACCGCATCACGGCGTCGTACAGGCCCAGGGGCAGGATCCGCACCAGCAGCACCGCCATCACGAACCGGGGCATGACCAGGCGCCTGCGGTTGCCCTGGATGGCCCCCAGGATCCGCCCGGCCACGTAGTCCGGCTGGAGGATGGGCAGCAGACGCGGGAAGCTGGTGCGCACGCCCCGGAACATGCCTGTGTCGATGTACCACGGGCAGACCACGGTGGTGCGGATGGGATGGCCCAGGCGCCTGAGCTCGAGCCGGAGGGATTCGTCGAAGCCCACCGCCGCGAACTTGGAGGCGCAGTAGTCGGTGAGCCGGGAGGTGCCGCCCAGGCCGGCGGCGGAAGCGATGGTCACCACGTGGCCCCGGCCCCGGGCGATCATGGCCGGGAGCAGGGCGCGCACGGTCCAGAACAGGGCCAAGGTGTTCACCTGGAAGGTCCGCTCGATGGCCGCGTCGGAGCACTCCAGCAGGGGTTTGCCGGTGACCACGCCGGCGTTGTTGATGAGGATGTCCACCGGGCCCCGGGCCGCCAGCACCCGGGCGGCGGTGGCCTGGACCGCGGACCGGTCGCACAGGTCCACCGTGAACGCCGCGGCATCCGCCCCAGCCAAGCCCAGCTCCAGCCTGGCCGCCAGCAGTCCGGCCTGGTCCCGGTCCAGCAGCGTGACCCGGGCACCCCGGGCGGCGGCGCCCCGGGCCAGGAGGCGGCCGATGCCGCTGGCCGCGCCGGTGATGAGGACGTGGGCATCGCGGAAGCCGGTCATGGCGCCTGCCGCAGGGATTCGGCCACGGCCGCCAAGGCGCCGATGGCACCCAGCGGGTAGGAGGCGTTCCGGGTCCGGACCGCGGCGCCGGAAGTCTGGAATTGGCTGAAGTCGTGGCTGGAGCCGTACTCGGAGGTGATCCAGCCGTCGCGGAAGTGGCTGCCATCCAGGTACAGGAGGAGGGCCATCCAGGCCTTCACTTCCTGGAAGGCGCCGCCCGGGTCCAGGTTGATGCGGTTGGCCAGGATGGCCTGGAGGCCAGCCGGGGTGGCGCCCGAGAGCCGGGCGTCCCCCTGGGCCGCCTGGTAGATGGGCGCGCCGGTGCCGAAGCGCGTCTCGGCGGCATTGGCCATGAGGAGCACGTACAGATCCAGGACGATCCGGTGGCGGCCGGGGGCGAGGACACCCGCCGGGCCGGTGCAGGCGGAGTCTGCGGGAGCGAAGGCCGAAATGGTTCCGATGGCGGCCTGGGCCTTGGCCATGAGCAGGGCGGCGAGGGCTGCATCGGAATGCCGCTCCGTGCCGGCCACCAGGCCCAGCAGGGCCAGATTGTCCGCGATCCGGACCGTGCCGGGGTCGGGGTCGCCGAGCCAGACCATGGCACCGGCGTACGGGTTGCCCGCGGCCATGGCGTCCAGGAGGGCGGCGCCCCGGTCGGAAGCCAGGGCGGCCAGGGCCGCCAGGGCCTGCGCGGCCGGGGTGGAACCCTCCTCCGCCCGCTGCCCGGTGAGGCGGAGCGCGGTGACGGCGCTGGCGGCGGAGAAGAAGGCGGCGGTTTCCGCCGGCCGCAGGCCGTAGCTTAGGCCGGAGAGGTTCAGGTAGTCGTCCTGGCGGGCGATGCCGGACTGGGTGAGCAGCTGCATGGCGCAAAGGGTGCGCAGGCCGGCGTCATCCACATACCCTGAGACCAGCGGTTCCCCGGTGCTGCCGTTCTGGGCCGGGTCCGGGGAGAGCCCCAGGGGCAGGATCCCGTACAGATCGGCGAAGGTGATGGGGGCGCCGGCATCCAGACCGCCCCGCAGCTCCCCCGCGGCCAGCAGCGCCGCGGTGAACGGGGTCGGGTCGGGGGAGCCCGCGGCCAGAAGGCCGTTGGCCGCGGCCCGGATGGCGTCCGCGCACAGGTCGCCGAGCCCGTTGGGGGCGGGCACGGCATCCCGGTCATTGGACTGGAGGTCCTGGGCGGTGCCGGCCACGGGATGGTAGATGCCCCGGGCCGGGTCCCCGGCGGCGTAGTCGCCGAACCGGGCCACCCCGGTGAGCACCGGGGCCAGGGTCCGGTTCAGTTCCAGGTCGGTGCGGGCCAGACTGAGGGCGAAGGCCGGATCGGGCATGCCCGGGGGATCCAGGGCGGCGAGGACGGCATCGGTCATGGCCGGGTTTTCCGAGGCCTCCAGCCGGAAGGCGCCGGCCTGGTCATCCCAGGCCAGGTCCACCCGGGAGACATTGGTGCCGTATGCGCCGGCACAGAAGACGAGGGTCTTCCAGGCGCCGTTGGCCACGGTCCGGGCGGAGTCCAGGGGGTTGTGGGTGTGGCCCGAGGCGATGGCGTCGATCCCGGTCACGTGCCTGGCCAGGTCCACGTCCTCCCCTTCGGCGCCGGCGGCATCGGTGCCGGCATGATCCAGGGCGATGACGAGCCGGCATCCCTGCCCGCTCCGGAGGCTGTCCACGAGGGTCTGCACCACTCGGTAGTCCGCGCCGTAGTCCGTGAACCGCACCGGCGCTGCGGGCGCGTCGCCGGCCGCGTCCCTGCCCATGAGCCCGATGAAGCCCACCCGCAGGCCGTTGGCCAGGGTTTCCACCACGGTCCCGCGGATCGCCTTGCCCGGGCCCAGGAACGGGGCCAGATCGGCATCCCCGCCCAGGTCAAGGTTGGAAGCGACGATGGGCGTCCTTAAGCCGAAGCCCCGGGCCGCGGCCCCCAGCACCCCGGCCAGGCCCGCGGGGCCGTCGTCGAATTCGTGGTTGCCCAGGGTGATGCAGTCGTAGCGCAGGGCGTCGGCGAACCAGAGGGCCAGGGGCCGCCGGCCCAGGGTGAGGTCGTAGATCGTGCCCATGCTCCAGTCCCCGGAATCCACCAGCAGCACCGGGTGTCCGCAGGTGGCCCGCACCTGCGTCACGTATGCGGCGATTCTCGGGTATCCGCCCAGGTCCGGGGGGCCGCCGGCGAGGTGGCCGGCGCCGCGGCAGTGATCGTGGAGGTCGGTGGTCTGGAGGATGGTCACCCGCGCCGCCCCGTCCGGCGCGGCGGACAGGGGCGGGGCGCCGGCGAGCAGGGCGGCGAAGGCGAACAGCAGGATTTTCACGGTCACAGCGGACTCCTTTTAAAGGGGCAGGTGGTAATCGATGCCAAAAGCGAGGATGAGGTAGCGCTTGTCGTATTCCTTGCGTGGGCTGACGGCCGCTCCGGAGGCGGCGAAGGCGGCCTGGAGCGCCTGGTCGCCCTGGTCGGCGTTCTGGTAGCGGTGGACGAACCCGGTGCCGGCCACCCCGGCGTTGAGCCGGAGCCGGTCCGACACCTGGCACTGGAAGCCCGTGCCCAGGGACAGGTAGTCGGAATGGGCGCCGGGCAGGCTGATGTCCAGGGTCGCGCGCCGGCGCTGGCCGATCTGGTTGACGTTCACCCCCAGGCTCAGCAGCCAGCGCGGGTCGAGGCGGTATTCCAGGGCGGCCGACTCCTCCCAGGTGTTCCGGTAGTCCCGGCGGGAGTCGATGCCGGCGGCGGGATCGTCCAGCATGTCCATGCGGGCTGAATGCTCCAGGTAGGCGTTCAGCCCCAGGGATCCGCGCAGGCTCGGGGTGAACTGCCAGCCGGCCCCCAGGCGCCAGGTGCGGGGCAGGTCCAGGCGCGAACGCTGTCCGTCCTGGAACCGGCCCCCGCCATCGGCGCCGCCGCGCACCGCGGTCCGGAAGCACAGGGGCGTTCCCATTTCATAGGTGAGGTTCAGCACCAGGTCCGGCCGCGGGTAGAGGTTGATGCCGATCTCGCCGGAATAGCCCACCGCCCGGGAGGTCACGTTGATGAGGGTCAGGGTCTGGTGGCGCTGATCGTCGCCGTACTGGTCGTAGGTGCAGGCGCCGGCGAAGCCCCCGACGATGTCCTGGCGGGCCCAGACCAGCCGCCCGGCCAGGGCCAGGGCGAAGCGGGGGCTGAACCGGTAGGCCCCGCCGAGACGCCAGGCCAGGTAGCGGGAGGAGCCCTTCAGCCAAGAGTTGGAGGGGAAGGGCGCCGCGTCCAGGCCGGCCGCCGCCACCGCGGCCTGGGCCTGGGCCGGGCCGGCGCCGGCCGCTATCGCCGCCCCA
>Ga0302320_10015055_pt1 | contig 15931 bp, 10 predicted proteins | sample Bog_T0_3_FD_202130 | JGI IMG/M metagenome (GOLD analysis project Ga0302320, IMG submission 202130) | Peat permafrost microbial communities from Stordalen Mire near Abisko, Sweden - Bog_T0_3 | ecosystem: Environmental > Terrestrial > Soil > Wetlands > Peat | place: Sweden: Abisko, Stordalen Mire... | reverse complement strand
TACTAGTTTCACGTCGACGAGTCCGACCAGATACGATTCGGGCAAAAGGTGGAGGCGGCCCGCTGCAACAACGATGGCAGATTCGAAATGCGGCAGAGGCGCCGCGTATGCGGCGACCGAAGTGCTGAACGCCATACCGGCAGGACGCGCGCTGTATCGAAATCCGTAAAAGGCCCAAAGCACGAAGACGCTCAGGACGACGATAGCGAAAAAGCCGCCGGTGAGTCGAAGTGCTGTTCGTTTGCGCTCGCTGCCTGGAGCCGTCAGCACCTCCCATGCGATCAGAGAGATGAACATGGGGCCGATCAAAATGCCCGAATGCTTGGTTGCGAGCAGCAGGCCTGTTGCCAGGCTGACAAGCAGCAGGCGGATGAGCGTTGGTCGGGTAGCGAAGCGGTAGAACGTCCAAATTGCTGCGACAAAGAAGCATGACACTCCGATATCGGTGGTTACTAGGGCAGAGTGTGCAAGAACGTTGGGATCGAAGACCACCAGAGCAAGAGCAATAAGACCGGCCGTATCGCCAAACCACTCCCGAGCCGCAAGAAACACGACGAGGCACAATCCGAGAGCAAGCAACTCCGCGCTCGCCCGCATCTCGAAGACGAGATGCTGGCGGTCTCCGTCGTTACGAGCCAGCCAGTCGCGGCCGTTCAGATATGCTTCAGCCTTGAAAAACTGACCGTGCATTGGTGGTGGTATCCACAAGTGGTCCGAAAGGAGGGGAACGGTCGCGAGAAGCTTGGCTAGAGGTGGGTGCTCAGGGTTTAGACCATAATCTGCCGCTTTCCACATCATGTAGCCTGCGAACATGTGATCGCCTTCATCAAAGGTAAGCGATTCTCGATGCACCATGGTCAGCGCCAGGGTTGCTTGAATTATTAGGAGAGCTATCGCCGTGAGCCAGAAGTATTTTGGGCGATGATTGGTCATAGGCCGATTATAGAGATCGCGCATATTTGAGATTAGTACCCCGAAACACGGAAGGGGCCGGGATTAGGGTTGTGCCTGGATTTTCGCCAAACCGGAAAGAACTCGTCCTTGCCGGATGAGCACTCAGCGGGGCAAGGTCGTTCAGGAATCAGATTCGATGCCGATGCGATCATTGACGGCCGACCGAATCCGCTGTTTGTAACCCAAGGAACGCTCAGTTGTCTGAACCGAAACATGCCCCGGAAGGAGCTGAATTTGTTCCAAATCACGGCCGGAGGCTTGGCACAACTTGGCGCGGGTGCGACGGAGATCGTGAGGGGCCAGCTTTGCAACTCCGATTGTCCTTGCGCATTCCTTCACAACATTCCAGACGGCCTTGTCCGTCATACTGTCGCCCCAGATGCGGCTCATCTTGGTTACCTTGCGGAAAATCCTGCCACGGTTATTCTCGGCCGCTCTGACCCATTCATTCAATCCCACGATCACCCAGTAGGGGATCGGAACCGTACGGACGTGACCGTCTTTGCCCCTCAGATCGACTATTGCCCAATGATCTTCACGCTGATGTAGGTACCCACGCTGCGCGTCGGTACTGGTGAGGCCGTCCAGGACCGCCGCATTGGCAAACTCAAGGTCAGGTAGGCGCAGAACGATTGTCGCTTTCTTCTAGTAGGCCTTATGGCGGGGCTTGGGCCTCATGGCGTGTGGCCTCCTTGCCACCCTGCCATGATGCTCCAAAGCGCTCTGTCAGGTTGGAGGTGATCCAGGTGTCACGCTGTGGATGGTCATTCCAGTTCGTTGCCATAAGGGAGTGCAACCCTATGGCAGCGCAGCCCTTGCATGCGGAATTTGCCGCATGGTAAGATGCCTCTCTGTCTAATTGACATCCCCACGACCTTCTCGTTTCCGCGCCGCTCAGGTAGCAATTTGAAAGCCAAATTGTCCCCACGTTCCGCAGTTCAACGTCGATGGCCGCTGCTGGCGCTGCTTGCCCTGGCCGTCTCCTGTCTGTGTTCCGCCCAACAGCATACCCAGCCCGCTGCCAAGCCGCCCGCACCGGCGCACGCGGAAGCGGGGATGCCGGTGCTGGAAAATTACTCCGCCAGGACCTACAACGGCGCCCCGCAGATATGGGCAATTCTCGAAGACAAGCGCGGGATCATGTACTTCGGGAATTCCGGCGGCGACTTGCTGGAATACGACGGCGTCAGCTGGCGGAAGATCTTCACCAATTCAAGCGTGGTGCGTTCGCTGGCTCTTGATGATTCGGGAAGAGTCTGGGTGGGCGGAAACGCGAAATTTGGCTACCTGGCGCCGGATGAGAACGGTACTCTCAAGTTTGTTTCCCTGCTCGACCAGATTCCGCCGGAGCATCGCGGCTTCACCGATGCATGGCAGACGCTGGTGACGCCTCAAGGCGTCTTCTTCCGTTCCTATGAGCGGCTGTTCCGTTGGGACGGCAAGCGGATGCAGGTGTGGGTTCCCGCCGGAACGGGAAGGTTTCAGGCGCTCTCTGCCGTGCGCGGGCATATCTACACAAGCCAGAATGGAATCGGCCTGCAGGAGATTGTGGGCGACGAACTGCGCAATGTGCCCGGAGGCGACGCCTACAAGGATTCGATCAAGCTGTTCCTCCATCCTTACGATGAGGGCCGCATCCTGGTCTCTGCACGCGATGGAGGGCTTACCTTATACGACGGTCAAAAGGTCGCGGCCTTTCCCACGCAGGCCGACGACTACCTGAAGACGCACAAGATCTACACATCCACTCTGCTTCCCGATGGCGGCATCTGCATCGCCACGCTGAATGGCGGCGCGGTCATTCTCGCGCACGACGGCAACGTCCGCCAGATTCTCGACGAGAGCTCGGGGCTCATTGACACTCAGACTCTTTCCGCGTATCCAGACCGCGAGGGTACGCTCTGGCTGGGCCTGGGCGGCGGCGTCGCGCGGGTTGAGATCAACTCCCCCGTCTCCATCGTCCTGCGCAGCAGCGCCCTTGAAGCGACGCGATTCCAGGGGTCCATCTACGCCTCGTCGGTTTCTTCCAATGCCGCTTCGCGCGTCGTATTCGATCCCAAGACCGGTCGGCCCACTCCTGTCCCGATCCATGGCCCGAATCAAGGCTGGAACATGGTGGTCTTCAAGGAGCCCTCCGGCAAAACTCCCGACCAACTTCTGCTGGCCAGCAGCGAAGGCGTCATGAAACTGGAGGGCGACAACATGGTGCCCGCCATGCCAGCCGTTCATGGCCTGCCCGAACAAACATACGAGATTCTGCAATCGCGCAAGGATCGTTTCCGCATCTTCATCGGACACTCCGATGGCTTGGAATCGATGCGCTGGGACGGCCGCGCATGGATCGATGAAGGCAGGCTGCCGAAGCTCGTTTACGAAGCCCGCGTTCTGGCCGAAGATAATGAAGGAATCCTTTGGGCCAGCGGCGGAAACGGGAAGATACTCCGCGTGACGGTTGCGCCGACTGGCATGCGGGATTCCAAGGTCGAAGCTATGGGGAAGAATGAGGGCTTGCCGGATAGCGTCAGTGCTGCGCAATTCGTGGCCGGAAGTATTTTTGCGTCCGCCACTCGTTCCAAACACATGTACCGATGGGATGCCGCAACGCGCAAGTTTGTTGTGGACGATCGCTTTCTATTGCCGATCGATGATCCCGATGCAACCTCGGGCTTGGGTCTCATGGATGAGAGCAAGCCGGACGGAAGCTTCTGGTCGGTAACCACGTCGTCAGACTCCAAGCGCCTCGGCCTGTTCAGCAAGCAGGCGGATGGAACATGGAAGATTGATGAGGATACTTATCGCCGTCTCAAGAGGTTCCGCACGTATCATTCGTTTGCCGATCCCGATGGCGTGCTGTGGGTCACGGGCGAGATGTTCCTCCGATTTGACCCGTCCGCACAGCAAGCTGGTGGATCTCAATCGTTCCCAACGCTGGTGCGCCAGGTCAATGCCGGGTCGAAGGTAGTCTTCGGTGGTACAAGCGCCGAGGGGAACTCCGATCTGCGCCTGCCGCCGGGCACGGACGCCTTACGGTTTCAGTTTGCGGCGCTCAGCTATGCCAATCCATCCGGCACGGAATACCAATACCTTCTTGAAGGCGCCGACAAGGATTGGTCGGCCTGGGGCAAACAGAAAGAAGCCAATTACAGCGGTCTGGGTCCGGGCAGCTATCGCTTCCGCGCGCGCTCGCGTACCGACGACGGCCGCATGGGCGAAGAAGCGAGCTACGCTTTCTCGATTCTTCCTCCCTGGTACCGGACAAACCTGGCTTACGCAGTTTACGTAATTCTGTTTATTCTTCAAGGCCTGTTTGCATGGAGGCTGATCAGCCAATACGAGCGCAAGAAATCGCTTCGCAAGACGGAAGCTCTCGAAGCCCAGGCCAGAGCGCTTGAGGCCACGGTCAATGAGCGCACCCAGGAGATTCGCGCCCAGGCCGCCGAAATTGCGGCGCAGAAAGACTCGATTGAACTGCTCAGCGAGATCGGCCGCGAGATCACCGCTTCGCTCGACCTGAACACCATCCTCTTCAAGCTCTACGAGCGCGTGAATCAGATTGTCGACGCTAGTATATTCGGCGTCGGACTTTATCGCGCGGAAAAACACCTCATCGAATACACCCTCGCAATTGAAAACGGAAAGCGATACGCGCCCTACACGCGCAGCACCGACGACAAGAACCAGTTTGCTGTTTGGTGCATCGACCATCGCCAGCCGATTCTGTTGAACGACGTTGCAGCCGAGTACTCGAAATACATACCTTATTACGAGCATCACGGCAGAGCGCTGCTGGATGGGACCGCGGCAAAGCCGCCGGCCTCGATGATCTATCTACCGCTTATCGCGCAGGAGCGCGTGCTTGGGGTGCTCAGCATTCAGAGCTTCAAGAAGAATGCTTATACCGAGCAGCATTTGAGCCTGCTCGAAAATCTCGCTGCGTACACCACCATCGCGCTTGACAATGCCAACGCCTACCTGGTGATCAACGAACGGGAACGCGAGGTCCGCGAACGCGCAGCCGAGTTGCAGACCATCAATCGCATTACCCAGGCGCTGGCAACACAGCTCGACAAGGATCGGCTCATCCAGCTTGTCGGCGACCAGGTCCGCGATCTGTTCCACGCGCCCATTGCGTATGTCTCGCTGCTCGATCGCGCAACCATGACGCTCGAGTTTCCCTATAGCTACGGCGAAGACGGGCAGCCGCGCCCCTTCGGCGCAGGACTTACTTCGCAGATCATCCGCACCGGCCAGCCGTTGCTCATCAATGAGGACATGGATCGCACCCGCGCACGCCTGGGCATCGAGCAGATTGGCCGCCAATCGGTTTCGTATCTGGGGGTGCCCATCGCTTCCGGCGGGCAGACCATCGGCGTCATCAGCGTTCAATCTACCGATCAGGAAGGCCGCTTTACCGACGCTGATCAGCGCCTGTTGACCACCGTCGCCACGGCGGTTGGCGTGGCATTCCACAACGCCCGCCTGTTTGAAGAAGCCAGCCAGGCGCGGGCCGTTGCCGAGGAGGCCGATGCCGCCAAGAGCTCGTTCCTTTCCACGGTCAGCCATGAGCTGCGCACGCCTTTGACCTCGGTGCTGGGGTTTGCCAAGATCATCCGCCGCCGCCTTGAGGAGCGACTCTTTCCGCTCATCTCCGACGAAGACCGCAAGGTACAGCAAGCCAAGCGGCAGGTCATCGAAAATCTTGACGTGGTTGTCAGTGAAGGCGAACGGCTCACCAAGCTCATTGACGACGTTCTCGATTTGGCCAAGATCGAAGCGGGCAAATTTACCTGGAACATGGGAACTGTCTCGGTCTCTGAAGTGATTGAGCGCGCGATTGCAGCAACTGCGTCGTTGTTTGAGACAAAGAAGCTGACCCTGGTTCGCGATATCGATCCGGAGCTGCCAACGGTGGATGGCGATCTCGACCGCCTCATTCAGGTCGTCATCAACCTCATCTCCAACGCCGTCAAGTTTACTGACTCCGGCGCTATCGCCTGCTCCGCGCATCTGCAAGGCGGGAACATTGTTGTCGGCGTCACCGATTCCGGCATTGGCATTGCTCCCGGCGATCAGCAAAAAGTCTTTGAGAAATTCAAGCAGGTGGGCGACACACTTACAGACAAGCCAAAAGGCACAGGCCTGGGCTTGCCCATATGCAAGGAGATTGTCGAGTATCACGGCGGACGCATCTGGGTGGAAAGCGAGCCGGGCCAGGGCAGCACTTTCTCATTCACGCTTCCCGTCGTTGGTCATCCCGCGCAGCTTGAGTTGTTGCCTGTCCGGCGCGCTGTCGATATCGAGTCTCTGGTCAGGCAGCTGCGCGAAAAAGTGCCCGCGCATCAGCCCAAAGACAAGTTCGTTCTGGTTGTCGACGACGATCCAAACATCCGCTCATTGCTGCACCAGGAGCTGACGGATGCGGGCTACATCGTCCGCCTGGCTGAAGACGGTCGAAAGGCGCTTGCACTTATCCGGGAGGAAATCCCCGGCCTGGTGATTCTCGATGTCATGATGCCGGAGATGAATGGCTTCGACGTTGCGGCCGTGTTGAAAAACGATCCCGCCACCATGGACATTCCCATCATCATCCTCTCCATCGTCGAGGATAAGGAACGCGGATTCCGTCTCGGCGTAGATCGCTATCTGACCAAGCCCATTGATACGGCTTCGCTCTTCCATGAAGTGGATGCGCTGCTTGACCAGGGCAAGTCGAAAAAGAGAGTCATGGTGGTGGACGAAGACGTCTCCACAATCCGCACCCTGACCGATGTATTGAAGACGCGCGGCTACGAGGTGGTCGAATCGAACGGCTCTGAGCTGGTTTCGCGAGCTGTTGTTTCCAAGCCCGACATCATCATTTTGAATTCCCTCCTCTCAAATAACGAAGCCGTGCGTTCCTTGCGCTTCGAGAAAGGCATGGAGAACGTTCTCTTTCTTATCTATCAATGACCATGAAAATACTGATTGTCGACGATGAACCTCACCTGCGCATGCTGATCCAGCAGTCCCTGGAAGAGCTCGAAGACGAAGGCGTAGATATTCTTACAGCGACCAATGGCGAAGAGGCGCTTGAAACCATCCTCGAAGAAAAGCCCAACCTGGTTTTTCTTGACGTGATGATGCCCAAGAAGAATGGCTTCGACGTGTGCAATGCGGTCAAGAACGAGCTGGGCCTGAGCCACATTCACATCGTGCTGCTCACTGCCAAGGGCCAGGAGTTCGATCGCCAGCGCGGCGCGGAGGTGGGCGCCGACCTGTACATGACCAAGCCTTTCGATCCTGATGCGCTCGTCGCCCAAGCCCGCTCCGTTCTAGGTCTGCCGGCATCCGGATTGTGAGGCCTATGCCGAATGCGAACCTTAAAGCACTTCTTGGCCCCAGGTCCAACAGTTTCTCCGCTCTCAAAGCGTTGCGGGAAGCCCTGGGCAGCGACATCCGTGTTGTCGATCTCGCCGGCAATACGCTCTTGGGTGAGGCTGAGTCCCAGGCTCGGCCCGATTACCCGCGCATCCCGATCAAATGCGAGGACGCGACTCTCGGATTCGTCGCCGGACCCTCAGCGCCGGCAACGGCGATGGCCTTGCTCCTCACGCATCTCGCAGCCCGCGAGTCGGAGGGCCGCGCCCTCGCCTCGGAAGTACTTCATCTCTATCGCGAAGTTCACTTGATTGAGCAGCTCTCCGAGCAGCTTGCCGCACTGCTCAATTTGTCGTCGGTGGGGCAGTCGGCTTTGGCTCAGGCACAACGGCTCATCCCCGCCACGCGCGGCGGCATTCTTGTAATGGAAAGCGAAGATGGCCCGCTTCGCAGCGCCGCGGCTTTCGGCGGTTCCGCGTCTGATTCGGGAAACGCACCGAACCGCGAATCGGGTCCGCTATTGCCCGGATCACGCTTTGCTGCTTCGATTCTCGAGCGGGGCATCGCCGAAATCGTCAACGATTGCGCTTCCGATCCGCGTGCGCTCGATTCAGAGCGCAATCTCAATGCGCTCATCTGCGCTCCGCTGCGCGCAGGGCAGCGGACTGTGGGCATCATCGCCCTTGCCAATACCGCGGAGGGCGCGTCTTACTCGGCCGCAAATTTGAAATTGCTCAACACCATCGCGCTGCAAACCGCCGCGGCTATTGCCAACTCCCTGCTCTGCGCGGAAATGGTCGATGCTGCCCGCGCCCGCGCCGCGTTTGCCGCCGAGCTGCACGCCGCCAGCACGGTGCAGCAACTGCTGCTGCAAAGCGCCTCGCGTCCCACCCCCGGCTTCCAGGTGGAATCCGTGTACTTGCCTGCAAGCGAGGTCGGCGGCGACTTCTTTTTCGTGTCTTCGGCGCCGGACGGCTCTCTCACTGCCATTGTGGGAGATGTCTCAGGAAAGGGCCTGACAGCCGCGATGCGCGTGGCGATGATCCTTGGCGCCCTGCGCCGCGAAACCTCCCACGATCCCAGCGATATCCTCTACGGCCTCAACAATGCGCTCATCGCGCAGGGCCAGCTCGGCTTCACTACGGCCTGCTGCATCCGCATTTCGCTCAGCGGTGACTATACTCTCGCCAATGCCGGACACATCGCTCCCTATCTTTCCGGGCGGGAACTCGAAACAGCACCGGCGCTGCCGCTCGGCCTCATTCCGGAGCAAACCTATGAAGCGGTGCATGGCCGCGTCTCGTCCGGGGAATGCCTCGTCCTGCTTTCGGACGGCGTACCGGAAGCGCGCTCCGATTCGGGAGAACTCTACGGCTTCGATCGGCTCTCCAGCCTCACCCGAATGGCAGCGCAGGATATTGCTGAAGCCGCCCGAAGTTTCGGCCAGGAAGATGACATTACAGTCCTGACCTTGGCGCTTGCCCAAGACCAGCCGCGCATTTGCGTCGACACCTAGCCGAATTTTGCTGCGAGTAGTAAACCGCCGGCGCGAGCCGGTCACCGGCGGTTGCTCGCCAATCCGGACAGAACACATTTTTGGCGTTACTTCCGGGTTGCGGTCATCCGCACCCAATCGTCCGTAGGACTCAATCGAGCCTCCACACGATCAGTATTCCGGTTATTTCAATTTCGCGTACTCTGCCTTGGCTTCTTTAAGGATGGGTATGCCGGGGTCGGCGTCTTTCCATGACGTGAGAAAGACTTTGTAGGCGGCGAGCGCTCGGATGCGAGCCGGATTTGCGTCAGCGCCCTGCTTGGCCCTCGAGTCCCGGGCATTGGCACGAGCAACTCCCGGAAGGGCCAGCGCTCCCGTCCAGCAGCTCCAGGCGATACCGCTGTGATCCAGAATTCTCTGAAACTCGGCGGCGGCGCCACTGCCTTGTCCGGCGGCCAAGTACGTTTCTCCACGAACATACACAGGATATAGGCAGGAAATATTGTTGCCGAACTGAAGACGCATTACACAATGGAGAAACCCTCATGAAACGGATCAGAACGTACCACAGGTAAAAAGCGCCTTCGTATTTCTCTCTCGGGCTGCCCCTACAAGGCGTCTTCAAGAGACAACGGCCTGGATCCACAGTGCAACCACATTAAGGAGCTGAAAGTAGTTGACATTACCGGCGTGACCGCTGCCCAATGTGTTGATGGCGCCTGCGATATTGGAATATCCCACCTTAACTGAACCCGGAATTCTTTGACCGAGCCATATTCAGCAATGTGATCGAAGTGCTCAGTCAGCGGTCTGCAGAGAATTGGGCACTTTCATGACCAAGAATCAATTCGTCGGGTTTTTTGCGGCCAGACCGCTATCGACTCGCCTGCAATACCGGAGTGATCTCGGATGCCGTTAAAGGAATGACTTAATGGCTCGACCCGCCGTTTGCCACCTTGCATCCGAACATATTCGCGGGCCGATCGAGATCAGGTCCAACTCCTTCGAAGTTATCCCGTTCGGCCATCAGCGCCATTCGCAGCATCTCGTTCTTCACCATCAGCTCGCAGACCCGCTTCTCGAGGCGCTCGGCCTTGGCTCTCCACGCTCCCGGATGCGTTTCTTGCTCATTTGACAATGTCATCATGCAATTCATGGCGCGTCTCCATTCCGAGTGGCGTCTGGTTTCGACTGCCCTCACTCTTGAATGCGGAAACGGGGAACACTTCGTGCCAAAGTATTAAGTCAACATCCATTTCCCTTTTAATACCCTACGCTGGATTTCTCAAGCCAAGGCAATGGGGCTTGCTAACATTCAGTCGCATCCCGCGTTAATGCAGTAGTTCCAAGAGGATCTCACTTGACGATCCAGACAAGTGTGATGTGGGCTCCGGTCACTCCATCTCTGGCTACCTCACCAGGTACTCCGAGCGCTCCGTAAGGTGGTGGTTGAGTCACACTGAGAATGCTGGCAGAACCAGGACTCTGAAACGAAATTCTGCTCTCGCGCAAATCCGGGCCAACGCACATTCACCTTGGGCATTTCTGCGTTCACTATGGACTTCCAGGGCTAGATCAATTTGTCGTCGCTGCCGAAGGAAAATAGACCGGCCTCTGCTAGCAGCCCCGAAGGAGGAGTCATCACAGTTTCTACGGTCGGAGTCGGGTGCAGACACTCCTGGTGGGCATATGTGGATTTCGTCAGATTGTGACGCTTAAAGTATGCGCCTACGAATGCCACTGTCAATGCTCTTGGAGGAATTCGCCGCTACAACATCGTCTACATTAGACTTTTTAATCGGGATCAAACGGCTGTAAGTTATTGATTTTATTGGTCGGGGAGAGAGGATTTGAACCTCCGACCCCCTGGTCCCGAACCAGATTTTGCGGATTGTTGAAGTGTGTTGAAATCGAGTGAAAATAACTGTTTTGGATTGAATGCTTTGCGGCCATGCTATTGAAAGCTGTGGTTCTGAATGGTTCTGGAGTGCTTTGACCGCTACAATTTCGACTACATCTGCCTCGGAATTATCGGATTTTCGCAGTCCACGATCCGCTGCCATTTGGATCAGCTTTCCTCGACGGGTCACTACTAGTTTGTCTCATTGCTCATCGCACAGAATTGAAGGATCTACGACCGTCCTCTCTTATCGCTCGAAATCATTTGGCATTTTTCCTAGCTCCTTGAACTCTCAAATGTGAGCAGCGCGATGCCGTTTGGTGGAACGGAAATAACGATTTGGCCGTTTCCATTGAAATGTGTAATCTCCGGCTCCGGCAAAGCACTCGCGCGTTTCAGTTCCGCGATCTGCTTAATTGTTGGGTACTCCGGACTCCCCATCTTTTGATAGGCGCGATTGAAATCGCCGTGATCGCTATCAACGCGGTTTATATTCACTCGACCATGCTTGTGCTCACCTTGCAGTTGCAGCGTAAACTCCTTCGAGTCTCCCTGTGTGGCGAACGTGCCCCCGGTCTGAACCGTTGGATCTCCCATCGAAGTGCGCTGCTTTGGATCCTGCGGGACTAGATTCCAAACGAGGACGGCTACAGAGCCATCTTTTCGCCGGGTCGCCAGAACTGGCCCGTCATCGCTGGTCAACTGTGCGTCGCCCAGCCGGTGCAAGAGTGCGAAAGTATGGAACGAGGGCCGTGGCACACCCCTCATCCCGACGAGCCCGAAGTTTCCGTTTAAGAAAGTTCTCGGGATGCCCAATTCCTCGAAGACGTTGTCAAAGGTCCAATACGACATCATCTCTGCAAGACCGATGCAGCTCTTGATTGTATGAGCGATGAATGCAGGATTCTGAGAGCTCCATTCCGTTAGGAACAGTGGAAGGTCAGGAAACTTCGACGACTTTATCTGCTGCTTGAGCATTGCCAGAGTTTTGGGTATCACTTCCTCGAAGGGATAGTGATGGTCCTCGCCGAATACACTCTTTTGCGGGTCATCAGGATAGACATGGCTTGAGGCAAAGTCGATTGGAACCTGTTGCAACGAACAGAACTCCAACAGATCGCCGACCCAACCGGCTTGAGCAGTGGCGGGGCCACCGACTCTGAGCCGTTTATCCACGCTCTTTAGCGCTGTTGCAGATTGTTTGTATAGTTCAAAATACTCCGCTTTCGTGCCTGCCCAAAAGAACGTTAAATTCGGTTCGTTCCATACCTCGAAATTCCATGTGCTGACTTCCTCAATCCCGTAGCGCTCAACGCAGTGAGTTCCGAGCGCGCGGATCAAGTCCCCCCACTGAGACATCGGGTCAGGAGGTGTGACGTTTCCGTGATAGTAGAAGGCGGTTTTTTTACCGCTCGCGAGCGCGCCTGGCATGAAGCTGAGTTCAACGAACGGCTTGACTCCACGTTCGAGCATGGCGTCAAACACCATGTCCACATATAGAAAGTTCGGAGATTTACCTCCTGGCCATACGCCCATCTCGTCGTTGAACAGTCCGTGGAAGCGGACGGACTTGATACCAGCAGCCTCCTTTACAAGCTCAAGGTCGGCGAGCCATTGCTCCCGAAGACCAACGATGGCCCTGTCAGAGCCGATACACTCCTCCCAGACGTGCGGCAGGGGTCCTGTCGTCGCATGGGTGTTGATCGAAATGACGTGTTTGGTGGTTTCCGGAGTGTCCATCGTGGCGCTGACCACCCTTGGTGCGAGGGCGTAGAAGCCTGTCATTGCCGTTGTGTGCAGAAACGTTCGACGATCCATAAATGCCTTCTTTCGCGATTCGAATCAGCCCAGGAGACCGTTGCACTGATAGAGCCAATAACACTCGCATCCTTTGATGAAGAGACTGTAGAGATTTCTTGAAACATCGCGGAGAAATGAGCATGATCTACGGATTGATGACGAAAGTCCCAGCGACTTTGGCCGAGGAGTCTTCACCCACCCAGTAGTCAAAGGTCGACGGCTCTTGAGTCCAACCTTTCTTGGCGGTGCTCCAGAAAGAAAGGTCCTCGGGTGTCAAAGTGAAGCGCAGCACCTTCTTTTCGTGAGGCTGCAGGGGAACACGATCGAACCCCTTTAGCTCGCGTACAGGCCTCGACGCACTGCCGAATCGCTGGTGAATATACAATTGCGCGACTACATCGCCGGCGACTTCGCCTGTATTCTCTACTTCTGTCTCGACCGTCAGCGTCTGGCCTAGATTGATTTGAGGTTGAGCAAGCTTCGGCGGCGCGAACGAGAACTTGGTGTAGCTCAAGCCGTATCCGAATGGGAACAAGGGAACGCTCGGTTCATCCCAGTACCGCCTGCCCTGATTCTGGGGGTCTTGCGTATTGTTATGCGAGTAGTACGTTGGGATTTGATCGGTATCGCGTGGCCATGTATATGGAAGCCTACCCGCAGGATTTGCATCCCCAAACAGGAGATCTACGACAGCATTTCCGCCTTCTGTTCCCGGATACCACATGTCAAGGATGCCAGGGATATGTTCCACCGCCCATTGCAGGTCGAGTGGGCGGCCACTAAACAGAACGAGAACGATGGGCTTGCCAAGCGCTGAAATGGCCTTCAGCAGCTCTTCTTGCCTGCCGGGGAGAGCCAGAGAAGCGCTTGAGGCAGATTCTCCATCCATATCCTGGAGTTCTCCCATAACTGCAACAACGATGTCGGAATCGCGAGCGACTTCGATTGCGTGACGAAACTCGTCGTCCGCCTGTTCCGGTGTCCAACGCTTCTGGGGCTTCTCCTTCATCAAACTATCGAACGGCGAAGAATACTTGCGGCTGATTTGGATTCCCTGTGCGTAGACGACACTAAGGAATTTGCCCGACTGCTCCAGGGCTCTCCGAACGGTGACCGTATCGTCGATGTTTTCCCCTCCGGTCCAAGGCCCGAGGGTGTCTTGCCTTGAGTCGGCCAGCTGCCCGATCACAGCGAGTTTTTTATACTCTTGAGGATGCAGCGGCAGGATGTTCCCGTCGTTTCTCAACAAAACGGCGGAGCGATCAGCGGCAATCCGGGCGGCTTTCAGGTGTTGCTGAAGGACAACGTCATCCATTGGCTTAACTTCGAAGAATGGATGATCGAACAGATCAAGCTGAAACTTCAGCCTCAGCACTCTCCGAACAGCGCTGTTGAGTTTCTCCATATCAAGCGTGCCGTCATGTGCTGCCGAAATCAGCCCCTCAACGTCCCCGAAGTTCGTCATCTGGACATCCACACCGGCGTCGAGAGCGCGTCGCGCTGCGTCTTCCTTATCGCGGGCAAATCCGTGGGGCACAAGATCATTGACGGCGTTGTTGTCGCTAATGACCAGGCCCTTGAATTTCCATTCATCGCGAAGCACGTCAGTAAGCAGCCATCGATTTCCGGTAGCGGGGACATCGTCGACATCCAGATATGCGCTCATGACCGTAGCCGCACCTGCCTCGACGGCTGCCTTGAACGGAGGCAGAATTACATTGCGGAGTTGGCTCTCTGATAGGTTGGCAGCATCGTGGTCCCGCCCACCCTCACCAGCCCCATAGCCGGCGAAATGCTTAACCGTGGCGATCATGTGATTGGAGTCAATCGGAAGATCTCCCTGAAAACCCTTCACTTGAGCCACGGCGATCTTTGACCCGAGAAATGGATCCTCTCCGGCCCCTTCGACAATACGACCCCACCGCGGATCTCGAGCGATGTCAAGCATTGGGGCAGAGGTCCAGTGCTGTCCTCCCGCCCTCGCCTCCATTGCTGCGATTCCCTGATCACTTTCAATCATCGCCATATCCCAAGAAGCCGCAGCGCCTATCGGCACCGGGAAAATGACCCGATATCCGTGTATAACGTCCAAGTTGAAGAGAAGAGGAATATGAAGGCGTGTTTTCTCTACCGCCAACTTTTGCAGAGCGTTGATCTCGGTGGGGTCGAGCACATGATCGACCGATCCCACCATGCCGGCGGCGATGGCATCATCGACTTTCTTTTTAGAAAAGTGGAAAGGCTGATTCAGTTGACCAACTTTTTCGTCAACGGTCATCTGATTGAGCAGTGCATCGATCCGCCGCTCGATCTCAACAGACGAAAGCGCTCTGTGACTTGTAGTCGGAGGAACATTTGCGGCCCCAGTGCCGCCGCCTTTCCCGCAGGCTTGTCCGAGGCATGGGGACGGGCTAAAGAAGAGCGACAACGCTAGAACTCCTCCTGCATGGGCGATTCCAGATGCACTTCTAACGAGCACAACTTCCTCCCTTAAGGTCAACCGGCCAAGGACCCGGATATCCCACGCGGTCGCCGGCCAGGCGTTGGTCGCATAGCTTGTTCCGAGACCGCACCGCTATCAACACCCGTGTCAACTATTTCGCCGGAGCTCCCGCATCTGACTTGACCGGTGACAATTTGAAGTCGCCGGTAACTCCCATAGGCTCTACATCGGCGTCACCCTGGACATTCCCGGAATCGTCAAGCGTCCCCGTATATGTCACGGTCAACGGCGACCCGTTGTACTCCGTGTCAAATTTCATGGTTACCTTCTTACCGTCGACTGTTCCAGTCAGTTTCACTTCGCCGGTGTCGCTCTTGCAGCTTCCCGTGAGTTTATTGTCGGTTTGAGATAAAGAACACGTCTGATCGGTGTCCGTACCAGCGATACTGCTGTGGAGGTTGTACGATCCTGTAAGTCCGGCCGATCCAAGTGCGAACATCGGCGTCGCGGTAACTGCAACCATGCCTAAGATGAGCAATTTATTCATTCTCTGACCTTTCGGGAAACAATGAAAATGCGTGGAAGTTTAACCGTGTCCCGATTAGTGGGCTTCGGCTACGGGCGGATTCCCTGATGCCAGTTGGTGTCGTTCGGAAATCATATTCCTGGCTTCTGGGTCGAGGCGTGAACGAAGAGGTATTTGTGGTGCGACGCAAGACATTTGCCGCTCTGATTTCGAAGCTTGCACTTACTTATTACTGAGGCCGAGAGTAATGATGCGAAGGGCTTCATGAAAGAGTTCGCGAACCGGCTGTCCATATTCGACTTCTATCCGATTGCCAAGTGATGCAAACCGGCGCTGTGCGGCAATAACAGCATTCACTACGGAATGCATCGTGAGGTCTGGATTCAGATCGGAGCGGAACGATCCATCTGCGATTCCCATCCGCACCAAGTCAGAAAGCGACCTCGGGAAGTCCGG
>Ga0302320_10015054_pt1 | contig 15931 bp, 15 predicted proteins | sample Bog_T0_3_FD_202130 | JGI IMG/M metagenome (GOLD analysis project Ga0302320, IMG submission 202130) | Peat permafrost microbial communities from Stordalen Mire near Abisko, Sweden - Bog_T0_3 | ecosystem: Environmental > Terrestrial > Soil > Wetlands > Peat | place: Sweden: Abisko, Stordalen Mire... | reverse complement strand
TTCGGCATTGCCCTCTACCCCGAGGATGGCGCCACCAGGGACAGCCTGCTGAGCGCCGCCGACACCGCCATGTATGCGGCCAAGAACCGAAAGCGCCAGGTCGTAACAAATATGGCTCAGGATTAGCGCGGGCAAACCTCAGCCGGAGAGCATTGGCGAGCGCGCCCACCACGCCGCCAGCCTCTTCCCGGCCAGTCAAGGCTGCGAGTTTCAGGTGCTCTACCGGCGAAAGGGGTAAAGGGAGGGGAGACCCGCGAGCAGTCAGTTCCTGGCTGGGTGAGGCTCCCGCGGTGCGGATCACGCGCCATTGCTTATCCTTCGGCTGTGTATGGCCACTGCGATTCCAGTCGCCATTTACAGCTTGATGCCGGTGTGATAAGGTCAGTTGCAAAAAGGAGAAGCATGAAAATCGGTCATCTTACTAACCGCAGTGTGTCTTTTTGCCGTTCGCTGGCTGTTTTTGGCCTCGGCTCTCTTCTGTTTTTCGGAACCCAGGCGGCCTATTCGCAGTCAAGTCTTGAGAGTGACGTGGACAATGCCCGCATCATGGAAATGACTCATAAGGGCCTCGGCGATGACGTGATTATTGCGAGGATTAAAGCGAGCGCAACGAAGTTTAGCCTTTCAGATGACGACCTGGCCGCCCTCAAAAAAGCCGGAGTATCCGATTCCGTTGTGGCGGCCATGATTCAGTCAACGCAGTTGACGATTCCTAAAGTCACGATTGACGGGAATCCCGTCGGAGTGCGCACGATTGGCGAGCAGAAGATCGGCGGGCGGCTCGGGCACACCGTTACCCTGGGGATCAAGTCCGTCAAGAACAAGGCATATCTGCAAGGGCAACACGCTTCGTTAATAGCCTCCCGGAAACCAGTCATCGATATTGAACTTCCGCCTAACGACAATATCGACAACTACATCATTGTCGAGATGGACGACAAAGGGGACCGGAGGGAAATCGAAATGGGCTCCATTGGCGGAACAGTTGGGGAAAAGGTCGGCATTCGAGCGGATAGAATCGTCCACACTTCCGCAACCCCAGCCGGGGGCCGGCGATTCAAGGTTACGCCGGTGAACGATCTGAAGAAGGGTGAGTACATCTTGTACTCAGTTGGATCCGCCGATTTCCCGCATGGTGTTTATGGACAGGGTTATGATTTTACGGTTCAGTGACAGGCGGCCATGAGAACGATTCGAGTCCGCTCTACAACCTGTTTGGGGCTGCTCGCGCTAGCGGCCCTGACCGTTATCGCTCCGGTACATGTCTGCTCTCAGGCAACGGAGAACGAGAAAGCGGATACCGTTCTCCTGGCGGACGGGACGCCCGTCCACCTTGTCCTCATGGACGACCTGCAAGGGAAAAAGCTCCAGGTCAAGCAGACGGTGCATTTCAAGGTGCGCGAGGACATCGTCGTTGGTTCCAGGCTGATTGTAAGGACCGGCGCTGAAGCAATAGGGCACATCGAATCGATATCAAAGAGCGGCCTCCTGGGAAAATCGGGAAGGCTCATCCTGCAATTTGACTATGTGGAGGCCGTGTCAGGCGCGAGGATTCCATTGCGGGGTGGAGCGGGGGTTACCGGAGGAAAGGGCGGGGCACTCACTTGGGAATCGGCTCTCTGGTACGGACCCGACGCAAACTTGCCTGTGGGAACGACAATCAATGCCTACGTCAGCCAGGATCAACAGGTTCCAGCCCCTTAGTATCTTGTTTGGGCGAGTCTTGTTATCCATCCAAACATCGCCAAGAGCTACAAGCGACCCCCATCCCCGGCCGAATACCGGTTGCCGGGTGCCCCAGACCCGGATTCTCGGACCTGGGCGCCATTCCATCGAATTGCGCAAGGGCTAAACAAAATCCTTCCGCACTTTGCACATAATAGCCCTCGCCCGGCGCAGAATAGTGGCATGATCAAGGACCAGAGCCGCGGCCCGTTACTGACCACTGACTACTGTTCACTGTCCACTGTGAGCGCCCCCACCCCCCTATTTACCGTGAAACGGTGAAACTGTGATGCGACGGGTGGCGCCCCCACCCCCCCTTTTATATTTTCAAATCCTTGCAGATTATTTCGGCGCCTCTGGAATCAATACTTTACAAAACCAGCCAGAGAGAAAAATACCTCAATCTGAAACGGCAAACTTTAGAGACCTCTGAGCCACTTGCAAAATTCCATGGAGATTGCAAGAGGCTCCTCTGAATCCCAATCCTCGTGCAGCCAATTTATGCGCTCTCCGCGTCGTAGGCTATGCGCCCTTCGGATATCGTCCAGCGGACTCGGCCTTGCATCGTCCAGCCGTCGAAGGGGGAGTTGTGGGACTTTGATTTGCCTTGCCGTGCGTTATAGGTCCATTCGGCCTTGGGGTCGAAGACGACCACATCGGCGAAGCTGCCGACGGCGAGGGTTCCGCGGCCCTTCAATCCCAAAAGCGCGGCGGGCTGGGCGCTCAATAGGCTCAAGACCCGGCCCAGCGGCAGCTTCCACTCGTGGTGCAGCCAGCGCAGACAAAGTCCCAGAGCCGTTTCCAGGCCGATGATGCCGTTGGGCGCGCGCTCGAACTCGACTTCCTTCTCGTGGACGGCGTGGGGCGCGTGGTCGGTGGCAATGGCGTCGATCACGCCGTCGAGCAGCGCCTCGATCAGCGCATCGCGGTCGGCGGCCGAGCGCAGCGGCGGGCACATCTTGGCGTTTGTGTCATAGAGGCCGACATGCTCGTCGGTGAGCAGGAAGTGGTGCGGAGCGACCTCGCAGGTGACGCGCAGGCCGTTGCGGCGCGCCTGGCGCACGGCAGCCAGCGCGGCGGCTGTCGAGATGTGAGCCACGTGCAGGTGCGCGCGGGCTTCGCGCAGTTCGGCGACCAGGCGAATATCGCGCTCGACGATTCCGGACTCAGCCTCATTCGGCCAGCCGCGCAGGCCCAGCTTGAAGGCTGTCGGCCCGGCGTTCATGGCGGCGACCTTGTCGGCAACGTGGGTGATGCGCGTGTCCTCGGCGTGCTGGATGACGGTGAGTCCCACGCGCGCCGCGGCGGCCAGCGCCTCGCGCATCACGCTGTCCTTGAGGATGGGCAGGCCGTCGTCGGAGACGGCCACGGCTCCGGCGGACTTGAGGGCGGCATAGTCGTTGATGGCCTCGCCTTTGGAGCCTCGCGTGGCGGCGGCGATGGGAAAGACGCGGATGGATGCGCCGCGTTCCGGCACCTGCATCCAGCGGGTAATCTCGGGCGAGTCGTTGACCGGGAAAGTGTTGGGCATGGCGGCCACGGCCGTAAAGCCGCCCGCCGCCGCCGCCGCCGTGCCGGTGGCGATGGTCTCCTTGTAGCCCTGCCCCGGCTCGCGCAGATGGACGTGCATGTCGATGAGGCCGGGAGCGACAGTGAGGCCGGTCGCATCGAGGACTTCGGCGCCCTCGGCCTGCTTCAGCTTGCCGGGCGAGGCGATCTCGGCGACGCGGCCGTCCTTGAGGAGAATGTCCTTGTCGAGATCGACGCCGGCTGCCGGATCGACGAGATGACCGCCGCGAATTACCAGTGCCGTCATGCGCGGCCTCCTTGTTCTTGCTCGGCCATCAGTGCGCGTTCGACCACCGCCATACGGATGGCGACGCCGTTGCGGATTTGCTCGAGGATCGCCGACTGCGGCCCATCGGCGACGCCCGCAGTCAACTCCAGCCCGCGGATGATGGGGCCGGGATGGAGGACCACAGCCTTGGGGGCGTGTGCGGCCAGCCGCTGGCCGGTGAGCTGATAGGCCGCCTTGTACTCTTCGAGGTCCAGTTGCAGCCCGGCCAGCCGCTCGGCCTGGATGCGCAGCATCATCACTACCTGCGACTGCCGGAGCGCGGCCTCGAAGTCACGCTCAATCTCGACGCCCGGGCCAGTCTGCGCGGCAACTTCGGGCAGCAGTTCCTTGGGTCCGCACAGCAGGACGCGCGCGCCGAGCCGTGGGAGCAGAAGCATGTTCGAGCGGGCGACGCGGCTGTGCAGGATGTCGCCCACGATGCTGACGGTGACGCCGGAGAGGGTTTCCGCGGTAATTGCCTCAGCGCCGGGGCGCAGATGAGCCAGCATGGTGCGCAGGTCGAGTAGTGCCTGGGTGGGATGCTCGTGCATGCCGTCGCCGGCGTTGAGGACGGGCAGGCGGGTCTCGGCCTCCAGCAGCCAGGGCGCTCCGCTGGAGCTATGGCGCAGGATGATGGCTTCTGCGCCGAGGGCGCGCAGGGTCAGGCCGGTGTCTTTGAGCGACTCGCCCTTCTCGATGCTCGACGAAAGGCTGGAAACCAGCGTGGTGTCTGCGCCGAGTCCTTTGGCGGCCAGCTCGAAGCTGGTGCGCGTGCGCGTCGAGGACTCATAAAAGAGCAGCGCGATGCGGCGCTTGGCCAGGATGCGGGCGCGGGTCAGCGGGTCTTGGTTTTCAAGAGCCGTGGCGCGGGCGAGGAGATGGCTCAGGGCGTCCAGCGTAAGATCTTGGACCGAGAGAAGGGAGCCGGGATTGTAAGGAAACGGCGAAGCGGCGACGGGCGGAGTGGCTAGCGGTCGGCGGGCTTTGGCAGCGGTCGGGCTCATTCTGTTTCAGCCTCTAGCTTCTAGCCGCTAGCCTCTAGCTAATGGCTAGAAGCTGTTTTTAGTCGACGCGCTCGACCAGCAGAACCTGCTCGTCGTTGTCGACTTCCTGGAACTTGACTTCGATGATTTCGCGGCTGCTGGTGGGCACGCGTCTGCCCACATAGGTTGCCTCGATGGGGAGCTCGCGGTGGCCGCGGTCGATGAGCACGGCCAGTTGCACGCGGCGCGGGCGTCCGTGATCGAATAGTGCGTCCAGGGCGGCCCGGACGGTCCTGCCGGTGTAAAGCACATCGTCGCACAGCACTACGTCGCGGCCTTCGATGTCAATGCCGATGGCGCCGGGTGTGACCACGGGGCGCGAGCCTGCCGTGGACAGATCATCGCGATAGAACTGAATGTCCAGCACCCCGGTATCGACGGCGCGCTTCTCGATGCCGGAGATGAGCTTGCCCAGCCGCTCGGCCAATGGAATGCCGCGGCGCTTGATCCCAACCAGGGCCAGGTCTGCGCTGCCATTGCTCTTTTCAACAATCTCGTGAGCCAGGCGCACCAGGGTGCGCTCAACCTCCGAGGCGGACATCAGCCTGCCTTTGATGCGCAGGGAGGGTTTGGTTCGGTCTTCCATCGTGAATTCTCCCGCGGCCTGTCTCTCGCGGCCCATCTCTCGCAGGATGATACGAGGCTTCCGGGCCTTGAAGCAAGTTGTGAAGAACCGGTACGGAATTGAGCGCCTTGTGCAGGGGGGAAATGCGCCATTCTTCGAGCTTGGGAGAGTCTGCTGGCCTTTGAAGGGTCCTAAGCCTCTGTCCGGCTGGTCCGAGCCTGCATCCGCGCCCCCAGGGCGCCTCCCGCGACGGCAAAGAGGAGCAGGACGGCCGCGCCACTGGCCAGGCCCAAGACCTCCCAACCGGCATGACCTTCCGGCGAGAGCATCATGGCATGGATGCCGGCCTGGTTGGCCTGCAACTTGGCTACGTCTGCCGCTTCCAACCCTGAACTCCACTGCTGGGTCATCTTCAGGCTCGCCTTGTTGTACTCATCGGCATAGGCATTCCACTCCGCGTCCATTTGGCCGGATTGATGAAGAACAAATCGTTGAACAAAGAGGGTACCGCAGCCGACGCCAAAGGCCAGCCATGCGGCCAGCAGGCCGGTGACCAGGCCGATGCGGGCGCCGGCGCCAATCGTGATCCAGGCAGGCCGCTGGCTGCGTACGTACAGCACGACCGCCCAAGCCGCGGCCGCCGACATCCAAACGAAGCCATATGCCCCGACTGGGGAGAGCAGGGAACAAAGCAACCCTGCCGGAATCGCCAGCTTCAGTGCTGCCTGCAAGGCCGGTTTCCAATCGACGCTGCTGGCGTCGCGCGCACCCTCATCCCACCGCTCCGGCGAATTCTGCCCTGCGGGGCCTTCAACCGGGTACACCAGTTGCGGCAGGCCACATACGGGGCAGTAGCAGTTCTCGGCCTGGACGGTCTGGTGGCAGCGGGTACAAGTGATTTCCATACATCCTAAAGCCTATAGCATCGCCCCGCGGCCTGCCGAAGCGGTACCGGAGGTTGAGAGGTTCCTTCCGCGAGAGAAGGCCATCTTGGCAGAACTGTCAGGATAAATGAGTTCGAAAAAGCCTCCAGGCACACAGGTTTTCAACTAAGGCCCGGAAGAAGGCGGGGCACTGGCATTGACGCCAGCCTGGGCGGCAGCTAGTTCGTGTTGTGGTTCGCCCTGCGCCGCGCCTTGCGCGCGCTCCGCAGTTTTTGAAATTGATAGACGAAGGTGTGGGCTCTTTGGCCGCAGGTCAAGCAGCGGACAGGAAATCGCAACAAGAGCATTTGCGAAAGGTCCGACCTCCGAAAACGTGATATGCGGAACTTCGATTGACCGCAAAAATGGCAGTAGATTCCCATACAGACCTCCGGCGTTTTAGAAAACCTAGAGACGCTTTGTGAAGGAGGGGAGGGGTAAGAATCCTTCTGTGCGGGCCAGGGGAAATTGAGGTAGGAACCCTCATTCAGCTGAGCTCCGCCTGTTGCAATTCTTGCACAGAAAATGCTGGAAAGTCCATCGAAAGCAATGGAATCTCATCATGCGCCTGGAGGCTGGCCCACTTCTCACCCTGTTAAGCTGGGCGCATGGGAAAGCAGGACTGGGAAGCGGCAAAGCTCGCCAATGTGCGCAGGCGATTGCTGGAGTGGTATGACCGCTGCCGGCGCGACCTGCCGTGGCGGCGCAGCCGCGACCCCTACGCCATCTGGGTCTCCGAGATCATGCTGCAGCAGACCCGCGTGGCGGTGGTGGTGGAGCGCTACCAGGCGTTCATGGCCCGGTTTCCCACCCTCGATTCGCTGGCGCTCGCCGACGAGCAGGAGGTGCTGGCCGCGTGGAGCGGGCTGGGCTACTACCGGCGGGCGCGGATGCTGCATAAAGCGGCGCAGTGTGTGGCCAGCCGCCACCAAGGCAACATTCCCACCACGGCGGAAAATCTGCGTTTGCTGCCGGGCATTGGCGCTTACACGGCCGCGGCCATCGCCAGCATCGCCCACGGCGAGCCAATGGCCGTAGTGGACGGCAATGTGGAGCGGGTGCTGTGCCGGATGGAAGGCTGGAAGGCAGGCAGCCGCGCGGGCGGCGGCTCTCTGGTTCGCCGCAAGATCGAGAAACTGGCCGACAAACTGGTGGACCCAAACCGGCCAGGAGATTTCAACCAGGCACTGATGGAGCTGGGCGCAACCCTCTGCCTGCCGCGCAATCCGCAGTGCCTGATATGCCCGGTGGCCGGGGACTGCAAGACCCAGGGCGAGCACGAGACCGCGCCGCGCAAGCCGATGCATAGCCGCGAAGTGGCTTACGCGCTCTCGGTGCGCGCCGGACGGCTGGAAGACCGCGCAAGCCGGGAGGTCCTGCTGGAGCAGCGGCCGCCTACGCAGACCGTGATGCCGGGGATGTGGGAACTGCCCGCGCTCGCCGAGTTTGCCGTTCCCGAAGCGGATCTGCGCATGACAGTGCGCCACGCCATCATGCAGGTGAACTACTACGTGCGCATCCGCACGGTCTTTGAACACGATATCGCGGCAATGACCGTCTCCGGCGGCGAGCGCCGCTGGGTTCCCCTGGGCGAGGCATCCACAATGGCTCTGACCGGGCTGGCTCGCAAAGTGCTCACCCGCGCCCATTTGCTGGCTATCGCGCCGCTGGACCCTCTTGTTCCTCAGGGCGGCAAAAACAAGCCTTGAAGAACCTATTGAGGCTCGCTGATGCGTTCCATCCGCGCTTTCTCTAGCATCCTGAGATGCCCCTGGCGCATCGAATGCAGGTCGGGTATTATGCCGTGGCGCCTGGATCTTCCCCTGGCAGCGGCGCGTCAGACAACGCAGTCCCGGAAAACCCAATCAACCCCAAGGAGGCACCATGGCAAGCAAGGCAAGCGCAGTTTGGACAGGTTCACTGAAGGAAGGCAAGGGCACGATCTCGACGATGACGGGCGTGCTGGAAAACGCAAAATACTCTTTTGCCTCGCGATTTGAAGGCGCTGATTCGGGCACCACCCCCGAGGAACTGATTGCGGCGGCCCACGCCAGTTGCTTTTCGATGGCCTTGAGCGCGCAGTTGGGTGGCGCGGGACTGACGCCGGAAAAGATTGAAACCCACGCGGCTGTCTCGCTGGGCAAGGTCGAGGGCGGCTTCGCCATCACCCGCATCTCGCTCACCACTACCGCCAGCGTTCCCGGCGCATCCAAGGAGGTCTTCGACAAGGCTGCCGCCGACGCCAAGGCCGGATGCCCCATCTCGAAGCTTTTCGCCAACAACACCGAAATCCTGCTCGACGCGAAGCTGGTCTAAGCCGGGCCCGCGCGCAGTGGCCGGGGCCGACAGCCCCGGCCGGAGCGGTGTGCTTTTTACGCGCGTAAAGGATTCCTGCTGATGGGAAGACCTCTCAATGCGACTTCAGGATAGCTTCGCCGCACAGCCTGCACGGGTTGCAGGCGCCTGGCATTCAGGCATATCTTCATTCTGGAAGATCCATCAAGGGCCGAAGCTCCGTGCGATTGCGCGGCGGGAGTTGATGTGGATAGCTGGGACTGCGCGGTATGCAAGTACATGAGCACATTTCTTCTCGGAGATCGGTTTGTAGCGCTTCGGTTACGGTCAATGGGTAGCCTGGAGAAAGGCTCACCCAGGTGAAAAGGGCGAAAGAATGTCTGAGACTGAGCACAAGAATCTCATTCTTTCCGCGGATGAACCTTTGACAGGGCGCCCGCCGGAGAAGCTGTTCACGCCGAACTGGTTCGCCGTCTACACCTCGCCCCGCCATGAAAAACGGGTCGCCCAATGCTTCATCGTGAGGGAGATTGAGCATTTTCTGCCGCTTTACCATCCGCGGCACAGGTGGGCCGATGGCTCGACCGTAACTCTGGATCTGCCGCTCTTCCCCGGCTACATCTTTGTCCATATCGACCGGAGCGAACGTGTGCGGATTCTGGAAGCGCCGGGGGTTCTGAAGCTTGTGGGCGGCACGGGGCGCCAGCCGGCTGCCTTGCCGGAGGCCGAAATCGAAGCGTTGCGCGCCGGCCTCTCCCTTCGCCGCGCCGAACCCTGCCCGCTGCTGACCGTAGGGCAGCGAGCCAGGATTCGATCCGGAGCCCTGGCCGGCATGGAGGGCGTCGTGGTGCGGCAGAAGGGCGGCCTGCGCGTGGTCCTGACGGTGGAACTCATTATGCAAAGCGTTGCCGTGGAAGTGGATGCAGCGGAACTGGAACCATTGGATTCCGGAACCCCTGGTAACGCCAAAGGATCCGCAACTTGGCTCAGCGTTCGCACGGCTTAAGAATTCCGCGGCAACAGTTCGACGGAGAAGATGAGCAATGGACCTCGTGAACCGTCCCAGTCCCTGTTCCCTGCCTCTTCAGTTCGGTCTGCCGCCTGTGGCGGAACGGCGGCGGAAGCGCTCATCGACCGGTTGGCGGTCTTTGAAGCCGGAGTCGACCGGGTGCCAGTGCTCGATGGCCGGCTCGCCCATCCGCCAGCAGAGCAGAACCACCTGGTCGTCGAGGCGGCAGGGGAAATCCAGCAGGCCGGCGTCCAGATCCTTCACCTGCACGCCGATCGAGTCGATCTCCGCGATGCTCTCGCGGATCAACTGCACATGGGACTCCAATGCGGCGCGCTGCTTCGCGATGGCGGAGGCGTCCACTCTCATGCCGCCGGAGAGATAGATGCGGCGGGAGATCTCCGAGAGGCCGGACTCGACCTCCTCGGCCGCCCGCTTCCCTTCGATGGCGCGCTTCAGCAGCGACTCCAGCACCGGGAGCAGGGATTGCGCTTCGTCGAGAGTGAAGGTCTTCATGGTGGCCCCGTGTACAGGATACGACGAAAGAGCTTCAAGCTCCTAGCTTCTAGCCGCTAGCCAAAAGCCCGGAGCGCCGGGAGCCGGGCGCTGGATGCAGCAAGCAAGGCCTGCGCCGCGACAAAAAAGCCAGAGGCTAGAAGCTGCTTTCACCCCACTTCCAGCATCCTATCCAGGGCTACTTTGGCCCAGCGCTTGACGCTCGGCTTGACCTGGATGCGGTTGACCACCCGGGCATCCACCAGGTTCTCCAGCGCCCAGGCAAGGTGCTGCGGAGTGATGCGGAACATGGTGGTGCAGAGGCAGCCGGTGTCGTCCAGCGTAATCACCTTCTTGCCCTCGGCGGCAAAGCGCCTGGCCATGCGGTTGACCAGGTGAACCTCAGTGCCCACGGCAAAGATCGCGCCCTCGGGAGCCTGCTCGACCAATGCGATGAGGCGCTCCGTAGAGCCGAGGGCGTCGGCCTTCTGGCAGACCTCGAAGCGGCACTCGGGATGAACGATGACCTGGATGCCGGGATATTTTGCGCGCACCTGATCGACATGGCTGGGCAGGAAGCGCTGATGCACGGCGCAGTGGCCCTTCCAGAGCAGGATGCGGCTGGCCGCAAGCTTTTCCTTTGTCTGGCCGCCCTGCAAGCCCCACGGATCCCAGACCGTCATCTCCTCCAGCGGAATTCCCATCGCATAGCCGGTGTTGCGCCCCAGATGCTGGTCGGGCAGGAAGAGGATGCGCTTGCCGCGGGCGAAGGCCCACTCAAAGGCGGCGCGGGCGTTGGAAGATGTACAGACCAAGCCGCCCCTCTCGCCACAGAAGGCTTTGATCGCGGCGGTCGAATTCATATAGGTCAGCGGAACGATATCGTCCGCCAAGCCGATGCCTTCGAGCGCCTCCCAGCAGGCTTCCACCTGCGAAATCTCCGCCATATCGGCCATGGAGCAGCCGGCGTTCAGGTCGGGCAAAATCACCTGCTGCCCCGCGTGGCCCAGAATATCCGCGCTCTCGGCCATAAAGTGCACGCCACAGAAAACAATGTACATGGCGTCGGTTTCGGCGGCGATGCGGGAGAGCTTGTAGCTGTCGCCCGTGGCGTCGGCAAACCGAATCACTTCGTCGCGCTGGTAGTGGTGGCCGAGCAGGAGGGCCGTCGCGCCGAGCTTGGCGCGCGCCTCCGCGATGCGCCCATCCATCGTGTAATCAGGGAGCGCGAGATAGTCTTCGAGGCTGCAACTGCTGCCAGCCTCCGGCGAGGCCGCCGTTAGTTTGTCGAGAACCAGGGTCACCGTATTCCGCCTTCAGTCCGACTCGCCCCTTCTTTCTTCTTGCGAGGGGCAGTGAACGGGGATGTTGAAAGCAAACAACTTGGGCGGCAGTGGATGCACTGGCCTTTTCTGATCTCACCGGCTCCGAAGCCGGCCGATCATCAGGAGCCCCCATCCACGGGGTTGTTGCAGCCCTTTTATCATTAGACGCGGTTCAAAGCCGATGGATTCGAGGGAAACCCGGTCCGGCAAAAGCGCTTCCAATGACTCTTAGTGTAACAAATACGTAACGATTGGGCGAATTGGGTGAAAGGACTGCCCTTGGGAGGCCAATCGCATGGCCAGCGGCAAGAGCAGCCTGCTCAGAGGGGCCTCATTGGTTCCGAGTGGGCTCACCGGATATGCGGGGGCCGCCTGGCATCAGCCTTGACCGGATGAACAGGCGCGCGGGGATTTCGATGATCTTGTACGACGCGATGGAGGCGAAGACGGCAATTGCCGCTGAGGCTAGAGCGACACTCGCATGCCCATGCCATTGCAACCTCATAGCAACGAAACCACAGCCAACAATCACGGATGCATGAAGCAAGTAGAGGCTGTAACTTGACTCGCCGAGAAGCTCGAGGATGGGGTTGGCCAGCATCTTCGGGTCGGAAGCAAGGGCAAGAATCATGAGCCCGTAGATAGGCGCCAGCAAGCCGTTGTGCAATGCCGGATAAGGTATCGGCCAGGGACTGAGCACGATGAATACCAGCGCCAGAACGCACCCCGCGACTACAAATCGAGGCCGGGGAATGCGCGTGCCATTCAGATAAAGCACACCCAAGGCGATGCCAATCAAAAACTCCGGAAGCCGGATGATCGGATTGAACTTGATGACCGTCAGGCCAACCGAACGGCTGAGCGTATCGACGGGGCCTTCCGGAAGGGCGAGCGCATAAAGAGTGGACGGAATCAGGCTCAGCAGCCAGGTTGTGGCGAGCACCAGCGCGGCACGACGCTGGGCAAGACGAGCGAACGGCCTGAGCAAAAAGGGAAACAGAAGGTAGAAGAAAGCTTCGACTGAGAGGCTCCATCCCGGCCAGTTCCAGGTCAAGGCGCTCTTTGGTATCCATGCCTGCACAAGAAAAAGCGCGGGAAGAGCGCCGGGGAAGAAGGGCTTTCCATTCATTTGGCTGAATCCGGCCGAGAAAGGAAATGAGACCAGAAGCGCAAAGAAATAGATGGGCAGAATGCGGGCAATCCGGGCCGACCAGAAATCCCGCAGCGTGAATTGGCGCGGAAGATAGTTGTAGCTGAGGATGAATCCGGAAAGAATGAAGAACAAGGTCACCCCGGAGTATCCCGCGTCAAAGAATCTGTCGAGCAACTCCGGCGGCTTCCAATCGAACCGGAGGTGGTGGAAAACAACCCAAATTGCGGCAAAGAACCTTATGCTTGTCAGGCCCACGAGCGTTTTTTTTCGCATCTGACTTTCCCTTCCCCCAGCGTGAAGATCAAGGTGTGAAGATCAACGTGGCCAGGCGGCTTGGGCGCAAGGCAGCCAAGGCGGTCTGACGAACCGGCCGGAATCAGGGACGTCTGAAGGCTTTCTTCGACTGTATTTCAAGAAACCTCGGAAAACGGACTTTCCCAGCATCAACGTCGACGGAAGGCCTGCGAAAAATGCGTGGATGAAAGAATTGGTTCTCGAATCGTAGCAACAGGGAAAGAACGATGTCAAACCATGGATAGCAGGGTGACCCAGCTCCCGGTTCTGGAACCTGGGAATCCACGAACCCGCGCCCCGAAGCTCCAATTTCGGTTGCAGCTGCGTACCCCATCCCACCTCGCCCTGAAGAATCTCCTTTCCGCCACCGCTGCCGTTTGTGAGCGGCTTGCGCGGACAGGTATCATGAACCTTCATGGGAATGCCGCCGACAATTGAAGTCGCCAACCTGGGGATGTGGGATTCGCTGATCCTGATGGTGATGGCGCTGGTGGTCTTCGGGCCGCGGCGGCTGCCGGAGATCGGCCGCCAGATCGGCAAGCTGATGTACGAGGTCCGCAAGGCCTCCAACGACTTCAAATTCCAGATGGAAGAGGAGTTGCGCAAGGCCGAGGATGTCGACCGGCGCAAGAAGGAGGAGGAGCGGAGAGACAGGGAACAGGGAACAGGGAATAGGGAACAACTTCCGGCTCTCGGGATGAATGATGGCCATCAGCTTCCAAACGGGGTGGCTGGGGTGCCCGTGGTGGATGGTCAATTCCCGATACCGAGTCCTTACCCGGAAGAGGGTGTTTACCCTCCGGTCACTGCGCCGGTGGATTTCCAGATCCCTAAATGGGAGCCAGGGGCACCTGCGGAAACAAAGGTGGAGGAGACCTACCCGCGCATTCTGCCGCCCTCCACCGGCGAGCCGGTGCCGGCGGCGCGGCCGGGAAGCGTGGCGGCTCCGGCCGAAGCTGGGGCGGAAGCGCACCCAGCCGAGATGACCCCGGTGAGCGGCCCGGAGACAGAGAAGGCCAACCATGCTTGATCCGGCGGATGCAATCGGCAGAGCGCGAGAAGCCGTGACGCAGCGGGCGGAGCTGCCCGGCATGAGCCTGATGGAGCATCTCGATGAGCTGCGCAAGCGCATCATCCGCTCATTCATCTTTCTGGTCCTGGGCTTTGGCGTGGCCGGAATCTTCTATAAGCAGCTTGTCGCCTTTATCCAGGCGCCGCTCAACCGCATCGGCAAATCGCTGGTCTTCACGCACCCCATGGACCCCTTGAACCTGGACTTGAAGGTTTCATTCGTCGGCGGGGCGATTCTGGCCTCACCCTTCATCCTCTACCAGGTCTGGCTGTTTATCGCGCCGGGACTCTACCAGAAGGAGCGGCGCTTCGTCGTTCCCTTCATGGCGGCGACCGTGGGACTGTTTCTGACCGGGGCGGCCTTCGGCTATTTTTATGTGCTGCCGGGAGCGCTCGAAATTCTGATCGTGGGCTTCGGAAAGAACTTCACCTCGATGGTCACCATCGAGGAGTACACCAGCTTCTTTCTCTCGATCATCCTCGGCCTCGGCATCAGCTTTGAACTGCCGATTCTGATCTTCTTTCTGGCTCTCTTCGGCATCGTCAGCCCGCGCTTCCTGTGGAAGAATATCCGCTACGCGATTCTGGCGGTCTTCATTGTGGCGGCCATTATCTGCCCGAGCCCCGACCCATGGACGATGTGCATCTATGCCATCCCCATGCTCGCGCTTTATTTGATCGGCATCGCCGTGGCCTGGTGGGTGCATCCGGCGCGCCGCAAGGCCAAGGAGACCAAGGAGGCTGCGAAGTGATCTTTTCCTCGTTTTGGAAGAAGGCAGCGGCGGGGCTGCTTTTGCTGGCGCCGCTCACCGCTTCGGCCCAGCCGCACTTCAACGGCGCCAAGGCGTTGGAGTACGCGCGCCAGTTTGTGGCCATCGGGCCGCGCTGGCCCACCAGCCAGGGGCACTTGAAGGCTGAGGCCTTTTTGCGCGATCACTTCAAGCACGACCAACTCGAGGAGGATGCCTTTACCGCTTCGACGCCCATCGGCCCGGTGCCCATGCGCAACTTCATCGTGCGCTTCCCCGGCAAGAAGGACGGCGTGATCGTGCTGGCCACGCACTACGAGACCAACTACTGGCTCAAAAACATCAACTTTGTGGGCGCCAACGACGGCGGCTCAACGACCGGGCTGCTGATGGCCATCGGTGACCAGTTGCGTGCCCAGACCGCGGGCGGCAAGAAGCTCGACGGCTACTCGGTGTGGCTGCTCTTCGACGACGGAGAAGAGGCGATCCAGAGCTGGACAGATTCCGATTCGACCTACGGCACCAAGCATCTGGCCGCCAAGTGGTACAGCGACGGCACGCTGGCCAAAATCAAGGCCTTCATTCTGGCCGACATGATCGGCGACAAGGATCTCGATATTCTGCGCGATACTCAATCCACCGGCTGGCTGGTTGACCTCGTCCGTCAGGCAGCCGCAAAATTCGGCTATAGCCGATATTTTTTCAAGACAAGTAACGAGATTTCGGACGATCATCAGCCCTTCGTCCGCCGCGGCGTGCCCTCGATCGACATCATCGACCTCGACTACGGTCCCAACAACAGCTATCACCACACCGACAAGGACACCATGGACAAGATCAGCGCCCATAGTTTGACAATTGACGGCGATGTGTTCATGGAGACGATACGGCTGATTGATTTGCGATGATCAAGAGACTTGTTCTGCTGCCGGGGATGGACGGAACCGGGGATTTGTTCGCGGATTTCGTGAGTGCTCTCCCTGATGGGTTCGAGACGGGGATAGTCCGCTATCCTACAGAAATTTTTCTTTCCTACTCGGAGCTGATGCCCCTCGTGCAGTCCTTAGCTCCGGCCAGTGAGCCGTTTGTGCTCGTTGCCGAATCATTTTCGACGCCACTGGCCATTCAATTTGCCGCGACGAATCCACCGAACTTGAAGGGCCTGGTCCTCTGCGCGGGATTTGCTTCAAGCCCGGCGCGGGGTTGGGCACATTATTTCAGTTCGCTTCTTTCGCCATTCTTATTCCGCGTGCCTCTCCCTGATTTTGCAGCCGAGCTCTGGCTCGTTGGGCCAAACGCATCCCCCGCTTTGCTTTCGGCCCTGAAGTCGGCAATCTTGTCCGTACGTGCAAGAGTGTTATCGGCTCGGTTCCGTGCCGTTCTCGATTGTGACGCAAGGACTGAACTAGCTCAAGCCGCTGTGCGAATCCTGTATCTGCAAGCTGAG
>Ga0302320_10015053_pt1 | contig 15932 bp, 13 predicted proteins | sample Bog_T0_3_FD_202130 | JGI IMG/M metagenome (GOLD analysis project Ga0302320, IMG submission 202130) | Peat permafrost microbial communities from Stordalen Mire near Abisko, Sweden - Bog_T0_3 | ecosystem: Environmental > Terrestrial > Soil > Wetlands > Peat | place: Sweden: Abisko, Stordalen Mire... | reverse complement strand
GCATGTTCCGCGATGCCGATATGTCCGAGATGGGCGACATCGCCGAAAAGATTTCAACCGAGCTGCGTAACCAATATGTCATCGGTTTTCGTCCCGCGGACCTGACCCGCGACGGCAAGTGGCGTAAAGTGAAGGTGAAGATCAATCCACCTCAAGGGTTGCCTCCGCTCACTGTCCATGCTCGCACCGGCTACTATGCGCCTTTGCAATAACGCGGTTCTCCTCTTTCTGTTTGCCGGAGCGGTACTCTCGCTGCCTGGGCAAACCCTGCCTGTCTCCCGCACCCCCGCCCAAACACCCGCCCAGCGGCCCGCCCAGGCCCCTGACCTGACCGTCGACCGCGACCCGGTGCGCTCGCCTGACGCCGAACCAGCAACCACCGAGCCCCTGCGCAAAGCCGCAGAGGGCTACGTGCTCCACACCGACGTGGAAGAAGTGGTGCTCAACGCCACCGTGCTCGATGGCAACCGCCTGGTTCCCGACCTCCGCAAAAACAACTTTGAAGTCTCCGAGGACGGCGTCAAGCAGACCCTGCTCAGCTTTCAACACACCGATCTGCCCGTCTCCATCGCCCTCGTGGTTGACAACTCCGGCTCGATGTTTCGCAAGCGCCCCTCGGTCAACAAAAGCGCCCTTGACCTTATTCAGGCCTCAAACCCACAGGACGAAGCCTTTGTCGTCAACTTCTCTGACGAGGCCTTCATTGACCAGGAGTTCACCGCCGACGTGAACAAGCTGCGCGATGGCCTCAGCCACATCGAGTCCCGCGGCGGGACGGCGCTTTACGATGCCGTGGCCGCCTCGGCTGACAAGCTGGTAGCCGACGCCAAACATCCCAAGCAGGTTCTGGTCCTCATCACCGACGGCGAAGATAACGCCTCCACCCTCAACCTGGTGCAGACCATCCGCCGCGTCCAGCAGCTCTCCGGCCCGGTCATCTATTCGATTGGTTTGCTGTTCGGCGACGAAATGAGCCACTCCCAGGTGCGTGGCGCGCGCCGCGCTCTGGAGATGCTCTCCACCGAGACGGGCGGCATCGCTTTCTTTCCCAAAAACATTGAAGAGATTGACCAGATTGCCGCCGAGGTGGCCCGCGACATCCGCAACCAGTACACACTGGGCTACCACTCCACCAAGCCCACCACCGAGCCGGGCTTTCGCCGCGTTGACGTTGTGGCCACCAGCAGCAGCCACGCCAAGCTCACCGTCCGCACCCGCACCGGCTACTTCCCCGTCGTCCGCCTGACCAAACAGGCCGCGCCCGCCCAAAAGTAGAGCTGCCTGCGGCGCATCCATTCAGCGCGCCTGAAGCCCGCAATCATTTACCATTTCTCTCGCAGTGTTTTCGGCATCCGGCAGGGCACTCTACGCCCCGCCGCAGCCGTTTTTCTGCGTGGAATGGAGAGCAAAGACGATGCGAGAGATTCTTGGGTTCAGAACCGCGCGGGCGGCGGCAGCACTTTTCTTCTGCACGATGTTGCTTGCGGTCCCAGGCTACGGCCAGGGCATCGCCGGCCGTTGGGCGGCGAAGGGCAAAACGTTGGAGAACGGCGAGGTGCCGAGGACGATTCTCGACTTGAAGCAGACCGGAAACGATCTCTCCGGCAAACTCACCGGCCTGGGCTATGGAGTGGACGTAAAAGGCACGGCCACGGGCAGCCATTTCGAACTCTTCGTTCCGGACTGGGACCTGAAGAAGCCGCTGATCGTCGGCGACCTGGCAAACGGCGAACTGCGCTGGACGCAGTGGGGCGATACGCTCGTGGCCAAACCGGCCACGCCCGCCGACAATTTCCCAAAACTCCCCTATCTTGATCCGCCCCCGCTCCACCCGGTGACCTACAACGGATTGGCCAAGACGCCGCCCATGGGCTGGAACAGTTGGAATCTCTTTGCCGAAAAAGTCGACGACCAGACCGTGCGCGCCATGGCCGACGCCATGGTCTCCAGCGGCATGAAAGACGCCGGCTACATCTACGTCAACATCGACGACACCTGGGAAGGCGTCCGCGACGACCATGGAAATCTCCAGTCGAACCACAAGTTCCCCAACATGAAGGCGCTGGCCGACTATGTCCATTCCAAGGGACTGAAGCTGGGCATCTACTCCTCGCCCGGGCCGCGCACCTGCGGCGGCTACCCAGCCAGCTATGGCCACGAATCTCAGGACGCCAACACCTTTGCCGCCTGGGGCATCGACTACCTCAAGTACGACTGGTGCAGCGCCGGCAACATCTACAAGAACGACGCCTTGCAGCCCATCTATCAGAAGATGGGGGCCGCGCTCCACGCCTCCGGCCGCTCAATCGTCTACAGCCTCTGCGAGTACGGCATGGGCAGCGTGGAAAAATGGGGTCCTGAGGTCAGCGGCAACCTGTGGCGCACGACAGGAGATATCAATGACTCATGGGACAGCATGATCGCCAATATCGAGAAGCAGGTGCCCACCGCGCCCTGGGCGGGCCCCGGCCACTGGAACGATCCCGACATGCTCGAGATCGGCAACGGCCACATGAGCGATGACGAATACCGCGTCCACATGAGCCTCTGGTCGCTCACCGCCGCGCCTCTGCTGGCCGGCAACGACATCCGGACGATGACGGACACGACAAAATCCGTCCTGCTCAACAAGGAAGTGATCGCCATCGATCAGGACCCGCTGGGCAAGCAGGCGTCGCCGGTAAAGAGCGGCGACTTCGAAACCTGGATCAAGCCGCTCTCCGATGGCAGCGTGGCTGTGGGTATCGTCAATCTTGGCTCTGCCGCGGCGCCGGCCACAGTCAAGGCCTCCGACCTCAACCTGGGCGGCAGCGTAAAACACGCTCGCGACCTGTGGGCCCACAAGGACGTGAAGTTTGCGGGCGGCTCGTATACGGCAACCGTGCCGTCGCACGGCGTGCTGCTGCTCCGGGTCAGCGCGAAATAGCAACGGTCTGCGGTATCCCAGGTCCCAAAATCGAGACCTGGGGCACCCGGCTCCCGTGCGCCGCGATAAGCTAGAAGCTGGAGCTCAAAGAGAAAAATGTCCGATCCCCACTACAAGTACGACACCCTCGCCGTCCACGCCGGTCAATCCCCTGACCCGCAGACCGGCGCCGTGAATGTTCCCGTCTACCTGTCCTCGACCTTTCAGCTCACCGGTATCGGCACGGACCGCGGCTGGGACTACTCGCGCGCCGGCAACCCCACCCGCGACCACCTTGAAGAAGCCCTCGCCGTGCTCGAAGGCGGCACCAGCGGCCACGCCTTTACCAGCGGCATGGCGGCGATTTCAGCTCTGGTGGCCATGCTCCGCTGCGGCGACCACCTCATCTGCTCGCACAATGTGTACGCGGGCACCGTGCGCCTCTTCGACCAGATCGTGTCTGGTTATGGAATCGAGATTCAGTACGTTGACACCAGCAATCTGGCGGCGGTGGAAGCGGCTATCAAGCCGAACACCAAACTCATCCACATTGAGACGCCCAGCAATCCGCTGATGATCCTCACCGACATTGCCGAGGTCAGCCGCATCGCCCATGCGCACGGCGTTGAAGTCAGCGTCGACAACACCTTCCTCTCGCCCGCCTTGCAAAATCCCATCGCCCTCGGCGCGGACATCGTGATGCACTCGACGACCAAGTACCTCAACGGCCACTCCGACGGCCTGGGCGGCGCGCTCATCGGCTCCAAACCCGAGCACAAGGAGCGCTTTCTGCTCGTCCAGAAGGCCGCTGGCGGAGTCATGTCGCCCTTTGAGTGCTTCCTTGTCCTGCGTGGTATCCGCACCCTGCCCCTGCGCATCCGCCAGCATGAAGTGAACGGCCGCGCCGTGGCCGAGTTCCTCTCGACGCATCCCAAGGTCAGCAAGCTCGCCTATCCCGGCATCAAGACGCACCCGCAATACGACCTCGCCGTCAAGCAGCAGCGCGGCTTCGGATCCATGATGAGTTTTGAAGTCGAGTCGCGCGAGGGAGCGGGCCGCTTCCTGGCCGCCATCAAGATCTTCATCAGCGCCGAGTCGCTGGGAGGCGTTGAGTCGCTCGCCTCGCACTCCGCGACGACAACCCATGCCTCCGTCACCGAGGAACAGCGCACATCCATGGGGATTACGCAGGGCCGCATTCGGTTGTCGATTGGGATTGAGGACAAGGAAGACCTGATCGCGGATCTGGACCAGGCGCTAAGGGCGGTTTAGGCCGCCCTCAGTGCGCCATCGGCACCGGCGCGTTCTTCGCCGGCCGCCGCATCAAAAACGGCAGCGGCACCAGAATCACCGTCAGCAGCACCATCATCCAGATTGAATCCACATAAGCCAGCAGCCGCGCCTGAATCTGCGCCATGCCGTAGATCTGCGCACCGGCATGCTGCATGCCGCCGGCGGCGCCGCCTCCGCTCGTGTGCATCCACGCGCCGGCTAGCGCGCCGTTCAACCGTTCATAGGGCGGGTTGCCGGCCACGGTGTTCGCCCCCAGCATAGCCAGGTGCTTCTGCGTCTGCCGCATCAGCAAGGTGGTCACAAAGCTGATGCCCACGCTGCCGCCCAGGTTGCGCATCAGCGCGCTCATGCCGCTCACCTCGTTGTACTTCTCCTGCGGAACCCCGGTGAAGCACAGCGTGTTGATGGGAATAAACAGGAACGGCAATCCCAGCGCGATCACCACCCGCCAGCTCACCGCCATGCCGAAGCTGGTGTTCAGGTTCAGCCCCGTCATGCGCCACAGGCCGAAGGTGGTGATGATAAAGCCAACCGCCACCAGCAGGCGCGGATCGAATTTAGGCGCCAGCGCGCCGGCGACCGGAAACAGAAACATCAGCGCCAGCCCGCCAGAGGAAACCGCCATGCCCGCCTGCTCCGCGCTATAGCCCATGATCTCCTGAAGATATTGCGGAATCAGCACCGTCGACGAGTAAAGCGAGACGCCCACCATGAACATGACAAACATCGTCGTCCCCACGTTGCGCTGCGCAAACAACCGCAAATCCAGAATGGGATGTTCCACGTGGAGTTGACGCACAACGAAAATCGACAAGCCGACAACGGCAACCACCGTGCACGTGACGATAAACCGCGAGCTGAACCAGTCGTCTTCCTGGCCCTTGTCCAGCAGTACCTGGAGCGCGCCGATTGAAACCACCAGCAGCCCCAGACCCCAGTAGTCGATGCCCTCGCGCCGCTTGCGAATCTTCTCAAGATACGGCGGATCTTCGACCACGCGGTTGGTCAGGTAAAGCGACAGAATGCCCACCGGAATATTGATGAAGAAGATCCAGCGCCAACTGTAGTTGTCCACAATCCAGCCGCCCACCGTGGGGCCCAGAACCGGCGCAATCACCACCGCCATGCCATACAGCGCAAAGGCCATGCTGCGCTTCTCCGGCGGAAAGGTATCGGCCAGAATCGACTGCTCGCTGGGCTGCAAGCCGCCGCCCGCAGCGCCTTGCAGCACGCGGCAAAGCACCAGCACACCCAGCGTGGGCGCCAGCCCGCACAGCAGTGAAGCCATGGTAAACAGGAACACGCACATCATGTAAAACCGCTTGCGGCCCATGCGGTTGGCAATCCAGCCGCTGATGGGCAGCACCACCGCATTCGCCACCAGATAGCTGGTCAGCACCCAGGTGGCTTCGTCGCGGCTGGCAGAGAGCGATCCGCCGATGTGCCCCATGGCCACGTTGGCAATGGAACTATCCAGCGCCTCCATGAAGGTGGCCAGCGTTACGGTGCCAGCAATCACCCAGGGGTTTGCGCGCGGCCGCCAGGTGTCGTGGAATGAAAGTGTGGCGGCCGCCAAAACGTGCTCCTTGCTCTTCGGCGCCCGGGGCGGGCGGATATATGTCAATCTGATGCTCTAAACCGGCAAATGGATGCACAGCGGGGGTGGAAGCGCCGCGTGCCGGTGTGTCATGCTGAGGGGGTCATGCCAGGTAATCTGCCCAATGCGACGCCGGAAAGCCCGCTGCTGTTGGCTATTGACACCTGCGGCCCCACCGGCTCGGTGGGGCTGGGCCAGATAGCCAAAGGCAAACTCCACATCCTGGGCGAGACGGAACTGCCCGGACGCACCTACTCCTCCAATTTGGTCTCTGCCATTTCCGAGCTCCTGCGGCAGGCGCAAACTCAGCTGCCGCAGCTCGCAGCCATCGTCGCGGTCCGCGGCCCCGGCAGCTTTACGGGAGTGCGCGTTGGGCTGGCCGCCATCAAAGGCCTGGCGGAGTCGGCGCAGATTCCGGTTGTGGCTGTCTCGCGGCTTGAGGTGCTGGCCCACAAGGCCGGCATTCCTTCCGCCGCCCTCGACGCCCACCGCCACGAGGTCTTTCTCCGCATCGCCGAGCCGCAACCCGCCGGGCCATTCGGAATGAGCGACCTGCTGGCCGGCGCACCCGAGCTGGCCGCCCTCAGCCCGCCGCCAGCGCGCATTGCCGTCTGCGATGAAGCTGCCGCTTCTCTGCTCTCCGCCGCCTGGCCGGCTACTGAAATCGCGCTCCACGCCGCGCCCACCGCCGCCGATGCTCTGCGGCTCGCCCTTCCGCTTATCAGCGCAGCCGACTTCGTTGACCTGGCCCTTCTCGACGGCCACTACCTGCGCCGCTCGGACGCCGAGATCTTTGGCGACCCTACCCCTGTGGCCGGGCAACCCACCCACTCCAGCCAGGGCAGCTCCAGCCTCGGAATCTCCAGCCCAGGCATCCTCGTCCGGCCCATGGGTGAGGCTGACATCGACCAGGTCATGGACCTCGCCCAAACCCTGCGAGCAGCTCCGCAGTGGCCGCGAGCGGCTTACCTGGCCGCGCTCTGGCCCCATGTCTCGCCCAAACGCATCGCCCTCGTTCTGGAAGAGGCCGAGCCGGCCCAAGTCACGGGCTTTGCGGTGGCCAGCCTGCTCGCCGGCCAGGCCGAGTTGGAGATCGTCGCCGTTGCTGCCCGGTCCCAGCGAAGGGGTCTGGCCCGCCGGCTCTTAGGCGAACTGATTCAGAAATTCAAGCCCCACGGAATTGCCGAAGTCATCCTTGAGGTCCGCGCCTCCAACCACCCGGCGCTCCAGCTTTACCGCTCTTTGGGATTTGTTGAGACCGCCCGCCGTGCCCGCTACTACGCTGACCCGGTTGAAGATGCGGTTCTGCTCAGCCTTCCGGTCCACTGACCGCTCCCCTCTGCCACCCCACCCCAGAGGGCGTGATCCCGGTCACGCTTGTCCCGTTTTCGTTCCGAATTCCACAGCTTCCCATGACCTTTGGTCTGTTGGGGACTTGCCCATTGTCCCGCCATGGCGATATATGTAGATGTTCTGTTAAATACGGAGGTGCTTGATGGACGAAATCCAGGACTCCACGCTGAGCGAAGAACTTCATCGCCTGCATGCCGAACATCATCGCTACGCTCAGCGGTTGGAAGAATTGCTGCAAAAGCCTTACCTCTCCGACGACGAACAGCTCGAGGAAGTACGGCTGAAGAAGCTCAAATTGCATGCCAAGGACCTGATCTTCGCCCTCGAGCGCAGGTCGCCGGCCGTCGCTTAGCAGCCTCTGCCAGAGTTTCCTGAGTTACTTCTTTGCGCCCGGCATCATGCCCTTGATTCTGTCCATGAGGCCGGGCTTGCTTGCTGGTGTGCCTGCCGAAGGCTTGGCCGCCGGCGCGGGGAGAGTCTGCGATTGCGCGGCCTCCGCCGCAGGCGGCTGCGCGCCCTCCGGCGCGGCTGGGCTTTCAGCGGTCTTTTCGCTTTTCTCGGCTGCCTTTTCGTTTGCGGGCGCCGGCGGCGGTGGCCCATTCACAACCCTTGTGCCGGGCAGTGCCGGAATCGCCTCGTCGCTATTCCTGACCAAGATGGATATCCTGCGATTCGATGGATCTGTGGGATTGTTCGTCACCCGCAAAAGCTGATCGGCATAGCCGCGCACCTGCGTCACCTGGTTGGAGCGCACGCCGTGCTCCTGAAGCAGGCGCCGCGCTGAGTTGGCCCGATCGGCCGACAGCTCCCAATTGCTGTAGTTGGCATCGCTGGAGTATTGCGTCGCGTCGGTGTGCCCCTCGATCAGCAGGTCGTTAGGCAGCGTCTTCAGCTCCGTGGCCAGCAGCGCAAGCAGCTCCTGCCCGCTTGCACTCAGGCGCGGGCTCCCACTCTGGTAAAAGGTGCCGTTCTTATCCTCCAGCAGCTCGATACGCAGTCCCTCGGGCGTGATGCTGAGTTCAATCTGCTTTGAGAGCTTTTCCAGTTCTTTGCGTTCCTTGATCTCCTGCTCCAGTTTGGATTTAAGCTTTTGCAGGTTGTCGATGTTGCCCGGCTGCACGGTCATGCCGTTGCCGTTCATGGTGGTGCCCAGCAGGTTGGCGGTGCCTTTGGGATCGTTGAAATAGCCGGCCACGGCCTTTTTTACCTTGTCGCTGGAGTTCATCAGCCACAACACGATGAACAGCGCCATCATGGCGGTGACAAAGTCGGCATAGGCCACCTTCCAGGCGCCGCCGTGGTGGCCGCCATGCCCGCCCTTCTTCTTGATCACGATAATCGGTTGAAGCTTGTTGCTGGGCGTCATGTGCCGCCTACCTCCCCGATGACCTGCCTGTGACTCCAGCAGAATCACGATAGAAATATCCAGGGCCTCGAATGTAGAGTGTTGATTCCCTCAAGAAATCAACACTTTGCACAGTGCTTTTCAGCGCACTGGAATCGCGATTTTGCACTAGGCCGCGGCGGCTTCCGCGCCGCCTGCGTGGTTCTTGCAGCGCTTCTCCATCTCGTCGAAGCTGGGCCGCACATGCGCCGGAATGGCGCGCCGACCCATCTCAATGGCGATCATGGGAGCAGAGCCTTTCAGGAACGAAAGCAGTAACACCCGCAGCACGTGCAGATAGCTATTCTGTTCATCGGCGGTCTTGCCCATGTTCGAGCTCAGAGGACCGGCCACGCCATAGCAGAGCAGAATGCCCAGGAATGTGCCCACCAGCGCCGCGGCTACCTTGTGGCCGATGGCCTCGGGCGGGCCGCCCAGCGCGCCCATGGTAATCACCACGCCCAGCACCGCGGCCACAATGCCCAACCCCGGCAAGGCATCCGCCACCGTGGTCAGCGCGCTCACCGGCTGCGTGGCTTCGTGGTGGTGGACCTCCATGTCCAGCTCCATCATCTGGTCCATGTCAAATGGCTCCACGCCTCCGGTAATGGCCATGCGCAATGTGTCGCAAACAAAATCCCGGGCGTGATGGTCCTTGATAAACTCGGGGTAGTTTTTGAAGATCGAGCTTTCCGACGGCTTCTCCACATCCATCTCCACGCTCAGCAACCCCTCTTTGCGCACCTTGTTGAGGAACTGGTACATCATCTTCAACGTGTTCAGATAGCGCTCTTTTCCAAAACTCGACCCGCCCAGGACGCCCTTCAGGCCCTCGGCGATACCTTTCAGTATGTGCACCGGATTGGCCACCAGAAGAGTGCCGGTGGCCGCACCCGCAATAATCAGCAGCTCCGCGGGCTGCAGAAGCACCTCGATGTGGCCCTTCTCCATCAGGAAGCCGCCGATAACCGATGCAAAGACCACGAGAATGCCTATGATGGCAAACATGCCTGCCCCCCAGGTGCAAGTGTGATATGGTTCCCGCCCTCTTGATTGCTTGAGACCATCGCTGCCTGGGCGCGTTCGAGCAGTTGTACCAATGTCTCCGCCGCGTTAGCCTGCGCCGCGCCGATGCTCACGGTCAGCGAAATACGGTCTCCCCACCAGCGAAACTCGGCCGTTCTGGCCACCCCGGCCAGCCGTTGCGCATGGGCTGCCAGCATCTCCGCAGTGCGCTCGTGCGACAACACCAGGAACTCGTCGTCGCCCCAGCGCCCAATCTCCTCGGCCGGCCGCAGGCCATTCAGCATTGCGCGTTCCACTTTATCCAGCATCGCCTCGCAGGCGCGAGCCCCGTGCGTCCTGCGCAATTCGTGCGCCTGGTCCACGGTGATCCACAGAACGCCAAACGGCACGCCGGCGCCTGTGAAATCTGCAAACACTTCCTCGATCCGCTCCTCAAGATCGGCCTGGCTCTCTTCCACTCCAGAGCCCTCGCCGCACTCTCCGCGCGGCAGCGCATCCAGGCTTTCAGCAGGGTGGAACACCACAGCCGTACCCAACCGGCCGCCCATCCCATCGCGAAGCACAAGGGTCCGCGCAATCACCGGCACATCGTGGCCCAGCTTGTGGCGCGCAACCAGCGGCGCTCCATGGCCGGGCACGGCCGCGCCCTCTTCCTGGACTTCGCGACCAGCCGAGCTCGATAGCAGCGCCTCGAACGGCTCGGGGGCTGCGCGCCCCACCAGGTCAACGCTCGCGTAACCGGTAATCGCCTCGGCAGCCCGGTTCCAGAACGCCACCTGGCCGCCCACGCGCAAAAGCGCAATGCCGTTTGGAAGGCTATCCAGCGCAGCTTCAACGAGCTCTGCTCGATCGGTCATGCGCGCCTCCATCTGATCCATCGGCGGAATGCGGGCCAACTTCATTCGAACGCCGCGCCTGGGAAGAATTGGCCGCAAGCCAGGGAACCAATCCCGGGGAAGGAATTTTGCCCTCCAGCGTTGACCGAGCGGATGACTCCCTGCTCCTCGCCCGCGAAATGTCGTGCCCCCCGGGGGGCGCAGGCTGTAATCTTCTATTCAAGGGTTCCTTCTGCGCTCCGGGCTCTTCCTCTTTTGAACCGGCAACACTTTGAAAAGGGACGTTTAACAGTGTCGCAAACACAGACAAGCCCACGCTTGCGCACCATTCAGCCGATAGGGCACAAAGGAGTCCAGCCATTGGCCGCAGGCGAACCAGAGTCTCCAGTTTGGCAAGGCGCTCAATCGACTTGGCTTCAGATTGATTTTTCCCGGCTTACGCAGCAGACGAGACGCAGATTATGAACAAGATCATTCTGGCCGATTCGCAGGCAATCTTTCGTGCAGGCACCGCCAAGGTGCTGGCGATGGACGAAGACCTGCGCATTATTGCGCAATGCAGCGACCTGGACCGCATGCACCATGCCGTCACCACCTTTCCCGGGTCCATCGTCCTGTTTGCCGCCTCCTTGCGTCCGGATCTGGTCAGGCTCCGGCATTTGCTTGATTCCGGCGGCAGCAGCGGTATCGTGATTGCTGAAAACAGCGATACCGCGGATCACTATCTTCAACAGGGCTTCCGCGGGGTTGTCTTTCGCAATGTCTCGGGGTCGTCGTTGGTTGAGTGCGTGCGCCGCGTGGCAGCCGGCGATATTTGGATGCCGCCGCAACTGATGAATGCCGACTCGCCCGAAGAGGATATGGTGGGCACGCGCGTGCGCGACCGGCTTACACCCAAGGAAATGCGCATTGTCGCGCTCATCGTGCAAGGCTGCAAGAACCGCGAAATCGCCGTCCGCCTGAAGACCACTGAGCAGGTCATCAAAAACTACCTGCGCTCCATCTACGACAAAACCGGGGTCAGCGACCGGCTCGAATTGGCCTTGTTCACCATTCACCATCGCGTGCTGGCAGCAGCCGCCGCTGAAGTGGGCAGCAAGCTCGAAGCCGAGGAACAAAAGGCCGCTCCTCCTTCAGCAGTCGCTTAGAGCGGTTCTCCAATAAACGTGCGCTGGCTATTTCTGTGCAGGGTGGCTTTTTCTTAAGGAAGAAGCCACTTGGCATTGTGCTTTCGGAGTACAGCAATTGGAGAACCGCTGTAGCCCGGCGCCTGCCGCTTCAGGAGCCCGGCTCCAGCAGCGCGCTCAGCCCCTTCATGTCTTTCACCACGATCCGCCGTGCTTCCACTTCCAGAAGGCCCTCAGCCTGAAGCCGCATCAAATTGCGCGAGATGAGTTCGCGCACCGTACCCAGCTGATTGGCCAGCTCCTGGTGACTCGCCGGCAATTGGAACTCAATCCCTCCCTCGCCCTTCACGCCCTGTTCCTGGGCCAGCTTCAGCAACGTTGACACCAGGCGCTGGCGGATTGTGCTAAACGATAGCTCCTCAATAATGCCCACCAGGCGCCGCAGGCGCGCACCTGCCACGGAGAGCACTTTGAGGGCTACCTGGGGATGTTCAAGACAATAGCCTTGAAAATCGCGTTGCGAGATAAAGGCAATCTGCGTCTCTTCAATGGCCACCGCTGAGGCCGGATAAGGCCCGCCATCGAAGACCGGCAGCTCCGCCACGGTCTCGCCCGGCTCATTCACAGCCAGCACCTGTTCGCGGCCATTGGCCGAGGCCTTGAAGATGCGCACTTTGCCGCTGGCCACAATGTGCAACCCGTGGCATGGCTCCCCCTCTGCGAACAGCAACTCGCCGCTCTTGAAGAGCTTGCGCGCGGTGCGGCTGGCGAGCGTGCGCAACTCATCCTGAGAGAGCCCCGAGAGCAAGGCCGTGCCGGCGAGAACCGCCACAAAGTCAAAACGCTGAATGCTCACCCGTGGATTCTACCAGCCGCCGCAATTCGCCACGCAACGCGGCGTATTTTGTCGCCGCAAGCGACTAAAGTCACTGCGTCCTTGTATGCGGATGCCTCACTCTCACAATCAAGGAGTTCATCATGACCACAACAACCCAGCCCGTCCGCGAGATTGCGTTGCAGCAGCCTTCCTCCATCCGCGTGTTTGAGCAGTTCGGCATCGACTACTGCTGCGGTGGGCGCAAACCCCTTGCCGAGGCCTGCGTCGCCGGCAATATCGAGATCGGCGCGGTCCTTGCCGCGCTGGAATTCGCGGCCGCCACACCCGCTGCCAGCCGTGAGAATTGGCAGCAGAGACCCATGGCGGAATTGGTTGCGCACATCGTGGCCACGCATCACGCCTATGTGAAGAGCGAATTGCCTCGGCTGGCGGTGCTGGCGCAGAAGGTGGTGAATCGCCACGGCGATACCAAGGCCGAACTGCCGCAGATTCAATCGGCGCTGGCCGCGCTGGACGAGGAGTTGATCCAGCACCTGGCCAAGGAAGAAGCCATCCTGTTTCCCTTCATCGTCAAGCTGGAGCGCGCATCCACCGGCGCCGCGGCACAGCCCGCCGCATGCTTCGGCACGGTGGCCAATCCGATCGCCATGATGACCCAGGAGCATGAGGCCGCAGGAGCCTTGCTGGCCACGATGCGCACTCTAAGCCAGAACTTTGTGCCGCCCGTGGGCGCCTGCCCCACCTTCCATGCTTTCTACAATGGCCTGCAAGAATTTGAGCAGGATCTTCATCAGCACATCCACCTTGAAAACAACATCCTGTTGCCGCGCGCCATCGCACTGGAAGCTGAAAGCCGGCAACCTGCCACTGTATGAGCGCCGCATGGCTTTCAGGTCCGTGACCTGAGAGGCATGCGCAGCCAAAAGCCGGCAGCGTTATGGGACCGTGATGACCACCTTGCCCACCTGCTGGTTTGATTCCAGGTATTGGTATGCCTCCACGGTCTGCGCAAAGCTGAAGGTGCGAGCGATCTTCGGTACAAAGCGGCCGTCGGCAAGCCGGTCAAGGACATACTTCTTAGCTATCGCGGCCAGTGCCGGGTCGCGCGTGACCTGCAACAGCGTGTAGCCGTGAATGTTCAGGCCCTTCACCATCGCCGTCATGATTGGAAACGGGGTCGCCGCGCCGGCAAGCGCTCCGTACTCGATCAGGTGGCCGTTGGTTGAGGCCGCCTGGGCCAGCTTCTCGATCCCCGGCCCGGCCACCGGATCAAACGTGATCCGCGCGCCCTTGTTGCCGGTAATCTCTTTTATGCGCGCAACATAGTCTTCCTCGTCGCTCACAATCACGTGGTGCGCGCCGAGCGAAGGCAACTCCTCACGCTTGGCTGCAGTGCGGGTAACGGCAATCGCCGTTGCGCCATGGTCGCGGACGATCTGGATTGCGGCCAGACCCACGCTCGATGAAGCAGCAGGAATCGAGACGAAATCTCCGGCCTGGATGCCGCCCACCAGCACCAGCGCGCCATAGGCCGTAAGGTACTGCATCCAGATGGCAGCGGCCTGCTGCGGCGTCAGGTTCGGCGGATACTCGCCCAGGGTTTCGACAGGCACGACAGCCTCTTCGCCGAGGGTGCCATAACGATTCTGCGAGAAGCCGGGAACCGTGGCGACCGGCTTGCCGATCCACGCGGCATCCACGCCCTCGCCCACGGCTTCAACCACGCCCGCGACCTCATAACCGATTCGCGAAGGAAGGTTTGGCTGCTCAAAGTAGCGGCCGCGCATGTAGACGGATTCAGCCCGGTTCAGGCCTGCTGCCTGCACACGAAGGCGCACCTCGCCTTTGCCGGGCTGCTGTTGCGGATGCTCTTCAATTCGCAGATTTTCTGGACCGCCAAGCTGATGAAATCGGACAATTCTGGGCATTCAGTCTCCTTCACCCGATTGGATGGAATGGGCCGGAAAGAAGATTCGCTCGCAGCCCCCAGGGGGAGTGCGAGCGAATCGTAAACCTCGGCTTGAAGCGTGCGACGAGAGACTATAGCTTCTCCGCCACGCTCTTGGCCTGGGTAAAGAGCAGCAGGTAATCCGCGCCGCCGGCCTTACTGTCCGTCCCGCTCATGTTGAAGCCGCCGAAGGGGTGGGCGCCCACCATGGCGCCGGTGCATTTGCGATTGAAATACAAATTTCCAACGTGAAATTCGCGGCGGGCGTGGTTCATTTTTTCGCGATCGCTGGTGTAAATGGCGCCGGTCAGTCCGTACTCGGTGTTGTTGGCGACGGCCAGGCCCTCTTCAAAGCTCGCGACTTTGATCACGGCGAGGACGGGGCCGAAGATCTCCTCCTGGGAGAGCGCGGCATTGGGTTGGATGTTGGCAAAGACTGTGGGTTCAAGGAAGTAGCCGCCGTCTGGGGTGGCCGGGGCGCTGCCGCCAGCGAGCAGGCGGCCCTCTTTTTTGCCGGTTTCCACGTAGGCCAGCATGGTGGAGAGCGCGGCCTGGTTGATGACCGGGCCGAGGTTGTGGTCTTTAGCCGGGTCGCCGAGGGTGAGCTTGGCCACGCGCTCGCGGATGCGCTCGAGGAAGACGTCGTAAATGGCTGACTCCACGATGGCGCGGGAGCAGGCGGAGCACTTTTGGCCGCTGAAGCCGAAAGCCGAGGCGACGACGGCATCGGCGGCCGCGTCCAGATCGGCGTCCGCGCAGACGAGGATGGAGTCTTTGCCGCCCATCTCGAGGATCGTGCGTTTGATCCAGATTTGATTGGGTTGAGCGCGGGCGGCCAGCTGGTGAATCTCAAGGCCGACGGCTTTGGAGCCCGTGAAGGCGATGAAGCGGGTCTTGGGGTGCTCAACGATGGCGTTGCCGAAGGTGGCGCCGGAACCGGGGCAGAAATTGACGACACCGGCGGGAAGGCCGGCCTCTTCAAGCACCTCCATGAACCGGGCGGCGATGGTGGGCGCATCGCTGGAGGGCTTTAGAATCACCGTGTTCCCGGTAACGATAGAGGCAGCGGTCATGCCCGCCATGATGGCGAAGGGGAAGTTCCAGGGAGGGATGACGGCGCCCACGCCGAGGGGGATGTAGTGGAGTTCGTCGCGCTCGCCGGGGTACTGGATGGGGGTGGTGGCGGCGGCGAGGCGGAGTGCCTCGCGGGCGTAAAACTCGAGGAAATCAATGGTTTCGCCTACGTCGGCGTCGGCCTCGGCCCAGTTCTTGCCCACTTCGTAAGTGAGCCAGGCGCAGAACTCGAAGTGGCGCTGGCGGATGATGTCCGCCGCGGCAAGGAGCAGGGAAACCCTTGTTTCCACAGGGGTTCGGCTCCAGGGCTCGAAGGCGCGCAGGGCCGCGGCCATGGCCAGCTGGGCGTGTTCCGCGCCGGCTTTCTGGTGGATGCCGACGATCTGGGCGGGGCGGGCGGGGTTGAGGGAGTGGATCTTGGCGGCGGTCTTCAGGCGCTCCCCGCCGATGATCAGGTCATATTCGCGGCCTAGTTGGGTGGCGGCCAGGTCCAACGCCTGCTGCATGTCGCGGGCATTTTCAGGGGATTTGAAGTTGGTGAAGGGCTCATT
>Ga0302320_10015052_pt1 | contig 15933 bp, 12 predicted proteins | sample Bog_T0_3_FD_202130 | JGI IMG/M metagenome (GOLD analysis project Ga0302320, IMG submission 202130) | Peat permafrost microbial communities from Stordalen Mire near Abisko, Sweden - Bog_T0_3 | ecosystem: Environmental > Terrestrial > Soil > Wetlands > Peat | place: Sweden: Abisko, Stordalen Mire... | reverse complement strand
CAAGTTTGAAATCAAGGCTGGCTGGCTCATTCCAGCCGTGCTGGAACAGCAGCTCAATTCCGATTTGCCGGGGCTGATCCGGGCTCTCGTCCGAGAAAATGTGTATGATTCTGCTAGTGGCAGGTACATTCTAGTACCGGCTGGAAGTACACTGGTAGGGATTTACAATTCCCACGTCGGGTATGGGCAAAGTGCATTGCAGGCGGTTTGGCAGCGCGTCATATTTCCTGACGGAAGCAGCCTCTCGCTCGGCGGTTTTGAAGGGGACGACAATACTGGTGCGGCGGGCTTCCGAGACCAGGTGGACAATCACTGGGGTAGAATCCTTTCCGGCGCTCTGCTCACGTCGCTTTTCTCCGCCGGAATTGAACTGAGCCAGGGGACGAACTCTTCGGTGTTGCAATCGCCGAGCGTCGGGCAACAGGTGGGGCAAGCGGTTGGCCAGCAAGTCGGCCAACTCGGAGTTGAGGTGACGCGCAGGAACCTTAACATCCAGCCAACAATCGTGGTGAGACCGGGTTACAGATTCTTTGTAAGGGTTGAGAAGGACATTCCGTTCAACGGTCCTTACTCACCGATGAGAGCAGGGAGTGAGCCTCAACAGCGACCTGTAAACAACTTTGGAAGGGCATCCAGTGGCAGTGAAGAAGGCAGTGCGGAAAGTGAACCGCGACGGGCAGCGGTGGACGGACGACCGTCCGGGAATGACCCTACGCCTCCCCATTGATCTGCGCGAAGCAGTCACAGAAGAGTCTCGTGTAAAGGGCGATCTGGCCAGGATCGTCCTTTTTGCGTTGAGCCATGTTGAGCGCGAAAAAGTAGACATCATGCAGACCCGCAAGGCCGGCATGGAACTCACCAACCCCCAACTCCTCCATGTCGGCGCCGATGCCCGGCTCAAGCTCAAAGAGTGGGCTGAAGCCGAAGGCGTCAGCGTCAACGCGATTGTTGTCAGCGTCCTAGATGAGTTCTTCAAGCGCCTCAAGAAAAGCAAGGCGCTCCGAGAAGAATTGCGGCTGGAGATTCGTGCCCACCGCGGGTTTATGCCGAACTGATACACGGCGATCTATTGCTGGATCGGTTCAGAAAACTGACAAGTCGAAAGGCGAGACTTTGCGGCGCTCAGGTTGTGTGTGGGTAGGCCATGCACTTTCTCCTAATCCAAATCGGCAGAGTTAAGAAGAGCATCCTGCTCCGTGAAGTTCTTCGACGATCACCGGCGTCCCGCCCTTGACGGTAATGGCGGTGGACCCCCGCGAAGAGCCGGGATTGTCCGTTACGCATCTGTTTAACTCTTCCATCCGTGGGTTAATCACGGGGAGCTCGACGGCAATCTCGGCGGTGGAATCTCAATGATCCCGCTTTCAGTATCAAATCGTGGCGCGTGGGATTCTTGTTCTTGTGATATGCTTTCCTCAATTCTCGGCCATCTCCTTTTGGTGATGACATCCCAGCACGTTTTGAAGCGCGCAGTGGAGAGGTCCAGAGCCCCTCGGCCACCAGTATAGTGGGATGTGCTGCGATAAGGGCCAGACTTTGCTGACCAAGATCAGTTTGGTTGCGGTCAGCGTAAATCCAGCTAGCACGAAGGGCGAACAGAATTTTGCGTGACCTCGTAGTGTCGATGATCGACGAGACCGACCTCTTTGAGGCCATAGCATTTCTCGCCCTTCTGGTGATTGGCCCGGCTAGCCTCTTCGGGAAGGGGCTGAAAATGGTTCGCACCAGGGTGTCTTGTTTGCGTGATCCGCGCCAAGGGCGGCTCTATCTTGTTGGCTCGGCGCTTTGGGCCTCTTTGTCGGGTTGGTTTTTCATCGATTACGGTGGCGCGCTTATGCGACACCTTTTGAACTCTTTCGGACCGTGGGTCTATGGCATCCTCATCGCGATAATCGTCTGTGTAGTTGCGCTCCCGCTTTGCTTCACCGGAAGGCAACTCCGGCTTACATGGAACCTCCGACAGCAGAATCAAAATCGGCGTAGGTTGCGAACACCTCTCCTCACAGGCTTAATCGGCCTAGGCTTGACGGCGGTGGTGATTGCCATAGTCTTCATGACGCAATCTGTAACGCTTTCGATCGTCGCCGCCGGGCTTGCGATAGGGGCGCTCGCGGTCGGTTGGTTCGGGGGCGTCCTGGTGCCGGACTTGGGCTTGTCTGACTAAGGTGGCGGGCCAGAAGGAAGTTGCAGCCTATACCTGCGGGTGTGGCCCTATGACGCTCCGGCTCAACTATGGCGTGGGGGATACTGGAACAGCGTTGAAGAATGAGTTCAAGTTCGAGGTGAGCCAAGAGTGAAGAACATAGAGCTGTCTTTTAGTCTGTGCCAACTGGAGGCTCCCGTCGAATGCGGGCGGTCAGTCCTCGAAGTGCCAACCGCCGCTTAACAATGCGGCAGCAACTCCGCTGCCGGCAATTACAAGGCAGATCGCAATGCCAATGCTCAACCATGACAATCCAAAGATGGCGTGCGCTGCGATTGCAAGCCCAACGATTCCAACCCCGACGAAGTACTTCAAAGGCTTCCACTTCTGGTCGAGCTTTCTCCAGAGGTACCAGCTACCCCAGCCGGTTGCAAGAATCCACGTCAGAACCGCGACCAACGTCTCGCCGGATTCCAGAAACTCAACACCTTCGTTGGCCCACTTTTTCGCATGGCCTAATGCGGTCAACCTTGGTGGTGAAAAGCGGAGGCTCTCTCGTGCTAATTCAACATTCGGGTTGGACTCCTGGAGGGACCTCATTACAACAACATAGGCGTAATCCTCCATGGCTTCATGCCAAAGGACGTCAATGCTGGTATAGATTGTGCGGTGGCCCGCGGTCACTTCCTTGTAGCTCGACCGCCGGATCTCCGTTCCGTAATCTGTAGTGGTAACCTCGCTGTAAGGAGGCGGAAAGTTCACGCCGAATAGCAACGATCCGACTTGTGCAAACCGCTTCCTGTCAATTTCGCCTTTGAAGGCGAGCACCTGAATGTCGGCGTCGCCACCTGGAGACGCGAGCTTTAAGCGAAGAGCAGAACCGCTTTCGGTGATCCAATCTGTCCGCCAGCCACTCGGGAGCGGTTTGATCCCGATGTGAAACTCCTTGTCAATCGACCCTAAATCAATCGGATCAGCAGTCGTGTAGGGCGACAGCCTGATTGCCAGCAGGATCACCGCCGCCGCCGCCCCCCACAACCACGGGTTTAACCAGATCGGTGTCGAAGTTCTACTCAGCTTTGACATCTCAGCACCCGCATTACAGCGCCGAATAAACCGGCATCCTTAAAGTCGAACTCCTTTGGCAATCAACTCAACTAGCCTAACGCCATATTCACAGCCACGGCGGTCAGGGCGAGATTCGTGACTGGCACAGAAGAATCCCAGCTAATGATAGAAGACCTGATTGAACCCTACCGAGCTGCCGCGCAACCTTGAACTACGGCATAGACGCCCCCAGAAGCTTCTTGTTATGTGACATTACCGCCAAAGCGGCCCACACTCCGCAGATGGGCCAAGTAAGGAACAGACCGAAGCCCATGGTCACAATGCCTACGAGAATATTTACAACGAACATTACGAATGCACCCAGCACCGAGGAATACAGCAGCCCGAGTGGGCCAAAAAGTACGGCTAGTAAGATGCCGAGCCCAGTGCTCTTCATGGGCAAAACGACGATTATCGACCGAGATTGCTGTGACTCTGACATGGTAGATACCCTTTTGAACTTTTCATCCGTTTGTGTTTCTGGCATGTTGCGACAATGTCAAACTGTTCGCATCTTTCTGGGGCACGAGCATTGAACATGACCTGGGATGGCTTCCCTACTTCATACCGCGTACCATCTCCAGCAGCACAAACAGAACATTCATGGAATCATCGCAGCCGTTGCAGCTTATCGAAGTCCCTGCGCCGCCGAGAGCGCCCGCTCCCGTCGGTGTGGCTCCGGCGTTGTAAAAGTAGTAGTTTTTCTTGTCCTCCTTATCGCCCTTCTTGTTTCTAATGGCGACCTGAACATGAACCCGAGAAGCCCATTGGGGCTGATTTTCCAACACGAGAACCTTGTCAGGAGACACTTGGAAATCGCAGTTTTCGAAGCGCCCAAAGCCCCGATTGATGCGACATGAGCCGCTAAACGCGAATGTAGCTTTGCTCAGTGTCAAAACTCCGCTGGACAGGTTAACCGCCGGATCGCTTGGATCCGCACATGTTGGAACAGGCCCGTTATAGCAATAGAAACCGGTGTACTGCGATACAGAGGGCAGAGGGTTAAACTTAATCCGGGTGCTAATTTCCTCGCCCCGCGCAACAGCTTGCTTCAGAATCTCAAGGCTCGCCGCATCGCCAGCATCGGCCTTGACCTTTGCTGCGGCGGGGTCCATCTCAAGTTGGAACTTCTCAACATGATGTTCGCCCACGCCGATCTGGAAGTTGCGCGTCTGAGTGATGTAGCCATCCGACGAGACAGCTACCGAGTAGCTTCCGGGCTTACTCTTAACGTCAGTGATGTTGCCATCGAGCGATTGGGGGCCATCAACGTGAATCCTCGCGCCACCTGGCTGCGCGGAGACGGAGAGAAAACCGCCCGCCCATTCGATTGGCAAAGAGAGTTGCTTGTCTTCATTGTTGCTTAGGGTGAACTTGGAACTGGCCTCTCGATAGCCGTCCTTCCTGGCAACCAATTCATGATCACCTTCGACTACGTCCTGCAGCACAATTAGGCCGTCAGCACCTGCCGTTCCTTCCGCTTTGTCGTCCAGGGAAACCTGACTTCCTGGCTCGGTGTGGATCTCCAACCTTCCCACACGGATTTGGATGTGGGTCGCGGTGGGAGGACGACGTTTGGAACCTCCATTCTTGGCAACGGGGACGGCTGTACTGGATTGAGCGTGCGGGGTTGCCTTCGGAAGGAGCGCCTGGATTGCTGCCACAGTCAACGGGCCAGCGCCCTTCGCGCGCAGCGATTCGACGATTGCCGGAGTTGGAACAAATGCCAGCCCCCGCCGTTGGACTTGCGTGCTCATCGTCGAATCCGGTACGCCGTGAGAGACCAACTCCTCAACCTGGGCAAGAGTCAGCTTGGGGACGGCCGGATGCTGCCCCGTCGCACATTGCGGCCAAAGGATGACAGCTACCGCCAGAAAGACCAAAAGCCGCGCCGCCCCAAAGCATTTGCACCGGTCCGAACAAAAGAAAGACCGCATGGTAATCATGGAGTACCCTCCTGTATTTCAACGGCGAATCCCGCATTGCTAAGCTCACGGAACTGGCTAGCTGACTGACGCGACTTGGTTACCGTCACCACTGGTGACCCATCGAGATTGTTACAGGCTCTTTTCGCAGGCTCTTGAACCGAACTTTCTTGATCGGCTTGTGCTCGTTGAAAGACAGCTTCGGACCGTCCTCAAAAACATCGCCAGTCGTCCCGTCCCGAAACCCAAACTGAAGAAGTAGGTTGCCGCTCTCATGGAAATTGATGAAGTTTCCCTCAATAGCCAGCCACGGAGTCCAGCACTCTCTCAATGGGCTAAGGACAAAGACCAGTTGGGCATTCTTGGATACCGTCTGCTCTCCCTCCGTGCAATCCGGGGTCTCCAGGGCCTTGAGTGGATCGGAAACGGCCTGCGAGAGCTTTGAGCCTACGGCCTCCAGTCCCACTACGCGATGGTTGCCTGCATCGACGACAAGAACGTCCCCCGCCTTGTCTACCGCGACGCCCCAGGGAGCGTTGAAGCCGTTGCCTAGCGTCTTGACGCAACTGGCAGAATCGCAGCCCGGTGGAATCTCCTTCACGGCATTGTTGCCAGTATCGGTGACAAAGACATTCCCATTTTCGTCCACCGCCACGCCTTGCGGATGTGTGAAGCCGCCGCCCGCCGTCTGGACGCACTGGGCGGAAACACAGCCGGGTGGAATCTTCTTCACGGCATTAGCGTCGGCATCGGCGATAAAGACATTCCTTCTCTCATCCACGGCTATGCCCCGGGGTCCGCCGAAGCCTCCACCCAGTACCTTCACGCAACTGGCGGAAGCGCAGCCGGAAGGAACTTCCTTTACCTCACCAACCCAACCTTGATAGGCGACGAAGACATTGCCGCGTCCGTCCACTGCCAGACCCCAGGGATTGCCCCTCGTGCCCTGAACGGGCAATGTGTTCACTGTAGTGTAGCCGCCCGCTGCCAGGATCTCTTTCACCAGACCTCGTCCGGTTTCCGTCACGAAGAGATTCCCGCTGCCGTCTTCCGCCACGCCGTACAGCGCGGCAAAGGAGGCGTTCCCCAGCTGGTTGACCGTCAAGTAGCCGCCCGCAGCAAGTATCTCTTTTATCCCTGGAGGGTTTTGATCTGCAACAAAGACGTTCCCGCTCCCATCCACCGCCAGGCCGGCGGGGGAACTCAAGCCGCTACTCAACGTGACCGAAGCTCCGCTGAACTGGCCCGGCTGCATGTTGTACCCCGACGCGGCTCGACTCGTCCCTGCGCTTTGGGTTCCTATGGGAATGAGCGCCTCGATTGCCCCAAGCGTCAGGGGGCCTGCGCCTTTGGCGCGCAGAGAATCGAGAACCGCCTGGCTGGGCGCAAAGGCCAGCCCGCGCCTTTGGATTTGTGTACTCAACGTCGAATCAGGCACCTTGTTCGACACCAATTGTTCAACTTGAACCTGCGTCAGCTTGGGAACGGCCGGATGCTGCCCCGCCGCATTCTGAAACCAAAAGATCGCAGCAACAATCAGTAAGAACGACAAACGTAGAGCTTTCATAAAGCATCCTCCAGAATTTGAATCCAGCGACTGATCGCCTTAGAAGGGCTCCTTCTTGCCGCTGCCACAAAGGTCAACTGCATGAGTGAACGCTTTGGCAACGCGGCCGGCAATCTCCTCATCGCCGAAAGTGAAGACTGTCTGCTTTTCGGATCTCTCGGTAACCACGGGTGCCAGGCTTCCTTTCGTGCTGGATTCATGATTGGTGAACACGAGCTTCGAAGACGACAGTTCGACGACGAAGAAGGAGGGCGCTATCGTCGCAGATAATTCAGGGTGGCCCTTTTCGACAAATCTACGATTCGAGTAAGCCTCCAGCTTCTCGACAGTGATCTTTTCCACATCCTTTAGGCCATCTGTCTCTTCCGTCTGAATATGTTGGTCGAATGTGGCAGCAGCGACCGGTTTGCCATCTGAGTATGTTTCCATATTCATTTTCAGCGTGTAGGCGGCGCGAAGGATGCAGGTCGCAGGATCGGCCACGACAGAATCTGCGACGAAGCTAACATTTTCACGCATAGTCAATCCCGGCTTGTTCTGGACGCCGACGTTTACTACGTAGGCTATTTGGGCCTGTTCGTTGATCTTGTCCTGGATGAACTGCATGGTCGCCGCCAACGAGGGTCCGCTATCGCTGGCAGCGGGCTTTGTGCCAGTATTGGATTGCGGTGTATCGGTGCCAAGGGTAAAAATCACATTTACCGCGGTCTCCACTTCCACCGGTCGATTGTTGACGAGGTACGGCTTGTATTGCCATTGCCTCACGGCCTCTAAGGCGGCCTGTTGCAACATGGGTGGCCCGCTGACGACTTGAAGCTCTTCGACCGATCCCCCTTCCGAGATCGTGGCCCGCAGCTCGACCGTACCAGAGATTCTGGCAGCCCTGGCGATCGGAGGGTAAGGGACCATCGGCTTCTGAAGCAAAAGACTCCGTGCAACGTCGGCTGTTATGCTCACCTTCTTCTGGACTATGGGCTTTGGCTTTGGGAATAGCGCCTCGATTGCAGCCAGCGTCTGAGGGCCGGCACCCTTCTCGCGCAGCGATTCGACGGTTGCCGGAGTTGGTGCAAAGGCCAACCCTCGTCTTTGGATTTGTGTGCCCATCGTCGAATCCGGTACGCCGTGCGATACCAGATCTTCAACCTGGGCAAGGGTCAGCTTCGGGACCGCCGCCTGCTGTCCCGAAGCATTCTGGGACCAAAGCACAGCACCGACCACCAGAAGGGCTAACAGCCGTACAGCCTTCATGAAGCAGCCTCCAGTATTTGAATCGCGTAACCGAATTCTCTAAAACGGCTCCTTATTACCGCCGCTGCAAAGCTCGATTGCATGACGCACGGCCTTGGCTACACGGTTGGCCATGTCCTCATCCCGAAAAGTGAAGCGAGCAGCGGTTTGGGTTTGGTCAACGACCGGTAATGCCTGGTTGTCGCCCCGCGAAACTGAATTGTGAAAAGAGATAGTCGGCTTCGGCCCGGAGGCGATGACATCGATGACTGTGGGCTCCACTGTCGCGGTCTTTTCGGGATGACCGCCTTTTGCAAATCTGCTGTTCCAGATATCCGCTGGGCTTCCAATCGTGATCGTGTCGATGTCCTTGAAGGAAAAGCTCTGCGAGGCGACAGAGCGGTTCCACTGTGGTGCGCTGCCGGTAGTGGCGTCTGTTGACCTCACAGTGGACTCTTCGGTTGTTTCGGTGCTGCGCAGAGTGCAGGTAGCCGAATCGACCGATACGTCGGAGTGAACAAAAGTATAGGTGTCGCGGCGGATAACTCCCGGTACCAGGCTCATCGTTAATACCCAATTCATCTGGTCTCGCTCGCTCATCTTGTCCTGAATGAACCGCATGGTTACTGCCAGCGAGGGTTCACTTTCAACTTGGCCTGGCGCGACATTCTGATTTGCTTTCAAGCTCGCGCCGGTAAAGCCTACCTCGCGGATTCGGTCATTGCCCCCGTCCACGATGAAAAGGTTGCCGGAGGTATCGACTGCAACACCTTGCGGAGAACTCAACTGAGCGCTGATCGCGGGTCCACCGTCCCCGGAGTAACCGTAGGTTCCATTGCCAGCCACCGTTGCGATGATGCCGTTGGTACTCACCCTGCGGATTCGGCTATTGAGCCAATCATCGATATAGATGTTGCCGGAAGCATCCACGGCGACACCCAAGGGGTAGTTCAATTGAGCCATCGTTGCGGCACCACCATCTCCGAAGTAGCCACCCTGGACACAGTTGCCACCGGCAATTTGCGCACAATATCCACTGCCGGCAACTGTGGTGATAATGCCGTTGCGACTCACCTTCCGTATTCGTTCCTCGGACCCTATGAACAGGTCTCCTAAGGTATCTACTGCTATGCCTTTAGGATTTTTCACTTGCGCGTTGGTTGCCGGTCCGTTATCTCCCGAATAGCCCGGGGTTCCATTGCCCGCCACGGTTTTGATGATCCCAATGGGGCTTACTTTTCGGATACGCTGGTTCGTAGAATCGTTGATATAGAGGTTGCCCGCGGTATCTATGGCAACACCTTGCGGATAGTTCAACTGCGCACTTGTAGCGGACCCATTGTCCCCCGAATAACCACTAGTTCCATTGCCGGCAACCGTGGTGATGATCCCGCCGACGCTCACCTTCCGCACCACATTTTGGAAAGCATCCCCAAAATAGATGTTGCCAAGTGCGTCGGCCGCAATACCGCCGCCCATCCGAAGATCTAATTGGGCGCTGGTTGCAGGTCCGTGGTCTCCCGAGTAACCGCAGGTTCCATTGCCAGCAATAGTCGTAATGATTCCGTGTCGGTTCACTTTGCGAATTACGTTGTGGCGAACATCCGTAATATAGAGGTTGTCTGATCCGTCTACTGCCACCCCACCCGGGCTGTTTAGTTGAACACTTGTCGCGGCCCCGCCATCCCCCGATGGGCTACTGTCTGGGCATACGCCATATTGATTACGTGGAGACGAACATGTTCCATTGCCTGCAACCGTCGTGATAATTCCTGGCCCCAACTGCATCGTACTGGGAGGTTCTTTTCTGTTAGCTGTGGCCCCGTGGCTTCCCTTCGGGGAGAGGACTTCAATTGCTTCGAGCGTCAGAGGTCCAGCTCCCTTCGCGCGCAACGCTTCGACAATCTCCGGAGTGGGAGCAAAGGCCAGCCCGCGCTTCTGGACTTGGCTGCTCAACGTCGAATCCGGCACCTTGTTTGACACCAACTGCTCAACCTGGCTGAGTGTCAGCTTGGGAACTACCGGCGCTTGTCCTGCCGCACGGTGAGATGCCGAGCTTTGTGCGCAAAGCAAAACTGGAGAAACCACAAAGATCGACAAGCACGCCGCGCAGAGCATTGAGGTAGATGAGAGAAAATGGAACAACCGCTTAATCTTCATGATGCGCCTTTCAGATACTCAACCCACGGCAATCGCATTTCATTGATATCCAGGTAGAGGGGATGGTGCCTCAACCTGGATAATTATCATCTCGGTGTTTGCGGTGTATCGTCGCCGCCAACGTCCAAGGGAGTTTTTGTGTAGCCGGACATGGGCTGACAGTCCCCTTCCTCGCCGTTGGCCCTAACATAATGACAATTGAGTTGCAGGTTGGCGTTTTGATCGAGTGTGAACCGGAATACCGTTGGGCCACCATCTTGCCGAAAGGTCGAAGTGAGGGTGCTGCCATCCCAGATTGCATCTTCTTCACCGGCATCATAGGCCTGTGGAAAAGCAGCACCCCAAAGGTGCACTCTCGGCTTTTCTGGGCTTCCCGAGATAATCACCTTGACGTACCCGCCTCCCTCCTTGTTCCAAACGCCAAAGAAGGAAGCTATGGTTGGAGACGCGGCTGTGCATTCCTCCCCTTGTCTGTTGTAGTGAACCGCGCCGGAAGAGTCGGCGCAAAAGGAACTGCCCGCATGACCAGCGGCAGGCTTGCCAACAATGAAGTAGTTGAAGTTCGTCCCACCGGTTGAGGTTCCGGCAGGGATGCTGACTGCAAACTGGTAACCGTCTTTGGTTCCTGTGGACAACGCCGCATCAACGAAGCCAGCATGATTTTCATCCGGCGTTCCTTGAGACGGTCCCAACGCAGCCAAAGAAGCCGTGAATCCCTTGGCTGGATAGGCGCTTGAGTACTTCGCTTCCGAACTGGTCAAGGCAATCATCGACTGGAGTGCGCTGTTCTCGTTTTGAATATCCTGCGCCAGCGTATCCAGCATCGCACCTTTGTAAGGACCGGCCAGCACTTTGCCAGTTGTGGAGATGAAGACATCCATGTCGGCTATTCTTCCGTAGAACACCTTACCGAGCACACCGCCTACACCAGAAAGGGCTTTCGATGGCTTAACCACCCATTTGCCATCCATTGCCATCAAGCCCACCCCATCGCTGTTGGTGACTTGCAAGAAGCCGCCAGGTCGCAACACCATGTCGTATTGACCTGGATTGAGCACGTATTTGCCTTGCTTGTCGATTGTGCCGGAATGCCCGGAAGTCTTAACCGCGGCGAGACCGCCGGAAAACCGGGTCCGCTCGTCGAATTGAAAGTTGATGACAACTTTACCGGTCGTGTCGATATAACCCCATTTGTTGTTAAGGCTGACTGCTGCCCTGCCCTCCGAAAACGGACCGGCTCCGTCAAACTGTGGCTTGATTGCGAAGGCTCCGGTCGAGTCGATATAGCCCCACTTACCTTGATAGACGGCTGCTAGTCCCTCAGAAAACCCATTGGAGTCAGCGGCTTGGAAGTGTGGCTTGATCACGAAGGTGCCGGTCTTGTTGACAAATCCCCAGCCGCCATCCGACCGAACGGCTACCAGTCCTTCATGGAAGTAGCCTGCCTCGTAAAACTGCGGATTGATGGCATACTGGCCAGTCTTATTGATAAAGCCAACCTGGTTTCCCAGATTGACCCTCGCGAGCCCGTCGAAAAAAGGACTGGCAGAATCGAATTGGGTGGGAATCACCAAATGTCCGCCGGTGTCGATATAGCCCCATTTCCCATCCTTGAGAACTCCGCAGAGGCCTTCGCTACAGAAAACTTCTTGATCCAAAACAGATGTGGCCGCAGTGGCATCCCATTGCGGTTGGACAAGGACTTTCCCATCGGCGTCGATGAAGCCCCACTTTTGAGTCTTTCCATCCGCACTCAGGCCTTGAAACGGATAGATCCCAGGATCCTGCACCTTGTATGCCGGTCCAGGCCGGTGGAACCACCACCATCCCACGCCGCCCAGAACCACCAGCAGGGCGACAAGCGCGTAGGTGAGTTTCTTGCGCGTCGAAAGAGGTGGCCTCGGGACCGGCGCCACAGTCTCTATAGGGATCTCCGGAATGCCCTGCACCGCCTCTACGCTTCCTGATGCTTCGCGCAACTGCCCACCGCATTTCCCGCAGAACCTGCGGCCCGGAGCAACGTCACTTCCACAATCTGGACAAAACATCAAAGTTCCTCGCTTTCATTAAGTCCTAACGCAGGCTTCAAATGCGATGCCTGGAGCATTCTGCTTTCTCCACATCCGACCTTGGCCAGTTTCTCAACTCAGAATCTGACTTGGCTGCGATGAATATAGCCCAACTTCCCTTCACAAGTGTCCGTCTTGTACCAGTTGCCTTCAGAGCCAAGGATGCGGATGGTGGCCTTGGTGGCTACAGAGCAGAGAATGCTGGCCGTTGCGGAAGGCGCTACTCGGACATTGGATGGTGGATCGATGACGGTTGCAAATTTGTTAGTAGACGCGGCTCTCGTGGTCACAGCGCTCTGGGTTCCCTTCGGAAAGAGCTCCTCGATTGCCGCCAGCGTCAGAGGACCAGCGCTTTTCGCGCGAAGCGATTCAATAATTGCTGGAGTGGGCGCAAAGGCCAGCCCGCGCCTTTGGATTTGCGCGCTCAACGTCGAATCAGGCACCTTGCTCGACACTAACTGTTCAACTTGGCTGAGTGTCAGCTTGGGAACTACCGGATGCTGCCCCGTCGCGTATTGCGGCCAAAGGATGACAGCAACCGCCAGAAATACCAATAAACGCACTGCCCAGAAGCGTTGAGAACGGTGCGAGCAAACGAAGAACTTCTGAATATTCATGAACTAGCATCCAGTATTTCTACCCGTGACAACCACAGTTCGCGGATATCCCGGCAGAGGGAATAGTTCCTCTACCGGGATAAGATCGAAGCCAATCCCCGCTGTTCACGGGATCCGGTTTCAAAGCGTTGGAGACGTGGCCGTGCATTCCGCTCCTTGCCCGGCATAGCGGACTGTGCCAGAGGAGTCGGCGCAGAAGCTACGGCCCGCATGACCGGCGACAGGCTTGGCAACGAGGAAATAGTTGAAGTTGGTTCCGCCTGTTGAGGTTCCGGCGGGAATGGTGATGGTGAACTGGTAGCCGTCTTTCGTCCCAGTGGCTAGAACAGCATCGATCTGGTCCTCGCCATTCATGCTCGCCGATCCCTCGATCTTCCCCAGAGCGGCCAGGTCCGACGTGAATCCCTTGGCCGGATTCAAAGCGTTGTAGCTAGACTCCGTGGCGATCAATTGACTTACCGATGATCTCGCGCTGTTTTCGTTGTCGATGTCCTGCGCAAGTGTATCCAGCATTGCTCCCTTGTAAGGCCCGGCCAGCACCTTGCCTGTGATGGAGATTGGGGTTGATTGCCCGCCTACGAGACCGTAGAACACTTTGCCGAAAATCCCCTGAACGCCTGTCAGGGCCTTGCTGGGCTTTACGACCCACTTACCATCTTTGGTAAGCAGGCCGAATCCATCGCTCGATGAGACACGGAGGAGGTCACCGTCGCCTAGCTGAATCTTGTATTGTCCAGGGTTCAACACGTACTTGCCGTCTCTGTTGATTGTGCCCTGATTCCCAGCAATTGCAACTGTTGCAAATCCGCCAGAGAAGGTAGACTCTCCGTCGAACTGAGGATTGATAACGATCTTGCCGCCCGTGTCGATATAGCCCCACTTGTTATTCACTTCCACGACTGCCAAACCCTCAGTGAACGGGCCAGCAATTTCAAACTGTGGTTTGATAACGACTGTCCCATTACGGTCGATGTAACCGTACGACCCCTGGACAACTACTGCGAGGCCGTCCGAAAATCCACTTGGACCAACTGCTTGGAAATGGGGCTTAATCACATAACTCCCTGCTTTGTTGATGAATCCCCAACCGCCATCTCCTAGCACGGCTGCAAGCCCATCATGGAAGTCTCCGGCTTGATTGAACTGCGGATTGATGACATACTTACCGGTTTTGTCGATGAAACCAACTTGATTTCCTAGGTTGACCCTCGCAAGTCCCTCCACGAATGGGCCGGCAGAATCGAACTGGTTGGAGATCGCCGGATGCCCACTGGTATCGAGGTAGCCCCATTTGCCGTCCTTTTGAACTCCGCAAAGACTTTCATTGAAGGCAACCACTTGGCCCAAAACGACTTGGAAGCTGACGGCGTCCCATTCAGGCTGAACAATAACCTTGCCATCGGCGTCGATGAAGCCCCACTTTTGAGTCTTTCCATCAGTACTCAGGCCTTGGAACGGGTAAATCCCTGGATCCTGCACTTTATAAGGCGGGGCAGGACGATGGAACCACCACCAACCCACACCGCCCAGCACCACCAGCAATGCGACAAGTGCGTAGGTGAGTTTCTGGCGGGTCGAAAGTGGCGGCCTCGGGACCGCCGCCACAGCCTCTATGGGACTCTCCGGAATGTCCCGCACCGCTTCTACGCTTCCTGGTGCTGCGTGCAACTGCCCGCCGCATTTCCCGCAGAACCTGCGGCCTTCCGCAACTTCACTTCCACAATCTGGACAAAACATCGGATTCCTCACCCTCTTTCCGCTTCAACGTGCTGTTTTCCCCAAGGTTGCAATGGTAATCAGGCCGCCCGCCGCGATGGCGCAGAAGCCGAGTCCCAGCAGCCAATAGCCAATCCCCGCAACGGATCCCATTCCTGGGACAAAGAGCAATGCGAGAATCGTCAACGGCCCATATAGCGACCCGATCACCACCTGAAAGCCGCCGATCAGCAGTTTGTGTGGGGTGGTTGCCTTTTTTGAAAAATAGAACAGCACGCCCGACCCAATGGCCAGCAAGAGGACAAAGTAGACGACTCCTAACAGTTTGGTGATGTCGAAAAGGGAAATGCTCGCATGAGTGGCGTCCGTGCCCGCAGTCTGGCCGAGAAAGCCAAGAAGAAGTCCGACGACAGCCCCGGCCTTGTCCGGAACTGAGACGGAGATAAAGGGAAGAAAGAAGCCCAGCACCCCAGCAACCACTCCCGCGCCGATAAACTTCTCTCCAGGTGAGAGGGCATTAAGGAACGACTTCCCCATCTGCGCAACCTCTGCCCCCGAGGGGGGCGCAGGCTGCGCGGGCCGGACCACTTGAGGCGCGCCGGAGGTCGATCCGGATCGCAAGTTCGCTCCGCAAAACTCGCAAAATGACACGCCGTCGGAATTTGGTTTACCACAGGCAGAACAGTTCATAAACAATCCCCTTCCGATATGTTTTTCCTAAGGTTGCGTGACCAGGGATATCTTATCCGTGGGTAAATCTCCGTTTGACTGGCGTACGAAGAGCCACAAGAGGTCCATTTCCCACGATTGGGAACGGTGTTCTGAATGAGGGAGATACCGCCGCATTGTAGTGGGCTGAGAAAGCATCGTCAAATCCAACTCGGGTGATCACTCCCTTGAGAAGGACAACAGGCACCTGGTTGAATCGCCGCTCGGGTTTTAACGACAGACGCCTGTTCATCATGTACAGTGAATCTCCTTTTGAAGGCGCCTAATGATGAGTCTATGAAGCACACCACGAAATCAAGATGGCCATCTGCATCGGTGGTCACAGGTGTGAATGAGATTTGGGATTCCTATACCTTTATCGATGTGCGATGCTGCAATCATGCAAGGCGTTCAAGCCCGTCGGGTGGGCCAAACCAAGCCTGGCGCGAAGCGACAGCGCATCAAAGGGTGGGAAGACGGGCGAAAAAGGACGGGGCCTGCGTCGGCAGACCCCGCTTGAAAGGCTTGCAAGTTGAGCGTTAAGCGGCTTTGGCCTTTTTGATTGCTATGGATTTTGCTGGCTTCGGTTGGACCTTCGCGGTCGCCTTCTTGGCCGCTTGCGCCTTCTCCTTTGCGGCAAACTCCGCTTTGACCTTTTGGGTGATCGCGTCGGTGTCCACCTTGTAGTGCTGAG
>Ga0302320_10015051_pt1 | contig 15934 bp, 11 predicted proteins | sample Bog_T0_3_FD_202130 | JGI IMG/M metagenome (GOLD analysis project Ga0302320, IMG submission 202130) | Peat permafrost microbial communities from Stordalen Mire near Abisko, Sweden - Bog_T0_3 | ecosystem: Environmental > Terrestrial > Soil > Wetlands > Peat | place: Sweden: Abisko, Stordalen Mire... | reverse complement strand
CTGGCCGCAATCGCCGCAATTCCGCGGCAACCCGTCTTGCAAACGCCGGTTGCCGGGTGAGAATGCTCCCCGCCAAAACAAACTCCACCGGCACCCGCCCACCGGCCAGTCGCCGGGCGCAATTCGCACCGTCGGCGGCAAGGGCTGTCGCGGCCACGGCCAGAAGTTTGCGCGCGGCTGCGTTTCCCTTGGCCGCCGTTGCGAAAACAGTTTGCGCCAGTGCCGCCATCTCGCTCTTTTCCGCGCCTTTCGCCCAGTCAATCAAATCATTCGGTTCGTTCAACTGCAATGCGGCCAGAATGTCTTCACCCAATCCCGGCCATTTTCCCGCGCGGTCAAATTCTTCGAGGACACCGCGGACGGCCCGCAGGCCAATGTCATATCCGCTGCCACGATCCCCCAGAATGTGTCCCCAGCCCCCAATTCGAATAGCGGTGCGCTGCATGGTGCCGAGGCACCCCCTCGCCAAAATATCGGGAGGGGCGAGCTCCTGCGAGCCCCTAATTTCATAGCCGGTCGTGGACCCACGGGAAAGCGGCGGTTCCTCGGAGACTCTGGCGGAAATGGCCGGATTGCCGGCTACGCCCTCTCGCTTCTGACCGTAGCAGCATGAACCGGTGCCGCTGACAATCAGAACTCTGCCGACGGAATCAGTAGGTTCGACCGCGGCAAGCGCAGTTTCGAGGTCGTCGGTTGCGTAGGTGGGCGTGCCGGGCCAAACTTTGCCGGCGGCGATTTGAATTCGGCGCTTGTCGGAATCGGTGCGCGCCCCGGCCATGCCGATGGCAATTCCAGCAAACGGCCCCGCTGCCGTCCGCTGGATCGTCCGGAAATGTCGCACCAGCGCCGCATCATCCAGCAACCGCAGATTGGCCGCGCCGAACTCCGCGCGGCGAAAACCCCCTGCCTCATCCGGCCCGAAAAGCGCGGCCGAGCGGGTGCCACCGCATTCGATTCCCAGGAAGATCGCTGAACGGAGTCGGTTCTTCGTGGCATTCGGCATTTTGATGGGAAGATTCTAGCCGGTTCTGCAGCGACCGCAACTTGATCTGACGGCGGCGGAGCGGGAAGCCATCCCGGAAAAGAACACTCACAACGCCTCGTTTCCGGCAGGCGTCCCACCCATCCGCTAATAATGGTGGGAAAACCGCACGATTTGCTATAATAGTGCAACGGCTTCGAGCCATTATGGAAAAACTGACAATCAGAAACTTCGCCGGATTCAAATCTGTCGAAATCCTGACAAGCCCGGTCACGGGTTTGATTGGACCCCAGGCATCGGGCAAAAGTGTCATTGCCAAGTTGTTGTATTTTTTCCGGGAAATCGCCTCGCGCATGCCAGGGGCCGTCATTGATGGGATGGATGGAGAGCGATACAAACAGGAATGCTGCGAGCGTTTCTGCCGTTATTTCTCGATCAAGAACACTTCGGCTTCGAAAGCCTCGATCGCCTACGCCAGCAATGAACGCAAGATTCAAATAAAATTCCCTGCGGCCGTTGCGCCGAAATTAATCATGGAATGGGACGGGTTTTATGATTCCATTTTAAAGCGGTTCTCGAAACGGTTCGAGGGCCGGCGACATCGGGTGCTCCGTCGCGTCAAGGCGGGTGACAGCGGGGAAATGCAGAACGCCGAAGAGGACTTGCGCGAAGAAATGGACGGCGAAATATCCGCTGTTCTGGGTGAATGGGCCGCTTTCGAGCAAATCTTCGTCCCCGCTGGCAGGGCGTTTTTTTCCCAATTTCGAAGATCAGTATTTTCTCAACTTGAATCCGGAGAGGACCTCGACCCGTTCATGGTGGCGTTTGGTTCACTCATTGAACGCAGCAAGTCGCTACTGGAATTTGCTGGTCTTTATCATGCCGTTAACGGTCAGCCCCCACTGCCGGTACGCAGATTCGGTTCGGTGCGAAAGCAACTCTGTGAAATCCTGAATGCTGATTTGTTGAGGTATAGGAAGGAGGATTTTCTCGGGTTTCCTGACGGACGTCGGTTGAGTGTCGCGCAAGCGTCGTCCGGCCAGCAGGAAGTATTGCCTTTGCTTCTGCTCCTGGCCCATTTTGCTATCGTAGCTCACGAGCGCGGGCGCGCGGTTTATATAGAAGAGCCGGAAGCCCACTTGTTCCCCGCGACCCAGAAGCTGGTGGTAGATTTAATGGCTCAATCGTTTCGTGGGCGGAAAGGTGGCATGACTCTGGTTATCACCACACACAGCCCGTACATTTTGACTTCGGTGAACAATCTGCTTCAGGCCGGCCAGTTGTATGCAAAGGCCTCCGCCGCGTCCGCGAAAAAGCTCGGCTCCATCATCCCAAAGGAACAAATCCTCAAGCCTGGCGAGGTGGGCTTCTACGCGCTCGCAGACGGGCAGGCCGCCCCGATCATGGATAAGGAAACTGGCTTGATCAACGGTGACGCCATTGATCAGGTTTCGAACGATATCGCGGTCCAATTTGGCGAGTTGCTGGCGGAGGGCCATGAAGAGTCCTGACGGGCGGGAATGCAGTACCGTCCTCAATCGCAAAATAATCGCGTTGCGTGGAAAGCGAACAACGACCCTATATCTCTCGAATTCCAACGAACGAATGGTCGAGAAAATCGAAGTGGACGGCTGTGCGATTACGGAGGGGGTCCGTTGCGATTGGCTCTTGCGCCTGGACGATGTCACCTCAAAGGAGGAAGTCTATGTGGAATTGTAGGGCAGAGGGGTACCTCATGCGATTCAGCAACTGCGAGGCTCGATTGACCGGCTATCAGAGAAAAAACACCGTCGTCCCAAGAGGGCGATTATTGTTTTTACACGAAACCCAATGAGCGGAACGGACATCCAAATTCATCAGGCGAAGTTTCTGAAATCTTTCGGCGCAACTTTATTGATGGTTAAGGACAAGACAACATTACCGCTGTAAGGAGCGCTGGTCTCGTGGACTTGGCCGTCTGCGGCTACTTGCAGATGGCCACAGCTTGTTCCCTTCCGGCAGTGAGAAAATCGAGATAATAGCAAAGGCGGTTCTTCATCTCCGCCCGCGGGACAATGGCGTCGATCAAGCCGTGTTCGAGCAAAAATTCCGCGGTCTGAAAGCCGGGCGGCAAATCCGCCTGGGTTGTGTCCTTGATCACGCGCGGGCCGGCGAAACCAATCATCGCGCCCGGTTCGGCCAGGATTAAGTCGCCCACACTCGCGAAACTGGCGGTGACGCCGCCGGTCGTAGGATCGGTCAGCACGCTGATAAAGGGCAGGCGCTCCTTGGCGTGATAGGCCAGAGCCCCGCACGTCTTGGCCATTTGCACCAGGCTGAACACTCCTTCGTACATGCGCGCCCCGCCGCTCGACGAAATAATGATCAACGGCAAGCTGCGCGCCGTGGCCGACTCGATCAACCGCGTCAGCTTCTCGCCCACCACCGAGCCCATTGAACCGCCGAGAAAGCCAAAGTCCATCACCCCGAGCGCGACCCGATGCTTGCAAATTCGTCCGATGCCCGTGCAAACGGCGTCCTTCAGCCCGGTGGCTCTCTTGTGCTGTTCGAGTTTGGCGAGGTAGGAGGGCGGACCGGTAAAATCCAGCGCGTCCACGCTTTCCATCGTGGCGTCATTCTCCTCAAAGGAGCAGGTGTCAACGAGGCTGTGGATGCGTTCCCTGGCCGATATGGCGGAGTGGAAGCCGCACTTGGGGCAAACCTTGAGATTTGCGTCCAACTCCTTGTCGTAGATCATGTTGCCGCATTTCTTGCACTTCTTCCACAGGCCTTCGGGGATGTCCCGCTTGCGCGACTTGGCCCCGGCCAATTTCGGCTTCTTCGCGAAGGTGGTGGGGCTTTCGCCATTCGTATGGGCCGCCGGCGGCTCCAGAACTTCGACCCCCAGGTTTTTTTTGACAAAGGACGTTGTGTTCATAGTTGAAACCAAACTGTTACAAAGAGCTTTTCGTTGATTAAGAACCGTCAAGTTCATTGGCCATCACAACGTAACCTGAAATTTACCGAAAAGACTTGCAGTTCGTCAAGTCCCGGTTGTGACCGCGCGGGCCACGGTCCAGACACAGATTTCGCCGGCGCCGGCCCGTCGCAGCGCCGCGGCGCAGGCATTGGTGGTAGCCCCGGTCGTCATCACGTCGTCCAGCAGCACGATTTTTTCACCGGAAAGCTTCTGTCCGCCGCAGTAGGCAAAGGCACCCGACACGTTCTCGGCGCGTTGTTCGCGCGAAAGTCGCGTTTGGGTCACGGTGGGTTTGACACGTCGCAACAGTCGAACGTTCACCGGAATTTTCGTGGCCGGTCCCAGCCAGCCAGCCAGGCGTTCGGCTTGATTGAACTCGCGCTCGCGTCTTTTGACCGGATGCAGCGGCACCGGCACAATGAAATCCCAATTCTCCACCGCCAGGGCTGGCCTGGCCTCGGCAATCAGGAGCCCGGCCAAAAAGGGTTCAAACCACTGGGCCGGCTGGTACTTATAGCGGCCCACAATGTCCAGCATCATCCCATCGGCCACCACCGCCGAACGCGCGCAGCGGAAGTGCAGCTTCACATCCGTACAATTGGCGCACTCGAACGGCCCGCCAATTTCGCCCGAATAGGGCAGTCCGCACCGGTCGCAATAGGGAGGGATGAGGTAGCGGACGCGGGCGCGACATTTTGGTCCCACGTAACCTTCGTCCGCCGTGGCCCTCTCCTCGCCGCAAACCTGGCAAACCGCCGGATAGACCAGATTCAGCGCCGCGTCCGAGAATGATCTCACTGAAGAAGTCAGCGCCATATTCATTTGCTGGCCTTTCCGCCGGGCGCGCACCATCGCCAGACTCCGACGAGGACCATTCCGAGAATCAAACAGGGAATCCAGCCATCAATCAATTTGTCGCTGCCCCACCAAAGTTGCGAGGCGCCGGACGCATCCCGGGTCAGTGAACGGTAGGTCGTCAACCAAAAAATCCAACCGGCGTGCAGGCCGATGGACATGAACAAAGCCGAAGTCCGCTGATAAGCCAGCGCCAGAGCGGAACCCGCAAGAAAAAGCGTGAAAACAGCGGGAGATATGGAAACACCCGAAAGATCAAGCATCTGCGGCAATATCCTAAAACCGGAAAGCCAGTCAAGATGGCTCGGTGTGGGCGGCTTCTGTATGAAGTGAAGGGACGCATAGACGGCGCTGCTGATGACTAAAGCGACCGCCCAAGGAAATGCCTTGCGCAAAATCCCAAACAACGCCGCGCGAAAAATCAGTTCCTCCAAAACGGCGACGACAATCGCCGTCGTTGCCGCCCCCAGCAGGACATGCGTAAAATCGGGACGACCCAAGTTGGCCGAGCGACCCCCGCAAACAATGGCCAGACCGGCCGCCGCCGCCAGTGACCCGAATCCAACAAAGAAACCGCTGACGAACTCTCGAACAATTCGGCCGTTCCCAGCCAATCCCATCTCTCTCGCTTTGAGCATTCCGCATCCGCGCAATAGCGGCCACAACAGGATGACCGCCAGTCCCAAGACCGACCGCAAGACATATCGTGAGAAAGGGCTGCCCGCCAGCTTTCCCATCGCCGCCCAACGTCCGGCGGCCCATTGCACCGACTCGTAAAGCTCGGGAGCGACCAAGGCTCCGCCGCCAAAGACCACCACCAGGTAGATCAGCAGCAAGAGAATCTGGCGCATCGCGGGAATTATTCGATCCCAAGGCAATCGAGCCAAGCTTTAATTCCAGCAAGCCTTACTCCTGCGGGGACAATTCCAAGAGTCGGTACCCAATGCCCGGTTCCGTTATAAACAGCGCCGGTTTGGCCGCGTCCGGTTCCAATTTCTCCCGCAAGTGGGCCATATAAACCCGAAGGTATAAATTATGTTCCGCCGCTTTTGGGCCCCACACTTCGGTCAGCAATTGCCGATGGGTAAGCACACGTCCCGCATTGCGCACAAACAGTGCCAGCAGGGAATACTCCGTTGCCGTCAGCTTCACCAATGCGCCCGACAGCGTCACCAGCCGCCGCACCAAATCCACCTCCAGCGCGCCGGACCGAAATATCGGTGCATCCGGCGTCGCGTGGGTATGCCGGTGCGCCACCCGCAGCCGCGCCATCAATTCCCCGGCCGCAAAAGGTTTGGTCACATAATCATCCGCACCCGCGTCCAGCGCCGTCACTTTGTCGTCCTCCCGATCCCGCACCGACAGCACCACCACGGGAATACGCGTCCATTCCCGAAGCTGCTTGAGCACCGCCACGCCGTCCATGTCGGGCAACCCAAGGTCGAGGATGATCACATTCGGACGGCACTGGGCGGCCTCGATCAAGCCTTCTTTCCCGGTTTTGGCCTCGAACACCTGGTATCCTTGGCCCTCCAGCATGATGCGCAACAACCGGCGCATCTGCAGCTCATCATCAATGATGAGTGCCACCACACTTTTGTCCGCTGAATCGCTCATGGAAACTTGATGCACGTGTTTTCTGCGCGAGCATGGCTGATGCCAGTCACGAAGCAGAGCCGACTGTCGTATAGCACAGGCGGACGCCGCATGTCCACGTCGGAGCGGTTATTTTAGCGAATTTCTAGTGATGCAGCCCATCGAATTGACGGCGCGTTAATAAAACTGCAAAAGTATGTTTGGAAACTAACAAGCTGGCCAAAACGAACCATGAACGATGTTAATGGATTGTTAATATGGTGGTCTAAAATGTTAAAAGATTGTTAACATAAAAAGCGCATAAATACGCAAATGACTTAACCACAAATACTTGCACACTTCTACTCCCACCGCTTTGGCATCTGCTTTGCTAAAGTCTGGTTAATGGCACAAGCCCTTGACAACGCAGTGGCGACCGGTTCCGGGCTCAGAGTGTCGGCCCGGAAGAACGCGATGGCACAACAAGAATCGCATGACCGGAACACGAACCGTAACGACCAGTAACAAAACAAAATAAAATAAAAACAAAACTATGGCATCCGCTAATTCACCATCAGATAAACCAGCAACCACCATGAAACCGACGTTGGGCCTGACCGGCCTGACGATCAACGCCATGGCGCTCATCGCTCCCGGTGCATTTCTGTGGCTTACGTACCAAGAGCAGTCGCTTTACGGCGCGCCGACCGCCGCTTGCGCCATGTGGATCGGGATTGTATTCGCGCTGGTCCTGTGCTTTGCCACGGCTATCAGCTACGCCGAACTGTCAAAATTATATCCTGGCGCCGGCTCCTCCTATCTTTACGCCGAGCAGGCTTTCCTATCCAAGACGCACGCGTTCAAATGGGCGCGTATCATCAAGTTCTTTACCGGTTGGAACAGCCACTTGTACTATTGGGTTTATACCGGTCTGATGGTCGGTGTGACCGCCATTTTGGCAGGCTGGTTGGCTGGCAATCTTATCCCCGGCACTTTTAGCAGCACCTACAACAGCCCTCTCTTCATGTGGTTGTTCTGCATCGTGTTTTCCCTGGGTGTCGGTTACATCGCCTATCGCGGCGTCAACGGCACCACCGCTGTCAATATGGCGATCAATTTCATCCAGATTTCCGCGTTGGTTGTTTTCGCCATCATGGCCATCTCTTATCGCGCCAAACACCCGGACGGCTCGGTTGGCTGGCACCTTTCCGGCGGCACGCCGATTCAGTATAACGTGGACTCGGTCAACGTGACGGACGACAAGGGCAAACCGGTGCAAGACACCTGGGCCAATGGCGACCTCAAGGTCGATGACAAGAAGCAACCCATCTGGAAGCAACAAGACCGCACCGTCACAAAGGATGACCTCGACAAAACCAAGAATACCAATGCGGTGGAACTGGCCGGCTTGACCGCCATGGGCCTTGGTGAAGGCGATCCTTATCCGGTCTGGAGCAAGGACACCAACGGCGCAATCGTTCTGAAGGATGGCAAGCCCACGGCGGACCCGTTCATTCTTAGCTACAAGCCTGCCGATGCCGTCTCCGGAGCTGGCACCGCCCAAGATCCGAAGACCTTCAATTTTCACAGCGACGCCGGGTCGGTGGTTTCGCCGCACACCTTCAGCTCCGTTCTCGTGCAGGCGTGCGTGGCGATTTTGCTGCTGGTCGGTTTTGAATCAGTGACCGCCATGGGTGAAGAAGCTAAGAACCCGAAAAAAGACATAGGCCGGGCCGTTTTGCTCTCCTTGGCCATTCAAGGCGCGGTTTGTTACCTGTTCGAGTATTTCGCCGCGAACTACTTCTTGAACAGTGGTTACACCGCCTCCAACGCGGGCGCTTCCGGGGCGCCGATAGGAGACATGATGACTTTGGTTGGCACGTGGGCGTTCGGCAGCCCTTCCGCCGGCCATGCGTTTATGTTGATTGAGGCGGGCACCGTATTCCTGGCCTTGATCGGCACCACCCTCTCGTGCATGAACACCGGCGCGCGCGTGACTTACGCCATGGGCCGCGACGAGGAAGTCCCCCAGCAATTCGGCCTGTTGCACGGCAAGACGCTCTCGCCGCATCGCGCGGTCTGGTTCCTGGCGATCATCTCGATCTTCATCGGCATCGCGACGGTGCTGGTCTATCAAGGCGGTCAAACCTCGGATCCTTCCCCCTTGGAGAAACAATATGTCGGCACGTTCTGGTACAGCGTGGGTATCTTCTCCAACCCGCACGCTTATGTTACCTGGCCTAACACCGTGCTGATCATTACGCTGATCAGCAACTTCGGAACGTTCATGCTCTACATGACCACCTGCATCGTGGCCATTGTGGCCTTCCGCGAGCATCACAGCTTCCACGGCTTCAAGCACATGGTCGTGCCGGTCTTCGGCCTCCTGGCCAACTTCGGCTGTATGTTGTTCTACCTGCTCGGGCCCATTCCTTCCATCGGCGTCGCCGGCATGAGCTTCAAGGAACCCTACATTGCGCTCGGTTGTTCCCTGGCGTGGATCATTGCCGGTGGCATCTACCTGGCCATGACCAGCAAGGCCAAAGGAAAGGAAATCCTCCTCACGGCCAAACCGCAGAGCGCCTAAGCCAAGTTACGGGATTTATGTATCCCGGTGCGGCTGGCCTTTTCCGTGCATGGAAGGCCAGCCGCATTTGTCTTTGGGTTCGACGCAACTGCCGGAACGCCGGCTTCAGCCGGCTGCGGTTTCAATATTCACGCGGCCAAAATTGTGAGGCAGTCTGCCGGCTTAACCGGCGTTCCAATAACCGTTGGTTTCACCTTAATTGTATGCGTAGATTGCTGAAATGGAACTAACTTACGCCCAGGTTTCGGTCCCCGGCCCGGTGCGATCCAATAACGAGGACTCCCTTGGTTTCTGGCAGCCGGACAATCCCGAGCATCGCCGTGAAGTCGGCGCAGTTGCGGTGATGGCGGACGGAGTCGGCGGCAGAAACCGCGGCGAGGTGGCCAGCGCCCTGGCCGTGCAATGCGCCCTCGACGTATTCTGCACCGCCAGCCCCGACACCGAACCGCGCAAAGTCATCCGCCAGGCGTTTGATTTCGCCAGCCGGTCAGTCTATGACGACTCCATCAAAAGCCCGGCCGAAGGTCAAATGTGTACCACACTCACGATGGCCGTCTTCCGCTACAACGAGGTCACCATCGGTTACGCCGGCGACACCCGCGCCTATTTGATTCGCCGCCGCCGCATCGAACAACTCACCACCGACCACAACCAGGTCGGCTTCCGCCTGAAATACGGCCTCATCCGCGAGACCGACGCCATGACCAGCCCCTCCCGCTCCCTCCTCACCCGCAGTCTGGGCTCCGAACCGATTTGCCGGATTGATTTCGCCAAACGCGAGGTTTACAAGGACGACATCATTGTGCTCTGCACGGACGGCCTTTACGGTTTCGCCACCGATGTCGAAATACTTGACATCATCAGCCATCACGAGCCGGCCGAGGCGGCGGATCAATTGCTGAAATTGGTTGAGAAACGAAACGGAGAGGATAATATCTCGATTCAGGTCGTTCGCATTAATGAAGTCCATCGGGCCATTTTCTTTCGCGGGAACAGGACCGGCTACCTGAACACGAAAACTGTGGAAAACAAAACTGAATTTGGCGCCGGCTCCGTCCTCGACCATCGTTTCGAGATTGTGGACTGCATCAGCCGCAGCGGGATGGCCTGCATTTACAAAGGGCGCGACCGCACCACCGGCCACACCGTCGCCATCAAAGTGCCCCACATGCACCTCGAGAGCGACATCGCCGGCTTCGCCCGCTTCGAGCGCGAAGAGGAAATCGGCAAATCGCTCAATCATCCTTCCATTCTCAAAATCATTCCGGTTGAAGGCCCGAAAAGCCGGCCTTACATCGCAATGGAATTTCTGGAAGGCCGCACCCTTTCCGATCTGCTCAAGGAAACGAAGCCCTTGCCCGAAGCCGACGCCGTCGCCATCGCCAGCCGCATCTGTGACGCTTTGGACTACCTGCACAAGAAAAACATCGTCCATCGCGATCTCAAACCGCAGAACATCATGCTGTGCAGCGACGGTTCCATTCGCATCATGGACTTCGGCATTGCCAAGTCCAGCGAAGCGCGCCGCATGACCTTCGTCGGCTTCACCGCGACCATGGGCACCCCCGACTACATGGCTCCCGAACAAGTCCAGGGAAAGCGTGGCGACGAGCGCACCGACATCTACAGCCTCGGCGCCATCCTTTACGAAATGGCCACCGGCGCGACGCTCTTTGAAGGCGAGAATCCTTACGTGGTGATGAATTCCCGTCTCACCGGCGATCCGCCCGCTCCGCGCAAGGTCAATTCCAAACTCACGCCTGTCCTCGAAGAAATCATTTTACACGCCCTCGAACGCAACCCGGCCAACCGTTACGCCTCCGCCGCCAAGATGAAAGAGGAATTGGACGACTACGAGAAAGTGGAAATGACCCAGCGCTGGCAGCGTCTCCAGCCTCCGCAAATCTGGCGCACGCGCTATCGGATGGTCCCGCTGATCGTCGGCCTCGTCCTGCTCCAAGTCGTGCTCTTCTTCCTCCTGGTCTGGTACTTGAACGCAAAGAAACACGGGCATCAATAGTTAAGGCAAGCACCCTGGGCGAAACCTGCGCGCGGACGGAATGGCAGATTCAATCCTATGGGAACAGTTGGGATTGGATGGATTTTGGGCGGCGCGGTTTCCCCCAAACCGCAAGGGGACGCGATGGGATTTCCAAAAGTTCGTCGGTGAGATCGGTCATGGGATGCCCCTGTTGTTTGGCCTCGTGATAGGGTGCCGTGTTGGCGAAGATACGATGGCCCTTCGCCAAGGGGCAATCTGCCATCGGGGAAATGGGCGTGTATCTCACCGTTGGACAGCTTTCTGAAGCCAAATTGCTATAAATAAACAGGTTGTGAAGGCCTAAAAAATAGTTGCGGAAAGTTCTTGAACTATTTGTTTGATTCGGATATTTAGCATCCCGTCTTTTAGGTGACTAATTTTTGTTCCTCCGGTGCTCGGAGGGTTTTGTGGCGGTGAATTGTGGAGGTATGAGAACAAAATTTGCGGATAGTCAGATGCTTCCGGGAGGGCGAAACGGCTCACGCAAGGGGCGTTTCCTCATGCGGCAAAGTTATCGGCGCACCCTTCTTCAACAGTATCCCGCTGGAACCTCGCTCGCAGCCCACACGAGAATCTCGCGTAGTCAACTCGAATCATTAGCGACTTCTCGGGGAGCGCGACCGTCTCGGTCGCAGCCGTCGGCGTCCCGCCGACGGAACGCTGCGCGGACGACACTCTCACCCGTTCGGTGGCAATTCGTGAATGTCGCTAATGATTGGGGTAGTCAATCGCTTGCCAACTTATGAACAACTTCTCGCAACCATTCGGCCGATCGGCGTTACGATTGGCACAAAGCACCGCGATTGCCATCCGCATGGTGATTTCATTAGGAGGCCTTTGGGCGCTTTTCACTGCGCTCCCACTTGCCGCGCAAAACGCCACCATCGCTTATGATGTCCCCCCGGGAGTTGTTGGAAATCAGGCCATTGCCGGTTTGGGGGTCGGGAATGACTTCAACGTTATCTACCCCATCACGGTTTCGGAGCTGGGCGTCTTCAACAGCGGGACCAACGGCATCCAGGGCACGGCGGAATTGACCGTGCAACTCTTCGAACGAAACGGCCATGCGGGGATGTTGTTGCAAACCCTGACTTTTGACGCCACCAGCCCAGGGCAACGCATCAACGGCAACCTGTTCAAGCCGCTCCCCACGCCGCTCACGCTCCTGCCGGGATCCTACAGCATCGTCGCCTTTGGTTTTGATCCCGCCAATCTCGAAGCCAGCGCCGGGGCAGCGCCCTACTCCGGGTCGCCGCCGCCGTGGACGGAAAATGACGGCGGGGGATTGATCCGTTTTGTCGGCAGCAGCCGATATGGCTACGACGGTGTCGGTCACTTTCCGAAGACGGTGGACCAAGGACCCGCCAATCGCTACGCCGCGGGGACATTTATCTTTTCGGCCACCACCCTGCCGAGTCCTCCCTGGGCGGCGGACTATGCGGCACTCACGGCCGGGGTGACCAGTTTTCCGATCGAAGACATCCGGCACATGGGGAGTCTGGCCGTGATGAACGACGGTTCGTTCCCCGTGCTGGTTGAGCATGGCGGCAATCGCCTGGTATTGGAAGCCGCCGGTTACTACAACAACAACCCCGCGGCAGCGCGCGCGGTGGTCTTCGCGCACGCGCAATGGGAACACTCCACCGGCGACAGCCGCATCACGCTGTTTGAAAACGCCATCAAATGGGCCGCCCGCAAAAGCAATCCCGCTGACATTGTGCTGGGGGTGACGACGAATTTGCCGACCAACGACTTGCCGGCGGTTGACGTGAATTATTTACAGAGACGCGGCTATACCGTGATCCCGCTCTCCTTGTTGCCCGATCCGAACGATCCATGGCCTACGATGGACGTCTTGGTGGCCGATTGGCACACCCACTACAACCAGACCTCCCTGGCCCAGATCCAACAATTCACCGCGGCGGGTGGTGGTCTGGTGATGGGCGTCCTCACCCGGCACATAATCTATCCAAAAATTCGTCCATCGTTCGGGCATGCCAACGACATTCTCCGTCCATTTGGCCTCGCCTATCGCTCCAGTCTGGCCGTGCCGGCGGACTACGGATTCACCAATATTCAATCCGTTCCCTATCCGGACTATTTCAGCGCCATCCCGGCCGCCCAAATGCTGCACGCGGACCGCCTCGGCCAGATTCAGATGGACAACCTTTCCAAGGCCATTGCGCTCAACACCATCAATTATGCCAGCGCCGGACAGCCAGATTTGTTGAACACCTTGATGTCAATCTATACGGGCATCACCAACACCGGCGCCGCGCAACTCCCGTCCGGTGAGAACATTAGTTTCGTGGATGTGGTGACGCTGGCGGGGGCGCAAGCGACCAGCAACCGGCTGGGCGCCTGGACTACCAACCGCAATGACCTGGTGGCGGCTGACCGGCGCGGCAGCGTGGAGTATGACTTCAGTTTGCCCACGGCTGATCTTTACAAACTCCGCATCGAAGCCACCCAGAACAAGCCATTCAATCCATCCGACACCTGCCTGCTCCGGTTGACGCTGGACGGTCACAGCCTTGGCCAACACGCCCTGGCGGTGCAGCCAGGAGCAGTGAGCGCGCTCGAATGCTGGACCCCGTACCTTCTGCCGGGCCCGCATAGTTTGAGAATCTTGTGGGACAACGCGAAAAGCGGCACCGCCTTGGAACTGGTGGCGGTGCATGTGCAGACGGGGCTGGGCGCAAGCGATAACGGGAGCGGCCTCAAGGATTGGGTGGCTCAACTCGTGCAAACTCAATCGGGGATGGACCTGACCAACAGTGTCATCCAGAGCTACGTCTCGCCGGTTTGTTTGGAGGGCCGCGATCCATACCCTGCGCTCATGCAGGTGCAGATTCAAGGGGCGGACGACAGGACCTCCAGCGGAACGCCCGCTGAAACTTCTGACCATCGTTGGTATCTGAACGTGCCATTATCGGCATGGGCCAATTCTCAGACCGTGTTGGAAGCCACCTACCAGAACGGGGCCTTGACCGAGACGCACCAACTGCAATGGCTGCCCATCAACATCCTGACGATCACGAACCCAAGCATAAAAATCCGATCGGGTGACAGCTTGCTCTTGACCGTGGCACCTCCCAGCGCGGCCAAAGGCCCTGTCTCCATTGCTTACGGAACCAATACCTACACTGGGAACAGCAGTCAGGCCATCGCCTGCAAGTTCCCGGTGGCAGGCGCCTATACGGTGGCGGGCACCTACACCACACCCAATGGAATATCCACGACCGGCAGCATTTTGGTGGATGTGGTGGCACAATCTCTGACCAACAGCCCTCCCTGTTGGGTGGGAATGGAACGGACATGGGATCTGCCGGGCGTTGCGCCGGAAGTCGTGCTCGGGGCCGATCCGCGCTTATTCATCGAAGAGACGGCGACCCTGACCAACAATGGGGAACGATTCAGCCTGCTCGCCGATGCAAATGAGCCGCGCTCAATCACAGCGCGAATTGGTGAGACGGGGGTGATCCTGGGCTCGACCCAGGCGCGAGGGTTTCACCTGTGGTCGGGGAGCGATGCTTACACCCGAATCGTCCAGCGATATCCCGACGGGAGCCAGTTGGTCGAGATGATGGTGATCAGCAGTCCCGTACTGCCGGATGTAACCTTTGAAATTGATACCACGGTTGGTGGCATCACGTTCGACGATGGCACGACCACCAAAATCTTGACGCCCGCCGATTTCGACGGCCTCGGCCGTTGCCGGGTCCGTTTTATCCGTCCAGCCAATGCGCGGACCTCAGTGTGTCATTCCATCACCGCGTGGCAGGGTTCGACCGTGGTGGGGTACCTCCAATGAAAACCAGACCGGTCATTTACGGCGCGCTGGGTGTCCTGGTTGGAGGCACGGTGTGGATGTGCATCCAGCATTTCTGCAACGAACACCCTCCCCTCCCAAATGCGGCGCAAGCCTCCTTGGTCCAGCAAGACAGCACGGTTGCGCATATCCCGGCGCGAAAACCGATTAGGCCCGCGGTGGCGGCTCCGGTAATGCCCCCAAAGGAATCTCTCTCAGCCCCAGTATTGGAGATTGTGGACAGCCATGCGGATTACCTTAAGCGATCCGACCGCATCCGGGCCATTACCGGGAAGCTCGCTGATGCCGATCGTCAGGCTCTCTACGCTTTCCTATTGCAAAAGGACCCAGCCGATACGGGACAATTGTCCCAGACCCTAAAGAACGAAATAATGGACGCGCTATGCTCCCTTAAGCCGCCGCCGACCGGATTGATGGAGATGCTCTCGGATTTGTATCATGATCGCGGCCAGGATGAAGTGTTGCGGGACTACGCCGTGCAGCACGTGGCGGCGTTTTACCGGCAAATGGCCGACGCACCGGGCCTGGATCCCACGGTGCTTGCGACCGGACTATCTTCCGCCCAAAGCCTCCTTTGGGAGGCCTTATCTGAAAGCGACACCAGCATTGCCGGCACCGGTCTGCTGGGGTTGACCCATTTGTCGCAGCAAGGCTTTGCGGACGTGGACCGGGCCAAGATTGAAGAAGCGGCTTACAATCTTGCGACCAGGAACGATGTTGGCGAGCTGACCAAAATTACGGCTATTCAGGTTTGTGCGAGTTTGGGCGTGAAGGACGCCTTGACGGTAGCGTTGGGAGCGGCACAAGGAGGCGAGACGGCTTCGGTCAAGATATCGGGCATCGGCGCCCTCGGATTGCTGGGCGGGGAGGACCAAATTCCGTTTTTGAACAGCCTGCTCACTGGGGAAGACAACCGGTTGCAACAGGCCGCGCGGGCAGCCTTGGACCGGATCAACCTCCGGTTGCAACAACCGGCGCGTATCAGTGGCAAGCAGAGTTAAAAAGAAAAGGCAAACATGAAATTATGGCGATGCATCCGTTCGGGTTCGTTGGTTGCGGCAACGATGCTGGCCTGGTCTGTCCGGGCCGATAATCCGTGCATG
>Ga0302320_10015050_pt1 | contig 15934 bp, 12 predicted proteins | sample Bog_T0_3_FD_202130 | JGI IMG/M metagenome (GOLD analysis project Ga0302320, IMG submission 202130) | Peat permafrost microbial communities from Stordalen Mire near Abisko, Sweden - Bog_T0_3 | ecosystem: Environmental > Terrestrial > Soil > Wetlands > Peat | place: Sweden: Abisko, Stordalen Mire... | reverse complement strand
CCAAGCACCACCGCCTGCCACAGCCCGCCGAGGGCGGCGATGTGCACGCCGCCCCCGCCGGCTCGCATGGTTTCCGACAGATCGATCGCCGCGGTTTCCCGCAGGTAGCGCAGGGCAAGGTCGATCTCGCCGAGGCGGGCGGCCACCAGAGAATGCATGGAGCGGCTGAGCGAACTGGCATGCGCGCAGCGCGGCTCGTAGTAATCGAAGTTCGCCCGCCTTGTGGCCGGGTCGAATTCATCCTCCAGCAGCGCCAGCAGACAAACCACATCGGCCTGCTTGACCACCTGGCTTCGCTGAACGCGGCTCCGGCCCAGCGCCACGTCGACCGGCACGCTGCCGTCGGCATGCAGTGGCAGGTCGATCGGCTCGAGGGCGAAGAACCCGGCGAACTGCTCGATCAGCCCGGTTTCTTCATCCAGGCCGGTGACCAGCGTGGCGGCGGCCGTGCGCCACAACGCGTATTCGACCTCGTCCAGCCCGAGCCGGGCGGACAACTCGGCCAGACGGGCCGGCCAGCGGCGCGACAGCACATCCACAAGCTCCAGTCCGCGGCGAAGGTTCCAGCGCGCGATCATGTTGGTGAAGGCGTTGTCGTCCACGTCCTCGTGGTACTCGTCGGGTCCCATCACACCGCGGATGTGGCGTTTCCCGTCCGCTTCCAGGATGGCGCGGCTGGCCCAGAAGCGGGCGGTTTCCAGCATGATCTCGGCGCCGGCTTCCAGCATGAAGGCGTCGTCGCCGGTGGCCAGCCAGTACTGCCACACGGCAAATGCCACGTCGTCGCTGATATGCTGTTCCTGCTTGCCGGACAGCACCTCCACCGGCCTGCCGTCGGGGCCGATCACGTGCCCGGGCGTGGTTTCCGCGCCGGTGGTGGCGGATTCCCACGCGTACAACGCGCCGTTCCAGCCGCGACGGGCCGACTTTTCGCGCGCGCCCGGCAATGTGTGGTAGCGGTACATCAGCAGCGCCCGCGCCGCCTCCGGCCAGGTGGCGATGTAGAAGGGCAGCAGGTAGATTTCGGTGTCCCAGAACACGTGGCCGAAATAGGCATCGCCGGTCAGTCCGCGGGCGCCGATGGAAACGCGCTCGTCCTCGGGGTTGGCGGCGCTGTTGAGATGATAGGCGGCGAAGCGCAGCGCCTGTTGCAGCGACGGATCGCCTTGCAACACCACGTCGCTGGCCTGCCAGCGCGTGGCCCACGCCGCCGCATGCGTGGCCAGCATGCCCGGCCCGCCGGCCTGCCGGGCACGACCGAGTGCCAGGCGGGCGGCGGCGCCGGCGTCCTCGCCCCGCCGGTCGGCCCGCGCCACCGCCAGCAGCCGCTCCAGCGCGGCCTCCTGCCCGGCCACCGAGCGCCAGTGCCAGGTCCAGCGAAGCTGCCCGGTGGCGGCCGGCGCCCGCGCCTGCCCGCCGAGGGTGAGCGTCGCCGCGCCGGCCATGGCCACGCCCCTTATGGCCGAACTGATGCGCCATACGCCGAGATCCTGCTCCAGCAACTCCGCTTCCATGCCCAGCCCGGCGGTTTCGAAACCGGCCTCCAGCGTCACGTCCACGCCGTCGCGGTCCAGTTCCACGCTCAACAACTGCAAGCCCAGCGCCCGGTCGGCCTGCGAGACCAGGCGCAGCGTGCGCACATGCGCCGCCACGCCGGCGGGCGTGCGCTGCCGCCAGTCGGCCAGCATCAGGCCGCGCCGCAGATCGAGCGTGCGGGTGTGGCCGAGCAGGGTGCCGCGGCGCAGCAGCAGCGGCTCGCCGTCCAGCAGGATGCGCACGCGCAGCCAGTTGGCGACCGGCACCAGCGCCGGCACCGCCGGGTCGGTATTGGGCGTGTCGAACAGCCCGGCGACATAGGTGCGCGGCCAGGATGCCCAGGGCAGGGTGAATGTCCAGGCCATCCAGGTCGGGCCACGGCTGACCGCGCGCGCGGCGCGCACGCCGAGAAAGCCGTTGCTGATGGCGAAGCACGACTCGATACTGCTTTCGCGGCGCATGTCTTGGCCGTGCTCCTGCAGGGTCCAGTCCGCGTCCACGGTCGGCTCCAGGGGGTGCGGCATGGGTAATGCGGTCCTTCATGGGCGGCAGGAGGGCATGCGAGGCGGGGGGGCGCTTCGCCGGACGCTGCGGCACACGTACAGGGTCTGGCCGGTGGCGCGGCGGTTTTCGGGGCTGGCGGGAAACAACACCGCGTGTGCCCTGTTCTCCGGCTGGCCGGGCGGGCGGCAAATCCGATGCGCGTGTGTCGGGGGGCGCCTCTGGCCTTGCTTGACCCTTGACGCGGCCGCATGGAAGGGCGTCCGCTGGGCGGGGCAGAACGCCCCAGGGGAGAACAGCCATGGCCAAGGGTCAGAAACGCAGCGGCCGGGAGGAAAAGAAGCCGAAAGCCTCGAAGGCCGCCGCCGCCTCGTCAGCCACACCGGGCAGTTTCGGCGCGCTCAAGCCACAGAAGCCGTTGCCCACCAAGACCACGCCGACCAAGTAGCCGCCCCGGCGGCGAGGGGCCGGACGCCGGCGGTGGCTGGACGTTCCGGCCTCGCGCCGCCGTGTCCCGGGCAGGAGTGCGCCGCCGATGTCTCAGGTTCTGAACCGCGCCGCCCCGGTGCTGTTCATCCCGCAAAAACAGCCGGCCCGGCCGGTGACCAACCCGCTGCGGGTGGTCAGCGAGTTCGAGCCGAGCGGCGGCCAGCCCACCGCCATCCGCGATCTGGTGGCCGGCGTGCAGGGCGGCGAGCGCGACCAGGTGCTGCTGGGCGTCACCGGCTCGGGCAAGACCTTCACCATGGCGAAGGTGATCGAGGCGGTGCAGAAGCCGGCCCTGATCCTGGCGCCGAACAAAACCCTGGCCGCGCAGCTGTACGGGGAGATGAAGGCGTTCTTCCCGGACAACGCCGTGGAGTATTTCGTCAGCTATTACGATTACTACCAGCCGGAGGCCTATGTTCCGCGCACCGACACGTATATCGAGAAGGACGCGCAGATCAACGAGCAGATCGACCGCATGCGCCATGCCGCCACCCAGGCCCTGCTTGAGCGCAACGACGTCATCATCGTCGCCTCGGTTTCCTGCATCTACGGCATCGGTTCGGTCGAGACCTACGCCAAGATGGTGGTGAAGCTGGAAACCGGCGGCCGGATCGACCGCGACCGGCTGGCCAAGGGGCTGGTGGACCTGCAATACCGCCGCAACGACGCCGCCTTCGCCCGCGGCACCTTCCGCCTGCGCGGCGAGGTGGTGGACATCTGGCCCAGCCATTACGAGGACCGCGCCTGGCGGGTGACGCTGTTCGGCGACGAGGTGGAGGGGCTGGCGGAGTTCGACCCGCTGACCGGCGAGGTCGTGGCCAGGCTGGACGCCATCACCGTGTACGCCAACAGCCACTACGTCACGCCGCGGCCGACGCTGACCCAGGCGATCCGCGACATCAAGGTGGAGCTGAAGCACCGCCTGGATGAATTCACCACGGCAGGCAAGCTGCTGGAGGTGGAGCGGCTGGCGCAGCGCACCACCTTCGATATCGAAATGATGGAAACCACCGGCTCCTGCAAGGGAATCGAGAACTACTCACGCTATTTGTCGGGCCGCCATCCGGGCGAGCCGCCGCCGACGCTGTTTGAATACCTGCCCGAGAACGCCCTGCTGATCGTCGACGAGAGCCACGTGACGGTGCCGCAGATCGGCGGCATGGAGCGCGGCGACTTCGCGCGCAAATCCATCCTGTCGGAATTCGGCTTTCGCCTGCCCTCCTGCATCGACAACCGGCCGCTGAAATTCGAGGAATGGGAACGGTTCCGCCCGCAGACCGTGTTCGTCTCCGCCACCCCCGGCCCGTGGGAGATGGAGCGCACCGGCGGCAGCTTCGCCGAGCAGGTGATCCGCCCGACCGGGCTGATCGACCCGGTGGTGGAAGTGCGCCCGGTGGAGCACCAGGTGGACGACCTGCTGGCCGAGTGCCGCGGCGTGGCGGCGCATGGCGACCGCATTCTGGTGACGGTGCTGACCAAACGCATGGCCGAGGACCTGACCGAATACCTCAACGAGCACGGCGTGAAGGTGCGCTATCTGCATTCCGACATCGACACGTTGGAACGGATAGAAATCATCCGCGACCTGCGGCTGGGCGTGTTCGATGTGCTGGTGGGGATCAACCTGCTGCGCGAGGGGCTGGACATTCCCGAATGCGCGCTGGTGGCGATCCTGGATGCCGACAAGGAGGGCTTTCTGCGCAGCCAGACATCGCTGGTGCAGACCATCGGGCGGGCCGCGCGCAACATCGACGGCCGGGTGATTCTGTATGCCGACGTGATGACCCGCAGCCTGCGCTTCGCCATCGAGGAAACCGAACGTCGGCGCAACAAGCAGCGCGCCTGGAACGAGGCGCACGGCATCACCCCGCAATCGGTGAAAAAGAATATCGGCCGGGTGCTGGAGAGCGTCTTTGAACAGGATTATGTCACCGTCGCGCCGATCAAGGACCTCTCGACCGCCGAGTTTGTCGGCAAGGACCTGAAGGCGGCGATCGGTGATCTGGAGAAGCGCATGCGCGCCGCCGCCGCCGACCTGGAATTCGAGACGGCGGCGCGGCTGCGCGACGAGATCAGGCGGCTGGAGGCACTGGAGCTTGGGCTGGAGCCGCCGCCGGCGCCGTCATCCTCGTTGCGGCCGAAGCGGGACCGCACCCCCGAACCGATGGGGCCGGGCGGCGGCGGATACGATCCGGCCAAGATGAAGCGCGGGAAGGGCCGCCGCAAAAGCCGGTGATCCTGGCCGGATGCCGTTTCCTGCTGTTACCGATCCGTCAGCCTGATCTCGATGCGCCGGTTCCTGGCATACGCTTCCGGCGTGTCCGCCGGGTCGAGCGGCTGGTTTTCGCCGAAGCCGGTGGCGGCCAGCCGGTTGGCCGGGATGCCGTTGGCGATCAGCAGCTTCACCACCGTGATCGCCCGCCCGGCCGAGAGTTCCCAGTTGCTGTTCCAGCGCCCGGTTTCGATCGGCTGGCGGTCGGCATGGCCATCCACCCGCAGCACCCAGGACACGTCCTTGGGGATCTCGCCGCTGATCTGCTTCAGCGTTTCCGCCAGCTTGGTGATTTCGTCGCTGCCGGCCGGGGTCAGGTCGGCGCTGGCGGCCGGAAACAGCACCTCGCTCTGGAACACGAAGCGGTCGCCGACCACCTGGATGCCCGGCCGGTTGGCCAGCACCTCGCGCAGCCGGCCGAAGAAGTCGCTGCGGTAGCGTTGCAGTTCCTCGACCTTCTGGGCCAGCGCCGCGTTCAGCCGCCCGCCCAGATTGGCGATCTGCACGTCCTTGTCGCGGCCGGACGCATCGGCAATGTCGAGCGCTTTCTGCAGCCCGGCCAACTGGGCGCGCAGTTCGTCCACCTGCCGGCTCAGCAGGGTCAGCTGGGCGCGGGCGGAATCACCGAGTTTCTTCTCATCGGCCAGTTGCGCCGCCACCGCCGCCCGCATCTGCGCTTCCGTGGTCGCCCGCGCGGCGGCCTCGCGGGCCTGTTTCTCCAGCTCGTCGCGCAGCGCGGTCAGCGCCCGCACCTGCTCGGCCATCTTGCCGAGGTCCTGGGCGAGGGCATCCAGGCGCTTGCGCGACCCCTCGGCCAGTTGCCGTTTGGCGTCGGCCAGCTGGCCTGCCACCGCGGCGGTTTGCTGGCCCTGCGCCTCGGTGCGCTTCGCCGCCTCGGCCAGTTGCCCGCTCAGGTCGTCGGCGCGCGATTGTGCCGCGCGGGTTTCCAGCGCGGCATCGGCCAGCCGCGCCGCCAGCTGGTCGCGCTCGGATTTGAGGGCGTCGCGGTCGGCGGCCAGCTTGTCCTGGTCGCCACGCAACGTCGTCACCTGCTGGTTCAACTGGTCGCGCGCGGCGGTGGCCAGTTGCAGGTCGCGGTTCAACTGCGCGAGCGACAGCCGCAACTCGGCCGACTGGCCACGCTCCAGCGCCAGCATGTCGGACAACTCGGCCATCTGGCGGTTCAGCCGGTCCAGCGCCCGGTCGCGCCCGCTGAGGGCCACCGACAGGAAAGCCTGCGCCAGCACGAAGACCAGCAGCACGAAAATGATGACCATGAGCAGGGTGGACAGCGCGTCCACATAGCCGGGCCACGCATTCAGGCCGTCGCTGCTGGGTCCTCGGCGGCGGAGCGCCACGGTCAGGTCCCGAGAAAGGCGGGGTCCAGGGGCCGTCGGCCCCTGGCGGGTCCAGGGCGGCGCCCTGGCGGGGGCGCGGGGGCGGAGCCCCCGCTCATCGCGGCGGCTCCTCGGTGCGCGCGGCGATGGTCCGGGTCAAAACCCGGATGTCATTGCGCAGTTCCGCGGTGCTCTGGGCGCGCCCCTGCTCGGTTTCGGTCAGCAGGCGTTGCAGATACAGTTCGATGTTGCGCAGGTGGCCGCGGGCGATCTCGTCGTGGGAATCCTCGGGCGCGCGGCGTTCGCTGAGCCTTGCCAGCGCCGGGCCAAGGGCCTGCTGGCTTTCGGCGATGCGCAGCATCAGTTGCTGGCTGGTGCGCATGGTGTCCGACAGCGTGGCGACGCGCTCGGTCAGGCCCAGCACCGCCTGGTTGGCCTGGTTGCGTCCGTCCTCGCCGCGGGCAAGGATGTGCTGAAGGTTCTCCATGTTCTCGGCGGTCTGTTCCAGCAGCGCCTGCACATACACCGGCACCGAGGCGTCACCGTCGGCCCCGAGCGCGCCGGAGGACAGCCGGGTGATGCCGGCCAGCCATTCCTCCAGCTCGTTGAAGAAACGGTTCTGCGCCTGCCCGGCGGTGAGATCGAGGAAGCCAAGCACCAGCGCGCCGGCCAGCCCGAGCATGGAGGAGGAAAAGGCCGTGCCCATGCCCTTGAGCGGCCGGGCCAGACCGGATTTCAGCTGCTCGAATAAAGCGTTGATGTCGCCCGAGCCGACCGACATCGAGCCGATCACGTCGGCCACCGAGGAGACGGTGAGCAACAGCCCCCAGAACGTGCCGAGCAGGCCAAGAAAGATCAGCAGCCCGGTCATGTAGCGCGACAATTCGCGCGATTCGTCGAGCCGGCTGGCAATGCTGTCGAGCAGCGAGCGCATCGCCGGGGCGGAGATGGTGAAGCGGTCGGCGCCGGCGGCGCTGCCGGCCTCGCGGGCCTTTTCGGCGCGGGCGGCGAGCATGCTGGCGATCGGCGCCAGCAGGCGAGGGGCGGGCAGGGCGGCCAGCCGGGCGCGTGCCTGCTGGAAGGTCTCCAGCCAGATCACCTCGGGGGCCAGACGGGTGACCTGGCGGACATTCCAGGCGACGCCCAGCAGCAGCACCAGCAGGATCAGGCTGTTGAGCAGCGGGTTGGCGTCGAAGGCGACCAGCAGCGGACCCGAGAGCAGGGCCGCCACCACCACGACGGCGGCCAGGAAGGCCGCCATGCGGATCAGGTACTGGGTGGGGCGGGTCATCGCGCCGGCTTTGCCGCCGGCGGCGGCGGCGGCGCGGCTTGTGGTGGTGGTGGTGGTGGTGGTGGCGGCGGTGTCATCACGGTCACGTCAACGCGGTCCTCCGGCCCGTCGGCGAGGCCGGCGCCGGCGCCGAGCGCCTTCACGTAAATACGCATCGAGGTGACGCCTTCGGCGATCAGCACCGACCGTACCGTCAGCGCCCGCGAGAGCGAGGTGCGGCGGGGCGTGGAGGGGTCTTCGGGGATGCCCGGCGCGAAGGCGGCGACGTTGAAGCTGGCCTCCGCCGGGGCGGCGTGGGCGAGCAGGCGCAGCGCCGATTCGGTGGCCGGGTTCAGGTCGCTGCGGCTTTCGCCGAAGGTGATGCGGACTCCGTCCGGGATGTGCGCCACGCTGCCCGGCGCGTCGGCGGTGACCACGGCGGGCGAGGGCGGCGCCGGCGGGCGGGTGGGCACGACGAGCGGGGGCGGCAGCACCGGTGCCGGTGGCGGGGTGAGCGGCACCCGCACCTGCGGCGGTGCCGGCGGGGCGGGTGCCGCGGCCGGGTGGACCGGCGTGGTCGGCCGCGCCGCGGCAGTGCCGGCGGTTGGCTTGGCGGGCGGCTTGGCTGGTGGCTTGGCCGGCGGCGTCGCCGGCTTCGGCGCCGCGGCGCTGCCCGCCGGAGGCTGCGGCGGCGGAGTCGGCAACTGGTCGAGCGCCCGCTGGTCGATCGTTGCCTGGGCGTTGGCCGGCAGCGGCGCGAGCGCGGCCGTGCCGGCGCAGCCGAGGGCGAGGAAAAGGGGAAAAATCCGCATGGTCCGCATCAACCTACCCGACCGGACGTGAAGGCTCAACGCAGGCGGCCGGCTCAGGCGGTCCGCGCGTCGCCGGCCGCCAGGCCGTTGGCGGCGGCCTCGCGCAGCACGGCGTGCAGATGCGGGTTGGCCGCCACCACGTCGCCGTTGGCCCGCGGGTCGCCGCCCTGCGGGTCGGTGGCGTAGCCGCCGGCCTCGCGCACCAGCAGCAGCCCGGCGGCGATGTCCCACGGCTTGATGCCGAACTCCCAGAAGCCGTCGTAGCGGCCGGCGGCGGTCCAGGCCAGGTCGAGCGCCGCCGCGCCGAACCGGCGGATGCCGGCAACCTGCGGCATCAGCACGCCGAGCGTGCGGGCGAAGGCGAGGCGGTTGCGCGGCGCCACGGCGGCGAACGGAATGCCGGTGGCGAACACCGCCTCCTTCAGCTCGCGGCGGGCGGAGACGCGCAGGCGGCGCTCGTTGAGATAGGCGCCGGCGCCCTTTTCCGCCCAGAACATCTCGTCAACCGCGGGGGCATAGACCAGCCCGGCGGCGAGTTCGCTGCCGCCATCGGGCAGCCGGTGCTCCAGCGCGATCGAGATCGCCCAGTGCGGGATGCCGTGCAGGAAGTTGGTGGTGCCGTCCAGCGGATCGACCACCCAGCGCCAGGCCCAGTTCTCGCTGCCGGAAGCGCCGGCCTCCTCCAGCAGGAAGGCATAGCCGGGGCGGGCCTTGTTGAGGTCGTCGCGCAAAATCTGCTCGGCGCGCAGATCGGCCTGGCTGACGAAGTCGCCGGGGCCTTTCATGCTGACCTGCAACTGCTCGACCTCGTTGAAGTCGCGCAGCAGCCGCTTGGCGGCGCGCTGCGCCGCGTTCTGCATGACGGTCATGTGGGCGGAAAGGCGCTGGGCCATCGGCTGTCTCCCCCAAGGGTGGCGAGATCAGCCCTTGAAGCGCTCCATGTAGCTGGCATCCTCGATCCGCACGACGATCTTCTCGCCGGCTTCGACGAAAGGCGGCACCATCGTCTTGACGCCGTTGGAAAGCTTGGCCGGCTTGTAGGAGGAGGAGGCGGTCTGGCCCTTCACCACCGGGTCGGCCTCGACCACTTCCACCACCGCGCTTTGCGGCAGATGCAGGGCGACCGGCTCGCCTTCGACCAGATCGACTTCGATGGTCATGTTGTCCTGCAGGAAGGGGGCGGCGTCGCCGAGCAGGTCGGCGGCGACATGGACTTCCTCGAACGTCTCGGGGTCCATCAGCACGATGTTGGTGCCGTCGGTGTAGGAGTAGGTGAACTGCTTGTTGTCGGTCATCAGCCGCTCGACGGTGTCGGCGGTGCGCCAGCGCTCGTTGGTCTTGCTGCCGGACTTGAGGTCGCGCATCTCCACCTGGATGAAGGCGCCGCCCTTGCCCGGGGTGATGATCTGCTGCTTGAGCACGGTCCAGCGGCGACCATCATGTTCGATCACCTGGCCGGCGCGGATCAGGTTCGCCTGCTGCTTCATGGGGCGGGGTCTCTCGGGGAACTGTAGGGGAGCGGCGGCTTCTAGCCCGCGCGGGGAGCGCCGGCAAGCCGGGCGATGCGCCGGAGGGGCGCGGGGCAGGTGCCCGATGCGCGGGGGGACGCCTAATGGCGCAGCAGCACCGGCAGATCGGCATGCGCCAGAACGCTGCGGGTGGTGCCGCCGAGCAGTTTCTCCCGCAACGGGCTGTGGGTGTAGGCGCCCATGATCAGCAGGTCGGCGCCCAGTTCCCGCGCCCGGTCCAGCAGCATCTCGCCGAACGGCACCCCGCCGATGGCCAGCACATGCAGCGTCGCCGCCAGACCGTGTTCCACCAGCACCGGCGGAATGGCGGGGGCCGGGGTGCCGGGCCGCACGCCGGCGAGCAGGTGAATCTGTTCCGCCCCGGCCAGCAGGCGCAAGGCCGGCACCAGCGCCTTGATGGCCTGCGCGTCGTCGCGCCAGGCGATCGCCACGCGGCGGCCGAACGCCCCGGCGGCGCCGGGCGGCAGCACATCGGGCGGCAGCATCAGCACCGGCCGCTCGGTGCGGAACAGCGCCGCCTCGAAGGCCGCGCGGGTGGCCCGGTCGTCCGCCGGCCCGGGCTGGGCGACCACGATGAAGTCGGCCCGGCTTCCCCGTGTCTCCACCTCCGCGGCGACATCCGCTCCGGCCGCCAGCACCTCGCCGGGCACATCCACCGCCGCCGCGGGTGGCGCCAGTGCGAGCATCCGCACCCGGCCATCCCCGTTCAGGGCGGCGAGGCAGCGCGCCGCCGCCAGCAGATCCTCCCGACGCCCGGGATCGCCCGACACCACCAGGATCACCTCCGCCATGGCACTCGCCTCCGTCAGTGGCGCATCAGGACCGGCAGGTCGGCGCGGGAAAGCATGTACTGGGTCACCCCGCCAAGCACCATTTCGCGCCAGCGGTTATGGGTGTAGGCGCCCATCACCAGCATATCCGCGCCCACCTGATGCGCCGCCGCCAGCAGGGTCTCGCCGAACGCGCCGGCGGCTTTGTTGAGGTGGGCCTCCGGCCCGAGCGGCGGGCCGAGCGGCAACACATGCAATTTGGCCTGGATGCCGTGCTCGGCGAGGATCGCGGGCAGGCCCGGCTCGGGGGTTCCCTCGCGCAGGCCGGCCAGCACATGCACCTCCCTCGCGTGCGACAACAGGCGCAAGGCGGCCAGCACCGCGCGGACGGTGCGTTTGTCGTCGCGCCAGGCGATCGCCACGCATTCCCCGATCGGCAGCGGCGGCAGCACCGCATGCCGGCCCGGCACCACCAGCACCGGCCGGTCGGTGTCGAACAGCGCCGCCTGCATCTCCAGCCGGTCGGACCCCCGATCAGCCCGCGCCGGGCGGTTGAGCACGATGAAATCCGCGCGCCATCCCCACTCGGTGACCAGCGAGTCCGCCATTCCCTCGATGTCGGTCCATTCGATCGCGATCGCCGGGCCGCGCGCCGTCTCCACCCAGGCATCGAAGGCGGCCCGCAGCGCCGCCACCCGGGCCTCCTCGCGGCCGCGGATTTCCTGCGTCTGGTGGCGCGTCAGGATCTCCTCGGTCGGCAGGATCGTCGAGTCGGGCGGCTGGCGGATGGCAAGAACATTGATGCGGGCGCCGCCCATCAGACCGGCCAGGCCGCGGCAGGCGGCAAGTGTGCGGGGCGCCACATCGGGGCGCGCGACCAAAGCAAGGATGACGCCGGGCATGGCTCACCACCTGACTTTCAGCCCCACGGCCCGAGGACAGGCGGCGGGATGTCGCCAGACTACCCCCGTCCGGCACCATCGGCAATCCGCTATGGGCGCGATGCGCCTTTCCGCCGCTTCGCCGGCTTCGGCCGCTCCCCCAGCGTCCCCAGCGCCTGCGCCAGGTCGGCGATCAGGTCGTCGGCGTGCTCGATGCCGATCGACAGGCGGATCGTCCCGTCGGTGATCCCCTCATGCGCGCGCACCGCCGCCGGCACGCCGGAATGCGTCGTCGTGGCCGGGTGGCAAGCCAGCGACTCGGTGCCGCCCAGGCTCACCGCCAGCCGGAAGATGCGCAGCGCGTTCAGCACCAGGAACGCATCCGCCTCCCCGCCATCCAGTTCGATGCTGAAGGTCGAGCCGCCGCCGCTGCACTGCGCGTCGAAAACCCGCCGCACGTCACTGCCCTCGGGCAGCGCGCCCAGCGCGTGCACCCGGCGGACGCGCGGGTGGGTGGTGAGGAAATCCGCCACCAGCAGCGCATTGCGCGCCGCCTCGCGCATGCGCAGCGACAGCGTTTCCAGCGACCGCCCGAGCATCCAGCAGGAATGCGGGTCCAGCTGCGTGCCGATCGACGAGCGCAGCAGCCGCACCGGCCGGATGCGCGCGCGCGAGCCGATCGCCGCCCCGGCGATCAGATCGGAATGCCCGCCGACATATTTGGTCAGCGAATACAGGCTGATATCCACCCCATGCGCGAGCGGCTGCTGAAACACCGGGCCGAGCAGCGTGTTGTCGCACATCACCACCGGCCGCTGTCCCTGCGCCGCCGCGATGGCGTCGGCCGCGCGCCCGATCAGGACGAAATCCACCAGGGTGTTCATCGGGTTGGATGGTGTTTCCACCAGGATCACCGAGACCCGTCCCTTCGCCATCGCCCGTTGCGTCGCTTCCTGGATCGCCGCCTCGCTGGTGCCCTCGGCAAATCCTTCGGCGGCGATGCCGAAGGCCGCGAAGGTCTTCGACAGCAGCGTCGCGGTGCCGCCGTACAGCGGCTGGCTGTGCAGGATGGCATCGCCCGGCCGGGCGGTGGCGAGGATGGAGGTGGCGATCGCGGCCATGCCGGAGGAGAACACCAGCGCCGCCTCGCCACCCTCATAAACCGCCAGGCGGTCCTCGACGATTTCGGCGTTGGGGTGGTTGAAGCGCGAATAGACCAGCCCGGCCGAGCCGTCGCCCGGCGCCTCACGCCGGCCGGAGACGTAGTCGAAGAAGTCGCGCCCGTCCTCGGCGCTGCGGAACACGAAGGTGGAGGTCAGGAACACCGGCGGCTTGACCGCCCCTTCCGACAGGGTGGGATCGAAGCCATAGCCGAGCATGAGCGTCTCGGGGTGCAGGCGATGGTTGCCGATGGTGCGGCGGTGACTTTCTTCCTCGGTCATGGCGGGCTCCTTGCCGGCTCAGCTTGTATCGGTTTGTACCAGTCTGGCGCGTTGTGTGCGCGGCGAAGTTGCGGCAAGGCCGGGGTGGCGCCACCGGGCCTCTCGACAAACGCCGCCCCGCGGGCAATGAACCGCGCCCACTGGATCACGCCCACTGGATCACTCGGAGGAGCCACCCCATGGACCACCTGCCGGAAACCGGCCTGCGCGTCGCCCCCGTCCTGAGGCAGTTCATCGACACCGAGGCGCTGCCCGGAACCGGCCTGGATGCCGCCGCCTTCTGGTCCGGTCTGGCCGGGCTGGTCGCCCGGTTCGCTCCCCGCAACCAGGCCCTGCTGGAGCGGCGGGACGCCCTGGCGGCGCAGATCGACGCCTGGCACAAGGCCAATCCGGGGCGCCCGATCGACCAGGACGCCTATGCCGCGTATCTGGGCCGTATCGGCTACCTCGTCCCTGAACCGCCCGAATTCGCCGTCAGCACCGCCAACGTGGACCCCGAGATCGCCAGCATCGCCGGGCCGCAGCTGGTGGTGCCGGTGAACAATGCCCGCTACGCGCTGAACGCCGGCAACGCCCGCTGGGGCAGCCTGTACGACGCGCTGTACGGCACCGATGCCATCGGCGACGAGGACGGCCTGGCGCGCGGCCGTGGCTACAACCCGGTGCGCGGCGCCGCCGTGGTGGCCCGCGCCCGCGAATTCCTGGACGTCGCCGCGCCGCTGGTGCATGCCAGCCATGCCGATGTGGTGGCCTACGCCGTGCGTGGGGGCCGGCTGGAAGCCACGCTGAGCTCCGGCGGCCACACCGTGCTGGAAGACCCCGCCAGGCTGGCCGGCACCCAGGGTGATCCGGCTGCGCCCGACGCCGTGCTGCTGCGCAACCATGGCCTGCACATCGAATTGTTGCTGGACCGTAGCCACCGGATCGGCAGCACCGACCCCGCCGGCCTTGCCGACGTCATCCTGGAATCCGCCGTCACCACCATCATGGATTGCGAGGACTCGGTGGCGGCGGTGGACGCCGCGGACAAGGTGGAGGTGTACCGCAACTGGCTCGGCCTGATGCGGGGCGATCTGGTGGCCAGCCTGGACAAGGGCGGCCATACGCTGGAGCGCCGGCTCAACCCGGACCGCGTCTATCGTTCACCGGACGGCCACACGCTGACCCTGCCCGGCCGCAGCCTGATGCTGGTGCGCAATGTCGGCCACCACATGTACACCGATGCGGTGCAGGACAGCGCCGGCGCCGAAATCCCCGAGACCATCCTGGATGCGGCGGTAACCTCGCTGATCGCGCTGCACGATCTGCGCGGCACCGGGCCTTTGCGCAACTCCCGCGCCGGCTCGGTCTACATCGTCAAGCCGAAGATGCACGGGCCGGAGGAGGTGCAATATGCCTCCGACCTGTTCGCCGCGGTCGAGGACCTGCTGGGCCTGGCGCGCAACACCCTGAAGATGGGCATCATGGATGAGGAGCGGCGCACATCGGTGAACCTGCGCGCGTGCATCCACGCCGCCCGCGAGCGGGTGGTGTTCATCAACACCGGCTTCCTCGACCGCACCGGCGACGAAATCCACACCTCGATGGAAGCCGGCGCGGTGGTGCGCAAGAACGACATCCGCGCCGCCGTCTGGATCGGCGCCTACGAGAACAACAATGTCGATGCCGGCCTGGCCTGCGGCCTGCGCGGGCGGGCGCAGATCGGCAAGGGCATGTGGGCGGCGCCGGACCGGATGGCCGACATGCTGGCGCAGAAGATCGGCCATCCGCGCGCCGGCGCCAATACCGCCTGGGTGCCTTCGCCCACCGCGGCCACCCTGCACGCGCTGCACTACCATCAGGTGGACGTGGCCGCGCGGCAGGAGGAACTCGCCAGCCGCGCGCCGGCCAAGCTCGCCGACATCCTGACGATTCCGCTGGCCGACCGGCCGAACTGGTCGCCCGCGGAAATCCAGCAGGAACTCGACAACAACTGCCAGGGCATCCTGGGCTACGTGGTGCGCTGGATCGACCAGGGCGTGGGCTGCTCGAAGGTGCCGGACATCCACGATATCGGCCTGATGGAGGACCGCGCGACGCTGCGCATCTCCAGCCAGCACATCGCCAACTGGCTGCACCATGGCATCACCACGAAGGCGCAGGTGGCGGAGACGCTGCAACGCATGGCGGAGGTGGTGGACCGGCAGAACGCCGACGACCCGGCCTATACGGCGATGGCGCCGGGATATGACGGGGTGGCGTTCCGGGCAGCCTGCGACCTGGTATTCCAGGGGCGGGTGCAGCCGAACGGATACACCGAGTTTGTGCTGCACGCGCGGCGGCGGGAGGCGAAGGCGGGAAAGTAAGGCCAGGGGCTTTGCCCCTGGACCCCACCAAGGGCCGGAAGGCCCTTGGAACCCGCTGTTTTCGTTAGCCCTTGGGGGCGAAGGCGCCGCACCAGCCGTTCGGGTTGATGACGCCGGCGACCAGCGCACAGGACTTGGGTGGCTGGAAGTTCACGCAGATGCTACAATGTTGGCCATCCGGGTTGGTCGACTTGTCCACGTAACCGACTAGGCTCTTTTCGATTTTCTGCGTTTCTTCCGCGCTGGCGTGCCTGACCACCACGCCAGCGGCAACAATCGCCGCGCCGGCGCGCAAAAGGTTGCGCCGCGACGGGTTCGCGGTATCGGATTCTTTCATTGAACGTCCTCCAGAATGTCCTTGGAGACGCAATGTTACAAACGGACACAAGGGCTGGCAAGCGAATTGTTCCAACCGGCCGGCCGGAACCGGGGCCGATGCTGCGCCCGCCGCGGGCAACTGACAACGATGTCAGAACCTAGCATACAACCGTAGCGCGGATTCGGGGCCACGCGGGTGGTTATGGCCTGATTATTGACAACTGCATGGTCAGTGCTGACATAGGCAAACCCTATGCGGTGAAAACTGCAATACGTCCCAAGTATCCGCTCTGGGCTTGGCTTCTGCGTTTGCCGGCTCGCGCGCGGCGCAGGCGGCCAGGGCGGCGGCGGCTTCCTGCGCCTGGATTTCCGCGAGTTCCTGCTCGGCGGTCTTCATGATGCCGAACTCCAGCAGCATGTCCTCCAGTTCTT
>Ga0302320_10015049_pt1 | contig 15935 bp, 16 predicted proteins | sample Bog_T0_3_FD_202130 | JGI IMG/M metagenome (GOLD analysis project Ga0302320, IMG submission 202130) | Peat permafrost microbial communities from Stordalen Mire near Abisko, Sweden - Bog_T0_3 | ecosystem: Environmental > Terrestrial > Soil > Wetlands > Peat | place: Sweden: Abisko, Stordalen Mire... | reverse complement strand
GCGACGCACGCGAACGTCGTCTCGCTTCACCGTGATTACATAACCCGTCTGCCCATACACTTCCATATCCTTGCGGTCGAACGGCCAGTTCCATGAGGCTTGCACGATGGCCTGGGCCTTGGGATAGGTGAGGATGATGGTCGCTTCATCATCCACTCGCGGATAGATCTCGGGCTTAATCCGCCGGGTAACGGCAGTCACGGTTTCCGGGCGTTGACCGTCCATCAACCAAGTCATAAGGTCGGCGCCGTAGCATCCGAAGTCAAACAGGGCGCCCCCGCCATTCAGCTTGGGGTCAGTGAGCCAACTTAAGAACTCAGGGCCGACGCCGATTTCTTTGGGCCCGCTGTGACCGTCGCGGACAACCACCTTGCGCACATCGCCCAACGCCTTCTCGTGCACCAGTTCGTACGCGGCCCGGTTGCTGCGGTACCAGGTCGTCTCGTAGTTGACCAGCACCTGAATCTTGCCGAGGTGTGCGGCCTTCTCGATCGCCAGTGCGTCCTCTAAGCTGACCGCCAATGGCTTTTCCATCATGACGTGGATGCCGCGCCGGGCGCAGACTTCCACCACGCGCCGATGGTCATAAGTGTTCGTGTAAACGAGTACAGCCTGGGGATGGGTTCGGTCGATCATTTCTTCGAGGGTTGGAAAGAGCAAGCGTCGGTCGATGGCGAACTTGGTCGCGTACTGGGCAGCGAGCGCTTGGTCTGGTTCCGCGACGCCCACAATCTCAATCTCCGGATTGTGAAGCGAATGTTCAAGAAATCCCTGGACATGCCCGTGAACCAGACCGACAATGCCGACCCGGAGCGGAGTCTTATTATCCGCTGGCGCAGTCTGGCCATGGACAGGCAAGGAGGCGAAGAGCGCGAGAAGTAATCCCGAGACCAGAAAAGAGCAGCAACGCATAACGCACTCCGTTCGGGCGAGCGAGGTAATTCTCGCGATCGCCACAAGAGATCTTGTAAGACAGACGGCGAACAGGACATTGTATCAATAGTCAACACACCGCTAAGTGCTCTGGCCCCAGAGACTTGGGGCGCCTGAAACAGGCGCGTAGAGCGGGAATCCGGACACTCTGCTTCCGTAACCTATTACCTGTCCAGAAATGGTGCGACAGTACAGTCAGCTTATGACCCACTTCCCCCAACCGCACCCATCGAGGCGCGCGGCCCGGGTCCAGCTAGGAGCATCTGTCCTGGCTGCGATTCGTTTAGAAGACGGCCGTCGCACAAAAGCAAAACTCCAAACCATTTCCGTGACTGGCGGATTGTTGCAACTGTCAGGTTCGCTGGGCAACGGCTCGTTTGTCGAACTCGCGTTTCAAACGCAATCGGGCCCGGTACACGGCATGGCTGAGATCCTCAGCCCCTTGCGCAAGACAACGACTGGCGTGCTGCAGCCGTTTCGCTTCATCGCGCTCGAGGACGACGATCACCGCCGCTTGCGGACATCGCTCGAGCATGTGGTGGACCGGAGTCTGCTGGGACTGAAGTCATCGGCATTTAGCGTGCCGAGGACGATTTAGACCTCTCCGAAGCGGTCCTACCCTGGCTGCGCATTCTTGATCGTTGATCCGCGCTGGGCGCGACGCTCTCGCTATACTGGACGTGGCCTGTGCACGATGCGGCTGCGACCGGAACTCGGGAGATGACGCGGGAAATCACCACACACTCGGCAGAGGAGACAATTGCCTTCGGGCGCACGCTGGCGGAGTTGCTGGCGCCGCCGAAGCTGGTGCTGCTGCGCGGCGATCTCGGCGCGGGCAAAACCACGCTGGTAAAGGGAATCGCCGCCGGGTTCGAGGCGGCGGAAGAGGAAGACGTCACCAGCCCCACCTTCACGCTGGTGCACGAATATCGCGGGCCGCGAGCGAATCTTTATCACATTGATCTTTATCGCATCGACACCCAGCGAGAATTGGAAACGCTGGGACTGGACGACCTGCGCGCCGAGGGCAGCATTTTGCTGATCGAGTGGGGAGAGAAATTTCCGCGGTTGCTGCGGGAGCGGGATGTGGAGATTGCGCTGGAGCGGGACGGTGAGAATGGACGGCGGATCAGGATTGTAAGTTAACGTGTGGGTAGAGCTGTAACAGCCGGAACGAGGACCGCCCGCGCACAGGAGACAGGAGCGTTCCACTCACGCACCATCGAGAAGAGGATGGCGGCGGCGAAGAGAGCGAATACAAAACAGTTGGCTCGCATTCCTTTCATTATCCCATGTAGCGTTGACCTACGAAACTGAAACCTGCCGTCAGAACCCCATGATGTTGTAGCCACAGTCGACGTAAATCACTTCCCCGGTGATGCCGCTGCTGGCGTCGGAGGCGAGGAAGACTCCGGTTGAGCCGACTTCTTCCACTTCCACGCGGCGGCCGAGCGGGGCGCGTTCTTCGTGGCCTTTGAGCATATCGCTGAATCCGGCGATGCCGCGCGCAGCAAGGGTTTTAATCGGACCGGCAGAGATCGCGTTCACGCGAATCTTCTTCTTGCCTAATTCATAAGCGAGATAGCGGACTGAACATTCGAGTCCAGCCTTGGCGACTGCCATCACGTTGTAGCGCGGCACAACCTTTTCGGACGCGTAGTAAGTCATGGTGAGGATCGATCCGCCGTCTTCCATCAGAGGCGCGGCGGCGCGGGCAACCGCGACCAGCGAGTACACGCTTACATCCATCGCGATGCGAAAGCCCTCGCGCGTGGTGTTCAAAAATTCGCCCTTGAGTTCGTCGGCGGGAGCATAGGCCACCGAATGCACCAGCGTGTGCAGCTTGCCATGGCGCTCTTTGAGCGTAGCGAAGAGGCGGTCGATTTCTTCGTCCTTGCTGACGTCGCACATGTAGCCTTCGGCGCCGGGCAGGGACAGGATTAAATCCTTGGCTTCCTGCTCCAGACGCTCGTTCTGGTAAGTGATGGCAAGCTTCATGCCGGCGGCGTGCAGTCCCTGGGCGATAGACCAGGCGATCGAGCGCTTGTTTGCGACTCCGAAGACGACGGCATTACGGCCTTGCAGATCGGAAGACATGAGTGCTCCTTGGAATGGGAAAGAATAACAGCGAAAGAGGCGAATTTACCACAGAGGCACCCTTCGGCTGCGCTCAGGGTAGGCTCCGACACAGAGAAAACCAAAGCCATACGCGAAAACGTCGATCAAGAGCACGCCACCACTAATTTCTGCGCTTCCTCACGAATCCTATTCCATGCCTTCTCGACGTGCCGGGCCTGCGTGTTCGTTTGTCCGACGCACAGGCGCAGAGTGAGTTTTCCATCCAGCCTGGTATGCGTGAGGAAGAGGTCGCCGCTGCGATTCAGGCGGTCCATGATGGTTTGATTCGCCGCGTCCCCACCTTTGTGGCGGAAGCAGACCAGGTTCAGGGGCGCCGGTGCGGCGAGTTCGAAGTCCTTGTCGTCGCGCACCCAATGCGCGAATATCTGCGCCAGTTGCACGTGGCGGCGGATATGGTGCTGTAGGCCTTCCACGCCATAGTGGCGGATCACGAACCACAATTTGAGCGAGCGGAAGCGGCGGCCAAGCTGAATCTGCCAGTCGCGATAGTCGATGACCGCGCCAGATTCCGTGGCCTGGTTGCGCAGGTATTCCGGCAGAATGCTTAGCGTCTGGATGAGCGCCTTGCGGTCGGCAACCCAGAAACAGTCGCAATCGAAGTTGGTGAACATCCACTTATGCGGATTGAAATTGTAGCTGTCAGCGAACTCGACACCGGCTTGCAAATGGCGGAATTCCGGGCAGAGCGCGGCGGTTCCTGACATGGCTGCATCCACGTGCAGCCAGAGATTGTGCTGACGCGCGACGTTGGCGATCTCGGAGATCGGGTCCATTGCATTCGAAGATGTCGTGCCAAACGTCGCGCACACAAAACAGGGAACCAGGCCGGCGTGCTTGTCGGCTTCAATCTGGCGGGCGAGAGCGTCGGGGCGCATCGCGAACTTCTCGTCGACCTCGATCAGGCGAAGATTGGAGACGCCGATGCCCGCGATCATGGCAGCCTTTTCCAGAGACGAATGCGTCTGTGTGGAGGCGTAAGCCACGAGGCGGCCGTCGCATCCCTTCTGGTTGCTGATGTAGTTCGTGGCGCGCTCTCGTGCGGCCAGCAGGGCGCAGAGTGCGGCGCTCGAGGCGGTATCTTGAATGACGCCGCCGCCGGTGCTGGACGAGAGAAATTTCTCTGGCAGACCGAGCATGGGCACGAGCCAATCGAGCACATGTGTTTCCAGTTCCGTGCAGGCCGGACTGGTCGACCAGAGCATGCCCTGCACGCCGAGGCCGGAAGAGAGAAGATCGCCGAGAGTGCCGGGGCCGGAGGTGTTGCAAGGGAAGTAGGCAAAGAAATTCGGCGACTGCCAGTGCGTGACGCCGGGGAGAATCAGCTTCTCGACATCTTTCAGCAACGCATCAAAAGGCTCGCCCTGCGCCGGAGGATGCGCCGGAAGCGAAGCGCGAATCTGTCCCGGTTTCGCCTGGGAGAGCACAGGGAACGACTCAATACGGGAGTGGTAGTCGGCGATCCAATCGATCACGGCATGGCCGTTGCGCCGGAATTCCTCGGGTGTCATGTGGAAGGATTTTTCGTTGGACATTGTCCTCCGGGAAACTACTAGAGCGATGTGAACTCGCAATACTAATCTTGGCGCAACCGTCCGAAATACAATCGTGTCTTGTATTCGAATGTGGCTCGGCCCTCAACCGCGTTCGCGTCGAAAACGCGTCGCAACTCTCGCAGCATAGGCGCATGTTGGGGATGCTCCGGCCCCGGCGCATACGACGACGATAGCAGACGGCCTTCGATTCCCGCGTAGTCGAACTCCTGACGCATCTCAAATACTCGCGCTTGAAACGGAGCGGGATCGAAGAATTCGTTAACGGCGTCGGTCGTATGCTCATGGCGAATGTCCTGGTAATCGGTGCCGTAAGTCAGCAGTAACTGCTCGTAGTCGCGGAGAAACTCTGTCGAACCCGTGAGGCGCTCGTTCCACAGCAGCACCAGCCATCCGCCGGGCTTCAGAATGCGAACGAATTCGTGCCTTGCCCGCTCGCGGTCGAACCAGTGCGCAGCTTGCGCCGCGGTGACGAGGTCCACGCTTTCCTCCGCTAACGTAGTCGCCTCGGCGGTTCCGGCAACGCTGGTGAACTTTGGAAACGCTGCGAGCAGTCGCTCGCCCGCTTGCCGCATTTCGGCATTGGGCTCTACAGCGAAGACCGGGTTGCCATTTTCGAGCAACATGCGAGTCCAGATGCCGGTGCCGGAGGCGATATCGGCAGCCACATGGCTGGGCGCGAGGCCGCACTCGGCCTTCAGGGCCTGGATAACTTCCGCCGGATATCCCGGCCGATAGCGCACATAGTTTTCTACGCGATCAGAGAAACGGCTGGTGGCATTGGAAGCAGGCATTGGAGTTTTGAATGTGGCAAGTTTTTTCATCTTGCCAGAAAGCCATTTTAATTGCAGGATAGGGATATTGTCCCCCCGCTGGCTTCCCCTACGCCTCCGGCCCGAGCGACTTCGGTGAGAACAATTTGGTGAGACTATAGAGAAGAAAAAGGGAAATCCTCCTCCGTTAAGTGCGATACCATTCCAGCTGAGCCATGAGAGTCACGGGCAAGTAATGAGAGTCGTCATAAAAGTCGGCACCAGCCTGATCGCTCCTAGCGGTCAGATCGACGCGAACCTGCTGCGCGCCATGGTAGATCAATTCGACCTCAGCAAAAACGAGTACCTGATCGTCACTTCCGGCGCAATCGCGGCGGGCATGTCCGGACTAGGATTGCGCAAGCGGCCCAGCGGCGTCCCCGGCATGCAGGCCTGTGCCGCCGTGGGCCAAAGCAAACTCATGCACACCTACGAGCGCCTGTTTTTCGGCAAGAAGGTAGTGGCGCAACTTCTGCTTTCGAGCGACGACTTTACTTCCCCGGTTCGCTACCGCAACCTGCAGAACGCGCTAGCCGAACTGCTTTCCCTGGGCGTCGTGCCGATCGTGAACGAGAATGACAGTGTCTCAGTGCGCGAGTTGGAGGGCGCGTTCGGCGATAACGACGAACTGAGCTCGTTGCTGGCCACTGCCGTTAAAGCCGATTGGCTGCTGCTATTGACCAACGTGGATGGATTCCTGGTTCCGAATGGAAGGAAGAAGCCTCGCCTGCAGCGTGTGATTCGCAAACTGACTCCCGCGCTGGAAGCGCAGTGCAACGGCAAGAGCACGCTGGGACGCGGAGGCATGATTTCCAAGTTGCGCGCCGCCAAGCTGGCTAGCGAAGGCGGCGTACACGTGGCTATCGTGAATGGACGCCATCCCCAGGGCATCACCCTGGGCATGGAACGCAAGATCGGAACCTACTTTCCTCCTCAACAGGGGCGAGGCTGATGGCGTTGACCATAACAAACTCGATTTCCACGCAAGAGAAGCTGGTGCGCGCACGCGGTGCTTCTGCGAAGCTGGCAGTGTTCTCTACCGACGAAAAGAACGCGCGGCTGCTGGCGATCGCGGATGCGATTGAAACGCAAGCCCAAACGATTCTTGCGGCGAATCGCGAAGACGTGGAGAGCTCCGGACTCGAAGGCGCCATGCGCGACCGCCTGCTGTTGACACCGGACCGAATCAAAGACATGGCGCAGGGTGTACGCGAAGTGGCTGCACTCGACGATCCAATTGGCGAGACTCTTGCGGAATGGACACGCCCGAACGGCCTGCGCATCCGCAAGCTGCGCGTGCCCCTGGGGGTGGTGGGAATCATTTACGAATCGCGGCCGAACGTTACTGTAGACACGGCTGTGCTCGCTCTGAAGACCGGCAATGCGATTGTGTTGCGCGGCGGCAAGGAAGCGGCACACAGCAATCAGCGGCTGGTGGAGATCTTATCTGCTGTCCCGGGAGTGCCTGAAGGCGCAATCGAGCTCCTCGATTCCAGCACGCGGCAATCGGTGCAGGAACTCATCAAGGCCCGTGGGCTGGTTGATGTGATTATTCCGCGTGGTGGTGCGGGTCTGATCGCGTTCGTCACCGAGAATTCCTCGGTGCCGGTGATCGAAACCGGAGCAGGGAACTGCCATATTTTCGTGGATGAATCCGCCGATCTCGAGATGGCGGACCGGATTGTGATCAATGCGAAGACGCAGCGCCCGTCCGTGTGCAACTCAGCCGAGAAGCTTCTGGTCCACGAACGGATCGCGCCGGAATATGTTCCGCGAATCGTGCAGAAGTTGATCGAGGCCGGCGTGGAAGTTCGTGGAGACGGGAAGTCCCGCAGCCTTGCAGCCGGGCTGGGCGCTGGATTAAAGATCGAGCCTGCCGCCGAGCAAGATTGGTACGAAGAATATCTGCGGCTGTGCATGGCGGTTCGCGTGGTCGCGAACGTGGACGAGGCCATTGCCCACATCAATTGCTATTCCACGAAGCACTCCGACTCCATCGTGACGCGCGATGAAGCGAATGCCCGCAAATTCCTGCGCGGCGTGGATTCCGCCGCTGTCTACTGGAACGCTTCGACTCGCTTCACCGATGGCGCGGAGTTCGGCTTCGGCGCCGAGATGGGCATCAGTACGCAGAAGCTGCACTGCCGCGGGCCTTTCGCGCTGGCGGAGCTCACTTCTTCGAAGTACGAGATTGTGGGGACGGGGCAGGTGCGGTAGATTTTTCAACCTCTGGCATGGGTTTCCCGGTGATTGGAACCGAGCCCAGTGCGAAGTAGTAATCATGGTTGATGCTCACGTCACTGAGGCCACTGTTTCCTACTGCGGTGATCTTTAAAGGTGTGAACTTCTTGCGCGCACGTCTGTATAGCCTAGCACCCGCTGTGCTACCTTACTTACTTTCCCGGCGGGAGCCTCATGAGATTGGTCTCATCAGTTCTTCTTTCCACCATCGTTCTACTTTCTTCTCTACCCACCAGTGTCAGCGGTCGTGCCCCCGAGTCTTCCGCCGCGACTCAACCCATCTTCGGTTTTCGCGACGCCACTGCCGAAGCCGCCACTGAAGCCCGTTTTCTTGCCGTACCCGACCCCAAGCTGGCAGAAGAGCACCTGCGCACTCTGACTCAAGCCCCGCACATGGCGGGCACCGCCGAAGACAAGGCCACGGCGGACTACGTAGCGCAGAAGTTTCGCGCGGCGGGGCTCGACACCGAGATCGTCGAATACAAAGTTTGGATGAATTATCCCCTCGAGATTAGCGTGGACATCACCGCGCCCGCCGGAGTGGAAATGCACGGTCCCACGCGCGAGCATGTCGACGGAGATCCTTACGACAATGATCCCCGCGTGGTGATGCCGTTCAACGGCATGTCTCCATCAGGAGATGTTGAAGCGGAAGTGGTTTATGCCAATTACGGCACGCCGGAGGATTTCGAGAAGCTTGAGAAATTGAAGATCGATGTGCGCGGCAAGATCGTGCTGGTGCGCTACGGCCAGAACTTCCGCGGGGTGAAGGAATTCATCGCGCAGGAACATGGCGCGGCGGGAGTGATTCTTTACTCGGATCCGTTCGACGATGGCTGGCGCCGCGGCGATAAGTATCCCGACGGGCCCTGGCGGCCGGATACCGGCGTGCAGCGCGGCTCGGTGGGATACATGTTCGAATTTCCCGGCGATCCTACAACGCCGGGTGTGGCCTCGGTGCCTTCTCTCACAGACAGCAAGCGCACCTCTCCACAACTGTCGGCGCAGATGCCGAAGATTCCGGTCACGCCACTCTCCTACCATGATGCCTCGCCCATTCTTCAACATCTGGGTGGGCCTGACTCGCCCCGCGAGTGGCAGGGTGCGCTGCCTTTTACCTACCACGTGGGGCCGGGGCCGGTACGAGTCAAGATGCATCTCAAACAGGATTACCAGTTCCGCACGCTCTGGGATGTGCTCGGCCGCGCGCGCGGGAGCGAGTTGCCGGGCGAGTGGGTGGTTGCAGGTAACCATCGCGATGCGTGGGTGTATGGCGCGGTCGATCCAAACAGCGGCACGGCGGCGATGCTCGAAGCCGTACACGGAATCGGCGAGTTGCTGAAGTCGGGTTGGCGGCCGAAGCGCACCATGATCTTCGGCAGTTGGGATGGCGAGGAAGAAGGCCTGATGGGTTCCACGGAGTGGGCCGAACAGAATGAATCCGAATTGACCGATGCCGCGGCGTATTTCAACATGGACGTAGCTGTCTCCGGGCCGAAGTTTGGCGCTTCGTCAGTGCCGAGCTTGAAGCAGTTCTTGCGCGACGTGACCAAGGCCGTGCCCAGTCCGAAGGGTGGGACGGTCTACGAGGCCTGGCAGAAGGGTGATCAGCCAGGTTCTCCATCAACGCAGTCTCCCGGGGACGCCGTTGGGGACACGCGTCGCGCGCCAGCCGCGCGGGCCAAGGATGACGTGCCGGTCGGCGACCTGGGCAGCGGCTCTGATTACAGCGTTTTCCAACAGCACCTGGGTGTGCCCTCAAGTGACATCAGTTCCACCGGGCCCTACGGCGTGTATCACTCGGTGTTCGACAATTTTGCCTGGTTCAAGAAGTTCGGCGACCCGGATTTTGTCTACGAACAGCAGATGGCGAGGGTATTCGGCATGGAGGCATTGCGCATGGCCGATGCCGAAGTACTGCCTTACGATTACGAAGAGTATGGCAAGGAGATTGCCGCTTATCTGGACGCGGCGGGGAAGCGGGCAGCACACAAGTTCGGCGATCACGCGCTTGATCTAAGTTCGGCTGCTGCCGCCGCTAAGCACTTTCAGGAGGCAGGGGCAAAGATTCTGTCCAAGCAGAAGAATCCGCCGCGAGATCCGGCGCGCTTGAACCTGGCGCTGCGCAATGCGGAGCGCGCTCTGCTGGTGCCCGATGGACTGCCGCACCGTCCCTGGTTTCGCCATGCCATCTACGCTCCCGGCGAATATACCGGCTATGCCGCGGTGGTGATTCCGGGAGTCAACGAAGCTTTGGACAAAGGGGATGCCGACCGCGCGCGCTCGCAGTTGGCAGTTCTAACCGCCGCTCTGGAGCGCGCGGCCAAGGCGCTGGAGGGATATCGGTAAACCCATGACCTCTACCCACGCTCTCGGGCAATTCCTGCGCACACTGCCACACTCGGCCGTGGCCACGTTTCTAGCGCTGTTTCCTATCGTCGATCCCTTCGGTGGAATCCCGATCTTCTTCACGATGACGTCCTCCTGGACTGCCAAGGACCGCAGAAATACCGCGGTGAAGACTGGTCTCTGGGTTTTTGTCATCCTAGTCACGTTCTTGTTTTTCGGCCGCTTCGTGCTGCATTTCTTCGGCATTTCATTGCCCGTCCTAAAGATTGCTGGCGGACTGATCGTGGCCAACACCGCCTGGGGCATGGTTACGTCTCATGCTCGCATCACGCCGGAAGAAACCAACGAAGCACAGGACAAAGAAGACATCTCCCTTACCCCGCTCGCGATGCCGCTCATGTCCGGCCCGGGAGCCATCGGCGTGGTCATGGCGCTCGCGGCAAACGTGGATAACGCTGCTTCGTATTTCGGCATGATCATTGGAATCGCCGGGATTGCGCTCACCGTGTTGCTGTTCTTCTGGTTCGGGGGGCCGCTGGTGCGGCGGCTGGGGCCCAGCGCGGTCGGAGCCATCAACAAAATCTTTGGCTTTCTGATTCTCGCCATCGCCGTCCAACTGGTGTGGGATGGTGTGGCCGACTTCCACAACTAACGCCGGAATTTTCCTGGAACCACGGTCGCATCCCCCTCGTATCCCAAACCAGCGCCCGTGCGCCTGGGAGGTGCTCCATGCCGGGAAGGTCTTTCATTCGTTCGGCCATGCTCCACAAAACAATCATCGTCTGTCTTTTGTGCGCACCCTTGTGCGCCGCTTCGGACCACTGGAACGACTGGAACTACGAAGAGACTCACGACCAGGCCCGCGACTTCGTCGCTGGCGGCATGGTTCACGTGCGCCTGAGCGTGGGCGACCTGCACATCAAGCGCAGCGACTCCAGCCAGATCCGCCTGCACTATACGGTCAAATCGCGGCGTGAAAGCCGGGTGAAAGAGGCGCACGTGGATTTCGAGGTCCATGGCCGCAACGCCGAAATCGAATTCCACGCACCAACCAGCGGCAACACGCAGTTCGATGTGGAACTCGATGTGCCGCAGAACACTAACCTCGACGTGCATGAGAAGGTCGGTGACCTCACGGTTGAAGACATCGAAGGCGACAAGGATCTAGATCTGGGCGTAGGCGATATTCGGATCGCCGGGGGACGCTCGGCCTATCACCTGGTGCGCGCCAGCACCAGCATCGGCGACGTCAGCGGCCCCGGCGGTTACGACGAGAGCGGCGGCTGGCTGGGCAAGACTCTGAAGTATCACGGCGACGGCAAGTACGAACTGCGAGCCCACGTCTCGGTGGGCGATATTACGCTGGAAGGAAAGTAGAGCTTTCGCGTTGTGCCGATCGAGAAGCGGGCACCCGCATCTCGCGGGGCTCCCACCCACGACCGGACAACCGCTGGGGTAATATAATCCGAAAGAACGGCCTGCGCGCAGGGAGAAAGGCATCAGTCGATGGCAAAGGCACGGACGCTCGCCCTACTAGTTGTCGCCGCACACTGGATCGTCGCCATCTGGCACCTGTTCCTCGCGGCCAAGGTTCTTCCCGCCCCAAACAACCACGTCAGTGGTCTAGCTATTATTTCGATAACGTCAGGGCACGCGGTCGTGTCCATTCTGTTATGGAAGCTCAGCGATAAAGTTGCTGGGTTTGTCTCGTTGATTTTCTTTCTCGCTGCCATGAGTGCCGATCTTTATGAGCACTTCCTGCATGCCTCTCAAAACAACATTTTCATGGTGGCGCGCGGCGATTGGACCGCCATCTTTAACCTAAGCATCTTCATCCTGCTCGCGCTGGAAATCGTGGGATGCTTGCTTGGAACTATCGTGCTCGGTGGCAGGACGAGGAACAACAAGTCAACTCCGGGACTTAATTCAAACGTCAGCCGGCAGAGCCCGAAGCTTCTCTCCGGTCAATTCTGGTATGCGGCCAATGATTTCGGCGAGATCGTTTAACGCCCTTTGCGTGTAGAAGATCCGGTAATCCACTTGGGCAGCAGCTTGCGGACTTCTTCGGCGGCGGCGCCTGGCCCGTGTAGAATAATCTGGTTATGGCGGCAGACAAACGACATGCCCATGAACTGATTGATCGATTGGCCCCGAGCCAAGTTCCGGCGGTGGTTGGGATCCTCGAGGCTCTGCTTGATCCCGTGTCTCGCGCCATTGCTAATGCTTCAATCGACGACGAACCGGTCACGAAAGCGGAAGAAAAAGCTCTCGCCGAATCGCGCGAATGGCTGAAGCATAACCAGGGCATCCCCCATGAGCAGATCTTAGCCGAACTCGGGATTACACAGGAAGAGATCGACAACTACCGAGACCCTAAGTGAAACGGATCGTGTGGACCGATCCGGCCAGGCTCGATGTCCGGGGCCTGAGCAAACCAGTCGCCATGCAGGTTCTCGCTGCGCTGCATCGTTTTGCGGAATCAGGCGTGGGCGATGTGAAGCCCTCCAAAGCAGAGAAGAACTTCGGCTGCGCATAGGCGACTACCGCCTCTTCTTCGTTTGCCCAGACACCGACACCATCGAGATTCGCCGGGTCCGTCATCGCGGCGAGGCCTATCGGTGAGGTGTTTAACGGTGCCGACCTTTTGCAAAGGAGGCGAGAAGTGGGCACCCGGCGGGAGAAGGATCGTCGTTTCCAACGCAACAAGACGGGATACAATTCGGCGTATGACTTGCTATTTGGGCTGGGTCGCCTGTCACGCTAGAGAAATCTGGATTGCCGTCGGACCGTTGGCTGGCGTGATCATCGGTTCGTATATCGCCCGTCGGACCCAGCGGAAACATTGGATTGCGGATAAGAAAAGGGAAGAATATCGGGAACTCATCACGGTCCTCACCGGCGCGTTTAACAGCATGCGCCGCCGTGGACACGTGAAACACGTACCTACCTCTGAAGAACAGTTGCACATGATGGCTGCGGAGGATCTGGCCAAGATCACAATCAGCGATCGAATATTTATCGAGCAGGAAGTGCGAGAGATGAAAATTCTCAATCGATGGATGTCGCTATTGGACCGCTTCAACGCCGATGGAGATATCAACGCTATGAGTAACGGTGTCGGTGATATCAAGGCGAACCTGGTATACGCAGCGCTGCAACTGCTGAAGTGAGGCTCATCGAGCAGAAATTTGGGGCTCACCAGCACTATTTCTCTTTGATTTTCTCCGACAATTCGCGAAATTCCTTGGCTTGCTTGTGGCTCGCCTTTATTTGCAACTCTGCGAGCTGTCGAGAGTTCTCGGTCGTCAGCATCGGGGCCAAGGCCTCCAGTTCTGTCGCTACTTCGTGGGCGTGATCGGCCTCTTTCAACATCAATTGTTCAAATTTCCGGACTGCCTCGTGGTGATCCATAGACCTCGCTTCAGGATAGATCCAAGTGCGTGTTCTACTTCAGCGTCACTAGCCTGTCCACCAACTCCGAGTAATCTTTCTTCTCAATCCCGTGCACCTGCTTGTTGTACTCGTCCACTTTCGATGAATAATTCATCGAGCAGAATTTCGGGCCGCACATCGAGCAGAAGGCAGCTTCTTTGTAGGAGTCATCAGGCAAGGTTTCGTCGTGCATGGAGCGCGCGGTCTCGGGATCGAGCGACAGGGCGAATTGCTTTTCCCAATCGAATTTGTAGCGGGCGTGGCTGAGGGCGTCATCGCGGTCGCGTGCGCCGGGCCGTCCGCGCGCAATATCAGCGGCATGCGCGGAGATCTTGTAGGCGATCATGCCGTCTTTCACGTCTTTTTCGTTCGGTAACCCTAAATGCTCTTTCGGCGTGACGTAGCACAGCATGGCCGCGCCGTACCATCCGATCATGGCTGCACCGATCGCCGAAGTAATGTGGTCGTATCCCGGAGCAATGTCGGTAACCAGCGGGCCCAGCGTGTAGAACGGCGCTTCGTAACAAAGCTCAACTTCTTTTTCTACCTGCTCCTTGATCTTGTCCATCGAAACGTGGCCCGGGCCTTCAATCATCACCTGCACGTCGTGCTCCCAGGCGATTTTCGTCAGCTCGCCCAGAGTTTTCAGTTCAGAGAACTGGGCTTCATCGCTGGCGTCGGCAACGCAGCCGGGACGCAGGCCGTCCCCGAGCGAAAAGCTGACGTCATACTTCTTCAAAATCTTGCAAATGTCGTCGAAGCGCTCATAGAGGAAATTCTGCTTACGGTTGTGAGCCATCCACTGCGCGAGAATTGCGCCGCCGCGGCTCACGATCCCGGTAATGCGCTTCGAAATCATCGGCAGGTACTGGATCAGCACTCCGGCGTGAATCGTCATGTAGTCGACGCCTTGTGCGGCCTGCTCTTCAATCACTTCGAGCATCACTTCGGCGTTCAGGTCTTCGACCCGCTTCACGCGCGCAATCGCTTCGTAAATCGGGACGGTACCGATGGGTACCGGAGAATTGCGCAGGATAGCTTCGCGAATCTCGTGAATCGCGCCGCCGGTGGAAAGGTCCATCACCGTATCGGCGCCGAAGTGTACGGCGGTATGCAGTTTCTTCAGTTCTTCTTTGATCTCCGAGGTAACCGCCGAATTGCCGATGTTGGCGTTGATCTTGCACAGCGACGCTACGCCGATCGCCATCGGCTCCAGTTCCGGATGGTTGATGTTGGCGGGAATAATCATGCGGCCGCGCGCCACTTCGTCGCGCACCAGTTCGGGCGCCAGTTTTTCGCGGTGGGCCACGTAACCCATCTCTTCGGTGACAACACCCCTGCGCGCATAGTGCATCTGCGAAAAATTTCCATCGGTATTCTCTTGCTTGCGCCGAGCAAGCCACTCGGCGCGGGGCTTGGGCGCGCTGTAGCCGTTGTTGCCGTTTCCGTTCGTTGGTTGGATGGGAGTCATGACCGGGTTGGCTTCGTCAGAGTTCATCCGGGAATTATACCGTCTCCGCGCACCCAGTGGGCACAAGCTATGGCATTTGCACGGCGCATCCCATCGAAGTGCCGCCTCCAGGGCCTTGCGCCCCGCAATGAACCCGGAATGTGGTCCCGTCCCAAGCTTCCATCCTTGCCCACATCGACAGCCGGGCTTAGAATCTCATCCGTTCCTAGAAAAGGAGAAGTCTCGTATGCGCGTGTCCCGCCTCTTGCCGGTTTGGATGCTTCTCGTGACTGTCGGCGGCTTCGCCCAATCCGCTCCCACCCGGCCCGCTCCCGGATTCAGCCTCGATACCATCGACAAAACGATCGATCCCTGCGTGGATTTCTATCAATACGCCTGCGGCAACTGGATCAAGAACTCCGAGATTCCTCCCGATCAGTCTTCATGGGTAAGCTTCGTGGAACTCCGCGAACGCAATCTCGACATCGAGCACGGCATTCTGGAGAAGGCGACAGCCGGTGGCGCCGGCCGCAATGCAATCGACCAGAGAATCGGCGACCTCTACGGCTCCTGCATGGACGAGAAGGCCGCAGACACAAAAGGCATTGCCCCGCTGAAGCCGGAACTGGACCGCATCGCCGCCGTGCAGGACAAGACCGCGCTGATGGACGAGATCGCGCACCTGCACCTGATCGGTCCCAACGCGCTATTTAACTTCTATTCCGCATCCGACTTGCACAATGCCGACCAGGTCATCGCCTACCTCGACCAGGGGGGCCTGTCGCTGCCTGACCGCGACTACTACATCAAAGAAGATGCCGATAAAGCGGCGATGCGGCAGCATCTTGTGGATTACGCGACCCAATTGTTTACCCTGGCCGGCCAGACCCCGCAGCAGGCGGCCCACTCGGCGCAAACCGTTCTGGTGGTCGAGACCATGCTGGCGGTGTACTCGATGGACCGCACCAAGCGTCGCGATCCGAAGAACCGCGATCACAAGATGAGCCGCGACGAGGCTGTCGCGCTCGG
>Ga0302320_10015045_pt1 | contig 15938 bp, 16 predicted proteins | sample Bog_T0_3_FD_202130 | JGI IMG/M metagenome (GOLD analysis project Ga0302320, IMG submission 202130) | Peat permafrost microbial communities from Stordalen Mire near Abisko, Sweden - Bog_T0_3 | ecosystem: Environmental > Terrestrial > Soil > Wetlands > Peat | place: Sweden: Abisko, Stordalen Mire... | reverse complement strand
ACCCTTATCGGACCCTGATGATCTGTCACTTTCTATCGCCATTCTCTCCTAAGCCTTTTGGAATGAATGGCGGGGACGACGGGGCTCGAACCCGCGACCTCTGCCGTGACAGCCCACCGCTTTGGCGTAACTCATTGAAACCAGGCGTAATGGATGGCAATCTAAAGCGTCCTGAGGAGCCCTTTGGAACCGTTATTGTGCCCTTAATGTGCCCACAGTCTTTTTTCGGTGACCTCTGCCCGCTTCAGTTTCCCGAGGCCAATTTCAGCTCGCGGTTCTGCCGACTTGGAGCGAATATATCACAAAGAAAGTGAGAGCTTAGCGCGAAACTTCTGCCGCTGATCGGCAGAGGACATGGGTTCAATTGAAAGGCGATTTATAGAAATTGCAAATCGCAAGTGGCTCTTCGTGCCTGGATGTGGAGGAATGCTAATTCTTGTCCCATGGAAGCCTGTAGTCTTCGGCTGGAGCCTGCTCACTGTGATGATCCTCATGGGATACGCAGCCTATTGCCTGCAGGAAGTGACAGCATTACCTACCGCGAATTCCGCGGGTTCAACGATCAATCCACGATGAAACGCTAGCGCTCTATCTAAGTTTCGCGTACTCCGCCCTGGCCTGCTTGAGGACTAGGATATCGGGGTCCGCACTGTTCCAAAGCGCGAGGAACTCCTCGTATTGTGCTCGGGACTTCGCCGATTCCCCCGAGAGGGCGTAGGAGCGAGCCAGACCCACATGTGCCAAAACGAAAACTGGATCGCCGATCATAATGCCGCGATGGCTGAGAATTTTTTGAAACTCGTTGGCCGCCTCCGCGCCTTTGTGCGCCGCGAGAAGCGCTTGGCCGCGGAAGTAGACAGGGTAGAGAGCGCCGAAGAATGCGGTTTGACTGCTGCGCGGCGAACCCATTTCGTAGGGTACACTGGCCTCCAGCGCGTCGATCGCCTTCAAGGGTTCGCCATGTTGCAAGGCCACGGTGGCGCTGATCACCGGCAGGTAGCTGAACCTGACTGAGGTGTCGTCCGGATAGCTCTTCTCCAAATCACTCGCGAGCTTCTCTGCCTGAGTCGAGTCGCCCGAAAGAGCCAGGGCAAGAGCCGCGCCATAATTCACCTCACGGTTGCCGGCCAGAGCCAGGGCGGCTGCGGCAGTTCGTTTTGCCTCGATGGAATTCCCGAAGAATGCTTCCCACAGGGCTGCCCTGGCTTCGAAGTCGGCGGCGTGCTCGCGTCTGTCCCCTTGCACCGCCAATGCGACGGCGTGCTGTGACAGGCCTATTGCGTTCTTCATCCGGCCTTCCGAAGCTTCCGCAAAAGCCTGGCGATCCAACATCCAATCCTCGACTTCGGGGTGAGCCTGGGCCCACTCCACCTCGCGTCGCATTCCTGCCGCATCCCCTTTCATGTAAGCCAGGTCAAAGCGGAGCGTTGCCATGCGCTCCGGGTTGATGTTGCGTTCCGCTGCCATCTGAACCGCATTCTCTGCGCCCTGAAGGTCATTCAGGTCTATCAAGTCTTCGCCGAGCAGGTAATATCCAAAACCGTAATCCGGATTGAGCTCAATGATCTTTCGCGCCTCTTCTGCGGCACCCTTGTAATTGGCGAGTACGGGTTCGATAAATCCAGCGAGAAATGAATGCGGGAATGCCTCCCGCGGGTACGTTCGCGCCCACTCGTTGCAGACCTGCTGCGCCTTCTCCTGGTTTCCGGTCCCCCGTCCAAAGTAGTAGCTGGTGATGAAAAACCGCTCCTTGTCGCTGGCCCGGTCGCGTAGCTCATATGCTCGTTTGATATTCTCCGTGGCAAGCTGCGAAGACCCCATCGAGCCATACATCAACGCCAGCGAGGCGTAATCGATTGCGAAGCTCGGGTCAATTTCCACGGCATGCTGAAAAAACGGTATGGCAGGCTCGTCCCCTTGCTGCGCGACAACCTTCCAGCCGAGGCTGTAGGCTTTCAAGGCTTCAAGCGATGGCGTGGTTGCCTCGGCGAGCGGGGTGTCGTGCTTCTCCAGCGATGCGCGGGACTCACCGAGTTTCGCGCGCAATTGTGAAGCAGCGCCCCCCAGCGCGGTGAGCACTTTTTCCTTACCGTTCGCGCTGACTTGCTCTTGAGCTAGCATTTCGCCACTCTGGCAATCCACCGCATTCAGCCCAATGACGTATTGATTTCCCAGGGCCGCGATCGATCCAACTATCTCTGTCGCCGCATTGGCGCGTCGACAAACCTCGCGCGCCACGGCTTGCGTCAGCCGAGTGTCCGCAGGTTTCTCCATCAGGCGCAGGGTCTTTCCGATTTGATCGTCGGAGACAATTTGGAGGAACGGCGCTTGTTCCAGTTCAACTGAAAGTCCCTGGCGCAGAGTGTCATCAAAAACAGTGTCTCCCGTCGTATTCACGAAATCGGCCACCAGGATGGAGTTCTTCTCGCCCAGGTTTGCGGGCCGGCGACCTCGAATGAGAAGGAATGCGCCGAGCGCCAAAAGCACAACCACAACTGCCACCGAGACCGGGAGTTTCCGGCCCGCTCCTCGCTTTTGCGGAATCGGAAGCGCATTCAACGCCTGGTCCGTTACCGCTTCGTTCTCTTCAATCACGATCTGTGTGCGCGTCCGTGCCTGGGCCACCAGAGCTTCGCCTTGCTCTGTCACGGTGCGAACCGTCGCGGCAAATCGATAGCCGCGGCCTGGCAGGGTCACAATGTACTGGCGGTTATCCGCGGTGTCTCCAAGCGCCTTGCGCAACAGGAAGATGTTCTGGCTCAGGTTCGATTCCTCCACGAACGAGTTCGGCCAGACCTCCTTGAGGAGTTCTTCCTTGGTGACCACGTCGCGGCTGCGGCGTACCAGGACGAGCAGCGTCTCGAAGGCTTTGGGTGTGACCGCAACAGGGTCGTTTCCCCGCAGCAGGATCTGCTTGTCGGGGTCCATTTGGAACGGCCCGAATTCATACACAATTCTGGGGTTGGTAGCCATGGGTGGAAGAGCCGGCAGCTCGAAGAAGGTAGAACGCACCCGTCACCGCGGGCCGATTATTCGTAAGTGCAATCTACCACAGTCTCCTCAATTCGCCGTAACTCTTTGCACTCGTTACATCAAAGCGCCTCTTGAGACACATTGAGAAATATTGAACCGCACATTGAAGACTTTTTAGGGCGGTTTCGTCCACGATGCGCTCAATACGAAGCAGCCGCCGTGGTGATTGGCTTGCGGAAAGTGGCAAAGTGGTGAAAACGACAAGGATCACGATTGAAACCGAAAGCCTGATGGTCGTGCGCAGGGGCAAAACTGTCGTGACCTGGTGCCCCGTTTGTTGCGCCGAAGCGGAAGCGATGACGCTGGAGGGCGACAGCCTTGGCGAAGAAATCCCTTCCACTCTCTTAAAAGACTGGCTGGCTGCCGGCAAGCTCCACCTTTGGAGTTCCAATGGCGGTCCCGATCGGATCTGCCTTACATCGCTCCTCCGGTGCTTCGAATCCGAGGACGCTCGAAGACTTCCCACCCCGAAACCTACACCCCCGAAAACAGGAGAAGGAAAATGACATTTGTTCAATTCGCACCGAAGTGGCCGCGTCTGGCGCGGCTGAGTCTGGCCCTGGTCACTCTGGCGGCGCCGGTTTGCACTCTCGCACAATCTCCAAAGTACACCATCGTAGACCTCGGCCCGGTGGGCCCCTCGTGGTCGCAAGGCCAGCCATTTGTGATTAGCGGCAATGGGCTGGTGAGCGGGGAGACGGTTGTCGCCAACCCTGGCAACCACGCTGAATGGGTATCGCACGCGGTGGTGTGGCAAGGAACAAGCACGAGGGTCATTGCCATCCCTGGACTCGGAGGGCCAAACAACATTGCCTTCGGCGTGAACCTTCGGGGGCAGGCAGTAGGACAAGCCGACACCGAAATCCCGGACCCGAATGACGAAGACTTTTGCGGATCCGCGGCGCTCAGTCTCACCCATAGCGGTAACACCTGCGTGCCCTTCCTGTGGCAGAATGGCGCCACGGTCGCGCTCCCCAGACTGCGGAACAGCGCGGGCACGGAGGGCAGCAACGGCGTAGCGCTCCAGATCAACGATTTCGGAATGGTAGCCGGAACGGCGGAAAACGGCGAAGTGGACTCGACCTGTCCGGGCGCGTCCGTTTCGCCGCAGACCATCGAGTTCAAGCCCGTCATCTGGATGAAACCCTTCCCCTGGTCGCTGGTACGGATCCAGGAGCTTGGGACCGTTGATGGTGATCCGGACGGCATTGCGTACGCGATCAACAATCTCGGTCAGGCAGTGGGCGCCAGCGGAAATTGCGGGCCGTTCAATGTGCTTAATCAGAACAATCTCACCCCGACTCATGCTGTTCTGTGGCGGAACGGCAACGCGATCGACCTCGGCAACCTCGGCGGAGACGGCAGGTTTGCCGGCATCTACGCTACCGGCCTGAACGATGATGGGCAGGTTGTGGGAACCTCGGACACAACCGGCGACGCAAGCTTTCATGCTTTTCTTTGGCAGCAGGGCCACATAACCGATCTCGGAACTGTGACCGGTGACTCGTACAGCTCCGCCACCGCCATCGGCGACAACGGCATGGTGCTGGGACTCTCCATTAGTGCGAGCTTCAGCCCCCGGGCCGCGCTTTGGCGCAATGGAACCGCCACCGACTTGAATACTCTCGTTCCTCAAAACACTGCTTTGTACCTGGAGTCCGCATGCTCCATCAACGACAAGGGCGAAATCATCGGATTCGCGGCTCTGAAGGGCAACCCCAGTGAAACTCACGCCTACCTGGCGAAGCCGGTTGAGAGCTCCGGGGACGGAGACTGAGCCACGCAATGTCGAACAGAGAAGAGATCACAGTGCTCGCAAATGACAAGCGCGGGAGAATTACACGCCTATCAAGCCACACCTACCGACCCTGACAAGAAATCAGGCGATTCAACAGCAATGTTTCCACTGGTTTGCGCTCGTCATGAAAAAGTAAGCCGGTCTACAGACCTACGCCATTGGCAATCCGGCTGGGTTGCTGCGATCTACCCCCGTGACTGAGATATGCCAGCAACAATCGTCTTGCAGAGAACAGTGATCCAAGTCGCATTTCAACCCGAATCCAGAAAATCACTTCAAAAGGAGATCAACCCATGAACCTGTTACACAAGAGTGTCCTATCGTTTGCGGGAGTTGCTGCCGCAGCTCTCCTGCTTGCAGTCGCATCGCCGCGCACTGTTCACGCGCTCGGCGAACAACTGGTCAACATCACGAACACCGCAACCCACCCGGCCAACGTCGAGGACGTTTCCCGCCTCGCCTCGCACCTCGTAATGCTCAACGGCTTTATGCAAACCGCTAACGAGGCTGTGCCCTTTTATCAAGTGACTGCGAACGGGGTCGAAAACTTTGAGGTACCTGCCGGCCAGAGCTTTGTCATCACATCCGTCGACGTCGGCCCATGTTCCAACCCTTCTACCCAGGCCAATGTCTACCTTACGAACCAGCCGAGTAACTGGACCACCTGGTATGGGGAATGGGACATGCTGGGTTGGAGTACGCTCCAGTTTCAGTATCCCACTGGAATTGCTGTGGCGAGCGGAACCACAATTTGGCTCAATTCTTCGCAGCAATGCTCTGCAATCGTTCGTGGTTACTTGACCACAAATTAGAGAGTAGCGTGAGTTTGCAAATAGAGCTACCTGGTAGCTGGGATGCGATTGTGAAGTTAGTGTGAGCCCCTCCTACCATTCCCGTCACTAACCCTCGAACCTCAAGAAAAGGAGAATGAGTCATGAGCCTGTCACGCAAAAGTTTAATCTCGTTTGCGGGAGTTGCCGCCGCTGCCCTCCTGCTTGCACTCGCATCGCCGCGTACTGTCCACGCCCTCGGCGAACAACTGGTCAGCATCGCGAACACCGCAACCCATCCGGCTGTGGTCGAAGAAGTGCCCCACTTCGCATCGCACCTCATCACGCTGGAAGCCTATGACACGAGCAACGGCATAAGAGTGCCCTTTTTGCAGCAGACTATGGATGGGTTCGCAGGAACCCCTTTTGTGGTCCCCGCCGGTCAGAGTTTTGTCATTACAGGCGTCGATATTATGCCCAATGATGCGACTTCTCCCTCTACGATTTCGGTTGACGATTCTGGGGCAGGCGTCTACGGGGTCTGGACGGCACCTGGTACAGTGACAACCGAGTTTCAGTATCCTTCGGGGATTGTTGTGGAGAGTGGAAAGGCCTTAACCCTGAATGTCCAAGCTAACGGAACCCAGGTCTATCTCCATGGCTACCTGACAACAGAATAGGCAAAAGGATCTGCCCGCAGAGAGAGCTACCAGCAACAGGGGCGCGCAAATGAAGCCACCGCGCGACACCTCGACCCGCTTCTGTCGCTAACCATCGAACTTCAAAAAGGAGAATGAGCCATGAACCTGTTACGCATTCGCATACTGCCATGGAGGAAAAAGCAAATGGCAAGGCAAGGCCGAACCGGTCATTTCCTTTTCATCGTCGCCCTTTCAACAGCGATGTATTTTCTGAGTTTGAATGCGCAGTCTCCGGTTGGGGGCATCGGCACTGCGACCTGCCAGAACTCGGCTGTCACCGCCGCGCTCGCAGCACTAAGTGAAAAGATCACACAGAACGCGCAGAATGCCGCAAACTGCTATCCGTCGGATGGACCTCCAAGCTGCAATTCATCCCAGCTGGCAACGCTGAACGAGATCGGTACACAGCTCAACAATGAATACCAGGCGGCGCTGCAAAACTGCCGTCCGGTCCAGGGACCGGCGCAACCGACGGTGGGCTTGAACGGCATTGAAGTGGTCCAGGCGATTCAGGATATGAACCAGTCTGTTCCGCTGGTTGCGGGCAAGACAACCTGGGCGCGGGTCTACCTCTCCACGGTTTCTGCAACGCCGATTACGGTGACGGGAACGCTGCAGATCGTGAACAATAACTTCCAGACCATCACGGTGCAGGCGGTCGGCCCGGTGACGCTCACGGCAGGAACAACGCTGCAGCAGATGAGGAACTCGCTCGCGGCCAGCCTGAATTTCATCATTCCTGCGAGCTTCACAGCCTTCGGAGCCGATACTTTGACATTGGCCACGGTGACCAACGCTTCGGGAGGCGCAACCGTCAGCTGCTCGAATTGCTCGAATTCCCAAAGCGTATTGTTCTTGAGCGCGGCGCCCCTGTGGCTGCGCATCGTGCCGATTCAGTACACAGACTCGATAGGCAGCGTCATTACACCCAGGCCCATCGATTTTGCGTTGCTGAATTCGTGGATAGCGCGCGCCTACCCAATCAGCCAACTGATCGCATCTGTGAATCCGCCGCTGGCGCCCGCGCTCCCGCTCTCGACTTTTTTCACTGGAACTCTGGGTTGCAACGCTACTGACGCACAGCTTGCGGTATTGAGGGTTTTGGAAATCGCTTTCACCGGAATTGATCCGCGCACTCATTACTACGGCATGGTGATGATGGACCCCGGTGATCCGGCCACTCCCGGCCAGGGCTTCATGCGCGGGTGCTCGGGAGTTCCAAGTTATACGGGCTCCGGCCCAACCGGCATCGCGAGCGGCAATTTTGTCGGCGATAGCACGATCTCCTTCGGCGATTGGTATGGTGCCCACGAAATCGGCCACACCTTTGGCCGCGGCCACCCGTCAACGCAGGCAGTTCCGCCCGCGGTCTCAGTGGGCTATTGCGGAGCGGCTGCAGGTGACCCGCTGTACCCCTGGCCCAACGCCCAAATCTCCGACAACCAGGGCGATCTTGTAGGGCTTGATGTCGGCGATCCGGTAAACGGCTTTCCTGCTCAAGCGCTTGCCGGAGCCACTCACTACGACATGATGACCTATCCAACCTCGACCTGCGTCCAACCCCTGTGGATCAGCGACTACACGTACGAGGGCGTCCTCAGCAATATCCAAGTGAATGCCACTGGAACAGCCCCTGGATCGCCGCCGCCTTTGATGCACGGACATTTTGTAAGCGTCGTTGCAACCGTGGATATCTCCGAAAGGACGGGCAAGATTGACTTCGCCCAAACTGTGGACATCACGACGCCGCCGGAATTTGTTACCCAGGATCACGCGTCATTGCGATTTGTGGACGAGAAAGGAAAGGCGATCGCAAACTACGTCGCGAATTTGAGTCGCTCTTCCGATCCCGATCCTGGAGAACACGCGATAGGACTCATGGACGCAGTCATCCCGCATCCCGAGAATGCAGCGAAGCTTGAACTTTACTTCGATGGCAAACTGCTGGATGAGCGAAAGATCGGTCGGAAGGCGCCTGTGGTCCATGAATTCAGGTTAGCTGAGCCGGGTACCCTAAGATGGGAAGCCAAAGGGGAAACGGGCTTCTCGTTTACCTATTGCGTGATGGGAACTCCCGACGGCAAGCAGTGGGATACCCTTGCGATGAATTTGACCAAGCCGGAACTCAGGATCTCGCCGGAGAGAGCGCGCTTGTATCAAACGTTCAGGATCGTAGCCAACGACGGCTTCAACAACTCGCTTCCGGTGGATACAAGCCAGAGTCCTTTGCATCCATGATCGCCCGCGTAGGGCTGGTCCGTTCGACGCCGCACTTCTCGCGGATGTGGCAGAACTGGGCTGCGGGACCACATAGCCGGCATTGCTTTCGAATCGCCAGAAATCCAACCCCTTTCGAAATCGCGAAGTGGTCGATGGAACTCAACCCCGGAGAGCCGCTCCGCCGCAATGCAAAGCTCGACCTCTGCCTGTCAGTTAGGAGTGGTGCGGCGTAGACGGCAATTCGGAGTTCGCGTCATCCGCCAGGAACTGCGGAAGCGCGAAGGCCTCGAACAGGCGGGGGTCTAAAAACAGAGTGATAGCGGAAATTGCGTTGTTCTCAAGCGTGAGAACGTGAATCGAGTGCGCGTTCCAGCGCTTCTCTGCGCTGGAGAACTCATAAACGGCGAAAGCCGGCTGCCCGTTGGCGGATGTCGGCACTAAATGGAGGCCGCCACAGGTCTTCCAAGCCGCGGCAAAGAATGTTCCGATAACTTCGCGCCCGAAAAACCACTGCAGCCACGGCGGCATGACGGCGGTTGCGTCTTCCGTGAGTACGGCCACGAAACCGTCCACATCGTGTCCTTCCCAGGCCTGGAGATAGCGGCCGAGGAGTACTTGCTGCGCGTTAGTCGTCTGGAATTCAAGCGGCGGCCGGCGATCAGAGTAGCGCTGAGAGAGCGTTTCGCGCGCCCGCTGCAAGGCACTGTTGATGGATGCGGTGGAACCGCCGAGCAGAGAAGCTGCTTCAGCTGACGCCCAGCCGAGGACATCGCAGAGCATGAGCGCGGCGCGCTGGCGCGGCGGCAACTGCTGAATGGCGGCGACAAACGCGAGTTGCACGGACTCTCGCGCAGTGTAGCGCGCCTCAGGATTCGGCGCGACGTCGGCGAAGTTTTCGAGGTTTGCGTCTGGATACGGTTCGAGCCAAGGCACGTCGAGCGCTGGGCCGCCTTCCAGCTTCGGCGGACCGGCTGGACCTAGCTGGTCGGGTAGATATCGCCGTTGGTGCTTGCGGCCTTCGAGCGCATTGAGGCAGGCGTTAGTGGCGATGCGGTAGAGCCAGGCGCGAAAAGATCCCTGTTTGTCGGAGCTGCTGGCCTCGAAGCTCGAAAAACTGCGCCAGGCGCGCAGATAAGTCTCCTGCACAAGATCGTCTGCTTCGTGCAGGGAGCCCAGCATCCGGTAGCAATGCAATTTGATTTCCCGACGGAACGGCTCCGCGAGCCGTTCAAAGGCCTGGTCTTCTCCGAGATTTGCAGGTTCGGTCCTCATTGAATTTGCTGTAGACCTCGCGGGTGAATTCTCTTGGCTTCCTTAGGCTGCCACGGCCTCGAGTCCTTTCCCTGAGACGACGAAGACATCGCCAAGTGAGCGATCGGGATTGAGAACCAGCTCAATGACCGCCATGGCAACCATATGAGATGTCGGTGGTGCGGCCATCCCTCGAACAAAATCATGCGCGGAGATCCCAAGGTAGCGGGAATAACCGGTGATGCTATGTTTCCCGAGATCGGTGTCTGGAACGATGGGCGGCGCAATTGCCATAAAGCGCAATCCGAGGCCGAGGCGGTCTGACTCCTTCTGGCTGTAGTTGGCAATGAAGATCTGGGTGCGCTTGGCTCCGGCATAGCCGCCGGAGAGCGGGGAGCCGGCCAGAGCGGCACAGCTTGAAAGGAGCACCACCGAAGTGCCTGCAGGGAGAGGACGCGAAAGCGCAGCCTTCGAGAAGTTGAACGCAATCCTTACGTCGTTCTCCCAGTTTGCGGAGAACTGCCCCCAGCCCTGTTCGTGGATCGGCGCAACTGGCGGAAATACTCCGCCACCGACGATAAGGATGTCGGGCGTGAGGACATCAAATACTTTCGAAGGCGCATTTTCGTCCGTTGCATCGAGCGCGAGGATTTCGACTCCGGGCATCCCCTGTGCTAGTTGCTGAAGCGGCGTTTCTTGTCGAGCCACCGCGAGAACCTGTGCCCCATTGCGAATGCCCGCCTCGACGATGCGGCGGCCTATGCCGCGGCTACCGCCAATGACGACCATCTTTTTGCCGCTCAACGAATGCATCCTGTCCTCCCGGTGCCCGGGTAGCTACTCGCGCCTCGCGAACCTCTTTTCATTGAGATGCCGCGGTCATTCACAGTTACATGCTTTGGACTCTGCCTCGCGCCTTCTGATGGCGGCTCCTGCAGGGTCGGTAATGATATCAACCCACAGCGGATGGGGCGCGGGCTCGGCGTCGTAGTTGTCGTGCCAATTCCACCACTTGTACGGCGGAGTCTGCGGGTAGCCCTCAGGTGAATCCTCCCAGGCCTCCTGGCGGCCGAGTGCTGTCATATCGAGGTAGCTCCAAGTGGTTCCCATCGCCTCGTCGCCGCGGCTGTTGATGAGGTAGGTGCGGAACACCTTGTCCCCGTCGCGGATGAATGCATTGTGGCCGTGCCACTGGTCCACGCCGAAGTCCACGTCGAAGCTGTCGGTCATGGTGTACCACGGCATCTCCCAGCCCATCCGCGCCTTCAGGCGCGCGATGTCCGCTTGAGGCGCGTGAGAGGCATAGGCGAGGGTGGTGTTGCGGGCGTTCAGATGGGCCAGGTGGGCGACCTGATCTGCGCCCAGAGAGCAGCCGCGGCACGCATGTTCGGGCCATCCGAAAACCCCGGGCTCGAAAAAGGCGCGGTAGACGATTAACTGCCGGCGACCCTCGAACAGATCGAGCAGGCTGACTTTGCCGTTGGGTCCGTCGAACTCGTACTTCTTCTCGACTTGCATCCACGGCATCCGCCGGCGCTCGGCGGCCATCGCGTCGCGAGCGTGCATCAAGGCCTTTTCTTTCACAAGTAACTGCTGCCGCGCAGCCTCCCACTCCTGCTGCGACACGATTGGGGGTGTCTTCATCCGGAGAAACTCCTTCCCAAGTTGCTTGTCGTTCTCTTTGTTTGTCGCCATTTCATCTCTCCTTTGTTTTCTGAAGCAGGCCGGGACGATTCACCGTGAAAAACCTCTTGAGTTTGCCGATGCACACCGCCAGAACTCCTCCAGTGGATCCGGCTCCGGCGACCATTGCTGCTGCGTTTGCAATGCATATTGGGCACATATCAACCTCTTTTTTGGGGGATTCTCATTTCATATGTTGAATGCTCGACAACAGGTTTTGCCGACTCACCCTAAACCTTTTCCAAAATCCTTTTCGCGTTGGGCGAGCCCTTGCCGGTTGCGATCAGGCTCTTCAGACTGCCGCGAATGTACGATCCCCAGGCGTCAGAGCAGACGTTGTAGCACTCGTAGGCAGGGACAAGGCCCTCATGGGTGAAGTGGATCTCGGTCTTCTCGCCCTTCTTCGCAATGTCGAAGACAAGTTTTGTGCCCTTCCACTCCGTCTTATCTTCGGTAAAGCTGAAGTAGTTGTCGGTAACCAGCCAGGCCACTCGCCTGTCGGGCACCAACTCGACGAGCTTCATCGTGCACGAGTGGAGGCTCTGGTAGTGGTACTTGAACTCGTCGCCGACCTTGGCGGTGCTGCCTTCGATCTCTTCCGACCACCATCCGCGCACGTTCCGAATGGCCTCGAATGCTTCTTTCGGAGACTGGTCGACCAAAATGGTTGCAGTGTAACTTTGATTCGACATGGCCGCTCCTTTGCGTCGTAGATTCGCTGGTGTCATTGACGCGCCCCTTTCACCGCACGCCGCATGGGTCTTCCGCTCTCTCACGCGAACACGTCCGGCTGGCTCTTCCCGGTTTCGATCAATTTGCGCAGGTTGCCTTCCACCAGCGCGCCCCATGCGCCCGAGCAGCCGCCGTAGCACTCGAATGCAGGAACCAGGCCCACATGCGTAAAGCGGAGCTCGGTCTTGCCTTCCTTTTTGGTGATCTCAAAGACGATATCTGTACCCATCCATTCGGCCTTGTCTTTGACAAAGGTCAGTTCGGCGTCTGTAACATGCCACACAACCTTCTTGCCGGGAACGAATTCGGTCACTCGTTGGGTGGACTTGTGCATGTTCTTGTAGCGGTAGGTGAACTCTGCGTCAAGCTTGTCCGCTTTGCCAGTGACTTCTCCCGACCACCAACCGCGAACGTTATTGATGGCTGTGAAGACCTCTTCGGGAGTCTGCTCAACCGCAAACGAAGTGGTGAACCCATCCTTCTTCATGATCTGTACCTCCATCCTTTATGTTCTGTTGACTGACAATATTGCGCGGCGAGCGACGACTCTTAGAGCGCCACGCTCTGCGGCACGAAGCCTGCGTACTGCTTCTCGAACCCCTTAGCAATGCCATTGCGCCAGCCGTCGGCGATTGAACGGGACATGGGGTCGGGAAAGATATCCTCTTCACCGTTCTCCAATCCCTCGAAGATGCCTTGTGCGGCGGACTCGGGTGACGCCTTCGGGATATTGAAACCGCGGTTCATATCAGTATCGACAGGACCCAGGAAGACTCCGTGGACCGTCACGCCTTCACTTGCCACGAGCGCACGCAGCGATTGCGTCATGCTCAGCGCGGCCGCCTTCGAAATCGAGTAACTGGGCGTGATCGGCAACGGCGCCAGCGCCAACAGCGAAAGGTTGTTGACGATGGCGCCTTTGGAGCGTCTCAGCGTCGGCAGGAACGCCCGCGAAACTTTGTACATGCCAAAGAAGTTCACCGCCAGCGCCTGCTCGATGACGGCCGGATCGCTCAGATCGTCATACGGCGCGATTCCGGAGTTGTTGATAAGAATGTCGAGGCTGCCCACCTGGCGGACTGCCTGTTCGATCTGCTCTGCGCTGGTAACGTCGAGCGTCAGTGGCGTCACGCGTTGGTCGGCGATGTCGAGTGCCCCGCGCGTGCCAGCATACACTCTCTTTGCTCCGCGGCGGAGCGCTTCGGTAACGAGGGCGCGGCCGATGCCGCGGTTGGCGCCAGTAATCAAGACTGTCTTCCCTGTGATGTTCATATTGATCTCCTTTTGGGCCTGACCTTGGCCGGCCCGATCTTGCCTCTCTACTGGGTAAAACCGCCGGGGGTGTCAAAACTCATCGGTACCTGGCAAATTCTTTTTTGGGGGCGCCGAATACTCTTGCGGGAATCGTCGATTGAGCCCTCGCAAAGTGCGGAGGTGAAACACGAAGGAACATTGACGAAGGTGCTTTTTGAGCGGCTTGCGGCGGGCGGGATGATCAACAAAGCCTTCAGCGCTCTGGTCTGCTCCCGGGGATGAGGGTGCACTGGCTTCTCAATCTCTTGCGCCAGTCTGAATAACTGCACCTTATCATTACTTCAATCCACAGACAAGTAGGAACACCCATGTGCCTTGGGCCTGCTAACTAGTCTCGCTTGTTTTTGCCGGAAGGTGCACGTCTGCACTTACCACCTTGCCATACCGCGCAGCCCAGCGGCACATGCCTCGAAGTGGCGCGATGATGGTTTTTCCCGCTTTAGTGAGAGAGTACTCGACAGCAATGACCTTCGATCCCGCCACACGCCTGTTAATTAATCCAGTCGATTCGAGATTGCGGAGAGTTCTGGTGAGCATTCTTTGGGAAACGTCACCGAGGAACCGGCGCAGCTCGCCGTGCCGATACGGCTTTCTCTCAAGTGAAAACAATATCTTGGGCGTCCATCTGCCAATAAAAATAGGCGCGGGCACTTTCAATCCATGAATCGTATTTATGTTTGTCTTTGATTGATCCTTCATTTCTTTCCTCTCTACTGGGTAAAACCGGCGGGGGAGCCAAAACTCATCGATGCCAGGCGGATTTTTTCATTTACCGAGATGCTTGCGCGACAATCGTTGATTCGTGTCGACGCAGAGTACGGTGACGACACAGGAAGGGATGGAGATTTGCATTCTTTTTCACCCTCTCCGGTTTCCACCTTCCCCCTTTAGGCGCTTTGAAGTGAGTGGCACTGTCGACGAGCTCGAACCCGTGACCTCTGCCGCCGCAAAGCAGCAACCTTCACATCCGCCAATAGACCCTCCCACCTACCAGGCCAAACGAAATGTGATAGTTGGTCGAATAAGGCCCGGCCGGAGAAATTCAGCCGCCGGAGCACGAAAGGAGCAGTATGCAAAATGGAAGCTTGATGAAGACCGTGCGCCGGAACGGGCAAAGTGTTTGGGAATTTCGCTGGCGCGACCGGACCGGGGGGCGGGCAGTCTATCGTCGGATCGTGCTTGGCACCACTCAGCAGTTCGCGACGGCAAGCGAGGCGCGCGAGACCATCGCCGGGATTATTCTCGAAATGAACGTCAACGATCTTCGTTCGCAGATGAGTGCATTAACCATCTCTCAGTTGGCTGAGCATTACCGTCGCAGAGAGCTATCTTCTGACAACATCTGGAAGACCTATTCGACCAAGCAAGCCTATGAGACTTATCTGAAGCGGTGGATCCTTCCAAAGTGGAAAGATTGGCAACTCTCGAAGATCAAGCCTATCGAAGTTGAGCTCTGGCTGAGGCAACTTCCACTAGCGCGCGGTTCCCGCGCGAAGATCAGATGTCTTATGAGCGTCCTGTTCAATCACGCCCGCAGATATGCACTCTTCGACGACAACCCAATCCAACTCGTTCGTCAAAGCGCCAAGCGCCGCAAAGTTCCTGATGTTCTTTCGATAGATGAAATCAGCCGACTCTTGGCTGCAGTGGACTCCTTCTCCAGGATGTTGGTCTTTCTGGATGCGACCACGGGGCTACGTCAAAGCGAGTTGTTCGGTCTGCGATGGGGAGATCTGAACTTCGAATGTGGAGAGATCAATGTTGTCCGGTCAATTGTCCATGGCATGACCAGCGACTGCAAGACCGAGTCCTCAATGAAACCGGTTCCGATGGGACCGGCCTTGGCGGAGATGCTCAAAAAGTGGAAGAGCGAGACACACTTCTCTGCGCCTGGCGACTGGGTCTTTGCCAGCGAGCGCACAAATGGCAAGCGGCCGATTTGGGGACAGAGCATTATGCGTAAGAAAATCCTACCGGTCGTCAAGAGCCTGGGAATCGACAAGCGGGTCGGGTGGCATACATTCCGCCACTCGTATTCAACATTGCTCCGTTTCCTTGGCACCGATATCAAGGTCCAGCAGGATCTCTTGAGGCATTCCTCGGCGCGTCTGACGTTGGACACGTATACACAATCGGTCACGACGGCCAAGCGGGAGGCTCAGAACGCGGTGGTTCGGCTGCTCATTGCCAACGGGGAAAGGTGCAGCGCTGCACCTGTAGTAACACATTGAAATAATTTAGGTTATGGGCTAAACAATCGGCAGAGGGAGCAGGGGGTTGCACCTTTTTGCACCTATGAAAGTCTGTCACTTTGATCGCCATTCACTCTTAAGTACTTTGGAATGAATGGCGGGGACGACGGGGCTCGAACCCGCGACCTCTGCCGTGACAGGGCAGCGCTCTAACCAACTGAGCTACGTCCCCAGACTGTCTCTT
>Ga0302320_10015044_pt1 | contig 15940 bp, 10 predicted proteins | sample Bog_T0_3_FD_202130 | JGI IMG/M metagenome (GOLD analysis project Ga0302320, IMG submission 202130) | Peat permafrost microbial communities from Stordalen Mire near Abisko, Sweden - Bog_T0_3 | ecosystem: Environmental > Terrestrial > Soil > Wetlands > Peat | place: Sweden: Abisko, Stordalen Mire... | reverse complement strand
TTCCGTCCCCCTCTGCTACACAAACATGTGTCGGCTGGACCATTCCGCCGTTGGGGGCGTGCCGGCTAGGTACAAGTCCTTAGTCAATTAAATGGCCGCCGTCCCTCAGTTCAAATTATTGTCTCGCCGCTGGAATCATTGATATGCTGATGGGCATCGGTTGTCGCCGTAGCCAAAACACTTGGGGCTGTTCCCCCGTGGTCCATTCCCCCCGGAGGTACAAGAATGCTGGAACAAGTGACCGAGGAGCGGTCGAAACGCAAGAAGATTGCGCCGAAACCCGAAACGCTGGCACTGCTGAAGACATCGGGCAATCCGATCAACGGGCTGGGCGAAACGGAGGAGCGTCGACCGTCCCCGTTCTTTTGGCATCCACCGCAACTGCATCCCTTCGAAGATCTACAGAACGCGGCGCGGAAGCGCATGCGCCAGTGTCCCGGATACGACCAGGCATTTATACCAGCACGCGAACATCCGCCGCTTGTTCCGGTGGCTGGCGAGCGCCGAGAGGCCACAGCAACGGAGTTTTCCGCTGACCTGAAGGCGTTCGCTCTGGCGAATGAGGCGGACGATGTGGGCATCACACCCATGGAACCACTCTACGTCTTTGAGGGGTACCAGATCGACGATCCGTGGGTGGTAGTGCTCGCTCTGGCGCACAATTACGACCGGCTTAAGCAGGTGCCGAGCGACGAGACAAACGGCGAGGGCATTTGTGACGTGGGCGAACGCTATGCGCAGGGAACGCGCGCATCGTTCGCGCTGGCCAACTGGATCCGGTCGCAGGGCTACAACGCGCGGGCATATCCAGGCCCCTCGGCGGACGCGCTGCTGCTGATTCCGCCGGCGGTGGCGTCGGGGCTGGGCGAGCTGGGCAAGCACGGGTCGATGATCAGCCGGCACTTCGGCTCGGGCGTGCGGCTGGCGGGAGTGACAACGGATATGCCCCTTGTCGCAACCACGCCGGATATTTTTGGCGGAGACGAGTTTTGCGCAAATTGCCAGGTGTGCACGCGGGCATGCCCAACCGACGCGATCTCGGATAAGAAACAAATGGTACGCGGAGTGGAGCGTTGGTACGTAGATTTTGACAAGTGCATTCCGGCCTTCACCGATCTTGCCGGCTGCGCGGTGTGCATCGCCGATTGTCCCTGGACGCGGCCAAGGGCGCGGCCCAAGCTGCTGACGACGATGGCTCGCAGAATGGGCCTAGTGAAGAGCATCTGACACGGGACAGTGATCGGATGGTTCCCGGCCTCAGGCTGCTAGCGGGTTGGATGAACGGCCGGCTCGCGGCGCACAGGTCACTTCTCAGCGGCGTCTGCCCATGAAACCGGCTCCCGTTTAAGATTGACGTACCCGTTCGCGCCCACCACCGCTCCCCGCGAGCGATAGAAATCGGCGTTTCGGGGCTGCCAGGTCGCGAGTCCGTCCACATAGCGGTTGTACATGCAAAAAGCAGCGGCAATCAGTGCGGCATCGTGGATTTCCAGATCGGTGGCGCCCGCTTCGCGGCGCCCGCGCGATATCCTCAGGCGTAACGTATTTCCCACCCTTCCAGACCTTTCCGGCAATGGCCAGAAGAGCCTTGAGCTTATAGGAGATCTCTGCCCCTTCGTAGTCCTGTCTTACGTCCAGCACCAGTTTCTCATTACCCTGAAGATGGTGGGCGGCGATTGCGCCATGGATTGTCTGGCAATAGTAGCAATCGTTTTGGGACGAGACGTAGGTTGCAATCAGCTCGCGCTCACCCTGGGTGAGCGTGCTGGGCGCGTGGAGCAAGGCCTGCGCGAACTCATTCAATGGCTTTGCCGTTTCGGGACGGTAGACCATTAGGCCACTGATACCTGGGAACCCCTCGGGAAGTGAAATGTGGGCCATCGCGAAATTCTCCATGGGTAAGATGAAATTCTCGCCACGCTTACCCCCGGGCGGGGGCGATCTCATACCGCGGAAGGAAGAGCATCAGGATCGAGCCCACGACGCATAATCCTCCGAAGACGTTGAGCGTTGAGGTATACGACCCGGTGCGGTCAAAGACTCTTCCCATCAGCACGGGTCCCAGCCCTCCGGCGACGGCATAGAACGTCCACGTCAGTCCATACAAGGTGGAAAAGGACTTCAGCCCGAAATAGCGGGTCAGGAGGTAGGGGGTGGTGTTGGAAGTGCCTCCGGCGCCCACGCCCAACAGTATCGCCGACAGGCATCCAAGCTCAAAGGATGCGAGGTGGGCGAGCAGAAAAATTCCACAGGAGCCTAAAAGAAGTAGCACAAACGCCACCCGCTGCCCCTGATAGCGGTCGAGCAACCAACCGGTGACGAGGCGTCCCGTGACGTTCGCCACTCCGAGGATAGAGATGGTCAGCGCCGCCCGCGCCAGAGGCACTCCGCGATCGGTCAATAGGGGAACCTGGTGCGTCATAGCGCCATTCACGCTGATGGAAGAGAGAAATAACACGGAGACAATGATCCAGAACCGGTAGGAGGCTACCCCCTCCCGCCAAGTGCACCCACCGAGGTCCCCGTTGTCGTATGCTGAGGAGCTTTCTTCGCGGGCCCGCCCGTAGAGAATGGCGGGAGGAAGGCCTACGATCAGGACGAGAGCGCCGAGGATGGCATAACCCGTCCGCCAGCCGGAATGAGCAATGAAGCTTTGCGCAAGAAGGGGGAACACCATCAGCCCCAAGCCATCGCCCGCCATAACAATGCCGAGGGCGCGGCCGCGATATTGGTGGAACCACGTGGAGATCGCCTGCGTGAACCCGATCTGGCTGATGTTCCCGACGGCCCCGATCACGAAACAGGTAGCGTAGAACTGCCAGATCGGGGCCTGCAACAGCGTCATGGCTCCCAGTGCGCAACCAAATACCGCCATGCAAACCAGGAGCAAACGGCGTAACCCAAAGCGGTCCATCCATCGGCCGGCAAGAGGCGAGAAGACGGCAGCCGAGAGGGCGCTTAATGCGAATCCCTGCGAGATCGCTTCACGGTTCCAGGAAAACTGATGGGAGAGCGGCTTGACGAAAAATCCGAAAGTATACGCGTAAATGGAAAAACCAACCATGATCCCAAGGTTGGCCGCGAGCACCACCCGCCAACCATAGTAGCGAGGGTTCGTTTCATCGAGGGACAGGGGGGCCTGGCTGCCGGGTGCCGAACTCAAGCCTTCGACCGGAGGAGTACAGGCGGGAAGGGTGGCATTCGAGCCGCCACCTCGCCCGCCTTGTGGAATAGATTCAAGGAGCTTTCCCAATACCTCTCCCGTCTAGAACAGGAATTTCAAGGCGAACTGAATCTGCCGCGGGGCCAGTGCGCTTTGAACGTGTCCGAACGTCGGTGAACTAATGTCGTTGTTGGGCAAGCCGAAATTCGCGTGGTTGAAGAGGTTGAAGAACTCCGACCGGAACTGAAGCGTCTTGGTTTCGGTTAAGCGGAAATCCTTGAACAGCGAGAAATCGAATTGTTGAATGCCGTCCATTTGCGCCACATTGCGTCCGGCATTGCCAAACTGTCCCGCCCGTGCGACCGGATCGAGCCGCTGGAATGCACTGATATCAAACCACTCCTGCGCCGTGCGGGGGCCGTTATTGGGATTGGCAATCAGGTCTGGACGATTGGCGGAAATTCCGGAGATCTCCTGCGCTCCACCAACCAGCGCGACGTCACGCGAGTCGTAGACGGTGAACGGCGTTCCCGTGGACAGACTCAAGATACCATTAACCTGCCAGCCGTTCAGGGCCTGGCGCGACCAGGCGGAACCTCCATGAATCAAGGGGAGCACCCATTCGGAGCTGAAGACTAGACGCTGACGCTGATCGAAGAGCGAACGCCCGTACTCCGAGTTTAGGTCGAAGGGATTCTGCGCAAGGTCATTTTCCCCGGCATGATCCTGCGAGGACCCACCGGTCATGTTGAAGGAGGAATTGTCGTCCAGGCTCTTGGAGTAGGCGTAAGAGGCGAGGAACGACAGACCGTGCCCGGCAGTCTTGCGCAGGCTGGCTTGAAGGCCATGGTAATTGGAATTAACCAAGCCCGACAGATAAGCCTCGGAGGTGTAGAGGCAGTCAGACGGGGACTGACTCAGCGTGCAGCCGGAGTGCAGGCGGCGCTGGTCGACATTGGATTCGGTCGAGCAGGGCTGAGCGCCGCAAGTTCCGGGAACGTAGACGGCCGGATTCGCCTCGACAAAACGAGGCAATTTTGTACCCTTCGTCCCCACTTAGGCAACCTCGGCAATCCAGCCGCTGCCGAAGGAGCGCTGCACCGTCAGGTTCCAGTCCTGCGCGTAGGGAAGGCGAAGATTGGGATCGAGCGCGTCGAAGAGTTCCGGGTAGTTATAGCCCGGAGCCAGGGCATTGATGCCGGCCGTGGGATTGGCATAGTCTGGCTGGCCGATCTGAAGAATCTTGAACCAGGGCGGGGAGGAAATGATGTCCTGAAGCGGACCGCCCTGCCCGTTGTAAAGAGGATCGTAGAAGATGCCATAGGCGCTGCGCACCACCCATTTTCCGCTTCCGGTCGGATCCCAGGCCAGGCCCACGCGCGGCGCAAATCCGTGATAGTCAGTCGCAATCAGGCCGCGGGGAACGCCGGGGTCTCCGGGGTAAAGCAGTCCCACGGGCGCTTCCGGATGCACCACAGACTGCTTGCCGGGAATCCAGAGGATCTGCTGGTTGTGGATTTCCATGAAAGGCGATTGGAGTTCGTAGCGCACGCCCAGGTTGAAGGTCAACTTTCGCGTCGCCTTAAAGGTATCCTGCGCGTAGCCGTTAAAGCTGTTGCCGCGGAGACCGCGGGGGAGGTAGCCGCCGCCCTGCAAAAACACCTCCGGGGCGCCATCAAGGAAGCTGGCGAACGAGTTGCTTACGGGGAAAGTGCCGAAAACGAAGTATCCATTGGAAGCGATTCCCTGCACCGCGTTGATCTGATCGTGGCGAATTCCGCCACCGAATTGGAACTGATGCTTGCCATGCAGCCACGTCAACGAATCCTGCGCGGTCAGCGAATTCTGATAAGTGTTGCGAGGGCCGGTCAAGGGGTCGCCGATGTTTCCGTAACCGGGAATATTGATATACGGCAGCCCGTTCTGTGATGGCAGCGTGGTGGGAAATTGGAATCCGGCGGTGGAAGGATCGGCGTGGTTTAGCCCCTCCACATCCAAAAGCTTATGCCGCAGGAACGAGAGGCGCGCAACGTTGACCACAGTGGCCGAGAAGGACCGCGTTTCCTCCACAACGAAAGTCTGGGAACGATCACTCTCCTGCACCGGAAATCCCGGCACCGTGGCGCCCGAAACCGCAATCGGGTCGAATTCCGAGCCATTGGAGAAATCGTAGCGCACGAACAGGGAGTCTTGCGAGGAGAAATGGTGATCGACGCGGAGTCCGAATTGATCGCGGCGGCTTCTTAACGACTGCGTGGTCGTGTAGAGGTTCGTTCCCACATTGGGCAACGGATAATATTTCAGAAGATTCTGCGAGATCGAATTGATGGCCGGAAGCTTGTTGTTGGGATACTGGTCGCCCGTGGTTTCGTCGATGAGCGGCAATACCTGGCCGCTGCTGGCGTCGACGGTCTGGGAAAAATCGCCCTCGCGCTCGAGCGCGGAGGGAACCGTGGAAGTAAAGGTCTCCCCTTGGACGTTGCGGAAGCCTTCAAAGTACCCAAACAAGAAGGTCTTGTCCTGCCGGATCGGCCCCCCCACCGCCCCGCCAAACTGGTTCTGCTTCAAGGGTTCAACTGTGGGGGCAAAGAAGTTGCGGGCGTCCAGCGTGTCGTTGCGCAAAAAGTCGTAAGCGGACCCATGAAGCCGGTTGGAGCCCGAGCGCGTCACAATATTGGTTGTCGACCCCGCGCTGTGCCCGAATTCGGCGGAGGCGGTATTGGTCAGGATGCGGAATTCGCTGATGGCGTCAATGGGCGGCTCGAGCACGTACCCGCCGTAGACCATGTCGAAGTTCTCCACCCCGTCGATTAGAAACTGATTGGATTCGGGACGTAATCCATTCACCGAGTACGCCTGACCGGCGCGCAATGGCCCGCCCGCGTTCTTTAATCCCTGAGTTACCGGCACCACTCCAGGCTGCAACAAGCCGAGCTGGGAGAAGTCCCGTCCGTTGAGGGGCAGGTCGACGATCTCGCGCTCGAGGACGGTTTTGCCCAAATCGCTGGAGGTGGAAAGCTGCACTACGTCGGCCTTCACCACCACCGATTCCTGCATCGATCCAACTTTCAGGGGTATAGGAACGGTCGCGACTTGGTTCACGCTCAGCTTGATGCCTTCCTGAACATACCTTTCAAACCCCTTTGCCGATGCCTCCAGACGATATTTCCCGACGGGAAGGAGCATTAAAAGGTATGCGCCCTGGTCGTCGGCGGTGGTCTGGCGAGTCAAGCCGGTTTCTGTCTCCACCGCAGAGATTTGTGCGCGCGGAACCGCGCTGCCACTCGGGTCTGTCACGACGCCGCGAATGGTTGCCGTCACCTCCTGCGCACGCGCTCCGGTTACACAGAGTGCCCACAGGGCCGCAATTACGACACAGGATCTTACCGCCGCCAGGACTTGATTCACGTTTCACTCTCCACGATCTCGAATGTTTGCATTCGGAGCGGCCCGAGCGCCAAAATATGGTTCATCAACTGCGCCGATGGGAATAACAAGCTTGCAGGCCACTTCCACAGGACACACACGTCCGCGCAATCATGGTTCTACTGGCTTCTCGCATTGCGATACGTTGTGAGGAAGCGGCTGCAACATGCCCCGCCCCGATTGCAGCACTATTTATATGAAGGGAGATGCACCTGGTCAATTACTGGAACTCACTAAATCCACGACAACAAAAAGCTAGGTCTTATTACCTAGCCCGCCTCCCGAAAAGCTGCGAAGGAGACTCCAAAAGCGGGCAGGTGTTGGCAAACGCCAAGTTCGAACACTAACATGTTCTCACTCAACCTTAATCAGCCCTCTCTTTGCAGCAAATAGGGCAATTTGCGCTGTGCCTCGAATATTCAATTTTCGCATCAGATTGGCGCGGTGGATGGCGACGGTCTTGGACGTGATTTCGAGCACCTGGGCAATCTCCTTGTTGGAAAGGCCCTCGGCCACTCTTCGTAAAATCTGCTTTTCGCGCTGGGTTAAACGGTCGAATGGATCGGCTGGGGCGTTAAGCTGGCCCCCGTGCGCGGCGTTCATCAGAAACTCCGCAATGGCAGGACTCAAATACGGCCGGCCTTCCGCGACGGAAACTACTGCTCGCGCCAGATCCATTTCCACTGCGTCCTTCAGGATGTAACCCGTTACTCCAACTCGCATGGCCTGCTTCACGTAGGCTTCATCCGAGTAAATACTGACAATGATCAAGCGAATGCGCGGATCAAGACGGCGAATCTGCTCCGCGGCCTCAAGTCCATTCAACTCCGGCATGACCATGTCTAGCAAAATCACGTCCGGATGGTGCTGGCGGACTAGCTCAACCGCATCGAGACCCGTACTGCCTTCGCCCACGACTCTTATGAAGGGACTATCTTCCAGCAGGCGCCGGAAGGCCTGGCGCACCAATGCGTGGTCCTCCACCAGCGCTACTGTGATTTTGGCCATGCCACACTGCTCCTCACTTCGTACCCGATACCAGTTTCGCAAACTCCTCACCAGTAGGTCAGCCGACACTGATGAGGCGTTGCGTTTGCACGAGCTGACAACCCTCATACGCAAGAACGCTTCGATGCTTTGTTGGGAACGGCGTCCTTCGCCAGCCCAATCAATTGTAGATGCCTGGAAGAGTCCCAGGTCAATCATGCATCGGCACTATCTGTGGCAGATTAACTAATTAACGTTGGATGGAAGCACCGACCAACAAATCGATTAGGCGTTCTTTTCCGGGTGCATAGGGGCTAGAACCTATTGCGACATTGCTTTCACACCGTCTACGTTGGGTTTTAGATTTCTCTTGAGCTGCTCAGGTGCCGAGGTTCACACGTTAGGCTTTCAAGCTATGAAAATATGCATCGACAGTCATCCTGGCGGGAGAGGATTCACCCATGAAGCCTGCCACGTTGAATCGGCGTTCGATTCTTCGCCGTGGCGCGATGGCCGCTGGAGCGGCGTTGGCGCTCCCGGCGCTCGCGCCAAAATTGGAAGCCTCCGCATCGGCCTCGCAAGCTGAACCCTCCGCCAGAATCTCCATCCGTATCATCGTCGTCGATTCGCTCACCGAAGCCGAGCGGATCCGCGAAGAACTAAAGAAGGGGGCGGATTTTGGCACCTTGGCGTCAAAGGTCTCGATTGATCCGACAGGGAAGCAAGGTGGATCGCTTGGAAAGATCGACCCCTCCAAGCTTAGGCCGGACTTGCGCGAAGCCCTCAGAGTCGTCGCGCCGGGCGAGTTGAGCACCGTCGTGAAGACCTCGGAAGGATATGCGATTCTGATGGTAGACCGGGAAGATCGTCCTCTGGCCATGGGCGAGTACACGACTTCACTGCTGGCCCTCACCGGCCCCGGCGCCATCCACTATGGACCCAATGTCGACGGGTTCGGGGAAGTGTATGCGCTCTTCACTCGCTCCCCCGAAAAGCCCAGGGATTTCAATCTTGTTTTGAAGCCCGTCACCGCCGCGCAAATTCACCGCCAACCTCCGACGACACCGCGCCCGTCGAGGCCGTACAGACGCGGTTTCTGCTCGGCCAGCTTTACGCATTTCAGGGCGCCATGGAAAGGGCGATTGAGCAGTGGAATCTCTGCTATGAATTGGCGCAAACCTTCGATCCCCAGCTCAAGCAGTACCTTGATGAAGTTCTCGGAATCGCGCACTTGCACAAATCCGAAATGGACAACGGCGTTTATCACGACCCGTGTTTCCGTTGCCTTTTTCCCATCTTTCCTTCTGTGCGTTATGCCAGGACTGAAGATTCTCAAAAGGCCGCGGAACATCTCCTGAAGTTCCTTCGGGAGAATCCTGACGATCTCGAAGCCAAGTGGCTGCTGAACCTCACCTGCATGACGCTCGGCAAGTACCCGGACTCAATTCCGAAGGAACACCGCCTCCCGCTGTCTGGATTCGAGTCGAAGCAAGATGTGGGCAGGTTCATTGATGTCGCCCAGGAGGTGGGGATTACGGGGACATCCGACGGCGGCGGGATCATCGTCGATGACTTTGAAAATCGTGGCTTGTTCGATCTCGTGATTTCGGACTACGACACTCAAACACCCCGCTCACTGCGATATTTTCGCAATGGCGGAGACGGAACGTTTTCGGAACGCACAATCGGTTCGGGCCTCGATGGGCAGCTCTGTGGTCTCAATATGATCCAGGCCGACTACAACAACGACGGGTGCCTCGACATTCTCCTGTTGCGCGGCGCATGGGTCTATCCGCAACCGATGACATTGTTCCGTGGAAACGGCGATGGAACCTTCCGAGATGTTACTGCGGAAGCGGGTCTGAGCGCGTTAGTCTCAACTCAAGCTGCCGTTTGGGCCGATATCAATAACGACGGGCTGCTCGATCTCTTTGTGGGGAATGAGAAGGGACCGAGCTTTCTGTTCCTCAACAAGGGAGATGGAACCTTTGAGGATATTTCCGCTTCTTTCGGGGTCAACCGCATCGCCTATACCAAAGGCGTCGTGGCGGCGGATTTCGACAATGATGGATATGTGGATTTCTATGTCTCAAACCTCGGCAGCAGCAACTTCCTCTATCAGAACCAACGCGATAACACGTTTAAGGAAGTCGCCCGCGATGCCGGGGTGGACGATCCTCTGGGCCGAAGCTTTGCCACCTGGTTCTTTGACTACGACAATGACGGCTGGCCGGATTTGTTTGTGACCAGCGATTACTCCTCCGTTGACGAAACCATCCGCACCTACCTTGGACTTCCGCCCAATGCGATTACCCTGAAGCTGTACAAGAACAAACGCGACGGGAGCTTTGAAGATGTTACCGAGGCGGTGGAGCTTAACAAGGTATTCATGCCGATGGGAGCGAATTTCGGCGACGTGGACAACGATGGTTTTCTCGACATCTACCTGGGAACGGGAAATCCGTCCTACGGCTCTCTCGTCCCCAACGTCCTGCTGCGCAATGACGAGGCAAAACGCTTTGTCGATATTTCGGCTTCATCGGGTACAGGGGAGCTGCACAAAGGTCACGGGATCGCATTCGCCGATATGAATAATTCCGGCCATCAGGATCTTCTTACCGTCATTGGCGGCGCCACCCCGGGCGACAAGCACGCCTTCAGGTTCTTCAAAAATCCCGGCAATGGAAACAATTGGATTCGCATCAAGTTAATCGGCGTGAAGACGAACCGTTCTGCCATCGACGCCCGAATCAAGGTTACGGTGGAGAACCAGGGACGAGGGCGCCGGTTTGTTCAACGGACGGTGGGCAGCGGCGGATCATTCGGCGCGAGCCCTTTGGAGCAACATTTTGGGCTGGGTCCAAGGGCGCGCATCGAAGAAATCGAGGTCGTGTGGCCCGCAAGCAAAACCCGGCAGACATTCTCCAACGTGGCGGTAAATCAGTGCCTCGAAATCAGGGAATTTGCCGCAAAGTATGCGGTGAAAGCCCGGCCAAGATTTTCTTTGAGGACGAATCCGGCTCCCCTTGCCTAACGCTCTCCGCGAAACCAGACTTCCGCCGCGCGGGAGTAATAGTTTTTCTCAATCCCTTCACACATTCCAACTAGGCATTCTTTTCCGCAGGCTTAGGAATTGATGCCAATTGGCAGAGACGGATCCCCAGACTAGAGTCGATGTGCAGTCTTTTTGGGCTTACCACAAAACATATGCAAAAGTTGACTCGACGTTCGCTCTTCTATCGGGGAGGTCTCGCGCTGAGTGGCGCTGCGGCCCTTTCCCGAGGCCTTGCCACGGGAAGGCTGTTCGCACAGGCCCCCGACGCTTCCTCTTCCGGGGTCGTGCCGGTCCGCATCATCGTTGTCGACTCACCGCAGGAAGCAAGCCGGATCATCCAACGGCTCAAGAACGGAGATGACTTCGCCTCTCTTGCAACGGAAAGATCCATCGACCCCACCGCGAGCGAAGGAGGGTTCCTCGGCGTCGTTGATCCGACGAGCTTGCGGCAGGAGTTGCGCGACGCGCTCGCGGGCCTCGGACCCGGTCAAATCAGTCCGATCACGGTTATTCCCGAAGGTTACGCCATCCTGACCATCGACGGAGCGAAGTCCGCTGCCAAAGCGAATGACAACTCCACCGCAACGCTGGCCTTGACGGGTCCGGGAGCGGTTCACTACGGCCCCGATATCGACGGTTTTGGCGAAGCCCTGGCCGTCTTCTATCGCTCCGAGGAAAAGCCGAAGGATTGGGAGCACCTCTTAACTCCCATCAAGGCAGCAGAAGTCCATCGACACACGCTCACGAGCGCGATTACGCAGTTGCAGGAGATGCTCGCCGACGAAGCTTCCAATCCGTCCCATGACACGGTGATGCAGATGCACTATCTGCTCGCCCAGCTCTATGCCTTTCAAGGCGACATGGCGACTGCCATTCAACACTGGGAAAAGTGCTATCGAACCGCGCAGGAAATGGATCCGCAGGCGATTCACTACATGGAAGAGGTTTTGGGGATTGCCCACCTGCACAAGGCCGAAATGGACAACGATGTTTATCTGTCGCCGGGGGACCGCTGCCTGTTTCCCATGGCTCCCGGATGGAAGTATGCGAAGACCGCGGATTCCGAGAGTGCGGCAAGCTACCTCAAGAAATTCCTCGATTACAAACCGAGCGACCTGGAAGCGAAGTGGTTGCTGGGTCTCGCGTGCATGACTCTCGATCAATACCCGGCCGCCGTTCCCCGGGACCACGTCATTCCGTTGTCCAATTTCGAATCCCGGCAGGATATCGGGCGGTTTGTGGATGTGGCCCCGCAAGCCGGCTTGAGTGTCTTTACCACCGCCGGCGGAGTCATCGTGGATGATTTCCAGAATCGCGGTCTCTATGACGTCGTGATTTCTGAAATGGGGGATCAAAACCCCGACAGCCCACTCCGCTACTTCCATAACAATGGAGATGGCACCTTCGCCGACCACACGGCCCGCTCCGGCCTGAGATCCAACCTGGGTGGGCTGAACATGATTCAGACCGACTACAACAACGACGGCATTCTCGACATCCTCGTGCTCAGGGGCGCCTGGATGTATCCGCAGCCGATGACCCTGTTCCGCGGAAACGGCGATGGAACGTTTACCGATGTGACCAAAGAAGCGGGCCTGGACGTCCTCGTCTCCACCCAAACGGCGGTTTGGGCCGACATCAACAATGACGGATACCTCGACCTGTTTGTCGGTAATGAAAAGGGGCAGAGCCACCTTTTTCTCAACAAGGGCGATGGAACTTTTGAGGACATCTCCGCCGCGGCCGGCGTCGATAAGATCGCCTTCACCAAGGGCGTCGTCGCGGGCGATTTTGACAATGACGGGTACGTCGATTTCTACGTCACCAACCTAGGCAGCAGCAACTTCCTCTACCGGAACCAGCGCAACAATACTTTCAAAGAAGTGGCCCACGAAGCCGGCGTACGCGACGCGATGGGGAAATGTTTCGGCACCTGGTTCTTCGACTATGACAACGACGGCTGGACTGACCTCTTCGTGACCAGCTACTACGCCGGTTCGGTGGAAGAGAACATGCGGAGCTATCTGGGGCTCCCGCTCAACGCCGTCACCCTAAAACTCTACAAGAATCGCCGCGACGGCACCTTTGAGGACGTGACCAAAGCCGTCGAGCTGGACAAAGTCTTTATGCCCATGGGCGCGAATTTCGGCGACGTGGACAACGACGGCTTCCTCGACATCTACCTTGGAACTGGAAATCCCTCCTATGGCTCGCTCGTTCCCAACGTGCTCTTGCGCAACGACGGAGGCAAGCGCTTCATCGACATCACCGCTTCATCGGGGACGGGTGAACTGCACAAAGGCCATGCCATCTCGTTCGCCGACGTGACCAACTCCGGCCACCTCGACATCCTCACGGTGATTGGCGGCGCGACGCTGGGAGACCGGCATGCGTTCCGGTACTTCAAGAACCCCGGCAGCGCCAACGAATGGGTGCGAATCAAGCTGATCGGCGTCAAGAGCAATCGGGCGGCGATTGGCGCGCGAATCAAAGTTACCGCGTCGAGCGAAGGCCAGGGCAGCCGCACGATCTACCGCACGGTGGGGAGCGGCGGATCTTTTGGGGCAAATCCCCTGGAACAGCACATCGGATTGGGTCCCAAGGCAAGGATTGAGGAGATTGAAATCTACTGGCCGGCCAGCAACACGCGCCAGACGTTTTCGAAAGTCGCCCCCAATCAATGCATTGAGGTCAAAGAGTTCGCGTCCGATTACACCAAGCTCCACCGGCCCAGGATTCACCCGGGAGCGTTCCAACGGAAAACCGCGTAGATCCGCGGTAATCGGTGCGGAACCTCGATTTGTCACAGGAGACGGAAGCCTTATGAAGCAGCATTTCGTGAAGCTGGGTTGGTTATCGATGCTGGCCGTCGCGCTGGCGGTAACCTGTCGCCCAGGAATGGCCACGCAGAGCTATTCCGGCAGCGGACTGGTGCTGCAAGTGAATCCCCAGCACAACGAAGTCGTCGTTTCCATGAAGGAAATTCCCGGGTTCATGGAGGCCATGGTCATGCCTCTTCCTGTTCCGCAAGCGAAGGAGCTTCGCGGCATCAACCCCGGCATGCTGGTGGATTTCACCCTGGTCGTCGCCGAGGCGACTTCTTACGTCGAAAATCTTCGTGTTCACCGGTTCGAGAGCTATGAGAATGACCCGCAGGGAGCCTGCCGCCTCGCTGTGATCGAAAAGGTTTTCGCCTCCAATTCCAAAACTGCCCTCGCGCTCGGCGATCACGTTCCGGACTTCACCCTGACGGACCAAAATGGAAGGCCCCTTTCGCTATCGCAATTCGCCGGAAAAGTTGTGGCAATTACGTTTGTTTATACCCGCTGCCCGCTGCCGAATTTCTGTTTCCGCCTCTCCAACAACTTTGGCCAGCTTCAGAAGCGGTATGCAAAGCAGATGGGACACGATTTGATCCTGCTGACCATCACTCTGGATCCCACCACCGACGGGCCTGACGCGCTGGCCAGGTACGCCACGGTTTGGAAAGCCAACACCAACGCCTGGCACTTCCTTACCGGTTCTCCCGCCGACGTTCGCAAAGTTACATCGATGTTCAGCGTTGTCTCCAATAGCGACGAGGGAACGGTGACGCACTCCTTGCACACGGTCATCATTGACCGTCAAGGGGATGTGGCTGCGAATCTCGAAGGCAATGAATTTACCGGGACGCAGTTGGGGGATTTAGTCGAAGCTGAACTTGCCAAGCCCACTCCCGCAGTTCATACCGAAAGAGTTGACAACTCAAGCGTCACCTCTCCGATTAATGACGCCCGACATTGATAGAGTCATTTGCGTAGAGGATTTGGCGGCACTGGAACGGTAGACGGCTGAACCGGCACTGTCGTGGTCTTCAGTCGAGGATCCAGCCCGAGATTGACAAATCTACGCTAGGCTGAACCCGTAAGCTCAACCTAAGTGTGCTACCTTTCTCAAGCCTTGAAGGAATAAACCGCACCTGATCTCCCAATCTCAGGATCATCGGTCCCCCGAAGTCTTAGTGCTGTATCGGAAGCGCGCCGGCGGGACCAGTCTGCGGAGTGGCAGAGACGGTGCCCGGCGCGCTTTCGATACAGCGACTTGAAGGGAGCCGCCCGTGTTTGCGGCGGACGCGGGCAAATTATGGGTTTTGAATGGGGTTCAGGGGACCCGCCGTGGGATAAAGAGACAAGAGGAATGGCTGTGTGCGGGCGAGAACGCGTGTGCTACCCGTCAACCTGTGACCTCTTGGAGATAGTGGGAAGGGATCGGATGAGGAGTGACGGATTAAGCGGATGTGAACAGGCACACGAGAGCGCGGGCGTGGTGGGCGGACGCGGTGGGATCGAATCGGAATGACATATTTCATGAGAGCCTCGGGGGAGTGGGCGGTGGAGAACGTAGGCGCATTTCCGCCGCGCTTAGTCGCTCCAGGATGATCATGGGGCCGCCGCACTGGGGGCAGGACCACGTGGAAGTGGAAGGCTGGTGGGTCGAGCAGCTTGCTTCCTCCCCGGGTTGTGGTTCTGGTACGGGTGGTAAATCGGCCGGTCGTCCCAGGAAATGGAAGCAGAGTGGCAAGAGAGTAGCGCGCCGTCGGTGGGCCAGAAAGCCGAAGTGGCGGATGCGCACGAAGCCCGGGGGAAGCACGTGGAGCAGGAAGCGGCGCAAAAACTCCTCGACCGCCAGGGTCATCAGACGTTGCTGGTTGCCGTGGGCGGAGTCTCTCCAGCGAAAGGTGACTTGGTTGCCTTCGAGGGCGACCAAGCGGTGATTGGAGATCGCCACGCGGTGGGTGTAGCGGCCGAGATAACGGAGAACGTGTTCGGGGCCACCGAAGGGTGGCTTGCAGTAGACCACCCAGTCCTGACGGAAGAGGGGACGGAGGAAAGAAGCGAACACTTTCGCTTTTGCCAAAAGCTTGAGATCCCCGTAGAAACCCAGTTGACCGTCGTCGAAGGCCCGTTTGAGAGCGGCGACGAACTTGCCACGGAAAACGCGGCCCAGCACCTTGACGGGGAGGAAGAAGCGATAGCGCGAGGGGATCCAGCGCTGGTGATCGGGGGCAAGGCCGCCGGCCGGAACTACACAATGGACATGGGGATGATGCTCCAACTTCTGATTCCAACTGTGGAGTACGCTGAAGAAGCCGATTTCGGCGCCGAGATGGCGGGAATCGCGCGCCACTTCGAGCAGCGTTTCGGCACAGGTGCGGAACAAGAGATCGTAGATGACCTTCTTGTTCTGCAGGGCCAGAGGGGCGAGCCGCCGGGGTAGAGTGAAAACCACATGGACGTAGGGGGTGGGCAAGAGTTCGCGGCGGCGCGCCC